>Ga0164310_10001977_pt1 | contig 11744 bp, 10 predicted proteins | sample GuaBasSedimGuay1_FD_121795 | JGI IMG/M metagenome (GOLD analysis project Ga0164310, IMG submission 121795) | Subseafloor sediment microbial communities from Guaymas Basin, Gulf of California, Mexico - Guay1, Core 4569-9, 0-3 cm | ecosystem: Environmental > Aquatic > Marine > Hydrothermal vents... | reverse complement strand
GGTTTTACATTCCCTTGACCGCCAGGCAATCCAAGTATCCGAAAATAAGATTGCGAAAACGTTACTACTCAGGCTATCGCGTCGGGACACAGAGCACACCGAGAAGCCAGAGATTCACAGAGAAAAAGCTCTATTTTCTCTCAGTGCGTCTCTGTGAAATGCTCTATGAGGCTCTGTGTAACAACCGGCTGAGTAGTAACGCGAAAACCTATCACACTATATGGAGGTGAAGCTATGAGGACAAAACTCGTATTACTTGCTGGCGCGATGATTCTAACTTTGGTGGTTGGCCCTGTGGGTACTGCGGCAGCGCAATCGGACGGCCCCGGTGGGTCTGCGGCTCCCGCACGGCGCGGCGCCCGCGTCTATGGCCTGATTGAGACCATCGAGAATGGGCCGCTGACGCTCGCCACACCTATCGGTTCCGTGGCCCTCGTCACTGACGCCAATACCCGTTTCCGCATCCCTGATACGGAAGGCGGCAGCCTGGACGATCTCGCCATTGGAGATACCGTAGCCGCGAGCGGTTGGTGGGAGGAGGAGGGAGGTACCTTTCACGCCTTTGGCGTGGCGCGACTGGAACCCAACCGCCCTTTCCCGCTGGCCGGCAAACTGGATAGCATCGGCGACGACACTCTGACGGTCGAGACCGAGCACGGCCCGGCGACTGTCCACGTGGATGGCGAGACCGCGTACCGCGTCTCTGACGTGGAGGATCCTGGCCTGGATGACCTGGTGGAAGGGATGAAGATCGTCCTCAAGGGAACGCTCAATCCCGATGGCAGCCTGCTGGCGCAGATGATCGCCTCACCGCGCGTCGGGCCACGCCAGGGGAGGCTGCAAGGCGAGGTGACGGCGGTTGAAGGGGATACCTTTACCCTCCGCGCCGGCAGAGGACGCGAGTTCTCGGTACTGACCGACGAAGCGACCGAGTTCCGCGTGTCCGGCGTGGATAACCCCTCCATCGCCGATCTGCACGTGGGCGACCACGTCGCCGGCGAGGGTGAGGCTGACGCGGATGGCGTCGTGCGGGCTACTCTCGTGATCGTGCTGCCGGAGCAGGTGGCGCGCCTGAACGGCGAAGCCTTTGCTATCAACGGGACGACTCTGGTCCTGGACACCCTCGGCGGGAAGGTGAACATCCTCACCGATGGCGACACCATCTTTCGCACCCCCGGCGTCGAGGAGGCTACCCTGGACGATGTCGAGATCGGCGAGCGGGTGACGGCGGTCGGCGCGTGGGAGAGCGATATGGCCTTCCGGGCCGTCGCCGTCGGCGTGGTCGGTGGGCGGCGAGCGGGGCAACAGGGAAACGCGCGCGGGCGAGTCATCAGCGCCGGGAGTAGGGATGTGGTCGCCACATCCATCGTGCTGGGCACTCCTCAAGGTCCAGTGACGGCGCTGGTGGACGCGGAAACGCAATATCGCGTGCCCGACGTGGAAACCCCCAGCCTCGACGACATCACGGTTGGCGATTCGGTCGGTGCGCGGGGAGCGTGGAACGAGGACGGTACGCTACAGGCTACGGGCGTAGCGGTGTTGGAAGGCAAGCCTCGGGGCGGGCCGCGAGACAGGGGCGGCCATAAACGGCCGTAATTGGTCTGGATAAAAAAGACCCCAGGTTTCCTTAAGAAACCTGGGGTTTTGTGTTGTTGGGCGTGGCGACCACGCCTCTATTCGACGAAACCGACGTACTCTGTGGGCCAGTACGAGAACCATGCGTGCCCCACGATATATTCGATATGCACCGGCCCAAAGTTGCGCGAGTCGTTGGAAGCGCCCCGGTTATCGCCCATGACGAAAACTTGCAGCGGGGGGATGGTCTTTGGCCCATAGTTGCCCCCGCCGCTGTTGACCGTCCAGGCTTCTTCGAGCTGTTCCCCTTCGATGAATACTTCTCCCCCGCGCACCTCGATGGTCTCGCCGGGCAGCCCGATCACGCGCTTGATCAGCATATCGGATTGTTCCGGCAGATCAATGACGACGATGTCGCCGCGTTGCGGGCCGTGGAAGAAACGATACGTCACCTTTTCCACCACCACCCGTTGAGCGGTGTGCAGGTTAGGTTCCATACTCTGCCCTAGTACCTGCGTGGCCTGGGCCAGGAAGAGGTTGATGATCAGGGCGATGACGACTGCCGGGATGACCGTCTCGGCCACCTCGCGCAGCGCCCGCAGCAACCATCGCGCCGCTTGGGGCCTAGGGCCGCCGGGTTCCTGCTCGATTTTGACCTCTGCTACGATCTCTTCCATAGCGTTCTCTTGGTTCGGACTAGCGTTGCCGGCGTCTATTGTTTCTGTTGCCCCGGTCGCGCCGGCCGCCGCCTGGCCTATCGGATGCTTGAGCTTGTTCCAGCGTCCATCCTTCCAGCACGGCTTGGCGCGAAAGACGGATCTTGCCATCGGCGCCGACGTTGGTCACCATTACCATAATCTCGTCTCCAACCCGCGCCACGTCCTCGACTTTGTTGACGCGATAGTCGGCTAGTTGCGAGATGTGTACCAACCCGTCTTTGCCGGGCAGGATTTCGACGAACGCGCCAAAGTCGGTGGTGCGCACGACGCGCCCGGTGTAGATGTGGCCCAGTTCGGCGTCCTCGGTCAGCGACTCGATCATTGCCTGCGCTTTATCCGCAGCCGGCCCACTGGTGGATGCGATATAGATGCTGCCATCGTCCTCGATATCAACGCGCACGTCGAATTCGTCTTGGATGGCGCGCACTGTCTTGCCGCCAGAGCCAATGACGGCTCCCAGTTTATCGGGGTCCACGTGCAGGATCGTCATCCGGGGCGCAAAGGGCGAAAGTTCTGCTCGCGGTTCGGGGATGGCTGTTTCGATCACATCGAGGATCTGCATACGCGCCTGGTTAGCTTGCTCCAGCGCCTCGGCCAGGATCTCGTAGGAGAGGCCGGCGACCTTGATGTCCATTTGCAGAGCCGTGATTCCCTCGCGCGTGCCGGCGACTTTAAAGTCCATATCGCCGATGTGATCCTCCAACCCTTGAATATCGGTCAGGATTCGATAGCGCTCCCCCTCCATCATCAGGCCCATCGCGATGCCGGCGACCGGCGTCTTGATGGGCACGCCGGCGTCCATGAGCGAAAGCGTGCTGCCGCACACGCTCGCCATCGAGGTTGAGCCGTTGGAGCTGAGCGCCTCGCTGACGACGCGGATGGTGTAGGGGAACTCGCCATTGTCGGGGAGCACCGGCATCAGCGCCCGCTCGGCCAGCGCGCCGTGGCCGATCTCGCGGCGTTTGGGGCCGCGCATAAAACTGGCTTCGCCGGTGGAATAGGGCGGAAAGTTGTAGTGGTGTATGTAACGCTTGGCCTCTTGCGGTGAAAGGTCGTCAATCATCTGCTCTTCCCGGGGCGTGCCGAGCGTGGCGACGGAAAGCACCTGGGTCTCGCCGCGAGTGAAGAGGCCGGAGCCGTGCGCCCGTGGCGATATTCCCACCTCGGACGAGAGTTGCCGGATGGTTCGAGTGTCTCGACCGTCGGCGCGGATGCCTTCCTCGATGGTGCGCGTGCGAATGACCTCGCGCTCTAGCTCATCGAACGCTTCTCTGATGTCTTTTTCGGTCCATTGCTCTTTTAGATTCTTGGTCAGCTCACCCCGCAAGGCCCGCAGCCGCTCGTTGAGGTCCTGCTTGTTCGCTGCGCCATAGATGGCGCCCGGCATCCGGTCTCCTACCTGCTGGCGGACGATCTGGCGTAACTCGTCGGGGACGGCGTAGGAAACATAGTCGCGCTTCGGTTTTCCTACCGCTGCCCGCATCTCGCTCTGGACGCGGATTGTATCTTGTATCGCTTCGTGGCCCCGCCGGAGCGCCTCGATCATTAGCTGTTCGCTTACTTCGTCTGCCCCGGCCTCGACCATCAGTAGGGCGTCAGCGGTGCCGGCCAGCCGCAGATCAAGCGTGCTATTTTCCATCTGTGATATGACCGGAATGATGACAAACTCGCCGTCTACGTATCCCACGCGCGCGGCTCCCACCGGTTCGGCGAATGGGATATCCGAGATGGTGAGTGCTGCTGAAGCGCCAATGATGGACAAAATGTCGAGTTGGTGTTCCTCGTCGTGCGAGAGGGGGGTGATGACGACTTGCACATCGTTCCGCATACCTTTAGGGAAAAGAGGGCGGATGGGGCGATCGGTCAACCGCATGGTAAGTATGGCCGATTCGGGCGGCCGTCCCTCGCGGCGAAAGAAAGAACCAGGGATACGGCCGGCCGCATAGAGCCGTTCCTCAAAGTCTACGGTGAGGGGAAAGAAACCGATTCCCTCACGGACAGTGCGCGCCATCGTCGCCGTGACGAGCAACATCGTGTCGCCGCAGCGAACTGTGACCGCACCGCCTGCCTGTTGGGCCAGTTTCCCGGTCTCGATGGTGACGACCTCACCGCCCAACGTGGTGGTAAATTTACTGCTATTCATTTTTTAACACCTCCGTGTTTGAGGCCGGCGCGGCGGTCAGGGACTGGAGGGTGTCTCGTAACAATCTGCTCATTGTCACGCTACGGGACAATCTCCAATTCCTGGACCTGCGCCTAACCTCCTAAACTAGAACTTTTTTCAACAAGTACATCAAACGAGTAGACGGGTATACCATCTCCGCATCTACTCGTTCGGTTGACTTGCACTTTTGTTTATTACCTGCGCAACCCAAGTCGTTGGATGAGTTCCTTGTAGCCTTGGGGATTTTTGCGGCTGAGATAGGTCAAATGACGCCGGCGTTGACCGACCATTTTGACCAGGCCGCGTCGAGAGTGCTCATCGTGCTTGTGCGCTTTCAGGTGTTCCGTCAGTTGCTTGATGCGCGTAGTCAAAAGCGCGACCTGTACTTCCGGCGAACCGGTATCATTGGACGCGCGACTATATTCCTGGATGATGGTTTGTTTTTCTTGTTTATCTAGCGCCACTATTTCCTCCTTCAACAAACACACACAGGAGGGCGTTTGTTGTATGTCCCTCCCAACTGTGCGCTATTTTACCACGATTCAGCCTCATACGCAACTGGTTGTAGTGCATTGCCAATCCGCTCTACATGCGGTAGAATGGCGCGGTCGGGGCGAATGTCCACGAGATGGAGAAACGGGTTGGAAAAGACGCGCGAGATATCATTACGGAGGGATGTAGAGGTCGCACAGGCGGCAGGGGTCGTCGCCCTGGGCAACGTCGTCAGCCGTGTGTTGGGCCTGGTGCGGGAGATGGTCAAGTCTGGGCTCTTTGGCGCTGGCCCTCACGTGGACGCGCTGAACGCGGCCATCCGCGTCCCCAGCGTACTCTACGATCTTTTGGTGGGCGGTATGGTCAGTTCGGCTCTCATCCCCGTCCTTTCTGACTATGTTATCCCAGAGCGACGGGCCGAGTTGTGGCGACTGCTCAGCGTTCTCATCAGCATTGCCTCGTTGGCCCTGTGCGCGCTCGTTTTGTTGGGAGAGCTTTTGGCCCCTCAGATCGTCCGGCTACTGGTGGAGGGACTGTCGCCCTCTTACCAAGCATTGGCGGCCGATCTCTTGCGTTTGGCGTTGCCAGCGGTCATTTTCCTCAGTTTGTCCAGCGTCCTATCCGGCGGCCTCTATGCGCTCAAGCGATTCACCTTTCCCGCCTTCACCGCTGCCATTTTCAACGCTGGTGTCGTCGTCGTGGCGCTGGCTCTGGGGCGCCGCTGGGGGGTGCGCAGTATGGCGGCAGGACTGCTGGTGGGGAGTGCCCTTCAGGTGGCGTTCCAATTGCCGGGACTGCGGGGCGCTCGGGTGCGCTTTACGCTCGATTTCCGCCATCCGGCTCTGCGCCGCATCGGGAGCTTGTATCTGCCTATCTTGATCGGATTGGCCGTAGACACGCTGGCGGTGCTTTTGAGCTACAATCTGGCCTCCCGCATCGGTGAAGGCTCTATTTCTTGGATGGAATACGCGGCGACCATCATCCAGTTTCCCCTGGGTTTGGTCGTCACCGCTGTTTCCATCGCCATTTTGCCCACTCTCTCTCAGTATGCTGAGGCGGAGGAAACCGGCCCTTTTCAGACTATTCTGGCCCAGGGGCTGCGGCTGGTGCTGGCCCTGATCATCCCGGCCACGGTTGGCCTGTACGTGCTGGCGAACCCCGTCATCGCCCTCAGCTTTGAGCACGGCGACTTTACCCCCGCCGACACGGTGGCGACGGCGGCTGCGCTGCGCTGCGCGCTTTTGGGGCTGCTCTTTGCCGCCATAGACCAGCCGCTCATTTTTGCCTTTTACGCTCGCAAGGACACGTTGACGCCCGCCCTCGTGGGCGTGGGGACGACGTTCCTCTACGTGGCGATGGCCCTCGTCCCCTGGCGGATGGGGGTGTTGACCTTGCCGCTCCTGGTCTTGGTCAATTCGCTCAAATTGGCCGCCCATGCGCTCGCCATGTTGGCGCTGACCCGTCGCCGGTTGGGCGGACTGGGCGATCACGGGCTATGGCCTCTTGTACTGAAGGCCGCGCTGGCCTCGCTGGCAATGGCGGCGCTGACGGGGGGCGTGATGCGCTTCCTCGCGGCGTCGGCTCCGCCGGGCCTGGTGGGAGAACTGCTGGTCGTGGGCGGGGCGGGCGGCGTTGGAGTTGTGGTCTATGGGCTGTTGGCCCTGGCCTTGCGGATCAAGGAGATTCACCTGCTCCGCGCTGTCGTCGGTGATGGTTTGAACCGCTTGACGGGGGCTGGGCGGTAGATTATAATCCGTTGTTACGAGGTAAGCGTTCAGAGGGGTGGGAAAAAGCATCCCCAAAGACCTCCGAGGTTTACGAAATAGCACCCTCTCGTGATTTCTGATGATGCACGAGTCGCTACTGTTGAAACCTCGGAGGTCTGAACGCTTACGTTACGAGAATTTGGGCACTGAGAGGCGCAATTGGGGAATTATCAAAGCCAACAGCCGGTTCGTCCAGAACGGTACGACGAAGCGTATTTTTTGAGTTCTTGTGAGGGATATACCGAGTTCGTTGCCAGTGAAGGAGCGCACCTCTCCCGCCGGCTGAGTGAGGCTTTTGCGGTGGCCGAGGTCGGGCGTGGTATGCGGGTGCTCGACGTCGGCTGCGGGCGGGGCGAGATCCTGCGTCACTGCGCGGGACTGGGGGCGCGGGCGTGCGGCGTGGATTATGCGCCGGTGGCGGCGCGGATGGCGCGGAGATTGGCGGATGTTGAGGAAGAGAGGCGAGACGCGGTGGGCGTCTACCTGGCCGACGCCAAGCGATTGCCCTTTCCGCCCGCCTCCTTCGACCGCGTGTTGATGTTCGACCTGGTGGAGCACCTCCATCCGTGGGAGCTTGACCGGGCGCTGGCGGAGGCGCGGCGCGTGCTGCGACCCGATGGCCGTCTCATCATCCACACCGCCCCCAACGTCTGGTACGATAGGTACGCTTACTCGCTGGTGCGGCTGGTGCGCGGATTGATGGGGCAGGGGACAAAGTATCCAAGAGATCCTCGCGCCATTATTCCGGCTAACCTGGATGTTCACGTGAACGAGCAGAGCGCGCTCAGTTTGTGGTGGGTGCTGCGGCGGGCGGGATTCCGCGCTCAAGTGTGGCTGGATACACCTCCGCAGGATCGTCGGGAGGAGTGCGTGTTGCGAGTTGCCCGCTATATCCTGTTCAACTGGCCGCCCTTTTGCTGGTTCTTTGAGCGAGAGGTGTTCGCGGTGGCAAGGGTAGTCGCATAGATATGAAAGATCGTCGTGTAGTTGACGAACTATCCATAGAGGAACTGGAAGAGGTGTTGCGCATCCGCAAGATGGGCGCGCGGTTGGAGCGATTGCGCCGCTTGGGCAAGGATACCAAAGTGGGCATGCTCGATCCGTTGGCCTCTCAGCCTGCCAGCCCCCAACCTCCGCCCCTATCGACAGAGCACCGGCGCTTCCAGGACGCAGGAGCCACGGCACAGTACCGGGCGCGCGCGCTAGACGAAGCAGTCGCCGAGGAAAAAGTCAACCGAGAACGGCGTCAAATTCGCTGGGATTGGCTACGCGATAAGAGTTTGCTGGTGGTCGAGTTGGCCCTGGCAGTGTGTTTGATTCTGATGTTGATCAGTTTACAGGCGACGCAGCGTGAGATCAACACAGAGACCAGCCAGGCCCAGCAGTTGCCCACTCCCACGCCTACCCCGCTCATCCAGGTGGTCGTGCTGCCGGGCGGACACACGCCGCCCGATTCACCCGGCGGGCCGGCGCCGGCAGAGATTCCCGCCCATCTGCGCGATTTGGTAGGTGCGATCACGCCGAGACCTATGCCCACGCCGGGGCCAGAGCAGGCGACCCGTATCCAGATTCCCGCCATCGGGGTGAATGGGCCGATCGTGGAGGGGGATGATTGGGAATCGCTCAAGCAAGGGGCGGGCCATCACGTTGGCAGCGCCAATCCGGGTCAGAGCGGCAACTGTGTCATCTCGGCTCATAACGACATCTTTGGCGAGATTTTCCGTGATCTGTCGGACCTCGATCTGGGCGATGAGGTATTCGCGCACACTACCCGGCAGGTCTATCGTTACGTTGTTACCCAGAAGCGCATCATCAAGCCGACCGATGTGAGTGTGATGTATCCCACTTCCAGCCCGGTGCTAACACTCATTTCTTGCTATCCGTATGGGATTGATACACACCGCATCGTCATCATTAGCGAGTTACAACCGTAGAGAGGAGATAAAATTATGGCAAAGAAATCACGTCGCGTCAGGAAGGAGGGTCGGGAAATACGTCTTTCGCCGGCTCAGATGGCGCAACCGGGGATGAATGAAGCAGCTACCATTGCCAGCGTCATCCCTTCAGCGCCTCCGGCTCTTCAGGAACCTGATCTGCAAGACGAGTACCGCTACGTCATCGCCGATCTCAAGCGCATCGGTATCATTGCCCTGGCGATGCTGGCGGTGTTGATCGTTCTGGCGTTGCTGTTGACTTGGGCGTAAGCAGCAATTCCCGTTTTGTAGCCGCGATTTCCAAATAGCGTCTGTTTTTCCGCGTAAAGCGCCCTGCGCGATTGCGAAATCGCGGCTATGACCTGACTTTTCCCCCATAACAGGAATTGCTGGGGCGTAAGGGAGTTCCAGAAAAATAATCCTCCCAAAAGTCATGATGAGACAGGTGCAATACGTACAAACCATTTACCCAATTTGGGCAAACGTTCAAATCACTTTTCCAACTCGTCCATTTCCTTGGGGGGTCAATTTCACACCTGTCTCGTAAATCTGCAAGGCAACTCCTGTTGTTTGCATTACATTTACCCCCAGTCGCCGACCTTATTTGGTAGCTTGTGGCATATTTGTTGGTACGCCGCCAATCTTTGTCATTCGCCCTCGCCGGGAGTTTCTGGTATGACAGACACGGGAGACTCCTCTTGGTTCTCGAAAGAGGGCAGCGGCATGAGGGGCGTGATCCCATCGCCTGGCAGAATGCCCCACTGGATGCCTTCCAGGTTGCGCACAAACTCCCACTGGACAAGTTCAGGATGCTCTTTCAGCGCCGCGCCGCGTGCCTCGATGCTGTACGCTTCAGCGTCCGCCAGGAGGCGCATCCGCTCCGCCTCCGCCGCCGCCTGCAATTTGATTCCCTCGGCCCCCGCTTCCGCTAGCCGTATCTGGCTCTGCTTCTCGTACTCGGCGGCGTCGGCCTGGTACCGGGCAGTCTCGATAGCTTCCTGGGCAATCTGTTGCTGCTCGATGGCGTTGATATACTCCTCGTCGAACTCTATCTTGCGGACGAGAAAATCGTCGAGAAAGATGCCATACCTTTCAAACACTTTTGCCAGTTCATCTCGCACGTTGTCTTCGTAGGCAAAGATACCTTCGCCGCTGTACAAGTCCTCGGCGGTGTGGCTTTGCGCCGATAGGCGCGTCAGGTTCCTGGAATGAGCCTTCACAATGTTTTCCGTAACTTCTCGCGGGACGCCGACGTTTTGCACAATATTCACAGCGTGGTCGGGTGGTATGCGGAACAGCACGGTGTATTTGATGATGATTTGCTGACCGTCTATCGTTTGCGCGTTCACGGGATAATCTCGATAATCGGCGCCCGATGCCTCTGGGCTGTCACTGGTCTCGTACGATTGGACTACGGTACGAATAACCTCCACCTGGTCGACGAATGGCGTGCGCCAGTGCAGGCCCGGCTCAAAGACCTCTCCCGTCAGCCCTCCAAAGCGTTTGACCAGCGCCACTGTTCCGGCGTCCACGGGGGTATAGGACAGCACAACGACGATAAAGCCCAAAACAAGCGCAGCTACCACTCCAACGATCGTAATCGGTACTCCCAATCGAGTTGTTTGCCTTCTCATAGTTGTTTCACTCCTTTAGCATATACACATTGAACGAGGGGCAGGTGCGATCAAATGCACCCGCCCCCTTGAATCCAGCCAAACTCGCGTTACTCAAATATCCAGCGGTCGGTGTCCCGCTCGTAGGACAAGAGTTCATCCTCGGCGAAAAAGAGCGGAACCTCAAAGGCCGCTGTATCAGGGCCGTCGGAGCCATGCACCAGGTTGCGCCCAATCTCCAAGCCAAAGTCGGCGCGGATGGTGCCGGGGGCCGCCTCGGCCGGCTTGGTCGCCCCCATCGTGCGCCGCGCGATCTCAATGGCGTCGTTGCCCTCCAACACCATCACCACGACGGGGCTGGATGTGATGTAATGGATCAAAGGCTCGTAAAAGGGCTTTCCTTTGTGGATTGCATAGTGACGACCAGCCAGCGCTTTGTCAATTTGTATCAGCTTCATCCCGGCGATGCGCAGCCCCCGACGCTCAAAGCGGGTGACGATCTGCCCGATCAGGCCGCGCTGCACGCCATCGGGTTTGATGATCACGAGTGTACGTTCCACGTTTCCTCCTTAACTATCAGCAATTCCCGTTATGGGGAAAATGTTCAGATGTAGCCGCGATTTCCATATCGCGCAGCCCGTTTTACGCAACATAATGTACTATAAAGTTTCCAGCGCTTGGCGGTAGAGGTCCAATGCCTTTTGCAGTTGGCCGTCTTTCATATAAGCGTCGCCCAACACCTGTTGGGTGTGGGCATCAGGCCATTGCTCCACATACCCCTCCAGGTCGGGGATCACGTTTTCGATGAGTTTGCCCGCACGAATCACGCGGGAGTAGGCTTCCAATGATTCCTCGCGCTCATTGGCCTGCCACAGCGTCCGCGCAAATGACAGCCAGGCATCATAGTCGCGCGAGTTTCCCTTGAGATAAGCCCGTTCAGCTTTGAAAGACTCGGTGGAAACCTCGACTGTGCGAGTCTCTGGCTCTGCGGCGACCCCTTCGACGTGTTCTGTCACTTTCATCTCGACCACATCCGGCGTTTCCTCGATCACCGGCGGCAGGGCGATTTCTTCAGACGGTGGTATGACCATCCCTGGCGGCTCTGGCATCTCGACCATTGGCGGCGGAGCGATCTCATCAGGCGGCGTCTCTTCTATTGGCAGGGCTTCCTCCACGGGTGGGGCGGGCTCAGGCCGGACCTCTGGCTCGCCAAACGCCGTCCAGCCGAACATCTCCTCGGCAGGAGAAGGAGCGACCATAGTCTCTTCGGGTACAACCTCCGGGGCAGCGATCTCTGGCGGCGGCGTGACTTTTTCCATCATCGGGGCTTCTGCCTGCGGAGCTTTCTCCGCGGGAGGAATAGGTTCGGGATAGGTCTCCGGTTCGCCAAACGCCGTCCAGCCGAATGCTTCCTCGACCTGGGCCGCCAGGGCCTCTTCTGATACACCCGCCGGCACGGGTTCCTCGGTCGGCGCTTCCGC
>Ga0164310_10001976_pt1 | contig 11744 bp, 11 predicted proteins | sample GuaBasSedimGuay1_FD_121795 | JGI IMG/M metagenome (GOLD analysis project Ga0164310, IMG submission 121795) | Subseafloor sediment microbial communities from Guaymas Basin, Gulf of California, Mexico - Guay1, Core 4569-9, 0-3 cm | ecosystem: Environmental > Aquatic > Marine > Hydrothermal vents... | reverse complement strand
CGAAACCAGCGAAAACGGCTAAGAGGTCAAAGGCAAAGAAGGCTAAATAAGTAGGTTACACGAGCGCAAACACTCTCCTCTCATTTTATTTTATTCTTTATTTCTCACTGTTTTTGGGTGCGGATAGTTTTATATCCTTCCGACTCGTACGTTCCATGTGAAGAAGGTTGATTTGTTGTGTAATCGTTCCAGCAACGGCAAATCTCTTTGGGTTGAGGAAGGAAGCGCTGGGAGTGTCTCTGGAGAGATTATTATTCCACGGGGTAAAACGCACGTGTTTTATGCTGCGGTGGAGTAGAAAAAAGAAAGAAAGAGGGAAAAAAGATTAGTTTAGCTGTTTTGGGCTTACTCTTTTGATAACAGGGGGTGAAGAGATTGATGGATTCGTTGGCGTTGAAGACATACGCGATTAGGATTAAGACTGAGGAGAGGGAGTGGGGCGGAGGAAACATCACAGAGAGGAAGATAAAGTGCCCTAAAATGAAGGGGAAGGAGGTCCTCTTCAAGTGTGGAAAAGACGAATGCAAGTACTTCCAGAAGCGTCTCTTTTCCCTCGTTTTCTGTTCACACAAAGATGCGCGGAACTACTCGGTTTCCCAAGAGGAGCTGAGTGAAGTTATGGCGAAACTGGATCACAATTTTAAAATGTTTCGACGACACGGGCTAAGAGGGGAAGAGTAGGAGCCCAAACAGTTGGAAAAGGGGGAAGCCTGTATAAGCGGTAAGGATTTCCAAACCGTAGAACAAGTTCAACGTCTGTAGAATTGGGAGTTCTACCGCTGAAAATTCAGGAGGAAACCAGACTTTATTTTTTGTCTTTTTTGTTCTTAGGCTTTTTCTTAACTTTTCTTCTGCCCTTCTTCCCCATAGTTTTCACCTCAAGATTTCTCAACACTCTCCAATCGAATTCCAAGTGCATTGAGTAATACTTCTCCTCCGTCTTTTTATGTACTGTGGTTGTGCCGAACGATGAACACCAACCGCCTCTTCAAACTAAACGCCAACCATACATGTAGCCCCTATATTACTCGTTTGGAAGTGAGGTTCCCGGGGATGGGAAGGGAATCAAAAAGATCTTTGACGCCTTCTCTTCCAGATTATATTTAAATAAACCCTTTGCGGGATAATGTTAAGTAGGATTTGTAAGGCGCTTTCCAGCTTCAGGGTTGGGTTTTAGATGAACATCGCGGTGCTTGTTTCGGGTAGGGGTACAAACCTTCAGGCAATCATAGACGCTGTTGAGTCGGGATACATCAAGGCGAACATCAGTGTTGTAATCAGCAGTCGGAAGGACGCCCCGGCTCTTAAAAGGGCGCGAGACCATGGAATAGAGGCGCTGTTTATCGACCCGCAGGACTTCTGGAAGGACAAGGAGCACAAGGAGGAGAGGAGAGTCGAGTACGACAAGAAGATTATTAGGGAGCTTGAGAAGAGGAACGTGGACCTCGTGCTTCTCGCCGGCTACATGCTGATGCTTAGCCCATACTTTGTAAACAAGTACAAGAACAGGATTATGAACATACACCCCTCTCTGCTCCCGGCGTTCCCAGGTATAAACGCCCAGAAACAGGCGTTAGAGTACGGCGTCAAGTACACAGGCGCCACGGTGCACTTCGTCAATACGGAACTGGACCACGGGCCCATCATACTCCAGGACGTTGTACCGGTCCACGATGATGATACCGTTGAAACCCTTTCGAACAGGATTCTTGAAAAGGAGCACAAAATCTACGTGGAAGCAGTCAAACTCTTTGTTGAGGGAAAACTGAAAATTGAGGGAAGAAGGGTAAAAATTCTAAAAAACAGTTTAGAAAAGTAATCTTTCCAGGTAAGGAGTGAATGGAGATTTGGTTCGCAGCTCAGGATAAACACAAATTCGTGGAGTTATCTATTCTCAGAGGATGGTTAGCACTAGTTAAGGATTTCTTTTCTCTTCACTGATTTCTTGTTTGCGTAGGAACTCGTAGTACTCAATCATCCTTTTTATTGCCTTGGCCGCCCTTGTCATTGTGGGCACAACGGATACTCCCCTGGCATCGTAGAACCTTCTGAGGAAGGTTGCTTCGCGTTCGCTGAAGGCGGGTAGGAGCGCCATCACGAAGGGCTTCCCGAGCTCATTCTTTATGTAGTCTGCTGCTTGGCGGATGGTTTTGCGCAGGTTAAAGTACCACTGTGGATTCCGGTTGCGTTTGGCTATGCTTCTGAAGCGGTCCAGCATCTCGAAAATCACAAAGTCAATGTTTTCTTCAGCCGCCGCCAACTTGACGACGTCTGCTATGTTTGCGAACCTGAAGAACGCCGAGGGAATGTCCAAAGGGTTTCTGGTGCTGATCCCCGCAACCGGCACCATCTCCTCGATTTTTCTCTGAGTTTCCCTAGGCAGGAGAGGGATTTCGAGACCCATTTCAACGGCCTTATCCGTTTCGGTAACGCTTTCCCCACCGCTGAAAGACACAATTAATCCCCTTCTTCCCTTGGGGGGAGGGTTTTTCAGAAACACGAGAAAGGTGTCTATGAGTTCTTCAACGTCCCTGATGCTTATAGCCCCTATCTGCCTCATGGCGGCCTTCCAAACGTTTCCCGACCCCGCGAGGGAACCGGTGTGCGAAGAAACCGCAACCGCACCCCTTTCGGTTTGACCGCCCTTCCACACTATCACCGGTTTATTTCTAACCGCCTCTCTCAGGGCTTCGAAAAGTCTCCTCCCACGCCTGCTTCCCTCAATGTAGGTGGCTATGATTTTTGTCTTTGGATCCTCTGCAAGGTACTCCACAAAATCAGGGTTGTCCAGATCAACCGCGTTTCCGTAGCTGACAACCTTGCTGAACCTGACCCCCCTCATTCTTCCGTGGTAAACCACCTGCTCGGTTAGCGCGCCGCTCTGGGCAACGAACGCGACGGGGCCGGATTGTCGGGGAAAACCCGGCAAGAAGGACATACCGCTCTCCGGGCAGTATACGCCCATACAGTTGGGCCCTATTATCCTCGTGTTTCCCTTTCTTGCAATTCTTAGGAGTTCCTGCTCCAGCTTCCTTCCTTCCTCGGTTCCAGTTTCGCTGAACCCCGAGGTGAAGAAGTGAACCGTTTTAACCCCTTTCTCTACACACTCCCGCATAACATTAGGAGTGTACTTCGCAGGGACGGTGACCGTTGCGAAGTCTATATCATCCTTGATGTCGAGAACGCTTGCATAGCACTTAAAGTTTAGGATCCTGTCCCTGTTCGGATTAACCGCGTAGACTCTACCCTTAAACCCGGTAGTCACCGGACCCAGCAGGTAAAAAACAGAACCCTCGTTAACTCCTATGATGGCTATGGTCTTGGGGTGGAACAACCTCTCGAAGTACTCAAACCGCTCAGGGTCCAAAAATACCACCTGTAACCGTTGTTACCAACACAAATCAGAGGTCTGCGTTTATATAATTTTTCGAGAAGGCCGAGGATAAACGCTGGTGATTTCCATCGGAGACGCAAAAGTTTTCTATGGGAGACGTTTTAAGAATTCGCCACCTTTCGATAAGGCATATAAGGGATTTGCTTTATACTTTCATTTATTAACTATCAAGCGTGTGAGGATGGTAGAGTATGAGTAGCGTTTTGAGAGCGTTGGAAGATGCTGTTGGCTCCGAGTACGTTTCCGACGAGGATTTTGTAACCTACGCCTACGCGAGAGGCATGGACGCCGCTCTACCCGCGAACCCTCCCGAATATGTGGTGAAGCCTGGAACCACAGAGGAGGTCGCAGAGGTAGTACGTATAGCAAACAAGTTCAAAATACCCATAGTTCCCCGCGGTGGGGGATGCTGCCTAACAGGCGGCTCGAAACCCATAGAGAAGGGAGGAATACTCCTAGACACCACAAGAATGCACAGAATAATCAACATCGACGAGAACACACTGACGGTTACTGTTGAGTGCGGAATAACGTGGGCGGAGCTCAACTCCAAGCTCAACGAGTTGGGCTACTACACCGGGAACCTTGGGCCTGGAAGCGGAATGTCAGCGGTTGTCGGGGGCGGGCTCTCGCACCACAGCGTGGGAGGCGGAGGCGGAGCGAAGTACGGCACTTGCAGCGAGCACTGCGTGGCGCTGGAGGTCGTCCTGCCCAACGGAAACACAATAAACACGGGTTCAAACGCGAGCGTCTACACCAAGGAGCCCTTCTGCAGGTTCGGATTCGGGCCAGACTTAACCGGCCTGTTCCTGGGGGACAACGGACTGCTCGGAATTAAGACCAAAGCAACACTTGAGATATTCCCGAGGCCGAAGTATCACGCGGCGAAAACATTCACAATAGAGGAACCCTCAGCCGAGAACGCGGCGAAAATCTGGCTAGCATGGAGGAAGAGGGGAGACCTCGGAATCTACGACTCCCAGTGGTGGCCCCTGATAATGGTCCTCGGCCTACAGTTACTCCTTGATGTCCCACCGATAAAGCCGTGGGTGGGGCTGCAAAAGGCGGTGTTCTGGTACACAATGGAGGCCGAGACGGAGGAGCAGCTGGAAGCAAACATGAAGATCGTAGACCAGATATGTAAGGAGCACGGCTGCGAGGAGATGGGCCCCGAAATCAAGGACGGAAACATAGCCAAGTGGCACTACGAGGAGCAGGGCCACTGGCTGAACTGGCACAGCCTGTGGGGAGGAATGGGCCCCGGCTCGGTCCCGCTGACAACGGAGCACCACGTACCGATTCATAGGGTTCCCTACATTAGCCAGAAGCTCGACGAGTGGGAGGCGGCGCACAGGGCTGAGCTCGACGCGAACGGGGGAATGCAGACCGGCATATCAACAGCCATTCTGTGCGGGCACACCACGGTTGAGGTTGACTCCGGACTCATTGGATGGGACAAGCCCGAGTACAGGGAGAAGAACCTCGAGCTCTGGAAGAGCCAAATAGAGATGCTGCTGAGAGAGGGTGCAATGCCCTACATGGTGGGAGAAATGTACAGCAAGGGGCTGATCGACACGGAAGCCTTCAGCGGAACCTACTACGAGTTTCTGAAAAACGTAAAACAGGCCCTGGACCCCAACAGGATTCTCAGTCCAGGCAAATTCTACCTCTAAAGGGAGGAATGCGAATGGCAAAGATGGAAAACACAAAGAAGCTTTCGGACATGGTCTACGCATGCTCCGGCATCGGCGACTGCAGAATAGCCTACAGATGGGCTGTGGGCAGGTACGGGGTCTGCCCGGTTCTCGAACACTCACCGCAGTTCGACCCCTTCTACGCGAGGGGAAAAATACGCATCGCAAAGGGACTCATAGAAGGGGAGCTTGAACCCAGCGAGGAGCTGGCAAAGGTGCTGTATCAGTGCACCACCTGTGGGAACTGCCACTCCGCCTGCCACCAGAGTATGTGCGAGTACATTGAACTTCCGATAAGCAGGTTCATTGACCACACCAAGCTCTTCGAAGCCATGAGAGCGGACATGGTTGAGGAGGGCCTGGGGCCCATGCCGAGGCATAAGGAACTCATGGAGTGGACCAAGAAGGAGCACAACCCATACATGGAGAAGCATGAAGACCGCATCAAGTGGATACCCGAAGGCAAAACAATCCCCCAGAAAGCGGACATGGTTTGGTTCATGGGGTGCACCGAACCTTACCGGCAACCGGAGCTGGCCCAAGCGTTTCTAAAGATCCTCGAGGCCGCTGGTGTGGAGTTCGCAATTATACACCCGGAGGAGTGGTGCTGTGGGTCGATATTCTTCAGAACAGGCGTGTGGGGCCTGGCCGAGGAGCTAGCTAAGCACAATATAGAGGCGCTCAAGGCTTCGGGAGCGAAAAGGGTTGTGATTCACTGCGCCGGGTGTTACAGGACGATAGCCAAGGATTACCCTGAACACTTCGGAGAGCTTCCGTTCCAGGTGGTTAATGCCGTGGAGCTAATAAGAGACCTGATGAAGGAGGGCAAGCTGAAGCCGAGTGAGGCCAACGTGAAGGTCACTTATCATGACCCGTGCCACCTGGGTAGACACATGGGAATCTACGACGCCCCCCGAGAGATACTGGAGATGATGCCCGGGGTTGAACTCGTGGAGATGAGGAGAATAAGGGACGCCGCCTGGTGCTGCGGCGCCGGCGGAGGGGTAAAAAGCGGGTTCCCGGACCTTGCCGTTGAGATAGCCAAGGACAGAATTAAAGAGGCGGAGGAGACCGAAGCCGAACTAATCGTTACGGCCTGCCCCTTCTGCGTCAGGAACCTCAAGGACGCTTCGGAGGCGCTCAACTCCAAACTAAAGGTTATAGACATAGTAGAGCTGCTCGCGGAGAACCTAGGCTGAGAAACTCTTCACTCCTTTTTTCTCTTTTTCCCTGCTTCGTTCGCTCGGTTTTTGGTAGATTGGTTCTATGTGTTGCGAAGCTTGGATTTTTCTCGCGGCTTCAATTTTTGTTGGAGCTAAGGCTAAGTGCTCATCTGATTAAGAGGGGTAATTTAAATAAGTGTACATTTCCCAGTTACAAGATAATAGCAAAACGGAATGATAGAGATGCGCAGCAAGGTTGGGATGGTTGTCAGGAAGGGGTCTCAGATAGCTGTTTCGTCAACCGAAAAGGTTTCAAGGTTCCTGGAGGGGAGAGGATACTCCGCCTACTTTATTCACGGGGCGGACGACGTGCAGGATGATACTCTCCTCGTAATTTCGAACGGGGGGGACGGAACGGTTCTGAAAGCAGCAAGAATAGTTGTGAAGAGCGGAAAGGATGTTCCCATTTTCCCGCTCAACTCGGGAACCGTGGGTTTCCTCACAGAGGTGGACGCCCGCGAAGCGATACCAGAACTCGAAAAAATCCTTGAGGGACAGTACAAGGAGGAGACCCACAGGGTTCTCGACGTGTATCTAAACAGCGAGTACATGGGATTCGCTGTTAACGATGTGGTCATCACAAGCGAGCACGGAAGAATACTCAGCGGGAAACTCTTTCTAGACGATATTCTCATCTCCTCCATAAGAGGAGACAGAATCATCATCGCGCCGCCCTTGGGGTCAACCGCCTACAATCTCTCGGCCGGAGGGTCGATAATACACCCCAAGCTCGAAGCGATGTCCATAACGTGCGTGGCGCAGTTCTACACGACCAGGTTCTTCCCCCTCATAGTCCCGATAGAGAGCGAGGTGAAATTCGTTATAGCACACACACCCTCCGAGAACTACGTTGTTCTGGATGGGCAGATGGCGGAGGTGAACGGGAAGAGAATATGGGGAGGACAAACCATAAGGGTAAAGGTCTCCGATAAGAAATTTAAACTCATTTACACCGAGAGGTCTTTCTACGAGAGGATAAACAAGGTGATTCTGACCCAGCAGGAGAGAAGCACCTGGCTTGAACCCGTTCCGGGAGACATCTACTGAGCCGTGGAAACCCTCTTTTTCTCCCAAACCATTGCTGTTAGAAAGCCACCTAATCCCGCAACTGAGACTAAGACGCCAAGGAGCATTAGGAATCGTAGCACATTATTTTCTCGCGGAACGAGAATCGACTCCGTGTCATAAAAGTGTAAGCAGAAGTGCAGAAAAGCCACACGGTCGGTGGAGTTGTGGATCACAATGTACACTCTTCCCCCCTTCAGGGAAACAGTGTAGAAGCAAGCAGCCGTTGACCAGAGGGTTGAGGAGAGGGGGGAAAAATTGGGCGCACCCGAAACGAATCTTAGAAAGTTCTCCTCATCGAGTACGTAGATGTGGAAACGCTCACTCGACTCGTAGGAACCTCCGATAGTGTCACCAACAGAAGTGTCCAGAACCTTAACAAAGTAACCCTTGGGGGGAAGAAAGAGATCCTCAGCCTTAGCCCACGCCTGCGTACCGCTAACCGGACGAGCCTCAAAAGTGTAGTAGTTTGAGAAGAGAACCGTAAACGCGAATAGTGTGAAGCCAAACATCACCAGAAGAAGACTAAACCTTTTTAGACGCCTAAACTCCTTTCACCACCAACTCCTTTTCTCAGCACTCCTGCTTTACAAAAATAGGAAGCAGAGGGGGAAACCCTAACGTATCATTTTTCTGGTTTCTATACTAGGTTGATGGACAGCCATCAGTTTTGCTCTAAGCGGATTGCGCCGGCTGTGCAGACGGCTACGCACCTGCCGCACCCTGTGCAGTTGTCCTTCACCCTCGCTTTGTCCTTAACAATTTCTACGCCCTTTTCTGGGAGTGGGCACTCGAACAGGCAGAACGCACACCCGGTGCACTTGTCCGGATCGATAATTATTCTCATCAACCCATCGCTTCGCGTCCAAATTTTTCCGATTTAGGATTTTAGCAGCTGGTTCGCTATCACCATTCGTTGAACCTCGCTAGTCCCCTCGTAGATTTCAAGCACCTTCGCGTCCCGGTAGTACCTTTCAACAGGGTAGTCCTTCATGTATCCGTAGCCACCGTGTATCTGAACCGCGTTTGAAACCACCTGGGTGCAGATCTTCGACGAGTAGAGCTTCGCCATAGCGACTTCCTTCGTGAATCGCACCCCCTTGTCCTTCAGGAACGCTGCTCTGTAGGTTAGGAGCCGGGCTGACTCTATCTGGGTAGCCATTTCCGCTAGCATGAACTGGATGGCTTGGAACTTGGCTATCGGCCTGTTGAACTGCTCCCGCTCCATCGAGTACTTGAGAGCTTCCTCAAAAGCGGCTTGAGCGAGGCCCACGGCTTGCGCCGAGGCACCTATCCTCGCGGAGTCCAGGGTTGCCATGGCTATTCTGAAACCGTCGCCCTCCTTTCCCAGAAGATTCTCCTTCGGTATCCTGCAGTTATCAAATATCAGCTCGGAGTTAACCGCCGCACGCATTCCCATCTTGTCCTCTTTGGGACCCGCGGTGAACCCGGGCGTTCCCTTCTCCACTAGGAAGGCGCTTATGGGTTTTCTCTTCTCCTCCTCAGATGTGGGCGTCGCTGCGAAGACGAGGGCGACACCCGCCACCGGCCCGCTGGTGATGAATATTTTGCTCCCGTTAAGCACGTATTCGTCTCCGTCGGGGACTGCTGTGGTTCTTATGGACTGGGCGTCGCTTCCCGCTCCCGGCTCGGTTAGCGCGAAGGCGCCGATGATTTCACCCTTCGCTAGGCGGGGGAGAAACTTTTCCTTCTGCTCCTCGGTTCCATACTGCGCGATTGGCTGCGCGCAGGCGGAGTTGTGAATCTGCAGGGTTAAGCCGATGCCGCAAACCACCCTGGATATTTCCTCTATGAGGATCGCGTAACTTACCGTGTCGAGTTCTGAGCCTCCGTACTCCTTGGGAATCTGCGCGCCCAGGTAGCCCTGCTCCGCCATTTTCTTTATCTCTTCCCATGGAAACTCCGCTTTTTCATCCATTTCGCGGGCGCGGGGGGCGAGAACGGTCTCAGCGAACTCCCTCACGGTGCTCCTAATCAATTCCTGCTCTTCCGTTAATTCGAAATCCATTAACAACACCTCAAAACTTGAAGAAGGGTTGATTTTCAAGTCATACAAGCTAATGAAATTCTGGAAGTGACCTAGCTTATATACTTAATGCCTCCCTTACTTTTAAAAGGAACCGGAGATTGCACGAGTGCGATGGTAATAAGCTGTGTGTGAATCCTAAATTTGCCGTCTCTCAGCTCTATTATTCTGGAATCCAACAGTTGTTCGAGAGCGTCGCTGAGCGTATGCTCATCTATTCCCAATTCTCTGGCCAGGTCCTCTCTCGTTAATCCAACCCTTTGGACCATGAGTTCGAGGACCCTTCCAATCGCGGTGTTTGAGTCGCAGCCCAGAATGTCGCAGATCTTACGAGCTTCGGGGTACTGTAGGTTCAGTGAGTTTATGTTGTACTCGTCCTCGTCTAGGGAATCGAACCACCCTGCGAACGCGGAGAATCGCCCTACGAGTGAAAGCTGCGCCAGGGCAACCTTCTGCTCGTTAACAAATTTCAGAATGATTGATATGCCAGTTGACACCCGCAAAACGAGAAAGTTCCCTGTTGAGAGGAAATCGCCAACCTTCAGGAGGGGGGAGAGGTGGATTAGCTCCGAGATTATCTCCTCTTCGTTAAAGTTTTCTCGGTAGAGTATTTTGCCTGAGTTCGTCACCACAGCTCCGCCGAGTGGCCTTCCGGCGCCACACTGCGCGAAAACATTTTTGAAAGCCAGTTCAGGGTTTATCTCCAAATACACCACCCGGAGACTATGATTGTGCCGGCTGGGTTTCTCCTCAGAAGCCTTTAGTTCGACCCCTTACTTATGCTGAGATAAGTCGACACGAGCACGTTCACCAGGTGCTTTAGAAGTTCCTCGGTTCCATCACCATACAGCGCGGAGGTTTCGAAGTACTCGATCCCCAGTTCTTTGCAGAACGCCTCTGCCTCATCTGTTGAAACGTGTCCTTTATCCGGTTTTCGGATGTCTATTTTATTTCCAACTATTATCTTGGGAATATCGTCGACTTTTTCCTGCTTGAGCATTCTTAACCATTCCTTGATGCCGTTGAGGGTTTTCGGCTGAGTGACATCGAACATGAGGATCGCCGCCTTGGCACCCTTGTAGAATGCGCCTGAGATTTCGCGGAACTGAATCTGGCCCCCGATGTCCCAGAAGTGAAGGGAAATCTCCTGTCCAGAGAGTTTAGCGTCTATGAGGCCGAAGTCAATGCCGATTGTGGTCTTGTATATGGGGTCAACTAGTCCCTCGGTGTACCTGTTTTTGATGGTGGTTTTTCCGACTCCGCCGTCGCCGAGAAGAAGGACTTTGAAAACGAATTTATCAGTCATTCGTGTTACCTCACTCACCACGCTTGTCGCTGTGAGTTTGCTTTTTTCCGCTAATAATAAATAGCTTTTGTCCCTTATGAGTTTTTATCATATTGTTATAATTCAGTTTGATGGGGTTTTGATTCTTGATACACGCTCTGCTCGTTATCACCCAAGACGGAATGGGTCACCTCGTTCACGATGACGGTTTGAGCATCAACTTCACCCTCTTTTCTGGCATGCTTATGGCCCTGAACAAGTTTCTCACCCAGGTCTTCGGAAAGGAGCACATCTACAGGGAGATAGAGCTCGGAGTGTACACGCTCCTACTCAAGGAAACGGATAAGGGTCTCTGGGTTTGCATCCACGACGTTTCAGACAACATGGAACTCATGTACTCTAAGCTGCACCAGCTGGTCAGCCTGCTTGAGGGCACGGTGGACTTCGAGAAGGAGATGAAGGCGACCGTTGAACTCGACAGCAGAACCAGAAAAAAGATAGAGAAAATCATCAAAGTGAAGGTTGTGCCTCAGAGCCTCCAAGAGTACATCGACAGGGAGATTAGGTGGCTGTCTGAGGGGCGGATGATAAACATTGTTCTTCAGAACGTTTACCTCGTTTCGATGGAGGGAGGCATAGCAGCCAGTTGGGAGAGAGAACCCAAACCAGATCTCGGCATCCGCTACGCCTGCCTAAACATGCTCAAGAGCGTGCCGAACAAGTCCAACCTGAAGCTCGAGTTCTCAAGCAGTTACGAGACGGGCACGGAAGAGTGGCGTTTAAGAAGAATCGGGGACAGCGACTTTTTCCTCTTCATAAGAGCTTTCATGAACGAGGGTTCAAAGGCACTCTTCGAGATTCTAATCGACAGAATTGTTCTCGGCCTTATGAAAGTACTAAAAAAGAAGGGGCCGACCAAGAAAATCGTGGAGCCGAATCTCCTGCTTCCATCACAAAAGCCCCTAACCGTGCTGAGAGAGAGAAAAAGGGCTAAAGCCAAGAAGTGGGAGGAACTCCCAAGGGACGAGGAACTGAT
>Ga0164310_10001975_pt1 | contig 11747 bp, 7 predicted proteins | sample GuaBasSedimGuay1_FD_121795 | JGI IMG/M metagenome (GOLD analysis project Ga0164310, IMG submission 121795) | Subseafloor sediment microbial communities from Guaymas Basin, Gulf of California, Mexico - Guay1, Core 4569-9, 0-3 cm | ecosystem: Environmental > Aquatic > Marine > Hydrothermal vents >... | reverse complement strand
GGAAGGAGCTTAAAATATGGCAAGAAGCTTATTTGAACAACTACAGCAAGTTAGAGGAACAAGAACGTTTTTTACCGATATGAAGAGAGCACTTGCTGAGTCTGCTGGCAGACACTACTCTTCCGGTAATATTACTACTGTTTCTGGTTCTACCACAGCTACAGATTCTTCCACTTCCTTTGGTGTAGATGAGGTTAATAACTTCATTGTTATTGATGACGGAGCGGCAGCGGGTACATATAAGATTACAGCTGTGTCTGGAACACAGGCAACAATTACCCCGGCTGCTGGCGGTACTGCGACGGGAGTTGCGTACAGACGTCATTATTTCCAAAATTTGGAAGATGATTTGAACTATCTAAGATATATGATGGACCTTGTTGTAGGTGAAGATTATTGGTACGACGATCCAAATACTAACTTAAAAGAAATGGCCTATTTGATTCCAAAGAGGCCTAATTACGTTGGTGAGACCACGCAATACTCAGATCGTCCTGGTACCGTTTCTTTTGCTATTTCTGATATCGACCAGACTGGTAAGGTCAGTAGTGGCGCACCCGCCGCTGAATATACTGACAATACTAGCAATACTACAGCTGGTACTACACTTCGTTTTACGGACGACAATACTATAGTAATTAGTATTGCTGGTGGTTTTTATCCTGCAGATGAAGGTACTCTATACATTTATAGAGACGGCGCTGCAGTAGGCCAATTGGACCTTGCTTCAGCATGGACCAGTGATGGTTGTTCGTATGAAACGAGCGAGTCTGATGTGGGGAATAACCCAAATCACACCGCTGGTGGAACTGGTACTGATATCATTAATTTGACTAACAGACGTTGTATGAATACTACGGTGGATAGCTATCCAAGCTTTTGGCCTGCCCACCAGATTGCTAGTATGAATGCAACTCTTACTTTACCGGCTGGTTTTCAAGGCCAGATTTCAGTTCAACATTCTGTTGGTGGAAGTCAGAATTATACTTATGCGAGTTTCTGGGTGGATACAACCAGCCAGAGTATTACAGCAGCTGCTCCTACGGTATCCGTAGCGTCAGCTACTAATAAATACTTGAGTGGCGTTCCTTACTATACAAGTGGGACAACATTCACTGTTTCGGGTACTAACAGTGATTCATTGTTTGATCGAGGTTATGTTGATAATCCAATGACATTACATGTTAGTCAATTTAATGCATCCGATGTTACACCTACATTGACTCAGATTGGATTTACTGAGCCACTGGCAATCACAGACACTATTGCTGGGAAGAATGGTTATAGTGCTACAGTACAGGTTGGAGCATCTGCATTCCGTGATATGGATGCCAGGGCGCAAGCTACTTATAGAGATGTTTTTGGTAGTGCAACGTCTGGTGATTCAGCGGCCGGAACATATAGAATTGATACATATGGTACTACAAGTACCAACACAGTTGAATACTTCGATGATGAAGATAAACGTTTTCTTGGTGATGAGAATTTCAATAATACTAGTTTAGCTTTTGCTGATAGTAATTGGAATTCTGCAACAAATATTACAACTACTACGGTAAGTGGTTTAGTAGTTTATAATGGCACCTTGAAATACCCCTCCATCGACCATTCATCTTTTTCACCTGCTGGTCCAAATTATACTGGGCAATCAGGTGATTTTATTTATTATAGGTTGTTTATTGCTTCTGGAGCTTTTACTCAGGGTACTATCACATTTAGTGGTTGGAGTAACGCTCTTAGCACTATTCAAGGAAGTAACGTAGAAGTCCATTTGAGATATCCTAATTGTTCTAATTATGGAAATAATAATACCAACGTTTGGCAGGATTTGAGTGTAGACCAAACTACATACGGTGGAAACGGATGTCTTGGCTCAGGTTCTTCAGGGTCTTCTGTTGCTTTTAGTTTTGGAACTACTAGCTCTAGTTCTTATGGTAACCGAGTTATCATGAGAATTAAATTCAAGGCTAGCTCGGTGACTGCTCTTACAGAAGTCACTTTTAGTCCTACATTGTAAAAATCATTTGAAAGGAGAAATCTAGATTATGGCGTTTAATGATACTTATAGAGAGAGTATTCAAAGTAAGCATCTTAGCAATGTAGGATTTACTTCAACTGCCAAAGGCGTGACTAATGAAGCTTATGCTTTAAAAAATCCACATCAGGTATTGGCTGCGCAAGTACCAGTAACCGATGTAGTGACCGATTATGGTCCGCTGACAGCCAGCGGTGTTGCGGCTGGTAAGGTTGAAGAGCATGTTGTAAAGCTAACAGCAGATCCTACAGTTAATGGGAACAAAGCTTGGGTTGCTTACGAGGATAATTGTACTACAGCAGGTCACTCCGCGAGAGGTCATATAAGACTTGATCAATGGATGCGATATGCTGAAACACAATATAAATTAAGGTTGTTTGAAGATAATGGAACTGGTACTGGATATGACTCCGGAAAAGAAATTCTACCTTCCGAAACTTCATTCAACTGGGAATACGATGCTTCTGCAGGTGTAGTATATTTTGACGAGGATCCATCTACTAATGGTAAAACACTTCCTCTTTGGGGTGTTTTTTACAAGTATGTTGGCGATAGTGTCGCCGATCAACTTTCATCCATCAGTGGAACGGTTGGGTCTCATGATCATGATGATAGATACTATACTGAGACAGAACTTGATAACGGTCAATTAGATAATCGTTATTACACAGAATCAGAGGTAGATGCACTTTTGGCAACCACTTCTGGTACTTTACAAACACAAATTGACGATACTTACACTCAGGCAGAGGTTGATGCTAAAGATACTGCTATTAGTGGTTCGTTACAAAATGATATTATTTGGGAAAGAACCTGGAGTGGAGTCATTCAGCCCAAGGCTGGACAATATCTGGGTGATCCTATTTATACCACAGGTGACGTAACTATTGGTGGTAATCTAACTGTTACCGGTACTCAGTTCATTTCTGATACAGAAACAGTTGAAGTAAAAGACAATTTGATGTTGATTAATGCTGGTGAAACAGGTTCTGGTGTAACTGCTGGTCAAGCAGGTATTCAAGTAGATAGAGGTACCGCACCTGATTACTTCTTTGTATATGATGAAGTTCAGGATAATTTTAGGGTTGGTGTTTCTGGTACGTTACAAGCTGTTGCGACTAGAGAGGACAATCCTAATGCTACCAGAGTTCCTTGGTGGAATGGTACTGATTATAGATTTGATACCAACGGCAGTTCCTATATTACAGTCAATACTACTACAGACGTTATTGCTGCTTATGCCGCGTCGACTAAGTTGTTTAGTGTTGCCTCAACCGCTCAAAGTTTAGGTGATACAGCGGCTGGTGGTACTAATGTATCATTAGACCAGTCAGCAGATACAGTTATAGTAACTGCATCTGGTGTTTCTGCTGCTACGTTTAGCAGAAATGGTATAAAACTGACTACTGGAACCACAGTCAATGATATTGCAACTGCAATTGTATATCCAGGCGATGATGATACACTTGCCACAGAAAAAGCTATTGTAGATTATGTTGACACTGTTTCTGGTACTCTAAGTCAGAGTACTACTGATCTTGATATTTACAAATACATTACCGATGGTCTCTTCACTGCTGAAGCTTCTGGTAATACTGACACCTTTACTATTTCTGGTACTGGTGGTACCACTGTAACCATTACAGCAGCAAGTGATTTACTGACCATTGATTCTTTCGATACGTTCTTAGATCTCACAGACACGCCAGGTGCGTATACTGCTAACAACACTCTTTACATGACAGCTGCTGGTTTGGTCAGCAACTCTACTGTCACTTATGATCCAGGTAATAGTGAATTCAACGTAGGCGGAGTGTTCAGTCTAGCAACTGGTACAACTGTTAATGAAATTGTATCAACTGTTGATAGTAGTTCTACAGATGATCAGCTAGCCACTGCTGGTTCGGTGTTCGACTTAGTGAGCGCTGTTTCTGGTACTTTGAGTGATGCTACTACGGCCCTTGATTTTTACAAGTACATTACTGATGGTACTAATACGGCTGAAGCTGCTGGTAATGACGATACTATTACGTTTGCTGCTACTGGTGGAGCTACAGTAACAATTACATCAGGGACAGACACTGTTACTATTGACGCATTTGATACGTTCTTGGAACTCACTGACACACCAAGTGCATACACAGCAAATAACATGTTGTATATGACGGGTTCTGCTGTTGCTGATACTTCAGCTATGACATACAACCCAACAACTAGTGGAGTAGCGTTTGCGCACGATGTAAGTATTGGTGGGGACTTGAGTTTAGCTTCTGGTACATCGGTAAATGAGATTACTACTACAATTAGTGGTAATACTGATGATCAGTTGGTTACAGCCAAGGCGGTTGAGGATTATGTTGATACTCAAATGAATACGGTTAATGCGTATAAGTTTGTAACCAATGGTACCGACACGACAACTGCTTCTGGTCTCGACACATTGACAATCAATGGTGTGAATGGTCTTGGAGTATCAATTGATGATACTACAGACACCGTGACAATCAGTGGTGCCGGACAACCTACTGCTTACGAGGCAGAGTTGACTTACAATGCTGGTGGTGGATACTGGGCATATAACGGAGGATTCTCATCCGTGCCTAGCGATCTTGAAGTATTCTTGAATGGTGTCAAGAATAAGAAGGACGCTGATTACTACACATCAACTGTTGTTGGTGGAGAACTCAGAATTACATTTGCTTTTGATACTTATGCTGAGGATTGGGCTAATATTACTTACGGTACTGTTTGGAACGGTGCGCAGTGGGTCAGTATTGTGGCCAGTGCTAATGTATCATCTGGTCAGAGAATTATTGTCGATACAAGCAGTGCCTCTGCTTACACATTGACTCTACCAAGTAGTCCTACAATGGGCGACGAGATTCATTTCTTGGATGGTGGCTACAACTGTGGTACCGTTCATGTTACTCTTGCTAGAAATGGTAAGAATATTATGGGTCTTGCTCAGAACATGGACATTGACACAGATGGTGCAGCATTTAAACTTGTGTACTATAACGCAACTCGCGGTTGGGTTATTTACTAAATAACGATATATGGAAAATTTATACAAATGATTAAAGGAAAAGTTAAAATAAATTTGTAGAAAAGGAGAAGTTACTATGAACGGATATGTACAAAATAAATCACCTATGTGGGCTCACGCTATGAAACGAACAATTGGTCCTGGACAGAAAGTACATTTGGATGAGTTATACGAACAGTATGGCAAAAAACATTCCCTAGCCGCAGGGGAAGAATTTGTCGGCTGGTTAAGAAATGTAAAACTCAAAGATCACAACAAATGGAATATCGTGCTTTTGGCGGACGATGAGCCGATGGAAGAAGACAAAGCGCCTGAGCCCACTGAAGAGGCGGTTATAACAAAGAGAATCGATGATATGGATCCTCTTGATATAGTAGATTTAACAGTGAGGAAAGCCAGAGAATTAATCCCCACTTGCACTAATAAAAAATTATTGAAACTATCTCTAAATGAAGCGAATGCTAGAGCACACAAAGATAGTTTGTGTAATATTTTGAGAAAGAGAATTAGAGAATTAGAAACAGTGGTTAGAAGTTAAATATACAACAGTTAGGGGGAAATTAAAATATGGCTAGAAGTTTAATCAGACAGCTAGAGCAAATTAGACGCTCAATGAATTATGATGACGCGGTTTCTAATGTTAATTCTTCTAGTGTTGCAGAACCCACAGTATCAGGTTCTTTGGAAGCTGACCTTAACGTCGTTAGAACACTTATGAAAGACTTCAAGGGAACCACTAACTGGTTTGATGCTTTAGATAAATATTTTGATCCTAGTGACACAGATGGTAGTAATACCAATAACAAGGATCTAACTCTATCAAATCTTAGCGGTAATACCTTAGATTCTAAAACAATTATTCTTCCTGTGAAGGATGATAATTCTGGTAGTGGTTTTTCAGTGAACGGTAGTAGTACAGGATTTTTGCTTAGTACTACGGCTCCTTACGCTGTAGCAACTGATAGACGTGGACTGCCTATCTTCGCTAGTACAGCCAATAATGGTTCATACTATGATGAAGGTGGCTCAGACCGCGTTTGTATGATTGACGTTGTGGATATGAACACTGGTGCTCAGATTAAGACTGATGCAGGGCACACTATTTACGCCAAGTTCCATGATGGTGCAGATTTTAGTGGAACTGGTAATGGAACTGATGTTTACGTCCGTTTTTACGCCAATGGTTCTGTTACTGATCTTAGCACAGTGTCCGGTACCACTCCTTCAGAGGTTGAGATTGTATACCCAAGACGTAAGATCTTGAGTGACATGGCTGAATACGAATGGACACGTACTGACTTCATCAATTCTTGGGAAGGTGATGTTGAATTGATGGAAGACATCTACAATTTGTGGAGCTACACTGGTGCTACAGATAATGATGGAAGTCCTCTGCCGTGGGATAATGACACAGCGAGTTATATCCTGTCATCTAATCCTTCTGATTTGAAGTCTGCTGTTGATGCCTTGAATGATGGTATTGGTAGTAGATCATATACAGAAGATAATTACATTTCTGATGGTCAGACTATAACTGCATCACTAGATGCACTTGATCAGGAATTAAAAGATGTAAATGATGCTCTCATTTCCAGTTCCGCTGATAAGTATGTTGAGACAGTTACAACAGCTATTGATAAGAATACTGCTCACACACTTCCTGGTGGTATTAGTTATACACCAGATTCAACGTCTGGCGCTGAAGGCAAGAATATGGATGTTTATGTAGATGGTCAGTTGTTGGCCGCTTCTACTGGTACTAATGGTGCTAATGGGGACAGAGACTATTCTGAAACCAGTACTACTAGTGTCACGTTCATGTTTGATATTCAGATAGGCAGGAACATTACATACGTAATTAGGCAATAACACAACAACAGTGGCTCGGTTTCGGCCGGGCCACTGAAGAATTTGGGATTATAGGAGGAATTATTTATGCAGGTTGATACACCAAATAGAGCCGAAGACTCTAAACTAAGAAGTATTTTATTTAAGGCGGAAGAAAAGAAACTTGTATCAAAGGAAGAAATAGGATTCATCACAGCGTTGGTGAATAGATACAGGTCAGATATGGAACGAAAAGTTAAGCAACTTTACACGATTCAAGGAGAGATTGCTCAACTTAAAAACAATGAACTAATGATTGTGAATATGTTAGAGAATGTCATAGCAGCTGCTGAAAGGGATGAAGCGCGACAGGAAACCATGAAGCGTATAAGAGGGGAAGGTCAGGAAACAGCAGAAGCTACTGAAGGTGATACACCGCCTAGTGGGCATGATGAATAAGAACTACTAAAAGAACAAAAAAATAGAGGTATAAGTTAATGGCTGGAATGTACTATTTTAAAAACTCTTATAAAAATAGTCAACTCTACGGAGTATGTTCTGGCCATTTGTGTTCTATGAGTGTACAAAATAGGAGACGGTAACTTAGATGATTGTTTTAAGGAAATTAGGTGGGATAGGAGTAACGTCAGTCATTGTAGCCGATCCTTTGTCTGGTACTCAAGACGGGGTGAACCAGGTATTCACCACATCTACTGAATACGTCAGAGATAGGATATCAGTTTACTATAATGGACAGGCTCTTCATAGTCCGGATGACTTTACTCAAAGTGGTCCTAATGAAATAACGTTAATACACGTCTTTCCAGTGGAAGACGGGGAGCTTAGAGCCACCTATGAAGTCAGTGGTGCTACGTTTGTTGATATTGACCACGGCGGATTAGACGGCTTATTAGATGATGACCATCCTCAATATCTCACCGAATCACGCGGCGATGCCCGTTATTATACTCAAGCACAAGTTGATACAATTTCAGGTACACTCTATGATGCAATAATAAATCATCATGATACCTTTCTGGGTTTATTGGATACCCCTACTACTTATAGTGGCAGTGAGGGTAAATATCTACGGGTCAAGGATGATGGACACGGAATTGAATTTTCTGAACTAAAAGATGAATTTAATGGGAAGGAACCTATTACATTAGGAGCCACATCGGTGTTTGTTCCATTTTCAACAGCAGTAAGCACTACTAATTATACAGTTAGTGTGACGTTGGAAAATACTACTGATGCAGAACCTTCGCTTTTTTCTACTTTGGTTTCACACACGACCACTAGTGGATTTACCGTTTTATTTTCAGGTGACATGGATACACCTAACTATAAACTGAATTGGATAGCCAAATTATAAGGAGGGTATTTAATAAATGGCAAAATTTCAAAGTAAACATTTAAAACTTAAAGATAATGAGCGAGTTTATTTTGGTACTGGAGATGATGTTAGTTTATACTATGACGGTACTGATTTTCTAGCTGATGCTCCTATCAAAGGGCAGTTGGCTACTGAAAATGAACATCTTGTTCGTTATGACCAATTACTAACCACATCTGGTACTTTACAGAGCCAGATTAGTGCGTTAGAGATTTTAGATTGGCAAGAATCAGTGGAGAGTAGATCAGCTACTCCACCTGGCTCACCGGCAACGGGCCAAAGATTTTTAGTCATTCCCACAGCTACAGGGGCCTGGACCGGACATGAAGATGAAATAGCTGAGTACAATGGGTCTTCATGGGATTTCGTAACACCTACCGCTGGTACTGCTTTGTATGTAGAAGACGAAGAACTTCTTTATCTATATGATGGTACTCAGTGGGAACCTATGGGTATGTCAATGTCCCATAGTGATTTACAGGATTTAACAAATGATGATCATACTCAATACGTTTTAGTAGATGGTACTCGTGGGTTTACTGGGACGGTCAGCGGTATATCACCTACAGCGTCTGCACATTTAACAACAAAGAATTATGTTGACACTGAGATCGCAACATTAAGTGGTTCAATGCTTACTGATCACGGTGCGTTAACTGGACTTGGTGATGATGACCATACGCAGTACATTCTTGTAGATGGTACTAGATCATTTTCAAGTACTGTAGGCGGTGTTGATCCTATTGCATCTAGTGATCTAACCACAAAGAATTACGTTGATACTGAAATTGCTACGTTGAGTGGTTCTATGATCACGGATCACGGCCAACTAACAGGACTTGGTGACGATGACCATACACAATACGTACCTACAGATGGTTCACGTGGTTTTACTAACACTGTTAGTGGTGTGTCTCCTGTGCAGGATAGTGATTTAGCAACTAAACAATATGTAGATACACAGGTTGGCGGTGGAATTAAAACAGGCCGTGAGTCATTAGCATTGAATGATAGTAGTAAATCGGTTACGTTTACTAGTGCTTATACCGATACAAACTATACTATCAGTGTTATGATGAACAACACTACGGATGCTAATCCAGCGATTTATCCAACGATTATCTCAGCCAAAGCAACGACTGGATTTACAGTCTTGTTCTCTGGTGATATTGATTCTGCGAATTACGAGCTTGAGTGGATTTGTGTGCACGACTAAATAAATTGTTAGGCGGTTAATAATGGGTAGATTTAAGGGTAAAGACTTATATCTAAAAAACGATGACCAAGTTTATTTTGGTGACAATAAAGAAGCCGCGTTGTGGTATGACGACTCCGACTTACAGTTGAACCATACTTTAAGCGGAGTCGCTGCCACACAGTCATACCATCTCGTCCAAAAGCAGTATGTGGATGACCAGATTGCTGTTGTATCTGGTACTCATTATGCTGGCGGTATGGGTGAATGGAGATATAAAGGTGTAAGCACTGATGCCGATCCTGGTAATGGTAATTTCAAGGTTGATAATTCAGCACAAGCTTCTGTTACTGAAATATACATTAGTAATGAGAATGACGCTGGTATAGATCTTAAAACCATTTTAAGTAACTTTGACGCTGGTGATAGTTTGTATATACAAAGAACCAAAGATGCGGATCAAGCTTACTTATATGAAATTACGAGTGTTACTGATAACACCTCGTATCATACATTTGGCGTGACATATAAAGATGATACAGGGACAGCGTTTACCAATAACAAAGACTTCCTGTTTGTAAAGTTGACTAAAAAAGTTACTGGTGTAACTGATCACGGCAACTTGACTGGACTTGGTGATGACGATCATACTCAATACATTCTAGTAGATGGTACTCGTGGGTTTACTGCTACTGTTAGCGGTGTTTACCCTACAGAAGATTACGACTTATCTACCAAATACTATGTGGATGAGCAGGTTGCTACTGTATCAGGTGGTGAAGCAGGTCCTCCTGGTTTTGGTGTCTTCGCCTCCGCGCGCGTAGATGCAGATGGGACACTAAGAGATTACTTCAACTTAAGTGTAAATAAGTCTGCTACAGGTACTTATGATTTTACTTTTACATCCAGACCTAATGACGCTTATTATAGTGTGATAGCGCAACCCTATCAGACAGTAACTGATACTAATGCTATGATTTCCAGTGTGTCAACTACTGGATTTACGGTCAAAGTAGGGCAAGGTGATAATGGGTCTTCCCCAGACGTATTAGCAGATACAGATTTTTCAGTAGTGGTAGTAAATTCAGAAGGTTCCACGACGGCAGCAAGCGGTGTTGGTTATTTATGTGCTTGTCAGATACGTCGCACAACAGATTACACCTATACTACTTCGTGGGCCAACGTAACATGTGATACTACTGATGTAGAAAATACTACCATAATTACACACGATGCGACTAACACAGAACGTATAAATATTGGAGCCACTGGACTTTATCTTATCAGTTATGATATGAAAGCAGCATTGGCTACGGGCGGATCAAATAACATAGTAAGAGCATCTGGTAGGGTATTGAAAAACGGTAGTACTACCATTCTAGGAAGTGATGTGTTTGCAGATGTCTATGCGGGGGAAATTCACGACGTAGATTGTACTGTTGTAACGCAACTTACAGCTGGCGATTATATTGCACTACAAGCCATGAAAGCCACCACAGACACAATGACCGCTACTGCCGATACCACATTCAACGTAGTAAAGTTAGATGGTGTTCAAGGTGAAAAGGGTGATCAAGGTGATCCAGGCCAAGATGGTACTGATGGTGTTGTTACTGTTTCAGGCTCAGCTACTGGTTATTTCGACGCTTATGATAGCTCTGGTGGGACTACGGTAGGCACTACTTGGGTGGATGTCCCACTTAATACAGAACGTTATAAAAGCACTTCATTATTCAGTCACACAGCAACATCTGCTGAAGTAGAAATTTTAGAATCTTATGTATATGTTCTTACGGCACGTGCAACGACTACTATTACTAATGGTACATCAAGAACAGATAGTATTATGAGGGTAGTCCGTGATCAGGGTTCTGGTTATGTAGAAGTTCCCGGTTCGCGCGGTAAAATGTATAATAGAACATTAAATTTAGGTGAGAATACTGCTACTGTAACTATAGTAACAGCACTAAACAAGAATGATAAAATTAAAGTACAGGCTATTAGAGACAATGGTACTTCTACTTTAGCATTAGAAGCAAATGGTTCATCACTTTCTATTTTTACTACTACTGGTGAAAAAGGAGATACTGGTGAAGATGGTTCTCCTGGTTCTGGTTCGAGTATAATAGTAAAAGACGATGGAACAACTGTATCTGGAAGTCCGTTTTCAGCTTTGAATTTTACTGGTTCTGCTATAAATGATATTACGAATAGTGGTGGTGGAGAGGTAGAGATTTATATAGAACCT
>Ga0164310_10001973_pt1 | contig 11752 bp, 15 predicted proteins | sample GuaBasSedimGuay1_FD_121795 | JGI IMG/M metagenome (GOLD analysis project Ga0164310, IMG submission 121795) | Subseafloor sediment microbial communities from Guaymas Basin, Gulf of California, Mexico - Guay1, Core 4569-9, 0-3 cm | ecosystem: Environmental > Aquatic > Marine > Hydrothermal vents... | reverse complement strand
TTCTTCATCCTATTACTAAATGTAGATACTATAGTGTAACTTGAGTTGATCAAGCAATGAATTCAGATACCGATTTAGGTAGAAAAATAGAGGAACTGGAGAATCTTCTGTTGATTTTTGCACTAAGCGATGGAGGACCTATACCCAAGCTATGGAATAAAATACAAAGGCAGTTACGTGAGCCAAAAAAGGTTATTGCAGTCATTCTTGGTCTATATCGAGGAAAAAGCACTTCTGAAATAGCAGAAGATTTGAATCTCTCGGAGAGAACTATAAGAGACAAACTTCAAAGAGTTAATATGATAACTTCAGAAAATCTCTTTGGGCAAACAATAACAGAGGGAAAACCGGGTCGCGGGCATAAATTAACAACTTTAGGAAAATTTCTAGCTAGATATTTAGAGAAAATCTCAGAGCAAGAACAAGAGATTACGCCCCTAGATATGTTAATTCAAAAAGAAGAAGAGTTTGCTATTCCAGAAGCAAATACTTAGAGCCGAGTGTAACAAATATAAATGTAGATAAGTAAATTGCTAAGCGAATTTACTCTAGTGGTGGAGGAATTAAAGTCTTAGACTCTACAAACATCCTGGCAAAAGTTGAGGAGATAATACCCATTGCAGCACCTATAATAAAAGCAACAACAAGTACCCCAAATACAACAGCCATTCCTATATTCCATGCTCCAGCGAATGAGAATATTACGTCACTGAAATTTATAGATAATGATACTATAACTACTACACTTGTAAAAGCACTAGCTATTAGTGCTCCCCTTGCGAAACCCGTAACCCAGCCAATTACAAGGCTTGGAATCAGAAAGTTGTTAAAGAAAATTACATATAGAAGAGTCTCAAAGCGACCTGAACTATACAAACCATAGACATCATTTATCCATAAGGTTACAAGAAGCATTAAAAAGAAACTGATAATTCCAGATAACGTGCCAATGATTATTGTTTGGTTATTTCTATATGCTATCTGAGGTATTTTCCTTACATATCTATTCAAATAGTTCAAAAAATTGTTTTCTATCGTGTTATAGATTTCATCCAGTTTTCCTGGTTGAAGTAGAAGGGGTTCAATCATTTTTTTAATAATTTCTTGATTTTGAGATATAAATGAATTAATAATTCTCCACACAGTAGCTGGAATGTCCTCTCTATCTGTTATCGCAACTATTAAAAGGTTTTCCTCACCAATCATAACATATCTGTATAGCATCTTGATTTTCATAAAGTCCATACTTTGAATCCTATCTCCAATTGTTTCATAACCAAAGTTCGTTATTGCACTTATGAATCCGGATATTAATGAGTCTTCTTTTCCGGCTATTGACCCAAGTACATCTTTTGGAGCTTTGGGATGTTTAAATGACCAAATGAGTTCTCCTGTGGATTTCGAAATGTAAACCATATATATCATAATGCCAACCTCAAAAAGATAGGATCTTAATGATAACCTAGATAGTTATCGCTTTTTCTGTATTATAAGTGTTAGCATATTAAAGTTTTTTAAAAAAGGTGGTTCGGTTTAGAATACATCAAGTATTATTTTATCTGTTAAAATATTAGGTGCAAGATCTTCAATAAAATCTATTAACAACAATTGATTATATAATAGAAAGATTTTCAAATCTGATGCCGGGGGCGGGATTTGAACCCGCGAGGCGATAACGCCACTGGCTTTCATGGAACAAATATACCACTCAAGGCCAGCGCCATAGTCCGCTCGGCCACCCCGGCTCCAATGAAATAACGCTAAAAAGTAAACTCTATTATTATTAATGTTAGATTTATTAAATTTTAGTATGGTGATCTTATGACGGATAAAAGAATTGTTGATCGTGTACTTTTATTATTAGCAATAAAGCCTCCCAGAAAATTAGTAACCTTAGATCATATTGTTGAGAAGGTCTCAAGAGATTGTGGAGCCACACCAGAAGAAATATTAAAGGCCTTAAATAATCTAATTGCTGGAGGATATGCAGAGAAAATTAGAGATAAGTATAGAGTAACAGAAAAAGGGAGAAAAGATGCATGGAGCTTAGCCTACGATGAAGAGATGAATAAAAGCTATAGACTTGTACTTCTTGCTCGGTATTATTATCCAAAAGCTGCAGAAGCCATACTTCCATTTCTGAAAGATAGGCCGGTATCGGTTGTAAAGATATTTTCGGATAAGAGAGATCCCATTAACAAAGTGGCGCCAGTTTTCTCAAGATATGCAAAAATGAAACCTAAAAGATACCATTTTATCAATACAGTTGAAGAAATCCTAAAATACGTAGATATGCATGCAATAGATTTTATTCCATATGTCCATAAGATCGGGAACGATTACCCGGATTGGCTAATAATTGATCTTGATGCCGGTGATGATATAAAGAATGCTGGAAAATTAGGATTTAACTTGATTAAAGAAGTTACAATAGAAACCGTTCGGGTTATGGAGGAAGATCTCCATCTGAAGCCATATATTAAATTTAGCGGTTCTAGAGGATTTCAGATTTGGGTGAAATTTGATAAACCCTTAGGTAGATTTGACAGATATAGAAAGGCTGTTGTCTTAATAAGAGATTTGGTGGAGGAGCGACTTTCCCAGAGATATGATCACTTTAGTGAGAAATACGGAAGTATTGTGGATAAGCCGATAACTACAGCAACTGTAGCTAAAAAAGAACAACGACGTAAGCAGATATTGTTAGATTGGTCCTCACTTAAGCTGGAAGGTGATGTTAGAGCACCGTTCTCTATGCATTACAAGACTGGATTAATCTCAGTACCGGTTAAAAAAGAAAAAATACTTGATTTTGATCCCACATATGCAAGACCAGATAGTGTTATTCAAAATCTAGGAAAACTTATTAAAGCCTTTGAGATGGAGTCATCAGACGCATCAGAATTAGATAAGAGATTAGGTAAAGAAGGTCTACTTGCATTCATTGGGTGATGTATTATAGTGTTATAGCTAACTTTGATTTACAATTTGGACATACTGGTTCTTTAATTTTTACTTCAACCTGCCATGGAAAAGAACGCTCTATTAAAAGAGTATTGCAAAAAGGACAGTAGGTATTCTCCCATTTATGACCTGGAACGTTACCAATGTATACATACTGTAACCCGGTCTCCTTTCCAATTTTGTATGCTTTTTCTAATGTCTTAATTGGCGTAGAAAGCGGTAATCCCCTATCCTGTGCTCTATATGCTGAATAATATCTAGTGATATGCCATGGTGTTTCCTCACCGAGTAGGTCAAGTATCTTCTTAGCAATCGATCTCAAACAGTCTGTATCATCATTAACCGTCGGAACTATCAATGTAGTGACCTCTACATGTACCCTATGTTTCTTCATAAACTCGAGATTTCGCCATACAATATCTACATCTCCACCAATCCACTTCTCAATTTTTTTACCACAACCCTTAATATCTACATTAGCGGCATCTAAACCATTTTTTATTAGTAACTTCAGCGCATCTAAGGTCATGTAACCGTTTGTTACGTATGTGTTGAATAATCCCACATTTTTTGCTTTAGGCATTACATCAAGAGAATATTCAAAAAGGGTGACACTAGGTTCGTTAAAGCTAAAGCTTGTACCTGAAGACTTCAATCTGAGAGCCTCTTTAATATAACTATCTGGATCTAGATAATTACAGGTTTTAGCCCATACTTTACTTATTTCCCAATTTTGACACCAAGGGCATAAAAAGTTACAACCCCAGCTGCCAACAGTTAGGGCGTACTCAGAAGGATGAAAATTATTGAATGGTTTTTTTGACATTGGATTATTGCTAATAGAACTAATATTTCCATACGTTAAAACATAGAGTGTACCCTCTTTATTAAATCTTGCTCCGCAAAATCCTCTTTTTCCTGGGGGTATAATACAATGTCTCTCACATACATTACATAAAACTTTCTTTGAACCCAGAGGTTCCCATAATAAAGCAATTCTAGTACAGGGACTTGTAAATAGCGAATTGGAAACTTTATGAATAAACATTATAACACCTAAAGTGATATTTTTTGGAACAACTTTATATATACTCGATTACTTAAAAGTTGTAAGAAATATTTTACATAGGAAAGATTTTAATTAGACTATGGTGCATACGGTGTTGAGGCGAAAAATGCTTACAATAATGCTTATTTTCATCACAATTTCTGCTACTGTACCTATTAGAAGCACTATACAGAACAGCGAAAAGGAGGCATCTTTAACTAATTATAGTCTAAATATATCCTATTATGCTGAATTTTTAGATGTATTTCTTGGGAAACAAGGGGCACTCATTTATGTATTTTCCTCTGTAGGAGGCAACTACTCCATAAATCTTAACATGAGTTCTACTCTTTTCAGTAATGTGTATTTCATTAGAATTGCTTATGGAAGCGGACATGCTTGGTGGCGGTATTGGTATAAGCCAATTTGGCAAGATATACCTCCTGGATTTTCGATGACAATCGGTTATATGGGTATAAATTCGCAGGAAGCTTTACAAAAAACAAATCAAATAATTAGTTCATTATCCGATTTCGGCGTAGAAGGAATAATAAATTGGATTGGTAGGAGAGGCACGCTTATCGTAGTGAATGTCTACTTATTCTATTCAGAAGAGGCTTCTGGGACACTTACCTCCTATTTTAACATGAGTGCTGTTGGCTTTATTAAGATGTTCAGTACAGATAACCTAATAAATTCACCATATGTAAGAGGATATATCCTCCTAGTTAGAGATGTAAATGATATTGATCAAGATTCTAATACCAGCGAATTTGTACCCATTATTGGGCTAGCACTGGTTATACCAAATGCAATTATTAAACGATTAGAATATGGGCAACTATATTTTTATCTTACAGTAAAGGGATCACTTCAATTTGAGGGCAATATAGAGCCAGCCCCATTTTCAAATGTGAGTGTAATAAGAATCCTCTTTCCTATACCAGTTCATTTTATAAGCGGAAAGAAGCCAGATAACTCGGATTATCTATTTACTAACAAATACATATATGTCTTAAGATATCGCAATCGTAGTAGATTCTACGATGATATAAATTTACAATTCAAATTGTTTTCCTTGGAAAATATAAACAATAATGTGGCATCTCTAACTGCTGCGATGAGTATTGATGACGTAAAAGAAATTTTCTATGGTGGGATGTGGTTCTACAATGTTTCTCTAGGTCTTAGAATAGAAAATTATGGAGACAACTTAGCAAAAAATGTAACTGTAATGATACCTCTGCCCGAAAAATTTATTTCATTTCTCTTAATCCACTATGGCCATAATCTATCGGATCTTATCGGTAGTAGTCAAGAAATTACATTTAGAAAAGAGGATTTATACACTATAGAAAGCTATATGATTCAAGCAAAAGTAGGTGAAATTCTTCCGAACACGACCAAAATTATAAGGATATGGATAATAGTACCAAAAGCTGGAATCTTAGAAGAAAATCTAACTTTTTATCTTCCAGTTGGTGGTATAATTATCTATAGACTAAATGATTCAAATATAATTAGATATAGCATAGCTAATAGCTTGTTTTATTATAATAGTAGTTATATTCAATCAACGTTAAAGATAGAACCTAATTGGGCTGTAATCCAAAATGAGACTGAACGGCTAGAAATAAGTCTTAATGTAACAAATTACGGGGAATCTACGGCATATAATGTACAAGTAAGTATAACTGCGGGCATAATTAGCAATAATATGTTTCTAGACAATAAGATTACATTAAATAAGACAAATTTGGGGGATCTTCTCGCAGGAGAAACAAAGCAAATAAAAATTAATGTTACACCATATTTTACGTTTGGAAGATGGGGTATCGGTGCCATCGTATCTTATGGAACCAATTCAGCATCAGAATCTCGAGCATATGTTCTCTCGTCATTTCAAGATTTCGTATCTATTCCGTCCGCAGAAGCATTAATTAAATGGAGAAAAAATATGAACCTTGCTATACCTAAAGCAGAATTAGAAACAGAGAAAGAGGTTCGGCATATCCCGCAGACTAATGAACTTATAGTAACTATTACTGTCAGAAACATAGGTAACATGCCAACAAGATGTCGTATTATGGATTGGATGTTCACAAATGTTATAGATATAACAAAAGGCTATTATGGAATCACAGATCTCTACATTAATGGAACTAAAATTAACCCAGAGAATCTCTTTATCTATAATACGGCACTTCCAATATTAGTATTCACACATACGCAGCTTTTGACGCTATCTCCCAATAATACGATCATAATTAGATATATCATAAAGTTAAAAGAGAACGTGAATATAAGTCAAGTAAAAGTGCCACCTGCAAAAGTATACTATGACTTCGGCAAGTACCATTATATTTCTGAACCAGACTCCAATAATGTTCTAGCAACATCTTTGCGAACAATTAAATGGGATTGGGGAATAAATGAATCCGAATCAACGGAGCAAGAGTCTCATTTTAGAGCTTTGAATAATATAAAAAGCAGCGATGATTCATTTTACAATATGATAGTATCATATACCCAAATGGTAGAGCATACACAAGCGATATTCGTTAATACTCCAATATTCAAAGGAAAAATAATAGTCATTATTATGATTGGGCTCGCTATTGGGTTTCTCGCTCTTGCCGTAAAATTCTATCTAAAAAATAAGAAAGAATTAGATTAATTTCAAAGATTCGAAAATCATCTTTGTAGCTTTTACTACATCCTCTTTTTGCACAGTTTTCCTGTTTGCATGATTTGCAAGTTCAGTAGCCATAGATGAGATCTTTAATATGAATTTCTCTGCTACATCTCTCAAGGCAAGGAGCGCATCCTGACTAATTCTCTCAGCGCCCGATTTTTTTGCTAATCTTCTAATTCCAGATACAGATAGATCTGCCATAACCAAACACCTTCTATAGAATATATCGATTTATGTATAATAGATTTACTCTGTGAATAATCAAAATATGAAATATAAATTAAACTAAACATGATGACTTATACTTTTCAGATCAAGTAGTTCATTAAAATTAAGTACCAGTATATTAAAGAAATTGGGTCATGTTTATGAAAAATCTAATCGAAAAATCCGGGCAAGATGATTTCTCGTAAATTTCTGATTTTATAACTGTAATCGCTGAAGATGCTAAAAAAGATTATCGGAGATATTTTTGGAAGCTAAATATTATTTTTAGTGATGAGTAACTTGTACCTTATAATCAACAAAAGAGACTACGGTAAGCTCTGTGTTACACAAAATATTTCCCTAATTTTCTTTAGTAATTTAAATAGATTGAATTTTGGGGCGAGATGCATGGAAGAAACTTTCTATCAAATTTTAGCCAAGGCCTCTTTAGATGAGATTGACAAAAGGAAATTAGAAAAAATGTTTAAGAGATTAAGTCAAGAAATCGATTTATTAAAAACGATCTTCAATAAAATTTCTCTAGAGAATAAGCGTATACTAGACATAGGCACGGGCCAAGAATTTGCATGTAAATTCTTAGTTGAAAATGCCAGAAATTCGCTTATTGTCACAATTGATAGGGATCCGCTCTGCCTAAATCGTGTTAGAAACATATTAGGTGATAAAATAAACAATTTGGTTTTTATTAAAGCCGATTTATCGGCTTTATTATTCATTAAGAATAACTTCTTTGACATAGCTTTAGCACATTATACGATATCTACAATTGAGAAAGACAAACTTATACGAGTTTTAGAGGAAGTTCATCGGATCCTAGTACCAAATGGTTGGTTAGTAATCATAGAAGGTTTCGGTATTGGAAAGAAAGATCATCCTAGAGAATTAACCCTGGAATTAGAGGAGATATACAGAGAAATTACTAAAGAAGAAAAAGAACTTGAATTAGAGAATCTACTCTTAATATTAAACAAATTTTCGAAATTTAAGCTAATCGAAGTTAAAAAACTTAATGATGGGCTACTGGATCCAACAATAGAAGACTTTGCCTATTATCTGCTTAAATTAACGAATGATACAGAGTTAAGGAATAGGATAAAAGAGATCATCAAAAAAGGGCGAAGAATCGGTTTTAGGGAAGCGCCAGATTACGTTATATACCTTCAAAAATGATCTTAAAGATAACTAGGATCTCTAACATATTAAGTATATTCCATGGATTCTTCATGATCTCCTGCTGTAAAAACTTCCTCACTTGTTCTTTCTATCTCTAATAAAAGATCATCAACTCTAATGATCACAGAGGATAAGATTAAGAGAAACCACGCGAAATCTCTAAGCGATAATACATGAACACGTGTTCCTATGATTAAGTACTTTAACTTTGTTTGTTCTGAGGTTCTAAGTCGTGGACGTTTCATTATTTCTAAACTGCACCCGATAAGGTCAGGTATTCTACTCATGATGCTATCGAAATCTTCTTCTGAGGTAACCGGAATTCTACGAGTTATACTTACAAAAAGAGCCTTCTTAGAATTTCTCGGATGCGATTGTATGCTAACGAGCGCTGGTGGCAAATGTAAGTATCTGGGCGGTAAGACGAGAAAACGTTGTGTATCCTGCCTAATTACATACTTTTCATACGCATCCTTATAAATTCTTCTTAAAGCTTTCTCAACATAATCTCCAATATCCTCTATATTGGGAAGCGCATTTGGATCTATTTTTTCAAGTGGAAATACTGGTTCAGCTGTCTTCTTCTTACGAGGCAAAAAAACACCCTTTAAATACTACATAAAGTAATAGCGAATCTGTTTAATACAATTTTTTAGTATTTTTGTTATAAAAAGTCCAAGGTGGTATATATGCAAGCTCAAAAGCATGGGAAGCCCCTAACAGAAGCTGAGACAAAAAAACTTTTAGAGAAATATGGAATTCCATTTCCGAAAAGAGCCGTTGCGAAAAATAGGGATGAAGCTATAAAATATGCGAAAGAAATAGGCTTTCCGATAGTTATGAAAATTTTAAGTCCAGATATAATTCATAAGACAGATGTGGGCGGTGTTATACTAAATATAGATTCCGAAGAAAAAGTAGCGGAAGCATGGGATACAATAATGAATAATGTTAAACAAAAAGCACCAGATGCACGGATAGACGGGGTATTACTAGAAGAAATGGTTAGCGGAGGCTATGAGATAATTATCGGTGGTTTGAAGGATCCTGTTTTTGGACCTGTCGTAATGTTTGGAGGTTTGGGTGGAATATATGTTGAGCTTTTCCAAGATGTATCGTTCAGGTTAGCACCTATCGACGAAAAGGAAGCTGAGGAAATGATAAAAGAGACAAAGGGCTATAAAATCCTGGCAGGTTTTCGAGGTATGAAACCAGCAAATATAGAAGCTATTAAGAAATTATTAGTAAATATTTCTAAGGTCATGGCTGAAAGAAGTGACATTTTAGAACTAGATCTTAATCCCGTAAGAGCATTTCCTGATAGAGTCGTGGTATTGGACGCTAAATGTATCGTCGGTGAATAAATTTGGGACTCATCCGAAAACGATTGTTTATTTTCCTACAAATAATTTTTGGCTGGATTGGGTTGGCGCTTATATTACCCCTCTTGGTACGGCCAATAGTTGAGGTAACATGGGGAAACTTTCTTTCATCGGTAATTAAGGTTAGTATACCACTTGCAGCATTCATATTGTTCCTTTTCCTGTGGTATGAAAGTACGGTATACTTTATAAAGAAAAAAATTAAGGAATAATAGATTTCTTGGTTAATGGTTGATTGGAAATGCAAATAAGCGTTTTATTAACACCAAATACATTTTTATTATTGATCACATACACCGTTTTGTATGTAATTTTCTTTGCAATTTGGTACTTAACCAAAGTTTCTGGTGCAGATCTTTTAAAGGCACTCATTGCAGCAGTAGGATTTATATTAACAGCTATAATTGCCGGAGAGATCTTTGGTGTTCTGGCAAGTATAATAACAGCTTCGGTAAATTCAAGTCTTCTAGGATATATTACAGCAACATGGGTAGTATATTTCTTAACGGAGTTTTTCTATCCAGGAGCGCATAGATATAGACAAAAATTAAACTTAGTATTCCTAGTCACGCTACTATCGCTCTTCCTATGGTACATTGAATTATATTTCTTAAGCATGCTTTAGATAGTTTGAAACTATCTATATTTCCTTAAATTCTTTTTAGCTTTTAAATGCAATTATAGATACTTCTTTTTGAAATCTCTGAAGCCCTATTTTTTAGTAGAGCTTTAAATACTACATGTAGTATTTAATACATTATGGTGAAAAAAGTGGGCGAAAAAGTCACTAGTATTAGGATTAAAGAGGATATATGGAAAGCAGCAAAGGTATATTCTATCGAAGAGGATATACCTCTTAAATCGCTCATAGAAGAAGCTTTAATTATGTTCATTGAAGGGAAAAAAATGGTTCGTAATCTAGAAGTAAATATTAGAGAAGATATAATTAAAAAATTAGAGATGGCCCGGAAAAAAGGAAAATTACCATTCCGAATAGTATCAAAAAAAACTGCTGTTGAAATCGTAAGAGAGGGAAGAGGAGATTGATTAGAATCTATCTTGATACCAACGTTATTATAGCTAGATATAAACCCCAAGATCCTTTGTTTTCGGTATCAAATGATTTATTTGAAAGAAAGGACCTTGTATTCACTGTCTCACCATTGACATTAGTTGAATTGCATTCTGTAATCTCAAGATTAAAATCACAGCTAATATTTAGCAATGAGATCAAAGACGTAGATTCTCGCACTTTAGTTAGTTTTATTATAAGAGATTGCAATCTGCAGTTTTTAGCTAGAAATTTCCTCTTTTCATACAAGGTTGAAAAATCACGTGCGAGAATTCCATTAGAATATTATCTATCAATAATCTTTGCTGATAAAATCCAACTTAGGACATTGGATCTGATACATATAGCATACGCGTATATGATAAAAGACTTTATCGATGTATTCACTACTGGCGACGAAGAAATCCTCGAAAAAAGTAATGTAATTGAACGCTTGCTTGGTATAACAGTAAAACACCCGAAAGAAATATGAAAATTCAAATATATATCCTCTTTTAGCGTGGCTAAAGGATATGGGCTTTATAGAGGTAGTACCAACCGAGGAAAAGGGTGTAAAACGACACTCACTTCCTGATAAAGGGAGAAAATTTTTTGAAGAGCAATGTAAAATTCTGGTAGAAACCTGAAAAATTGAATCTCCCAGACCTTCTATTCCCTATCCGCCACCTCCATTTCCCAGACTTTTTCTAGTACCTCTTTTACTATCTTTATACTCTGAAAAAATGAAGGGATTATGGGAGACCATGAGAAAATTTTTCCAAGTTCTGTTCGAACTTAGAGCTAACCTTGAGTATAAGTATTTTGATAAAGCAGTAAAAGAGTTAAGAGATGCTTTAGAGCAACTGATTGATAAAATTAGGAAGATTAATGCGGAATTTTAAGGAGAGAATTCTATGATGCTGGTCGTTGAGACAATTAATCTAAGGAAAACATATATGCTAGGCAAGATTCCTGTTCAGGCTCTACGTGGTGTAAATCTGCGGGTTTATCCTAAGGATTTTATAGCGATCTTAGGCCCATCAGGAAGCGATAAATCAACGTTGCTAAATCTTATAGGTACTTTAGATAAACCTACAGAAGGAAAAGTAATAATAGATTGAGTGGATATATCTACTTTAGATGAAAATAAACTCGCAGAGCTTAGACGTAAAATAGGCTTTGTCTTTCAATTCTTTAATCTTATCCCTAGG
>Ga0164310_10001972_pt1 | contig 11753 bp, 11 predicted proteins | sample GuaBasSedimGuay1_FD_121795 | JGI IMG/M metagenome (GOLD analysis project Ga0164310, IMG submission 121795) | Subseafloor sediment microbial communities from Guaymas Basin, Gulf of California, Mexico - Guay1, Core 4569-9, 0-3 cm | ecosystem: Environmental > Aquatic > Marine > Hydrothermal vents... | reverse complement strand
GGCGACTCCAGGGGCAGGAGATCGACCCCGTGGGCTTTGTACGCGAGATCTCCAGGGAGGTAGAAGGGATTTCCCCCGAGGTGGCCGAGGAGATCCGCAAGATCGAGGAGCTTCCGCACGCCGAAGACGTCTTGGAGGGAGCTCGACTCCTCAGTTCCTCCTTCGGGTGCGACATCAGCGCCAAAGGGGCGGTCCCTGCGGCCATAGGGGCCTTTGTACTGGGAAGGGGCTTCAGGGAGGTGGTCCTGATGGCGGTCAACGCCGGGGGCGACACCGATACCCTCGGAGCCATGGCAGGGGCCATAGCCGGGGCCTATTACGGCCTCAGGGCCATCCCGGAGGGATGGCTCCTGGAGCTTGAGGACGAAGGGAAGGGCAAGAGCTACATACTGCATCTGGCTGAGGAGTTGGCGAGGATCAAGGCGGAGGGATGAAACGAGCGGTCTTCCTCGACAGAGACGGAACCCTCATCCACGAAAGGGACTACATATCGGACCCCGAGGAGGTGGAGCTCATCTCGGGGGTCCCAGAGGCCTTGAAGTTGATCCGAAAGATGGGCCTCTTGAGGATCGTAGTGAGCAATCAGTCTGGGGTGGGAAGGGGTTACTTCGGCCCTGAAGCTGTGGAGGCGGTGAATAGACGAATGACGGAGCTCCTTCGGTCAAGGGGGACGGAGCTCGACGACCTCTTCATCTGCCCCCACGCCCCTGAGGAGGATTGCACCTGCCGCAAGCCCAGACCCGGCTTGCTCCTCGAGGCGGCTGCCCGTTACGGGATAGACCTCAAGGGGTCCTACATGGTAGGGGACAGGGAGGGCGACATCGGGGCCATTGCCTCCGTGGGCGGAAAGGGCCTATTGGTCCTCACGGGCTATGGGTCCGAAACATGGCGGCGCTGGCGCTGGGGCCACAAGCCGCACTTCGTGGCTCGGGATCTGCTTGAGGCCACCTATTGGATAATGATCAAAGAGGCAAAGGAGGCAGGGATGGCGATATCCAAGGAACTGCTGGAGATCCTGGTATGCCCCAAGTGTAAGGGCGAACTGGTGCTGAAGGAGGACGGGCTGCTCTGCAAGGCCTGCCGTCTCCTCTACCCCATAGAGGACGACATCCCCGTGATGCTCATCGAGGAGGCCAAGCCTTACGAAAAGGAGGGGGAAGATGGCTGAAAGGCCGGTGACCTTCTCCTCGGCAGACGGCCTGAAGCTCGAGGGACTCCTGGACGAAGGGGGTCCCAGGGGGTGGGCCGTACTCCTTCACCCCCATCCCTTGTACGGAGGGGAGATGCGCAGTGCCGTTATAGAGGCCCTGCAGAAGGCGGCCCTGCGGGAGGGCTTCTCCACCTTGAGGTTCAACTTTCGAGGGGTGGGAAGCAGCGAGGGGTCCTACGGCGAAGGCGTCAGGGAAAGGGAGGACCTGAGAGGGGCCATAGATTACCTCCATTCCCTGGGCGAGAAAGGGCCCTTGATAGTGGCGGGTTACTCCTTCGGGAGCCATGTGGCTTCGGCGGTGGCGGTAGAGGACGAACGCATCGACGGCCTCGCCCTCATCTCCCCTCCCCTCTTCATGGACGACTTCGGTCTCCTCGGCGATTACGCCAAGCCGAAGCTCGTCGTGGCGGGGGACAGGGACTTCGTATGTCCTCTTGAGGACCTCCAAGGGTTCTTCTCCCGGCTATCGGAGCCCAAGGTCCTGAGGATAATCCAGGGGTGCGACCATTTTTACGCATGGGGGATGCACACCTTGGCGGGGAAGGCCTTCGGGGAGTTCCTCAAGGATTTCTTCGTACGGGATGAGGGGGATTGAGATCCCAGGCCCCAGGGAGATCGCCCTTGAGACCCCCGCGAAGGAGGGCGAGGACGTGGAGCTAAGGGGCGAGGCCTTAGAGGCCCTCCTCTTGAGGGACCCCCACAGGGGGGAGATCGTGACCGTGAAGGACCCTAAAGGTAGGGAGTTCCGAGGGAGGATAGTGGCACTGGGGGACACCGTCGCCACCCTCCATCTCTTTGAGGAGCTGAAGAAGCCCACTGAACCCCCCTTTGACCTCTGGCTCCTTCAGGCCCTTCCGGACAAGGAACGGATGGAACTGATCATCCAGAAGGCCACAGAGCTCGGCGTGAAGGTCATCGTGCCCTTCAAGTCCTCGAGGTCCATCTCCCTCGAGGAGCGTGAGGCCCGCCAGCCCAAGGCTCATCGGTGGGGACACGTAGCCCTCAAGGCGACGAAGCAATGCCGGAGGGCCTACCTCCCCTATGTAGCCCCCTATTGCCGCTTCGAAGAGGCCCTCAAGGCGGCCGAGGGCTTTGAGAGAAAGCTGATGCTCTACGAGGGGGAGGGACGATCCCTGGCCTCAGCCATAAAGGATACTCCCCCTCCCTCGAGGGTGGCCCTCCTGGTGGGCCCGGAGGGAGGGTGGGACCAGGGTGAGGTAAAGAAGGCAAGGGCATCAGGCTTTACAGTATGCGGCCTTGGAGGCAGGATCCTTCGCACCGAGACCGCGGCCATCGCCGCCTGCGCCATTCTGATGTACGAATGGGGAGGTCTGGCATGAAGGGGCTTAAGATCACCATCGGCGACACCGCTTTGGAGGTGGAGCTCTTGGAGAACGAAACCGCAGCAGCGCTCCTTGAGGCCCTACCCTTCTCCTCCAGGGCCTCCACCTGGGGCGATGAGGTCTACTTCTCCGTGCCGGTGAGGGTGGAACTCGAGGAGGCCTTCGCCAGAGAAGTGGTCCAGGTGGGGGATGTAGCCTACTGGCCCGAGGGTCCTGCCCTCTGCCTCTTCTTCGGCCCGACGCCTATAAGCGCCCCTGGGGAGATCCGTCCTGCAAGCCCCGTGACCCTGGTGGGCCGAATAGTCGGTGATCCCCTGATCCTCCAAAAAGTCAAGGGGGGCAAAGAGGTAAGGGTGAAGAAGGCCAGGTAAGAGAAAAGGGCTGTGGAGGGTTCTCCACAGCCCCGCCGCAGCTCCTAAGTGACGACTTACTGCTTTGCCCCTTTGAAGGTACCGTCGCAACCATCGGGGTTATCGAAGGTCCCTTTTATGTGCCACCTATCCCCCACCTTGTAAAAGATGGCCTTCATCGTCACATCGTTCTCTCCCTCAAATTCCGTGCCCGGGACGCCGAAAGCAGTCCCTTTGAATTTGCACTTCCCCTCCCCTATGGGTGCTATCACCCCTGTGATGTAAAAGATCTTGTTCCCTTGGGCATCGAGGAGCGTCCCCCTAAAACGGGGTTCACACTGGGGCTGGTGGAAGACGAAATAACCACCGTGGACCTCCCCGGGAGTTTGGCACATAGGATCAGGGGCGGTGGAATCCTTAAAGGTAGCTCGGTACTTCCCTCCGATACAACACTGGGGAGCGCCTTGGGTAGAAGAGACGAGCCCCGTCAAGAATATTGCTAAGGCTGTGACGATAACCACCCTCAAGAGCTTCATGCTGTCACCTCCTTGCGATTTTGATCCTTTTAAAGGACCCTCGAGCTTGAAAGTAGAAAGGCACTCAACAAGTTTCACGGATTCAGCCACCGGCTTTTTACGGCCAAAGAATCTCCAACCCTATCTCTCACCTCCCCTCAACACCTTGGATAGCCTTATCTCTCCCTTTACGGCACCGTATAGGTGCGGCTGCGACGCACATTCCTCCTCCAGTCGGAGGTGATCTCATCTATATAGGTGACGGAACAAGAGACCCCCATCGTAAAGGTGAAGGGGCGCGAGCCCACGAACCTGCCCGAACGAGAAGGGTTCTCAAGGAGCGTCATGGTCCCATTGAAGGGAGGGTCGTCGATCCTCACATAGGCCGAGACCCTCCCTGCCCCAGCCTTGTCCCGGTCTGTCACGATAATGGTTATGGAATTCACCCAATCGGGGACAATGCTTATCCTCGCGTCATACCCTATAGGGGCCTCGCTGAAATAGAGTTCCCCCTTCTGCAGGAGGACCTTCATCTGGTCGGCCCTATCGAATCGTATCGTCATGTCTCCTTCTTTCGGCTCCGTCAGTCCCGCATAGGTCAACCTCCAGTGGAGGTCCGCCAGCACATGGCCATCCATGTTGAAGACCTGATTGACGGTGAAGCGGAGGATGACGTTGTTGAGGGATTTGAAGTCGTATTCTATGGCCTTTCTCAGCCTAACCCATCCCCGGGGGTAGTTCACGTAGTTGCGCGAGATGAGGCCCATGTAGCGCTCGAGATCCCTGGACATATAGGCCAAGGCCAACTCCTGGGCCTTCTGCTGGACGAGGTCTGTAATCGTCATAGGTAGGTAAATAAGCCGTACGAGGCCGAAGTCCACTAAGGGAACCGAGGTGGCACCTGTGCTATCGGTAACCCTCACGGTGAGGTTATAAGGGTAACGAGGGGTCGGGACAAAGCGGTAACGCCACCTGTGCCGGCCCACCGCTTCCTGCCAGGTGCGGCCTCCGTCGAGGGAGACCTCCACTTTCTCCACGCTGCCTTCATATGCGGTCGCCTCCCCTTCTATGAGGACTTCGCCCCTGATGGTCAGGTCGTCCCTGGTCAGAAGGACGTCCTTGGCCCCCTTCAGCTCCAGTCCACCGATTCGGGCCGAGGAAACGCTCGGGGCCTCCGCTAGTGCAGAACTCGTCGCCATCAACACGAAGGTGAGGACGATCACCAAGGGCCACTGCTTCCCTATGCGCTTCATGGTTGCCTCCTCGCTACCTTAGCATAACCATACTATTAGTCCCCTTTCGGCCTCAAAAGTTCAATTTAAGACTGAGGGAGTGAACGGCCTCCCCGTAGTCGGCATCTGGGGAATCCTCGTCGTAATCGCTGTAACTGGAGGAGAGGGTGACGGTGGCTGTGAACTTGTCCGATCGCTTAATGACCTGATCGAAGTTCAGGGCGAAGGACCATCTGGTGTTGTCGGCCGTACCGAGGTAAGGGGAGTTATCGCAGTGCTCCACCCCGACGCTCAAGGCGAGGGTCGATTGCGTCTCCGAGTAATCCAGGGTGAGGGCACCATCGGCCCTGTAAATTCGATCCGTGTAGTCATAAAGGAGCGCCTTTCGATGTTCATAGCCGAAGTTGAAACTCCAGTTCCACTGAAGGGAGAGCCATTGGTAGTTTATCCCAAGAGATACTGAAGGGGAGTGGCTTTCGTACTCGCTGCTTCTGTCCAAGTGGTTCCAGTTTCTGCTAAAGGCATACCCTATGGAGTAGTTCCAGTGGGTGAAGCTCTGGGAAATGGTCCCGCTTATGCTAAGGTCCTCTTGATCGACGTTGCCGCTGCTGTAGTAATCGCTGAAGTTCCCCTGGAGGTTCAAGGTGAGACTGTTCCAGTAATCCTCCCTTCGGTAGAAGGGAGTGAGGGTCAGGCCCGCCGAGGTCATGTGGGTATGGGTGCGGTAGTCGGCCACGGAATCATCGGTCAGCTTGTCAAAGGAATATTCGTGCAACAGCGTCACGTTCAGGAAATCCCACGGGGTCAATTCCACCTCCCCCTTCACCCTCTGCATATCCGGCGACGCAGAGCCCATCACCGTGTTGAACAACGGCTCCACCCGCTCGAACTCGGCGCCGAGGGCTAACCCTTTGAAGGGCCTCATTTGGACCTTCACGAAATAGGCGTCATCGTATTCGTCCTCGATGGTCTCGTCCCTTTCGTCCTCGTTGTAGATGCTCCGTGCGTACTCCGCCTGAAGTTCAAACCTGTCCTCAAACAGGCTGAGCTTCAGGTCGCCCCCGAAGACTTGGTTGAACTCATCCCCTACAGGGGAATCGTCCTTGAGGGAGCTCCTCACCACGTCGTTGTGGACGAAGGTCGCCCCAAGGCTCAGGCCTCTGTAGCTCAATTCCACCCTTCCGCCGAAGGTGTTGCGCACGTAACGGTCGAGCTCCTCATCCCGGTTCCTGCCCCAGAGGGCGTACACCTTCACCCCATCGACGGGTTTCAAATGGGCCCTCACCCCAAGGAGGGAAGCTCCGAGGGTGTAGGAGGTGTAGTCCTCGGCGTAATCGCCCCCCTGGAGCTCATAAGCGTCGTCGTAGAGACGCACATACCCCTGTACGAACATCACGTCCCTCTCGTCGATCTGATGCTGGGGGTCGTCGCTTGAGCGCAGGTTGAAATAAGCGTTGAAGTTGACCTTGCCGGAGACGGTCTCCTGGGTGAGATCACCGGTCAATTCTTGGAGGTAATGTGTCCCCTCCTTGAGGAAAGATCTCTTTTCGTTGCCGAAGACGTCTTGATAGTAGACGTCGGAGCGGTAATCGAAGAGGAATTGACCGGTATCCCATGTGACGGCCTCAACCCCGCTACAGAAGACCAAAAAAAAGAGAAGGAAAGAAAGGAGAAAGAAGGAGCTCTTCATCTCTTTACCTCCAAGGGAGGAAAGGACGAATGTCCTTATGTGAAGAAAAATATACCTATGAGGGAGCCTTTCGGCAACCCTTCTGTTACGTAGCCCCTTCGGACCGAGACGGCAGCCATCGCCACCTGCACCCTCCTGATGTATGAATGGGGAGATCTGAGGTAGAAAGAAAAAAGGCCATGGGCCCAGCCCATGGCCTTCAGAACACCTACATGTGGGTTCCTTCGAAGACGCCACTGCATCCCTGAGGATTATGATATTTGCCTTTTATGTGCCATACGCCGTTCACCTTGTAAAATTTTGCCTCGATTTCGACCGTCTCCCCAGCACAATATGTCCCTGGAGCACCGTGGCCAGTCCCTTGGAACTTGTACCCGTTTCTCATGGGGAGCAGGGTTCCGCTCACATAGACTATGAGCTGTTGGCGCTCATCGAAAAGCTTCGCCCTGACATGAGGCTGGCAGTTGTTCTGATAGAAGATGAACGTGCACTGGTGTATTCCTGGGGATTCACATGGGGGAGAAGGGTTGTCCTCGAAAACGGTCTTGTATTCTCCCGCTATGCAACATGAAGGGTCGGCCTGAGTGCTCATGGCGAATCCTAAGATCGCGAGAGCAACTAAGGCCGAGACGATCATTCTGAGCTTCATCATTTAACCATCACCTCCTTTTTAAAAACTTTTCGGTCAACCCTGAAATGGTTTAAGTCCCCTTAGGTCACCATCTAAAGGTCATCCTCCGTTCCTCTATGTTAGTCCCTGAATCTTACGAGAGGTTCAATCGTCCAGAGAAGGCTGAAAGGCCCACAAGAGGGTCCTCCAATGGACTTGAGACATACGTCTTAGCTTTTTTAGGTTAACGTCTTGTGGATAGGCCCCCAGGATATTACCTCTCACCGCTCTTCGAAAACCGGAACTTTCAAGGGCCCCTCGTGATCCAGGATCACCCGGGCATATAAAGGCTCAATTCTCCCCTTACAAGTCAAAAAACCCGTGGAGACAAGGCTCCACAGGTTGACCTTTACGCTTTTAACCCCGGATATTGAGCCTCAATGGGAAGAAGGCTGTAGCTCCCACTGTGGTACTGGTATCAGAGCGGCACTTCCCACCTTGGTCACATTTGTCAATTTCTATCAGCACGTTTTCCGATACCAGAGAGGCCGTAAGGCTTCCTGGCCGGCATTTTTGAGCATTACGTAGATTCCGCACAATCTATCAAGCCACCTTCTCCACCGCCAGATCACAGGAATAAGGGTCAGCGTAAGCGCTGGATGCCAAAAGGAGAAACAGAACAAAGAAGACTGCGTTTTTTAGCCTTGCCTTTTTCATGAATTCTCTCAGCCCTCTCATCACATGTCCTCCTTTCTTGAGTTTTTGAATTTGCTCTTCCCTCTGATCTTGCCCGCCTAAGGAGGGGGAAAGATCGGGGGGATTTTATATTACATTAGGGATCCTGTGACAAATCTTTTGACAAATTTTAGCCTCCCCTCTTTTTACTCCATTAGTGCCGATGAGTTCCCAAAAGGTTCAATTAAGGGGTAAAAACACAAAAAGCTTGTGGGGGGAAGCCTCCTCTACGGGCTGAGCTTTTCTCCATTTCCTCATCCCTCTAATGAGTGGATTGAACCGGCCCCAAATTTACTGTATAGGATCTGGGATGAGGAATTCGGTGTTCAGGTTTATTCTGTCCCATGTCTAACTCGATATAAGACACTTCAAGTGTAATAGATGTGAGACTACGAAAATATTCCCAACATTCCTCTTTAGTAGCGGTGCGTTTAAATATCCAGTAGTAACAATAATGTGATCCACTTTGATTAGGTCTCCACTTATAAGTTATTATCTCACATCCTTCAGGAGGAGAAAAGGGATTTTCAAAAACTGGTGGTTCTGCATGTAAACAAGAAGGAGGTATGTTTTTAATCTCTCCTTCTACAACTATATATGAATCTAAATCAGGGTAATAAATGGCCCGGGGAGGGGGAGGACAGTCTTGGCCTAATACCGACGAAGACCAAAAAAGTAACCCCACAAAGATCAGGAATATCTTCCTCCTCATGATGTACCTCCTCTTTTTAATTTTCACGAAACCTACAACCTGAAGTCCACTCCTGTAACCGCTCTTATCCCCGTACCTCTTGAAGGTTCACTCACAGCGGATCTACCGGAAACACCTCTCGTTTCGTCAACCACAATGAAATCTGATATGTCAAATGTGATCATGTTATCATCCCCGTTCCTCTCGCTTATCCCTCTTCCCCCATCAATGGTTACGGCCACCTTGAATTCCCTCTCTCCCCCTGCTTGCTCAACGAGACGATCTGTATTTATTACGAAGGTAAAGGGAATTTCAAACTCGTCGGGATAGTAGCAAACCTCTTCGGAAATTCCCTCATCGTCGGGCCAGTATCCCTCCAATTCCGGTGGATACTTGTGACACAGTTTATACCTGTACAACTCATCATACACCTCAAAAACCTTCTCCTCCCACCATCCTTTATAAAACTCTACCTTCACCTTGGGAGCAGGAATGTCCACCGAGCTTCCCCTTATGTCACACCTCACTCTGCCCTCAATGAAGAAATGGTACCCCTGACGATATGTTCTCAAGTAGGATGGTAACACGGAGAGGTTTGAAAGCTGGTTCTGAGGAACCCGCAAAAAGCTGTATGCCGAAGCAGCGTACCAGTAATCCGTTTCAGGAATCTCTACCCTTATTTGAGCCTGCCCTGCAGGAGGGATATCGGCTTCTCTCGGAAGCAAAACTTCCTTCCACTGATAACCTATGGGAGCCTCCACATTAACCCTCCAGACCTTACGACCATCCCTGTATATGTATACCGGGACCGACTTTATAAACCTCCCCGTGATCGGATTGCCCCGTTTTATGCGGATTTTCAGCTTAACACCGTGCCCCTTGTGGGCATCTGCCCTTAATACATTTAATTCAAACTCCCGCTTCCCACCGGGTGTAAAGGACACTTCACCACCCTCTGTCACCGTTGCAAATACCGTTGAAAAGCCAACCAATTCCGGCCATTCAGGCTTAAAGAGAAATACATCAAATTCGTATCTTCCGGGATCGAGAAACCTCTTCCAGGAATCCGTGTTCTCCAACAGATTCACATGCCCATCGCCTTTTGGAGCGTGTACGGTCATGTACTCTTTCCACTCGTCTCCTTCTTTCTTATAGATATGTATGACCAGTAAATTTCCCATAACCGTAGGAGGTACTATCTCCAGCGGAATCTGCTCTCCCCATTTAAATGTTGGAGGACTTTTGGTTATCCTCACATCAAAGTGAGTTGTGGGAGGGGAAACGGAAAATCTTTCCGATTCCGTATCCCCCGGTGCAAAAACGATGAAAACCAGAGCCGGATTGAACACGCTGATCGTTCTTTCTAACTTCCCCTCAACCACCGGTATTCCGCCGATATCTCCGACACGGTTTTGCTCATATACTTCCAAAATAACCCTTGCACTAAGCTTATATGTGGAGGGTGGCAATTTACCTTTAATAATTTGGTCAAAAGACGGCTGCGGAAACAGCCAGCTAAAATCGTGAAAAATAAATGGAGACAGACATCTTATGAGGTTTCCAGCGTACACATCACCCTGCCTCCTTGGAATAGAGGCATGAAAAAACACTCCGAAGCGATCCGATGAAAAAATTCTTCCGGTTAGCATATCTTCGACTTGAATGTCAAATTTGAACATTACCTCCTTATTCCCTCCATTCCATGCCCAATCGCTATCACTTAACCCTAACAATTGATGAAGTTTAGAGAAATCACCGGTTAGTCTTCCGTTGCTGACCCAAAGAAACTCATCGTAATAGAGCTCCCCCTCCGAGGGGACAGGCAAGTCGTTTGTCCATACCACACTGGAATCCCCTTCCACCACATAGACGAGCTTGACATCGGTCATGCTCGTCTTCTCGCTGATCTGCTCAGCCACTCCTTCAAGGCCTTCCAGGGAAGGAGTGACCATCTGCATTCCTGAGCTCTCTCCCTGAGACGATGAAGCAATTTGTTTTGCCCTTTGAACCTGGGGGTTCATTTCATGAGCCAACCTTCCAGCCCGCTGTAGTGATGATTCCCCTCTTTCCCTTTGAACCTGCAGGGAAAACTTAAAACGATACACTTTATAGGGCACAAGTTCTTCATTTATGGTTCGCTTAAGATACTGGAAGAGATCCCTGATGCTTACCGAGTAATAATTGGGCACTCCTTTATCCCTTGCGATTTCACCGAGTCGTTTTATCTCGTTTCCATCAGCATCTATGTAGGATATGGTGAGTATAGTGGACTCAACAGGACCGGGAATAACCCAAGAGACATGAAGTGTCTTAGGATCGTACAAACCGCTTCCCCACATATGGATCACGGATTTATTCAGACCGTTTATATAGAGAGCCGGTTCACCAACCAGCATCGGCGATGAAGATGTCTTTGTTTTAGCTGAGAGCTTTAAGGGCTTTTTCAATCTTAGGGATTCCTTCAACCTTAAAGATTCCTTCAACAATCCCTTAGGGGGTTCTTTGATTCGTCCCTTCTGCAAAAGGGCTGAAGGGGATGAAAGGGCACCTTTCCGCTGAACGGACGGGACCTTCTTAATCGCCCCTTCTTGAAATCTTTCCCTCTGAAACCCAGAACATACCTTAAGAGGACTCAGGAGCGCCGAGAGCCTCTTTTTCCCCTTCTTCCCTTTGAGGCCCTTGAGGTAAGCTTCCACCTTTTCCCTTCGGGCACACCTGACCCCGCTATCGAAATCTACTACTCCCCCGCCTTTTTTGAGGAATCCGCTTTTGTCCACGTCCTTCAAGGCAAAGTTGTGCTCTTTGTCCTTTGTCTTCAGCACCAGTTGCCCCTGATCGTAGTCACGTTGCGTAAGCCCTCCAGGTCCCACGTTCTTTATCACCACGTGGATGGTGCAGTCTTTGAGGTAAATCCGCTCGATGGAGAGGTCAGGGGCAGCCTTCGCTGCCGGTGCAACCCCTTTCTTAACTCTCGGATGTGAGGCCGCTGGGGTAGTTTTCGCTGCTGCGGGCTTAAGAACCGAGCCCTTGACCGTGCCCCCCATGGCCTGCCCCGAAAGGGAGTAAAAGATAAGGAAGGTGCCCAACAACGATGTCCTCAAGACCTCCATCCCCTTCATCTTTGACCTCCTCTTTGTCATTATGCGGCAGTTACAATAAGCTGGTAGATACATCCAATTAATTGCAAAAATCCAAGGACAGGATTGTCCAAAAGCCGTCGTTGGCACTCTGAGCAACAGCTCCGGAACTCATTCCACGCCATCATGAACTTGAAAGGTATGTTGTTATCGTACACACATTGCTTGCACTCCTCCGATGCCTCTTCCCAGAACCTCTCTGCGGCCTCTTGGGACGCCGCCAACGATAAGGCCTCCTCG
>Ga0164310_10001971_pt1 | contig 11755 bp, 7 predicted proteins | sample GuaBasSedimGuay1_FD_121795 | JGI IMG/M metagenome (GOLD analysis project Ga0164310, IMG submission 121795) | Subseafloor sediment microbial communities from Guaymas Basin, Gulf of California, Mexico - Guay1, Core 4569-9, 0-3 cm | ecosystem: Environmental > Aquatic > Marine > Hydrothermal vents >... | reverse complement strand
GTGTCAGTGTCGGTGTAGGGCTGTCCGTCGTCGGTGTAGGCTATTGTCAGGACGTTGGTCAGGCGGACGCCGTCCACATTGGCCGTGATGTCCTGGATGACGGCGGTGATGACGCCGTTGATCTGCACCGCGCCGGGCTGGTCGCCCAGACGCCAAGCGATGTGACCGGAATCCAGCCAGCCGGGGGTGATGGTGGGAGTGTTGGAGATGGCAGGCGTTCCCGGCGGCCCACTGTAGGTATAGGTGAGCACAGAGCCGACGTAGCCCAATCCCGCCGGCAGAGTGTCGGTCAGCGTCAGATGCTCGTAGAGGGCATCGGTATCGGGCAGGATGGCAGTGAGGGTAAAGACGACCAGGCTGCCCACGGTACCGGTCTGAATATCCGGCCCTTTGTCAAAGTCCCGCAGCAAGGTTACGTAAGCGGTATCGTCAGTGGTGACATAGGTGCAGCCGGCGGCGCAGGTCCCGCGCGCATCGACCGTGTTGGTCTGAGCACCGCTGGCGGAGACGGTGGCAGTGACCGTGGCCTGCCAGGCGTCGCCGACGGCGATGGTGACGACCGGAGTCCAGGTGATAACGCGGCCCACGATGACGGGCGAATTGGTCTCATCGGCGTCAGAACCGTCGGTAGCGCCCCAACTGGAAAAGCCATCGCCGACGGTATCGGTGACGACGACGTTGGGCGCGTCGCCGCTGCCGGTGTTGCTCACGGTGATGGTCCAGGTAACCACCTCCCCCACGTCGGCTGCCTGGTTAACGGGCGTTTTCTCAATCTCTAACGTGGGACTGACGACCGCGATGGCGGTGCTGTCGGCGGCGGTATAGGGGCCGGTGGCGAGGCAGGAGTTGGCGTCGTCGTAAGAGAGGTTGATGACGTTGTTCCCGCCGGGAGGCTCGGCGCAGTCGCCGCTGCCGCCAGAGTTGACGCGGAAGGTAAGCGTGGTGATGCCGGTGGGCAGCACGCCCCAGGTATAGACCACTGTTCCACCCAGGTCAATTGTGCCGGAGGGCGACGTGCTGGCATAGATGGTCCCGCTGTAGATAAAGCCGGCGGGCAATGTATCGGTCAGCACCACATCGTAGGCCGGGGCGCCGTTGTTGGTGGTGATGGTGATGGAACCGCCGCAGCGATGGAGAGTAGCGGGCGGCAGGTTGGTGGTCAGCGAGAATTCGTCAAATACAGGGCGCGTGCGCAAATTGGCCGTACCTACCACCTCCTGGCGGCAGGCGGGGTCAGGGCAGCCCCAGGTAGCGGTGACGACGTTGGTCGTGTCAACCTCGGCGCACTCGCTCACGTTCACCGTTGCGGTGACGGTAAAGACCCGGCTGGTGTGAGCGGTGAGCGTGCCTATATCCCATATCACCGTTCCACCCTGTAATGTGTGCGGCAAGGTGGCGGTGACGAAGGTGGTGTTGGAGGGCAGGGTGTCGGTGACGATGGTATCGGGCGCGTCGGAGCCGCCGCTGTTATCCACGGTGATGCGCCACTGGACGGTGTCACCCGGTTCGGCGACTGTGGGGTTGCCCCAGTCAGAGCCGGTGGTGAGGTTGCGGCCCACTTTGCTGGCCGTCACCTCGGGCGGCTCGGCGGTCATGGCAAAGTGACTGGCCGAGCTGTATTGCGGAACGTCGCACACGTCCCGATAACTGGCCTTGATGGTGATGTTGCCGCCCTCGAACTCGCAGCCGGCGCGCACGTCAAAGACAATCCAGACGGTCTCGTGGGGGTAGAGGTGGGCCAGGTTGGTGATCTGGTCAGAACTCCACATCAGGGGGCCGAGCGGCCCGTTGGCCGGTTCCCCGCCGGCAATCCAGCCGGTGGGCGGCGGGGTAGCGCCGCCACCGACGACGTAGCGGGTGGTGCCGGTGACGTAGGACATTCCAGCGGGCAGGGTCTCGGTGACGGTGGCCGAGTAGACGCTCATCAGCCCGGCGTTCTTGACGGTGGCGGTGATGGTGCGGGTGAGGCAGGTATACAGCGGCGATAGAGCGTTGTTGGTGTTGATGAGCACGGTGTCGGGCAGGAGCACGTAGGAACTCTTTGGCCCCTTGTGCAGGCAGGTCTCATCCAGACAGGATTGCCAACCGCTGAACTCGTTGGTCAGGTCATCACAACTGACGATCTCGGCCACGAATTTGATCGTGACCTGCGCGCCGGAGGCGACCTCGTGCAGGGTCCAGGTGATCAGCCGCTCGTCGGGGGAGACATCGGGTATCACGCCGGCCACCGAGCCACGGGTGGCGGTGATGGTCGAGCTATGGTAGCGCAGGCCCGCGCCCAGCGTGTCGGTGAGAATGATTTCGCGGGCGGTCGCAGGGCCAGAGTTGATCAACGTCAGCGTCCAGGTCACGACGTCGTCGTCTGCATAGTAGAGTTCCGGGTATTTGGCGACGATGAGGGAGGGTTGCAGCGCGGGCGGATTGGCCCCATTGTTGATGTAACATTCCTCAAAGTATTCGTCGTCGTCCTCGCAGTTGCCCTCGTACCAGGCATGCGCCAGCGCGCCGCCGGTGGCGTCGCAGTGGCGCTGGACGCGCAGGTGGACGGTGGCGGTCGTCGCCGTGGTGAAATCGTCGCTGTAGAACCAGGTGCGGCTGAGCGCGTCGGTGTGGGTAAAGTAGGGGGTCAGGCCGCCAAAGCCCAGCAGATCCACTATGGCATAGTCAACGGTATCAAAGCGCAGCGCCACATCTTTGGCGGGCGCGTCGCCCAGGCGGGTGAGGGTCAGTGTGATGGTGTATGCGGCGCACGGCTCGACGTTGGCCGGTATGCCGGATATGCCCAGCGCCATCTGGGGCGCGTCCACCGAGACGTAGACTCCCTCCTCCAGGATGCCATCGTCGGCGCAGATGCCGTTGCCGGTCACGCCCAGGTTGAGGCGGGACCAATCGTAAAAGGTCATATCGTCGCAGCCGCCCGGCGCGGTAATGGCGCTCTGGAAGACGATTTCCATCGTCGTGTTGGGCACGCTGATGGGGCAGGTGGGCGAGATGTTGCTGATGACCAGTCTGCCGTCCGAGACAGTCTCTGAGAATACAGCCGCGCAACTCGATCCGTTGCTGAGTTGGATGCTCGCGCTGCCGGTGACGTAGGTCTGGTAGGGCAGGTCGTCGGTAAATACCATACCTGCCCAGGTGGGGGTAACGTCGAACGAGGCAAAGATGTAGGTGCTGGTGTAGACAAAGCTGGTGCAGGTCTCAGCCGCCACCGGGGCTACCTGTTTGCCGTGAGAGTTCAGAATGTCCTCACATTGGATCTGGGTGGTGGCGGTGTCCTGAGCATAGTGCGTGCAGGTCTGGCAATCGGTGGCCCGCACCTCGACGAGGTTTTGGGCCACGCCGCCGCAATAATCGCAAACGCCCGTGCCGGAGGCGATGGGAGAGCGGATGACAGGGGTGAGGATGGTCGTAGCGTTGCCGGAGACCGTCCAGGTGATGTAGGTGGTGCCGGAATCGGTAAAGACGTTGCCGCCACGAGGGTCCACCACCGTCCAGCCCGGCGGGAGCGTGTCGGTGACGATGACCGGGCTGTAATCCACGTTCGCCGCTTCCACCGTGATGGTGGGAGTGACGGCCTCGCCCAAATATATCTCGCTCGGCATCTCCTTGCTGATGTCGAGGGAGGGGACGCCCCCGCTCAAGCTCCAGTCCTTTTGCTTGGCGGGTAGCACGTAGGGGTTGCCGCAGTCGTCGTCGAACTGCAACTCGAACTCGAAATTACCGCCGCTGGGCGAAAGGGAGCAGGGACTGACGGCGGCCAGTTCGCAGACCAGGTCGTAATCGGTTGTGCCGGTGATATCCGGCAAGGAGAAGCCAACGTCAGGCGAGTACGACGCGCCGTCCGAAAGGGCGGTGATGGAAAAGGGATTCGTGTTCGTCATCGAAAGCACCACGTTGTGAGCAGTGCCCAGGCCGCTATTGTTGACGGGGATGGTAAAGGTACCGCTTCCCTCGCAGTAATCCATGTCAAAGTTAGGGAGGGTGTAGTCGAGATAGGGCGCGTCCAGTTGCAGGTCAATGCTGGCCTGGGCGGTGTGGGTCTGGCAGGTCTGGTCGGAGCAGCCCCATGTGGCCTCGACGTCGTTATCCAACCCCGTACATTCAGTCACGCGCGCGCTCACAGTAAAGGTTAGAAAATCTCCCGCTGCAAGGGAGGCGGTGGAGGCGGAGAGGTCGCCGGACACAAATTGCAATCCCGTGCCCAGTGTGTCGGTGACGGCGACGTTATCCACGCGCCCATAGCCGGTGTTCTCGACGATCACCGTCCAGGTGACAACGTCGCCCACCGAGGCGGGGATGACGGCTGGCGATTTGCGCAACGTTATAGCGCCGGGGAGGACGGCAAAGTCTGCACGCTGGACGACAGGGGCAGCCCCGTTCTGGGTCAGTGTGACCACGTTTTGACCCGAGACGGCGTCACAAGTCGCGTTGAAGGTGGCAGTGCGGGTGACGGTTTGATTGGGAGCGACGGTGCCTACGATAAAGACGTTCTGGGCTGGCGTGAAGCCAGTCGGCATGGTGCTGGTGATGATGACGTTGGTGGTGGTGACAGCGTCGTTGGTGGCGACGATGGTAAAGGTAACCGGGTCGCAGTTGTTGATTTCGGCCGGGCCGGAGACGGCGACGTTGTTGGAGTGGATGGTGTGGTGAGATTGGCCGGTTGGTTGGTTGGGAGGTGAGAACCAGGCCGGCAGCGCGCCGGGGCCCGGCTGCTCGACGGCGGCGGCAGGGCGGCGGTTACCTGAGGCGAACCAGGACGGGAGGGCCGCTTCCGGCTCACTCGTCGCTGCAGAAGCAGGCGCAAACCAAGAAGGAAGCGTGCCCAGCGCGGCGGGCGCGGGCGCGGCGGCGGCCGGCAATGGCGCCAGGGCAGGCCCGACCAGGTTGACGAACATGGCGATCACGACTGCTAATCTGAAACTATTATTTCTCATTGCCGTCTCCTTGTAGCGACAAGATCATTCGCCTGTCTTCTCATTTTGGGAAATAGCGTGATGGTCACACGCTCGTTCTCTCTATTCTACCACGTGATGGTTTGAGTTCAGTTTGCAGAATTTGCAGCCTTTCGCCCACTCAAGGCCTCAACCTGCTGTTCGCGAGTTCAAGCCCTCTCTCTGCAATGCGTGATGCCTGCCGCAAGCGCCAATAAACAACAACCGACCACTATCTAAATAGTAGTCGGTTACCCGTCTTTCGCTCCATACCCTCCACAGTAAACTGTGATTACGGTGAAGGTCATAATGGTTCCACGCCCCGCCTTGCGCTTTATTATACACGAAACAGAAACAAAGGTCAACGTCAGTTGCACAAAACAAAGCCACCAATCTATCTCCAAGCCCGTGAGACCAAACGCCCAAATAGCAGAGGGCCGCTCTCGCGACCCCCTGCTACCTGTCTATGCCCACGAGTTGAATCTAGTACAGCAATTCCCGTTATGGGTGAAAAGTCAGGTCGTAGCCGCGATTTCGCAATCGCGCAGGGTGCTTTACGCGGGAAGATACACGCGATTTGGAAATCGCGGCTACAAAACGGGAATTGCTGAATCTAGTACCGCAGCAACGCCCCCACGCCGAACTTGGCTATCTTGGGATGCTCGTCCACCACCTCAACCCGGCCGCCATCCTCGATCACTTTTGTCACCAGCGCCTCGGCTGCGTCAGGAATTTCGGCGAACTCGCCGCCGCAGAAGGGGCAGCCGTCCAGGGCCTGATCGGTGAGGTAGGCGCAATTCTGGCACTGATAACCCGACTGGTGATAATCGCGGGCGACCACCAGCGTCTGGATGCGACCCTCGCGAGCCGCGCCGAGCGTATCGGCCAGACGGATGACGCCCCGCTGCCCTTTCGCGGCCTCGGTAAACACCGCATCTACCAGGGCGCTCTCGCGTTCTTTCTCTACCCTTTGCAGAATTTCCAGCGAACGCTCGCGTATCTCCGGCTCCGATGCACTCATATCGGCGCTGAAGGAGCCGATCACTTGTTCCTGTAACCGTTTGGGCAAGGCCTCGCGGAAGTGAGCGACTATAGGGTCGGCGCCGACAATGATCAAGCGTTGTGGTTTGTGCTTGCGGCAGAAGCGATCGGTCGCCTTGACCGCATCACGGATGTTACGCTGGGCTACTTCATCCTCACGCCGGCTCGAAACAGGCGCGCCCCCGCGTCGTCCGGCCCCGCCAGACGAGCCGCGACCTTTCTTTAACTTTCGTACCTCTTCCCCCAGATATCCGCCCGTGATCTGCAACTCGCCCATCTCAAATAGCAACAATCGCACTCCCTGCCGGTCTACCTGCGCCACCGCGTAACTGCCGTAGGCATCCATCAACGCCACCAGCGGCCAGATGTAGGGTTTGCGGGCTATCGTAACGCCAGAAGCAACCGGAACGACCAGGGAGTATGTACGCCAAAAATTCTCCTTCTCGCAGGAGAAAATAACCACTCCTCGGCCCGACCAATCGTACTCGTGATCGAAGAATCGCTCCACAGATGCTATATCCTCGGCCGCGGCTAACCCTTCCGCTCGTTTAAGCATCTGCCGCAGGGCCAATTTATACTCATCCGTCTTGCGTTCCGTCGGGTCTACGTCCAGATAGACGCTCAGTATCGGCGTCTCGGCCTGATACGCTGCCAGTTCGTGCAGATCTTGCTGTTTGAACATTTGCTTTAACCCCCTTTTTAGCTAGCCATTTGCAATTCGCAGTTGATTATGGCCTCTCTCCCAACGTCACCGGAATCTCCAACCTCTCTCCATCCCGAATGACGGTCAAAATGACTCTCTGCCCCACCTTTGTCTCGCGCACCAAGTAAGCGATCAAGTCATCAAAGTCGCGCAGTTTGTATTCGTCAACTGCAACGATAATGTCGCCGCCGGCCCTGACCGTCATCCCTATGACTTTGACCTCGCGGTCACCGCCCTGCAGGCCAGCACGGGCTGCCGCAGTTCCAGGTGTTACCTCGGCAATGAGCACACCATGATCCACCGGCAATTCCAATGAGGACATCAATTCGGCGACCGTAAAACGATTATCAGAAGTGATGCCCAGGTAAGGGTAATCGTAGACCCCCTTCTCGATCAAGCTGGGCACAATGCGCTTGACCGTGTTGACCGGCACGGCGAACCCAATGCCAGAGTTGACGCCTGTCTGCGAGCGGATGGCCGTGTTGACGCCAATCACCCGCCCTCGGGTATCCAGCAGCGGCCCGCCAGAGTTACCTGGATTGATGGCTGCATCGGTCTGGACGATCTCGGGATTGGAAAAGCTGCCGCCGCTCTGGAGCACCATAGTTGGCAGAGTTCGCCCCAATGCGCTGATGACGCCGACTGTCATCGTCCCATCCAACCCGAAGGGATTGCCGATGGCGACGACCCGTTGCCCCACTTGAATTACGTCCGAGTCACCCAGTTCCAGTGGGGCCAGACGGTCGGGCGGCACATCCACCTTGATCACCGCCAGGTCGGAGTACTGGTCTTGTCCCTTAATCTGGGCGTCAACCACGCTTCCGTCAGAGAAGGTGACCTGTACAGCGTCGGCCTCTTCGACGACGTGGGCATTGGTGACGATGTGCCCGGCCGTATCTATCACAAAGCCAGACCCCGTGGCGAGCGGCATGGGTGTGCCTCCCTGTTTTACCAGCACCTCGATATAGACCACGGCGGGATTGGCCCGCTGGTAGAGATTGATCAGCCAAGTGTCTTCCGCCTCTATCTCGGCGATAAACTCCTCCGGCAAGGAAGTGGGCGTAGCGATGAGCACAGGCTGAGATGTGGTAGGGCGCGGGGCAACCGCGGTCGGCGTGGGTACAAAGAGTTCCTGAGTATCGCAGGTACAGGCCAACACAGCCAGCATCAGAAACGCCACAACGAGCATCAAGTACTTGTGCGTGCGCATTTTATTTCCTTTCTCGCAGGCTGGATAGCTCCTTGAATAGCTCCCGCTCGCGAGCGCTGAGGTTTTGAGGGGTTTTTATCTGGACTGTAGCCAGCACATTGCCATATTGCTTCGGAGCGCGAGGATTGGGCATCCCCTTGCCCCGCAGGAGAAAAGTGCTTCCGCTGTTGGTGCCTGGAGGTATTTTTAACGATACATCGCCGTTCAGCGCCGGTGCCCGGACCTCGCCGCCCAACACGGCGGTGTATAAATCCACGTCGACGTCGCAACGCAAGTCATTTTTCTCACGCTCAAAGATCGGGTGAGGTTTGACCGTGATATTCAGGTAAAGGTCGCCGGACGAACCGCCTCCGTAGCCTGAACGGCCCTTTCCGGCGATGCGCACCTTCGACCCGTCCTGTACCCCGGGCGGGATTTTCACCCGAATCCGTCGCCCTTCCCGCTCCAATACGCGGGCGGCGCCGTGAAACGCTTCTTCCAACGTTATCTCTACCGGAGCCTCCACGTCCTGGCCGTTCATCGTGCGCTGACTGCGTGTACGGCGGAAAGGGTCATTGGTGGTATGAACTCGCCCCGCTCCCCCCGTCCCGCCAAAGATGGCGCTGAAAAAGTCCGAGAACGCGCCGGCACCAGCGCCGCCGCCAAAAAGATCGCCCAGGTCGCCGCTCCACTCGACGCGCGTCCCTCCTGGCCCGCCGGTGGACCACTGAGACCAGTCATACTGGCCCGAATCGCGCCCCATACGCTGCCACTGTTGGTAGCTAGCGCCCAACTCATTGTACTTGGCTCGCTTCTCCGAATCGCTCAGAACCTCGTAGGCCTCGTTGATCTCTTTGAATTTCTCCTCCGCTTGTTTGTTCCCCGGATTGACGTCGGGATGCAATTGGCGGGCCAACCGACGGTAGGCCCGCTTGATCTCCTTCTCGCTGACATCCCGATCTATGCCCAGGATTTTGTAATAATCCTTGTACTCCATCCATTCTACCTCACAGCGCCTAAAACCCTTGCGGTTCTTTCCAATGTAAAGGGAAGCAAAGCGGCGTTCTTTATAATGGGAGAAACAGCCTGGCGGGTTTTGGGCCTTTTGAAAAGCTGTTTCTTAGCAGCAGCAGCGTGTCTATCCCAACTTTAAAAATTATTCTATACCCGAACTCTCTCCCTGTCAAGACCCCCCCAGAAATAAAAGCGAAGGCAGCACGTCGTGCTGCCTTCGCTTGGTTTTACTGGGTAGCGCCCCAAACCCCCTGCGGTGTCCTTCATTTCATGAGAAACAGCAAGGGCAGGGTTTTGGGTTTTTCCAAAAAGATGTCACTCAGCAGGTCGAGCGTCATCTCGCTTCTTTCGCTTTTCCCTCCACTCCGCCTGCTTCTCCCTCGGCGGGAGCTTCTTCCTCGCCGGCTTCCGTGATGGCCTCAATCTCTTCGGCGCCGAGGATACCTTCCTCCATCTCTTCCAGCATTTCCTCAAAGATCTCTTCCGCCTGCAACGGCATCACACGCGCCACCATCTCACCCAAATCGGTGAGGACGTCTATGCCAGCCGGCACGGCCAGATCGCTGACGTGTATCGCGTGATCAACCTCCGTCAATTCTGTGATGTCCACCTCAATCCCATCCACCAGGTCGCCAGGCAGACACTCAATCTCAAGCGTGGAAACACCATACAGCAGGATACCCTCGTTCCGCTCCACTACCGGAGACGTCCCTACAATCATCAAAGGCACTTCGGTTGTCAGGCGCTCGGTCATATCCACGCGGTAAAAGTCTACGTGCAGGAGGTCGCCTCTGATAAAGTCACGCTGTACATCACGCACGAGAGCCATCTCTGGCTCCTCCTCAACTCCCTTAACCTTGATGCCAATGAGTTGGCTGGCCCCGACCTGCGAGAGCGTCTGTCGCAATTCCTTCGTCTCGAATTGCAAAGATACGGAATCAAAATTGTGCCCATAAAGCACGCCTGGCACCCATCCCTGCTGACGCAGTAGTTTCACGCGCTTGCCCAGCACTGTGCGCTCTTTGGCCATCAATTCGACCAGTTCTGTCTGTTGAGCCATTCATTACCTCCCAAGTACCCACCCCTGCGGTGGAATTATAATCCTTTCACTCAAACGGGCGGGGCCTGCGCCCGCCCGCATAGATGTTGTTCAGAAACGATGGCGCTTATTGTAGCGCAAACCCCCGCTTTCGTCAAGCACGTTGGCATTCAGTCGCCTTCTAGGCCAATAATCGGCGCAGTATGGGTATAGCTGCCTCTGCCGCCCGCGCCCGGTGGCTGACGCGGTTCTTCTTCTCCTGCGAAAGTTGGGCCATCGTGCAATCATAGTCGGGCAAGTAAAAGACCGAGTCGTAGCCAAAGCCTCCCTCTCCTGCCGGCTCAAAAGCGATCAATCCCTCGCACACTCCTTCGACATTGTAGATTTTCCCAGTAGGCGTTATAATCACGATCACGCAGCGGAAGCGAGCCGCGCGCCGTTCCCATTCCACGTCACGTAGATGCGCCAGTAGCGACGCCGCCCGGTCGGCGTCGTGGCCCGGAGCGTAACGGGCGGAGCGGATGCCAGGCGCGCCGCCCAGCGCGTCCACTTCGAGTCCCGAATCGTCCGCCAACGTGAGCAACTCGGAAGCGCGCGCGTAGGCCAGAGCTTTTTTACCGGCATTGTCGGCGTAAGAGTCGCCGTCCTCCAGCACCTCGATCTGTAGGCCGAGATCGGACGGGAAGCAGATGTGCTCCTGCAAAGGCGCAAATAGAAGCCGAAACTCGCGCGCTTTGCCCGGATTCTGAGTGGCGATGAGTAGCTCCATAACAGTGCGTGACTGTAGCACAAAGTGGCTGTTTTGGCAACTCTCAAATCTGCAATTACATCTTGCGAGGCAAGGAGACGAAATGAAACAGCTTGTACAAATCGTGACCGATAGCAGTTGTGACCTCCCCCGGCGGGTGATAGAGAAATTCAAAATCGAGGTGGTGCCGCTCATCGTCCGCTTTGGAACGGAGGTCTACCGGGACGGAGAGCTGGCCGTGGAGGAATTTTGGAAAAAGGCGAAAGAATTACACCACCCTCAGACCTCCCAGCCCTCGGTCGGCGCGTTCGAGGAAGCGTTCGAGCGACTGATCGCCCAGGGAAAGCGCGTGCTGTGCGTGACCGTCACTGGAAAGCACAGCGGCACGTTTAACGCAGCCCGCCTAGCCGCCCAACGCTTTGGCGAAGCGGTGCAGGTTGTTGATTCCCTCTCGGTTTCTTTGGGGACGGGGCTGCAGGTTCTGCGGGCAGCTCAGGCCGCGTTACCCGGATGCTCAATGCAAGAGATCCTCGCGCTGCTGGATGATTTGCGAGCGCGGATGCGCCTGACCATTGTACTGGACACGCTGGAGAACCTGCGGCGCGGCGGCCGGGCCGCTGTGTTCATCGGGGCTGCGGATCGAATGGCGCAGGCGTTCAACATCAAGGCCATCGTCAACCTGGTGGGCGGCCAACTGCGGCTACAGGGCGCGGCCCGCTCGTTCCGGGGCGGGCTGAAGCGCATAGTCAGGGAGACTGAGCAACTGCGGCCACTGGAGTACCTGGCAGTGGTACACGCCCGCATCCCGGAGAGAGCGGAGGAGATGGCCGACTGGCTGGCGGAGCGTACTGGCTTCCCCCGCGAACAAATCTGGGTGGAAGAGACGGGGGCGGTGATGGCCTCTCACGCCGGCGCCGGTGTCCTCGGTGTCCTGGCAGTGCCCGCCCGAGTAGTGGCTGGCTGATGATTCATCGTAATTACTGGAGTCTGGCGTTTTTGTTCGTAGTGACGGCTTCAGCCGTCCAAAAGGCTCAAAAGCGGCTAAAGCCGCTACTACGAACCCCCATATCTAGCGCCTTTATTGTTGCCT
>Ga0164310_10001970_pt1 | contig 11759 bp, 10 predicted proteins | sample GuaBasSedimGuay1_FD_121795 | JGI IMG/M metagenome (GOLD analysis project Ga0164310, IMG submission 121795) | Subseafloor sediment microbial communities from Guaymas Basin, Gulf of California, Mexico - Guay1, Core 4569-9, 0-3 cm | ecosystem: Environmental > Aquatic > Marine > Hydrothermal vents... | reverse complement strand
TGCTTATCTTGTACACGTCCAAACCCTCAAAAGTTACTGATTCGGGCTTCCCCGCTTCTATTCTACTGATAATCTTCACCACTTTTCCCACGACGGAAGGCTTTCCTGCTGGCATTGGTGTGGTAGGCACATAACCTCCGCCACCACCATTTGATGGTGTTGGTGTAGGTGTTGGTGTGGGTTGTTCAGCGGATGGTTTAATGGTGAATGTTCCGTTGGTTACGTTATGTGGAATATCAGAGTATGGGTAGTACCAATTTCTCAGTCTAGCCGTGATGTTTAACGCAGTGGAGCTTCTTTCGTCACCAACTGCTTTGAACGTGACATTGGCAAAGATTACACTGTCATTATGTGGTGTTGCTGGGTCATGCGCAATTATTGTTACAAAACCAGCAGTATTATTAATGATATGAGCTATCACTGTAAGCGCATTTCCAGTTCCTGATGTTACATCTGTTACATGAACAACAGATGGATTATATGTGACATTGACTCTACCTAAACCAAGATTCGTTACCTCGTTAACCATGATTGGAATTGTCACACTGCTATCCGGCATTACTTCCACATCTCCAATGCTTACAGTCGTTGTTAGTGCAGATACGGGGACTACAAGCAGCACGAATATGAGGGAGAGGATGTAGAATATTTTTGCTATTTCTTTCATTTTTGGTTCTCCTTTCAAAAATTTATAAAAATAAAAAGGCATCCACGAGAATGAATGCCTTATTGCTTTTATAGTCTCCGTCCATATATCTATGCCTTCAATTCGTGTCAATGGCTGAGCTTCGGATTGGTTGAGAGGTGTTAGGTCAACCGTGACATTTGAGATTCCTACATTGTCGATCGCGGTGACGTTCAAGATGGTGTAATTTGTGCCAGGAGGTCTTGGTCTGCCGTTGTCATTGAGTATTGTAGCACGGGACAAGTTCACCGTCAGGGTTGATGGAATTTTGTCTATTATAAAATGGGGACACGACCCAAAAAGTTAAACCCTAAAAATGGAAGAGTTAAGGTTTGAAATAATGGGTTTGGAAATGCAAATATGACAAAGTCAAGTTAATTAGACAAAGTCAAGTTAAATCATCAATAATATTATTATGAATAACATGTCTATAACAAGCGTTGTTCCAGCATTTATCGCAACTGTCTTCCCTCCCAATTTGGGACCGAACAGCGATACGTGCAGTGGTAATGAATGTTTTACAAATCTTGCTGAAAATGATACCACGTTGCCCAGCAATAGGGCGATCAGCACTCCTTTTGTCGAAATCAACCCTTCGTCCAGAAGGCTGCCCGCGAGGAATAACCCGGCATAAGTATTCACAATCTCGGTTGCACTGATTAGAACGACCGCGCTTTCCAATCCCAGAATGTTTGTGAGAGGCTTTAAAATTGTAGAAAAGGAGTCGAACAGATTCACCTCCATCGCTACCGCTACCAGAAACAGTGTGATAAACATCGTAGGCACAATCCTTTTGAGCATTTTGTATGTGCTCCAGGCGCTTTTATTCAATGCACTTTTTTTATCTCCAACCGGAGCAGGGTTAAGATTGGTGGATAATTGGGGTCTGGATGAAAAAGCGTCAACGTCATTTAGCCATATTCGTGCAAGGAATATCCCAAAACACGTTTTCAAGAACGCAGCAAGCCCCACCAGGCACACATAGATTGCTCCGGTAGTTACCCCCAAAATAGGAATCACCACGGGTATGAAATACGTGAAGAGGTGAGAAAGAATGCTTGGAAAAGAACTGATTACCGTGGTTACAATTACCTCTCGCTCGGAAATCATTTTTTCATTCAGTCCATCGGATAGCATGGAGTAACCGGCAGTGGTGCTGAACGTGCACGTTACCACTGAGAGAGCAGATAGCGTGCTGATATTCGCTTTACTGGATAGCGGTTTGATCAGCCGGTCAAACTTTTTCATCAGCCCGATGTTAACTGCGAAACTCGTCACAAAGATGCCTATGGCTATGACAGGAACAATCTTTGCCATCCAGTAAAGGGTGTATATCAGAGAAGTGTGTATAATCTGGACAATCATTTCTAAACCGTGCCCTCCATCAACATACACGCCGCCATTAACTGTGCCACTCATAACCGTGTGCATTTCTTCCAACATCTGCTCTGATGCCAGCATGCAAAGTATTGCAATCAATAATACACACGCCAATATCCCTATCAGTATTAAAATTTTCCTCTTACCGATTTTCAAAACTGAACTTTTCACCATTCTTCATCCTATCCCCTCCTCCTTTCGCTTCTTCTCCCTTCGCTTCCCTTCCCTTTTATCTCCACCTTCTGTATAAAGAAAAAAATATATACCAATTTTTGTATATCATAACAACCTAAAGAAAAGATACATGCACGTCAAGCTATTGAGAAGGGAATTCATAAAGGGGGCGGGTGCGCTGGGCGCGGCGGTAGCGATTGACATAAGATTCATCGAGAAAGTTCCAGAGAAGCTGCTCTCCGTGTTCTCTGAAGAGACATCGTTGAAGTGCATACTGGTGAGCAACCTCGGCGTTATGAATGCGGGGAAGACAACGGTATCAATTCTTCTGACGAGATTAATGATGCAGCAAGGACACACGGTGAACAATTTCAAGATTCAAGGCAGAATTAACGAAATTGAGTATATCTGCTCTACGGTGGCAAGCTCCTTTACAAAGTTTGGAAGTATCCCTTCGCTGCAGAGTATAATATATTTAATGCTTCGACGATTTCGTGGATAGAGAGGAAGGCGCTGGGCATGTTAGGCTTTTACAGCAATGCCGACTTTGGCAGTATCGAAGGCGACTGGGCTAACTTTTATAAATACTGGCCGAGGATGACAACCGTTGGCGTGTTGGACGTTGAGAAGTTTCCCGTAAATTTGACTGCGGTAAACAAGGTGGACGCCGTTATTCTCAATAAAGTTTCGCATCACGAGCAGATGAAGATGCTCGAAAACTGCATCGGATACGTTGAGAAAGCCAAAGAAGATGAAGACCCTTACATGCTCCAGATGCCTCACGAGATAGGCGTTGACTGGCTGATAGATAATGCCGTAGAAGTAACGGTTCCTAAAATCGAGCTGTTTGACGTTTACCCGACATCAGCGGAAGAAAAGCTGAAAATAGGCATGATTTGGGATGCCGGGTATGCATCAGCGAGTTCTGGAATGTGCTCGAAGCGCATAAGGTTGAAATAATGCCAGTGTTCAAGTGAGAGGATTTGGAACAGTGCGATGGCTTGATGATCAGGTACTGGAAACAGGAAAGGTTGAATGGTTTGACAAACTGAAAAGGCATATTTTGGAGGCGATAGATCACCATTATGTAGGGATTACATTTTCGATTTTTGTTATCGCATTAACTTGTGGACTCGCCGAGTTGTTTATATGCAGACATTATTGAGGGAATTAATGATGCAATCCTTAATATAGATGTTTCATTCTCGCTGGAAGGAAGAGGTGTCGTTCGGGGTGTGCTATCAGTTGAGGGAGCATTACTTAGAATGCCAGATGAGACATTATCGGACGGAGCAGAGGATTCACTTTCTATTGCTTTTTCAACATCGGAGGCTGATTATTTACCTCCTCCCCTTCTTGAAACAGCTTCTTTCCACTCTTTTTCCACCTCTTTCACCTTTGCACCCCATGCCTCAACATCCTCTTTCGCAAGGACAGTGATCTCACCGCCCTGGTACTCACCCTCTATAACTCCGAGTTTCTCTTCCATCAAGCCTTCCAGGTCCAGATAGGCTTCCTTCAGTTTCTTGAGCATTTCCTCATCCGGCTTCCAGAGTTCTCGCTCCGCAGCTTCAATAAGTCGCCTTGTTATCTCTTCCAACGCATAAGGATTATTTTCCTTAAACCATTCCCGCATCTGCTCATCGGTCACAAATGTCCTGGTTATTTCGTCATAAATCCAGTTCGCAACGAGTTTTGTTGTCGCACTCCAGCCATATACATGGTCCACTCGTTTCGAGATGTCTCCAGCGCCCTTATAGCCATGCCTTTTCTTTCCTTCTATCCATTTTGGATTTAACAATCTTGTTCTGACAACTCGCTCAATCTCTTCTTTCATGTCTCGAATCGCTGGTCTGTCCGGGTCTCTGGTATCCCCGTGATATACCTTTACATCTTTTCCAGACACACCCTTTGCTGCAACTGTGAATCCGCCCTGATAGCCAAAATAACAACAGCAGTCAAAAATATCAAATTCATCTGACTCGTGTGCCCGATATGTTACCTCAACGGTTTTCAGTAAATCTGCGAACTCCGCATGACTCGCTTCGCCAAACGCTTCTTTTCCATACGCATACCCACTCCAGTCAATGAATACATCTCCAAGGTCCTTGTCTTCCTTCCATGCAGATGCGAACACTGCAAGATTTACGCCAGTGCCATAAGTCCCTGGTTTTGACCCAAAAACCCGATAAGTCGCCTTTCTTTCCGCTCTCTTTTCGTCATAATCATCTCGCTCAAGCAGTCTTTCCTTCATTTCCATCGTGTGTTTCTTTACATAATTCATTTCAACCGGCTCATCCAATGCCGCAATTTTTTGCGCCGCCTCGTCAATCAATTCTATGATGCTCGGGCAGGCATCACGGACTATTCCACTAATCCTTACTGTGCAGTCTATCCGAGGTCTTTTCAACTCATCCAGCGGTATCACTTCCACGCCTCTAACCGTTCCATTTTCGCTCCATACTGGTCGCGCTCCCATGGTGTAAAGAATCTGCGAGATCTCCTCTCCATCAGCACGCAAAATATCAGAGCTGAACAATACGAATCCAATGTTCTCTGGATACTTCCCCTCCTCCTTCAAATAACCCTCCAACAATGCGTCAGCGAGTTTTACGCCGATTCTCCACGCTGCCTTCGTGGGAACCTTCATCGGGTCTGTCGAGTAAAAATTTCGCCCGGTAGGCAGAACGTCTATCTTTCCCCGTGTTAGTGCTCCAGACGCTCCCGCTTCGATATATTCGGCATTAAAACCACGAATGAGATTGGTTATTTCCCCATCCACACCTTGAACAATCTTTGGAATGAGCGATAATCCAAACTTAACCGCTTTTACTAATTCAGCTGAACCTTTTTTGAAGTAGAATCCCATTACTTCTTTGCATGTTGATAGTATTTCATTGTCACTGATAACTTCAGGAGTTAACGACTCGATTTCTACATTGGAAAGAAGCTGTTCCATGATTTTAACAGCCATGCTCGTGCTTTCGTCTAACAATTCTCCATTCGTTTTCCCAAATTCATTATTTAATGCCGCTGGGTTCTCAATAATCTCGTCATAGTCCAAACCCATGCACTCAAGAATGCATCTTCGAATGGAAGGATGCTCACCCACATCGAACCTTAATATCGAAACCAGCAGATTTGCAAGTTCCTTACCAGATGGCGCCTTACCAAGAATGTGTAAACCATCTCTTATCTGTGTCTCCCTCAGAAGTGTTAATTGCCCATGCAAATAATCTATAAATCCCTCTACATCTCTAAATTCCTTAAATAAATTCACTTCTCTCGCTTTTTCCTCAATTAAATGGACCAATGAATGAAGTCTTGCTTTATCATTCATGCTCTTTGCTTTGCTGTATTCGGCAAGTAAATCGCTCAGTTCTTCAAGTCCCTCATATAGTCCTGACGGCGCCATTACCGGAATTAAGTGGTCTACAATGGTAGCATACCCGCGACGCTTGGCTATCGCCCCTTCCATTGGATTATTTACGATGTATATGTAGAGATGCGGCATACTGCCTATTGACAGTTGTGGATAGCACTCGTTTGAGAGCCCGACACTTTTCCCCGGTAAGAACTCTAAGTAGCCGTGTTTGCCAACGTGAACAATCACATCGGCTTTGAACTCTTTTTCTATCCATTTATATACCGCAAGCCACTGGTGTGGTGGTGGGCAGGTTGGGTCATGCAGTATTTTACACACTTTACCATCGCATCTCGCACCCGCGCACCCGCGCTTGGGCTGAACACATAAAAAGACGTTGCCAAACCGAATACCAGGAATTACAATCTTGCCTTCGTATAACCCCATACTCAGTTTTGCCCACTCTCTCTCCTCAGATAGTCCATTTGGATTACCATTTTTTATCTTTGACTTTGAGAAATCGGAAGCTGGATCGCCCCATGTTTCTATGATCTCTTTCTGAACGCTAACAGGAAGATCATGGAACCACTCAAGATACTTATCACGATCGAGCATAGCTGCCGCACCACCTTTCTTAACTATCTCGGACAGCGGCGTCCACCGAAACTCGTTAATCGCTTTGCGTTCCATAATTGTATCAATCAATTCTTTTCCGTTCTCTGGCACCCAGTCACCTAGATAATAGCCCTCTTTTTTCAGTCGCTGGAATATCCGAGCCACACTTTCCAGCGTATCCAATCCAGACCCTGTGCCAACAGTTGCTTCTGCACCTTTACAGGGAGAATTGTGTAAAATAAAAGCGATTTTTCGTTCAGAACAGGGCACATCTTTTAAATGAACCCATTTTAGACACCGCTCAACCAGAAACTCGATTTGTTCCTTGACTGGTACGTGTTTGGGGTAAACACCACCAACTGTTGCTTCCGTTGTTTTTTCTACCACTCCAATGAGCGTTGGCTCAATGACGCCGTCAAATTCTGGCATGACAATACTCGTCACGATTTCCATCGGGTAAAGCCCTTCTTTGCTCTTTCTCCACTCATCCAAAGTCTGGTAATGAGAACACACTGCCTGAATGACTGGCACATTCAGTTTCTTCAATATCTCAATTTCATTCGTGGAGGAATCCCAGCCTTCGATAGCCCTCGGCACCAGGAAAAAAACTTGGAAATTGACAAGCAGGTCAATGATGGGTTTTCCATCAACAATGAAGTATCTGTTTAAAACGACCTCGTTGTTTTCTATGCCAAAATCCTTGTTCCCAAATCCACTGGATATTACCGGAACCACATTCACACCCTTTCGCTCAAACTCTCTTATCACTGCATCGTATACCGCGGTATCACCTTCAAGCCAGCTATTTCGATATAACAACAGACCGACTGTATGCTTACCTTTCTTCTCTTTCTCCTTCCTCTTCCCCTTGTACCATTGCATGTAGTCATCTAACGATTCAAATAAACACTCGGCGTCTGGATGGTATATCCCATGCCACGGCATCTTTTTTGGTGGCGGCACCTCGGCTTTGATTTTACTGCAGTATTGCGCCATGAAAAGCAGAAGATTTTTGATGTTCTCAAATCCACCGTATATGCGGTATTGTTTAGCAATTGCAAGCGCATCTAATGGAACGTTGCTCAAATCGTCATCCATGGAGAACACCGGAACGTTAATACTCGAAACAATCTCCTTAATCATCTCAAAACTCTCGTCACCTGTATTGACATACAGGAATATTACATCCGCATCTTTCTTCAACCATCGCCAGAATTCTGCTTCGATCCCGCTTGCCTGATATCTTGCTTGCACCTCAACATCATATCCCTGCTCATTAAGTTCTTGAACCGCTTTGCCGATGGTTTGCAACACTGCTCCAGTATAACCTTCTATTATGCCGATTTTCGTTTTCATGTTATTTTATTCTTCATTTTTATATTTAAATATAGTTGAACAAAAACTAATCGCTTCTTCGGCGAACTTCACTGCTTTTTCTGCTCCCGTTACGGCAAACGAAGCATCGAGTATTTTTGCTTCCACGCCATATTTATACGCACTCACTGCATCTTTATAAGAGGAATGCTCCTTCTTCACCAGATTGGCATATTCATCCGTTACACTTCCTTTCAACTTATCACGCAGGTCTAAAGTTTTATCCAATGACTTGCGATGTTCACTTAAAAACATTATTGTATTTTTTACAACTTCTATTATTTCTGTCAAACGGTTGAGCTTATCCACCGCTATAGCTTGTTTTTTCACGGCATTGTCAACTAAGCTGTGAATGTATTCGTTCGATATACTTTCAAGAGATAATTCGTGCATATCGAAGTTTTTGATTTTTTCCAGCCTATCTACCGAATCAACCAGGTAAAGAAGCATAGTTTCCGCAACAACACCATATACCATCGCATCTTTCTCTGCGAACTCTTGCGCCATTTCTTCGGCTACTTTTAGTTCTCGCAGTAGTTCTTCAAGATTTGCAATGTTATTTGATGAATAGTCCTTGTTGAAATCCGACACTCTGTGTTGTTTGGGTTTGGGTAAAGCACTAAAAGAAGACACAAAAAACACTTCGTTAGCCACTAACCGGTATGAATGTTCACTGCCCGGTGCTTCAGGATGTGGAGAAGATACTATAACCTTTCCACGTCCATAATTTGTAGCCAGTATGGCAGGTTTACCGTTGGAATTGTTGAGTTCTTCGAGAGAGGGCGTTATACCGGCTATGCGTGTTATTTCTGGATTGGGTGTTTGAATATCAGGGCTTGGAGCCGAAATAGTAGCCATCACTGATACATTTTCCCCCACCTCGCTACTAAATATCGGTCCCCACAAATAGACCAAAGTAATCCTTCCCTCGTATCCCAACATCACTGGATGCTCCGGCATCGTTATATTGTATGTCACGGGTCCGCTGGCATATGCTCCCCGAGGACTTCCATCTTCTTCCAATTCTAAGGATACCTCAGCCAATTCTAACCATGAGCTATGGCTTGATTTTGGATAACCTTTAACAACTGCCACAGCTCCACCGCAATGCCCTATATATCCTCCGCCATTGTATACAAATTCCTCTATCTTTTTACACCCTTCCCTGCCAAGATAGCGACAATAATCCATACCACCGCCTATTATTAAAACATTGTAATTTTCTAATGCTCCTTCAAGAATGTCATCCTCAGTTACTATTCCCATATCAAAGCCCATTTTTTCTAAGGCTTGAATAAACCATATAGCTCCCTCACTCGTGCCATTGCCATAATACACCGCTATCTCAGGCTTGACCAGTTTTTGTGCAGCCGTTACCAAACCGGACTCATCTAACCTGCGCTCCTGATAAACGGTAACTCCCAACTCTTCGGCAGTTTTCAAAAAGTAATTGATTAAAATTTTATTTTCTATGCTTTCCCTGCGATTCAGGATTATTACAAAGTCACCCTTTTGGTAAACCCGTTTTTCTCCTCTCAGCCTTTTTTGTAACCACCTTACATCTACACCCAGCTCAAGCATGCGGTTAATAAGTTTTATAGTATTATGGGTATAGGTGTATTCAGTATTTACATTCTTATTCACTGGTATAAGATAATACGAGCGACTCATTTTTTTCTGTTATTCCTTTATCCCCTACTACATAAATATCTTTCTATTTTAACTTTCACGAGCAGGCAAAGTAAAGCACATAGTGCACCCTTTGCCCTTCTCTGATTCTATCCAGATGCGACCGCCGTGCACCTCTATTATTCGCTTCACGATAGCAAGACCAGCGCCTGAGCCCTCGCTACTTCTATCTACTCTGTAAAACAGCTCGAACACCTTTTCATGCTGTCCCGGGTCAATCCCTATTCCATTGTCTCGCACGAAGAACACTTCGTCATCCACACGATACCCAATCTCTATTTCTGAATGCCGCTGCTCACCCATGTAATTTATGCTGTTCTCAATCAGGTTCACCAGCACCTCCACTATCCGCATGCGGTCCACGTGGACGATAGGGAAGTCATCAGCCACCGATACTTCAACTCCACTCGCCTTTATTTTAGTTGAGTTTGCTCCAGTGCTTCCTGAACAAGTTCGCCAAACGGCACATCTTCTGACGGATTCGCCACACGACCGATACGCGAGAGTTCCAGTGTGTCACTCAAAAGTCGGTCCATCTTTGTAGTAGCGTCTTCTAAAAACTTCAAATCTCTCTCTACTTTTTCTGTTTCATTCTGTTCCAAATCTTTTCTTAGCATGCCAATAAAACCCCGGATGGTAACAAGAGGCGTCCGTAAGTCATGTGAAACGGTATATGTGAACCTCTCAAGCTCGCTATTTTTTTGCTTCCAGCTCTTTGTTCACCTTCTCCAGTTCTGCTTTCGCCTTGCGTAAGTTTTCTTCTGTCCGCTTCAGCTCGGTTATGGCCTTCGAGACAACAGTTACAGCCGTTATTTCACCGGTTTCGGGGTTTTTAACGGGGCTTAAAGTGCGGGTGAACCACATGTCCCTCTTCTCGCTTTTAAGTTCGTATATCAGCATCTCGCCGGTCTGTAAAACATGTTTGAGCTTTTCCATGAACTCCGCTTCTCCGGATAGAAATTCGCCAAACTTCCTCCCGATAACTTCCTCCAACGGCACTCCAAGCCAGGAAAGCAGGTCTTTGTTGGCGAAGAGGAACTTACCATCCCTGTCCACCATGAATATTGCATCTTTTGTACTCTCCACCAGGCTACGATACCTCTCCTCAGAAATTCTCAATTCATCCATAGCCTGTTTGAGTTCGGTAATGTCTTTTAAACTCACAGCCACGGCTGTTATCTTGCCAGTTTTGGAATTTTTAACGGGGCTTAAAGTTCGAAGGAAGCTCCTGTTATCTCTGTGGCTTTGATGCACATACTGGACTATCGAGCCTGTCTCGAAGACTTGTTTGACTTTTTCAGCAAACTCCTTCTCTTTTTCTGGTGGATGAAACTCGCCGTATGCTCGTCCAACGAGTAGTTCGCGTGGCAAGCCGAGCCTGGCGCTACTGTTTTGTTCACGAAGAGATACCTGCAATTCCTGTCTACGAGATATAAGTGGTCAGCAATGGAGTCTATCAGGGAGCGACATTTCTCCCCGGTCTTTCGGTTCTTTTCTTCCATTTTCTTTATCGTGGTATACATTCTTTTGAATATAATTAATATCGCCTCTTTTGTAGCCTTTTGAATATAATATCGCCTCTTTTGTAGCCGAAGTCACTGCTTTCGCCATCATTTCCCCCATTTTTGAATGCCCACCCACGTAATTTATTCTCTCTCCCTTGGCATCCCCAGAGACTACTATCATGTTATCAGTTCCAGTGCCAGTAGCTTGATGGGAAGGATTGTAAGAACTTCTTATGTTTAAATCCTGTAATGCTATTACTTTAGCCTCTGTCGCTGTAATCACTGACCTCACCATCGCACCGTCCGAAAGGTATGCATTCGTTAGAACGATTATGTTTATTGTTCCAATGGTTTCAAACTTCCCATCTCTTTCTAAACTGGTTCCTCTGTCCACCCCTATTCTCATTGCGTTCGTTTCAACATCCGCGGTAACAAAAGCATATACTTCTAACCCGTCAAAAACTTCTTTTTTAAAAGAGAGGTTGTCCATGTCTGCTGCTGTTACCAGGATAAAAGTTTCTTCATCGGATAGACTTAGATTTCTCATAAGCTCCTCTTGGTGTGTCTTCCACTCGTGCACGATATGTTCCCATAGTGAAGGCGGATTATAATTATTACAAACCACCTTTACTTCCTTGAAACCATCTCTTGAGCTTAAAGCTCTCCTTCTATTTGAAAACGATATAACTAAAGTTTTTACTGGTGTCGCTCTATATTTGTGATACACTATCCTTGCTTTTATGTCCTCCGATTCGAAAATCTTTTTCATCTCTGAAAAACACCCCCACCTTATATCTTACTTTCTTCCTTCATTTATATTTAACCTTATGCATCGACATTCATCTCTTCGTGCCTTCCTCGGCACATGGTTACGCGTCGTTGAGGTTGGCGGCCTCACTCAATTTGGCGGTCCCATATAAGGGATCATGAAAAAGACGAGGCTCTTAGTGCCTTATTCTCTTTGTAGTATTCC
>Ga0164310_10001967_pt1 | contig 11767 bp, 4 predicted proteins | sample GuaBasSedimGuay1_FD_121795 | JGI IMG/M metagenome (GOLD analysis project Ga0164310, IMG submission 121795) | Subseafloor sediment microbial communities from Guaymas Basin, Gulf of California, Mexico - Guay1, Core 4569-9, 0-3 cm | ecosystem: Environmental > Aquatic > Marine > Hydrothermal vents >... | reverse complement strand
CATCAGGCAACATGCTCAATACATGAAGCCAGTCATCATCATTCGTGAAACAGGTAATTGTATCCATGCCCAAGCATAGAATAAACACAATATAGATACAAGACTTAAGTTAGCGCCTATGGGCAGGATCCCTGTGGTCTTTCGGATGTGATTTTGCAAGGCGTTGGATGGCAACGGAATACAGTACAAGCCGTTAAAACCAAACGGTTTAGGTTTTCGAAGGTTTTTGATATTCTTTGATCTGTTTTGAAGGTTTTTGATCAAAAGTGGGCACAGATTGGACACAGGAAATATGGATAACCGATGAGATTTTAAGGTGTGGGGGATGATGTTGGCGGGCAACTTGGGAGAAGTGTAGGACTCTGAAATTCAATTGCTGGCTGACAGAAACCACTGAATAGCGGATTCCATTCATCTCACCAGCATCATCTTCCGAGTCTGAGTGAAGTCCCCCGCTGTGATGCGGTAGAAGTATATCCCTGTCGAGACTTCCTCGCCGTGTGAGTCTCTGCCGTTCCAGATGATTGTGTGCTTCCCTGGGGGTTGTATCTTGTCAACCAGTGTCGTGATTCTCTGTCCAAGTAGATTGTAGAGCGCAAGATCAACGTGAGAGGCGACAGGAAGTGCATAACTGATGGTTGTCGCCGGGTTGAACGGATTCGGGTAGTTCTGTGACACGGCAAACTCCATCGGTAGGCCATCGTGTGAGTCATCTTCGTCAACGTCTGTACCACCGCATCCAACACCAAGTGCCCCTATCAGCTCTCCGCAAGTGTTGTTTGCAGGGGCGCAGGGGGATGTGGCTTGAAGGCGGAGGTCTCCTACTGCCGTGTCGCAGAAAAGCGATGGTTCTGATATGTTACCATCTATTCCGAATTGACCCTCCAGGAAACCTATCCAATCTCCGCCAGAGTTATCGTACATGTTGCAGCACTCGAGAGTAGGTGGGTGGGTGTATTCTGGTGGATAGAATGGTGGGCCACCTGACGAATGGGCAAAGATACAGTTCTCAAAGCGTGCGTCTATCAGTGCTGTCCCGACCATGCAGACATGCGCACCATAGTAGGCATGGTGATCGTAGATTGTACAGTGTCGAAAGATGGGAGAAGCATGAGTGATATACATCCCCGCACCACGCCTTTCTCCGTAGGTCACTACGTTTCCCGCAATAATGCAGTCTTCTATGATTGCCTGACTCCAACCGATATACAGCCCTCCTCCTGGGTTATTGGCAACGTTGTTTCGGATATCACAATCTGATATGTGGGGAGACGCGCCTTGAATCCAGACGCCTCCGCCCTGGCAATAGCCAACCATGTCCCGGTTGTTGATGATCCGACAACCACTTACAATGGCATCTGCACCAGACTTGAGTGCTATGCCGCAACCGCCTACAGTCCCTACCAGATTGCTGTCAAAAACGCAGTCAGTGATAATCGGAACTGACGCCATGTTGGCGAAAAGCCCACCGCCATAGTCTGTACACCAATTACCCTTGAAGTGACAGTTAGAAACCTCCACGGACGAGAGCCACGTGTAAACACCACCACCACTTCGACCGTAGTTATTGTAGAACTCGCAATCCTGAATTATCGCGTTAGCGGTGTCTTGGCAGTAGATCGCACCGCCAGGGTTAAACGCCCAATTGTCTTCGAAAACACAATTGAGAATTGTCGGACTGCTGCTGAAGAGGGCAATGGCACCACCGACAGATTCGTTGTAGTTTCCATCAGGATGTTCGTGACTTGGCCGTTCCTGAAACGGGCCATCCCATGGGGCTACGCCGTTGCGGAAAGCGAAGCCCTCAATGATGAAGTCTCGCCCCTGCCGGTATCTCAATGCTATGCCACGATGTGGGTCTTCTTCTGTTCCTTCGCAGTCGATTATGGTCTGGGAAGGACCGCTCTCTGAGCGCAAGACCAGGTACTTCCAGAGCGGATTGACATTATTATTGCCCTCGCCTCGGTAGGTCCCGGCAGCTAACACCACAGTATCGCCGCTGAGGGCGGAATCAACGGCGGCTTGAACAGTCGGAGCATCGCCAGTCCCGTCAGCTCTCACCCGCCAGGTGCGGCCATAGTCCTTTGAGCACCCAACACCAAAGGAGCCTATCTGAACACCGCACTCATTGTTGGCAGGTGCGCATGGGGAGCCAGCATCAAGGCGGAAATCATCAAGCAAATCGCCACAGAACCGCGGATCGAGCGACACATTGCCATTCATCCCCAACTGCGAGCCAATCGTGCCAGTCCAATCACCATACTCGTTGCCGAAGATATTGCAGCAGTTGATTACCGAAGGCCCCACCGAAGCTGGATCATGTCCCAGACCGAATACTATCAAGCAACGGTCGAGTATACCAACAGGACCATGAACTGAGCTGCCCTGATTATCTGTAGAGTTGCGGACAAACGTGCAGCCTACCACTGAGGGATAGGCCCACCAACGAGTTCGTAAGGCACCACCAGTGTTCTCAGCATGATTTTCTATGAATAGACATTCATGAAGCACAATATCAGAGTAGTAGTTGCAGTACAGACCAGCGCCATCATACGCCTGATTGTTACGCCATGTGCAGCCTGTGAATGAGGCAAACGAACTGTCACGACAGTAGATTGCTCCACCTTCATGGGCTGTGTTCGACTCAAATGTGCAGTTGATAAACGTTGGCGATGCTCTGTCGCAGCGAATTGCCCCGCCGAAATGGCTATCATTGTTCTCGAATATGCAGTTCTCAATCGTTGGAGAGGAACTACTGAACCAAGCTGCCGGACCACCGGAAGTCTCAAGGTCCCAGAAACCGTTGCGAACAGTGAATCCTTCGACCCTGGTTGTGGAATCCTCGCCACTTTGGAAAACAAGAGCTCGATGGAGATCAAAATGGACACCACCGGGTTTGAGAATAGTCAACTCTGGACCGGACGCTGACCTCAGCACAAGTGCCTTGCCACCGCAATCTATGTCGCGGTTATCATCGCCTGTATAAGTCCCTGGGGCTACTAAGACCGTATCACCACTGATGGCAACGTCAACCCCGGCCTGAATAGTAGGCTGTTCAGCAGGCACATTGATAGTGGCCGCCTGGCCCAAGCCTGACAGAATCAATGCTGCAAATATGGTAGCTGTTATCTTCATGCAGGACTTCTCAGTTGAAGAAACCGTTCCCTCAGAACCAAGATAAGCCGATATGCAATTCTGTCAAGGCGTTAGAATCGGCTCGAAGAAAAGGCGAAGCGGAGTTTCAGAACTAAAGGACAAGGCTTGGGCAGTGATGACTGGTAGCAGAAGCCGCTCAATGCTTTGCAGCGAATGTCAAGACAACCGCACGAGTGGAAAAGGCATCAAGCCACGTGGCTCTTGCTGCTCTATCAAAACCAACAAGATAGCTGCATGTGAGCTCAACCTACTGCATCAGTATCCAATAACGCTTATGGAAACGCGTCAATTCAATAGTGAACTTTCGTCTCTGTAACTCCAAACCCGTCTGCCTGTCATTCAGCCTAGCAACAAAACTCAATATCACAACACTGTCACGATAGGGGATATCAAGCGAACCTCCGAAGAAGGGACCATACCATTTGTCTCCGTAGTGGAATAAGTGGAAGGGTCCATCAGGGCGCAGGTCTTGGCAGATAGTCCGCTCACTCTCGGTCAGTTGATAGCAAGCAGAGTCGCAGGACACCGTTGGCAGTGAGTCAGTAGTATGCGAATCAGAAAGTTGGCCTATGAAGAAGATCTGGAAGCCAACCTCAATATCGTAATCCTCTTTGGGATCCTTCCTCTTATCCCAATTGTAGTCTCGCATGTCAATATCAATCCGGTAGTCCCCGAAGACGACACTCGGTTTCTTTCGATCTGGAAGCAAGTACTCCCAAGTGTGCCGAGGAGCGAGACAGCCGCATAGGAATAGCAACTGCAGAATGAGGATCATCACAGATGCGTGAGTCCTTATGTGGCCGTATCTCTTAGTATGCATGTGCCTTGTTGCTGTAGTTCAGCCCATCCATGTATGGTTTGTATCCTTCGAAGAAGACTTCCCAGAGATTGTGATTGATAACACCCAACGGAAACAAAAGCGTTACGTCATAGAGGTCTCTGTGATACCAGCCTGAGATTCCTCCTATCTCCTCTCCCCCCCAATGTAGACCACCGTAGTAACGGGCTTGATTCACCCCATGTGCCTGGGTGTTGAGCAGCCGGTCGAAGCTCTTCGAAAGAAGATGAGATATGATATCAACTGGATTTGTGTGTTGATACCATTTGCGCTCTAACGATTGCTTAAAAGAAGCCTGCACCGTTGGAACGCCAGGTGTCGCACCATCAAGTCCTTCCATGATCTCATCGTAAGTAGGCCCCCCACTTCCATCGGTTTGGGCGCGCCCCATACAAATCGGTCGACCTTTGACATGACCTTTGAGTAATCTTCGTGAAATGCTAACCACCCGGTCACAGTTCCAACGTCCTCTAGGAGGTTCCCCTGAAGGTCAGCCCACCTCCAATGGCTTCGACTAAGATTCCAACTTCCTATCCCGAAATTCAACGTGAAATCAGCTTCCCCACTAGTCATCGCATTCCAACCCATCGAGTTTGCACCACTACTAGCCGCCATCCCCCCTATGGAGGTAAACTCACCAATATAAGCCCCAGCATATCCAGACAGTCCACCGACTATTGCCCCACCGATCATGTAACTCAAGGGGTCTAGACCATTCGCTTCGGCATATTGATAGCCACTATAGCCACCAACCACCGCACCGATGATTACAGGAATAAGCCATGGACAATTGCCGTCTGGGTCGACAAACATGGCCGGGTTGTTGTCAGCATATACGAAACCGTTAGCGAATCGTGTCACCTTGTCAAGGCTTGAGAATCGGCCGTAGTGGTAGTCGTAGTAGCGAGCGCCAAAATAGAAGTAGTCAAAGGCACCCTCTTCATCGTGCTCCTTGCCGGTGAACCTGTACGGAGTGTCATAGAAACCCTCAGATTCGGCAATCTCACCGTAGGGATAATGCAAGTACCAGGCAGCAACTCGAATAGTGTCAACCTCCGGTCCCTGCATTACGACGCGAGGAGTGCCAAGATAGTCATTCAGGAAATAGTACAACTGATCACTGTCATTTTCCTTGTATATCGCTATTCTGCCCGCCGGAGAGTTCACAAACATATCAATCACATTGTCATCATCGTCAAAAGTTGCCAAAAGCACATCACCATCGTAAAGATAGTGTGTTTCCACGCCCTCCGAAAGTAAACACTGTGGTGGTTGGACTGGCCCTCCCATCATCATCATACCAAAATCCTTCGGCGGTGGTTCGAGGGTATCTGGTGGGCAGTCAAACCAGTAGTGATAGTGGAATTTCTTTTTTATCCGGCGACCCATGTGGTCGTAGTCGAAATACAGATAGTCGTGGGAATTATTCCGGTCAGCCGGGGAGACCATCTGTACGAGGGTCATCAGGTTGCGGTAATCGTACTTCAGTATGAACTGAGAACGAGCAGTGTCAGCAACCAGGTTTCCAAGCGTGTCGTAGTACATGGAATCGGCGCTGAGCATGTCGGAAACCCGGCGAAGACGCGATGAGCCAGCATAGGTTTCGTATTCGTACTCTGTTAGATCCCCAGCGAATCTTGTTGAATCACGTCGCCCAAGTTCATCGTGGTAATAGTATCGGTTAAGACTTGTATCTGCAGCAATATCCTCTGCAAAGTAAAGCCAATTGAGGTCATTGACGTTATACTCATGGCCCCAGTCCTTGGTGCCAGCACCTGAATAGGAGTTGGAACTGATCATCTTGGAGATGCGACCGTTGAAATAACCATCCGTGCTACCTTCGTTGTAGACAATCTCCTGACCGAAATGGTCATTAGAAGCACCGTCGCCCGTTTCATCGTCAACGACATCGGACGTGTCATTGATGCTTATAAGTCTGCCCAGGGCGTCGTATGAGTAGTCAATCTGCTGAACAGTCACTGTGTCGTACACACCGAGCTTCATTTGGTCGAAGCCGCCCTCTCCGTTGTATGCAAATTCGCAGTAGTCCAGATCGGCAAGCAGCGGGTCAACGTCCGCTCTCTCAATGGATGAGAGTCTGCCTGCGGCATCGTAGTGATACTCGAATATGCGACAAGAGTCTGACTGGTTCTTGTCCGGATAGACTGTCAGACTCTTCAGGGAGCCATCCCGATTGTAGTGGTGGATAATCGCCTTCTGTTTCGCACCTGCAGATTGTCTCAACTTGACCACCACGCTGTCATAACCTTCCTCTGGGAAGTAGAAGTAGTTGCGGAAGAAGCCGCGATCATAGCTTGCGACACGAACCAGCTTGCCGGGCGCAACAAGAGTATCAACCCCCCTGGCAAAGTAATCGTAGAACCATTGGTACGTTACTCTGGCCTCAGTACTATCCGGGAAGGTCTTGCTGAGAGCAGAATCCTGCACGAAATTGTCAACATCTGCGACCAAGCCCTCCTCGATCTTCCGACCCAAGTTATCATACTTGAAGTATACGATAGTGTCCTCGGCCTCCCGCTTGTCGTTCATCATCAAGCGGATGTTTCCGGCATTATCGTAGAGCATCTGGATATTGCCATAATCGACCTTCCAAGTATTCGTTTCTTCACCAATATCATTGTATGTCGAAGCAGACAACTTGATCTCACTCACGTCAGTCAGATGTGAGATACTGTCTGCTCTTCCGAGCAAGTCAAAGTAGCTCTTTGTCGAGATATGATCCGTACCTGAAACGTCGTCAGTGATAGTTGATTGAACGGATGTTCTTCCCCATCGATCAGATGTTGATCTTGCTTCAATGTTGTCTGGATCAAGAGATTTCTGGACAACAACGTCATTCGCTGGCTCCGTATAGGAATCAACATGGCTGACCTTCCCACTGCTCATGTGATAGTAAAGCCCGGGAGCTGAGCTGCTGTCAAGCTCTGACTTGAAATCATCGGAGTATGCGTATTCAGAATACACAAGAGTATCACAATCTGCACACCTGTCAGTATCATAGTAGTCAAGAATCTCAATCATAGCAGAATCCCACTCAGAGAAATCGTCAACTCCCGTGGAACCCAACAGGTCAAGATACGGTTTGTACACTCGTGTGGCTCGACCTCTGGCGTCGTACTCAGCGAGTCCGGAGACAATGGAGACGTCGTCACCACCAGCCGAATCAAGCACACGGGTCTGCAGCACTCTTCCCAGACCGTCACTGAAGGTGACTGCTATGTTTCTTCTGTCGTCATCCAGATATGTAGTTGTCTTTACCCAGTTTCTGACCGTGAAATCGGTGTAGAGTGAGTCCACCTCAAGAGATATCCACGCAGTACAAGCAGCACAGGCAGCCTCGCCATAGATGCCGATCATGCGACCCCCACCTTGAAACCCACCAAAAGCGGAATCGATGGACCCAGATACGCTGGTTCCAGAATACGCAGCGTGAGCATCCCCATATTTCTCTCTGTAGATGACAAACATTGACGTTGAAGACGAAGGAGAGCCCTTGACCCACGTGTGAGTGTAGTGAATGGAATCCGCCGTCTTATTCTGGAATTGTCCGGCTTTGACGAATTGGGGATCCTGTCCTTGCTCGACAGGAGTGTTAGTGATAATGAACTCCAGCGGTGCTATTGAGCTGTCCCGAACATAGCCATACTCGATAATGTTCAGCGTATCTCCCTTGAAGTTCAGAGTGGCTGTGAGGCGGGAGAGCTTGTCGTATTCATACTTAGCTGGCACATTGCTTGATCCCGATGTGGCCATCAACAGACCGGTCGCCTCGTCGTACACAGACGTGCTTATACTGGCATCTATTGGATGTAGCCTGATATCGTCGAAGTGAGACTTGGTTCCAGAAGATTTGTTGTCATGGACAAGAATGAAAACGCCCAGAGAATCTGACAATGAATCAACGCAGTTACCGAGATAAAGGACTAGCTCATGTTTCTTCCAGACCTGCAGTGTATCCTCCCACAGAAAGTCCTGACTGCATTGTGTGGGCACCCCACCATCAAACTCGACGACCGAGATTGTGATGTCCTCAAGTGATCTAGCCCAGAAGGAAAGAATATAGATGTCTCGTACAAGACTCTCAACACTAATGACCCGTTTTAGTCCTGCTGCAATCCCATCGTTGACCAATTCATAGGATCGTTTACCAGTAAATGCTTGATCATCAGTCAGATACCCATCCTGGCCCGCCATATTAATCCATCCGTCATAGCCAATGCTGTCCTGCTCGAAATCAAACTCGGCATCGAAAAGAAAGGCGTTGTTGACAAAGCCGTTCGCTATCGTTGCTATCATGCGTGATCCGTCAGGACTGTACTTCACGCCGGAGGTGTCTCCTGAAGCATCAATACTGGAGACAAGGTTGCCGAAGTCATCGAAGCTCTGGCTGCCAGAGAGAATGTCATGGGTGACGATTTCGGTTGTTGGATCTATAAGGCTACGCCTTACATGACCTCTTATTGCTTTCCAGCTGCCAGATAACTCGTAGTCGCTCGTTGATCTTGACAGGGTCGTGCGAGAACCAGCAGAGTCGAATTCAATCAAACGCTCTGCCACCTGAATTACTGCGTTGTCATCGTCCATATCCTGGTCATCAGCATAGGCAAAGACAACAGAGTCAATCATGCTGGTATTGCCATTCCACATTCTCTTTGAGGTCTTAAGTATCTGCCAGTTACGTTCGTCATAAACATAACTCACATCCTGTTCAATGCTGTCCACGATAGAGTGGACACTGTCAAGATGTCCGCGATAGACGCCCGGGATGGAGTCGAGGGTCTGACTTAGTGAATAGTAATGCCGGCTGGAGTCGCTGTACACGTTAGCAGGAGGCCCATAATACTCCACGACCACACTATCACTTGGATAGAGACCATTACAAACAACCGTGTCGTAGATATTAGCTTGCCCTGGCCAACCGTACAGATCTCCCCATTGCCTGCCGTTCATGCAAACACGGCAAATACTGTCGAGATCGTACGATACGTTCAGATACTGAAATTAAGTTGCAGTGAATCCGGAAGCAAGACCTTTCGCAGAACTTGGTAGAGGGGGAATGTTCCAAGGTGTAGCTTGCGGAGTTCTTTCAGATTCGCCCCTGTCACCTTTATGACAAACCAGCCCGGTTTCTTCGTTGATGTCATATCTCCTGATATCCATCTGCGAACTTCTCGCATCTGAACCGTATCTTCCATGTATACAAGCATATCGCACTCAAGATCAGCTGGGATGTCATCTTGGGTATCAAGCTGTCTCGCAAGCCGTTCTCTCTCAGCGTCATCTAGCTTTGCCAGGATGAACTCTCGCTGCCCCTTCTCGCGATTATAGATCTGCCCATCCACCTCAACTAAGCGGTTAGTCGCAGTTTCAGTGGATATCTCTTCCAACATGAGCAATCTCTCCTCGTCCCTTGTCATACTCTTGAGTGCCGTAAAAAAGCGTGTAACTGCAGTGTTGTCCGGACTAACTAGGCGTCTACGCTCCCTTGGGTTTTCCGTCTTCTTCCGGATGATTCCTGGGTCTCTTGGATCACCACCCCAGAACTCAATGGTATCTTCCGTCGTAACGAAGAAATATCTGAATACCTGCTTTGTTCGTACGCACTGCAAAGTCACCCAGAGCTCGCTCGTATCATTCGGTGGAACATAGAGGTTCAGATCCTTCTCGAAGTGTGGTCTTTCTTCGCGTGAGATAACGCCGTGTACTCCCTCGAGGGCTTTCTCTGACCGGACCGACCAACTCTCCTCTCCCAGGTTCTGGACACCGTACTTACCCTCTATCGACCCCACTATCTCTTGACAATCAGTGTAGCGGGGTGAGAAGCTGAGTCTCAGGGTAACAGCTCCTTCGCATCTCTCGTGAGCGACAGGCTCAATCCGATACTCAAAGCTCCCAACGGGAGGCGAGGAAGCAATTGCGGCGCTTATGATTAAGCAAAACACAATAGCTGTCCAGATTGTTGTTCTTACTGCTGTTTTCAACATACACATATTCCCCTTTATGTCCTTATACAAAGGACGTTCCAGCCCTGACGATTGTTCAAAAGCGTTTCATATCTCAATTCCGTCAGGTTACGAGCAACCTGACCTACTATTGAATATCCCAACAAGTACACAATGCAAGTACTCCCACACCTATTATGCGAAATCAGAAATGGATTGTCAGGAGAGAAACCGCAGGGTGTCAAACGGGGCTGAACTGGCTCTATTGCCGAAAAACTGGATTGGAGAACAGGGTAAAGAAGGCTGTTTCAATGCGTGAAATACGTTCGTCTACAGGATGATCACAAGTTTTCCCATCTGAACGTTTCCGATTTCGTCCTCGACGGTCCAATAATAGAGACCTGATACAACCAACTGGGCGTTCCGTGTTATCAGATCCCAGCATTCATGGCTGGAAGTTGATTCACACGCGGGAATGCTCGAAGGATGTTCTATTTCACGCACCAGATCCCCGTCCAGAGAGTAGATGCCGATAGTGCATCTCTCAGGGAGGTTCGCAAAATGAATGAGCCGCGTTCGGTCAGGAATGTAACCGGGCTTGTCTCGGCCTTCATGACCGGCTTTTCTGTAGTCGGCATCGACGCGGTATGGATTGGGATACACGAAAACAGAGAGACCTTTCGATTCCACGCCCTCTGCTGTTTCAAGAGCATAGGTCACTTCCGGACGAACAGTGGGGCTTGATTCGAGAGGTGGCAGCTTGATCTTGGGAAAGCCGAAATCGAACGCAGAGACGTTCACCCAGTAGAGAACGGTCGGTAACAGGTTCTCAATGGTGTACTCGTACTCGTAGAACTTCCAGTATCCTTCTTCTGAAAGGTACGCGGTGTCAAGTTCCTGGGCATAAACTGAATCCGGCAACACAAAGGTCTGTGCTATTTTGTCCCACCACTCTCGATGCGGTCTGGGCGCATTCGGCCAGACTCTTTCAATTGGGGAGTTCCAGGCGATGGTGTCTTCGCTCTTCATGACGTGCTGGTTGTGGCTATGAGCTACGAAGTAAAAGATCGAATCACGTGACGGATCCCACAAGAAAGGGTGATCCCTGGTGTAGTTGCTCGGATGCCAGTCGGGGTTCCCGTTTGAATAGAGTTCCTTGAGAGTTTCCACGGAAAAGGGGAAGTCAAGCAATGCGTAATAAGCCGTGTCTCGGAGGTGATCTATCAGCCAGAGATACTTGTCATAGTTTTCGATGTCGTAAGAGGCATGTAGCGAGTAACTCGTTCGGCGTTCGTCCAGACCGCAATAGACTCGATATCCTTCAAAATCTACGGTATCTGTGAACAAATCGGCGGTGTTCTCAGATCGGTAGCCGTTGAATCGAACGCGAATTGCGCCCACGGTCGCTTTGATTCGAAGGTCAGGAGCCGGGGGAGGGGCGGCACCTCTCCAGTCGGGTACGCCATCACCTTTGTATGCCTTGGCGTCAATAGTATCCCCGGTTTCAGGGTTTATAACAACATGATATTCGCCCTTGTAGCCGTCGCCATCAGTGTCTACACCAGGATTATCGAAGACCCAGTCGGCCCAGATTAGGTTCAGTGCCAGATCATCGAAATCCAATCCCTCGTAATAAAGCTCCCAGCTATCGGGAAGATTGCTCAGGTTATCGCCCGGTCGATGGAGATTGGCACCTGCAACGAAAGCCAGAGATATCGGAACGATCTGTCCGGGTTCAGCGTTGAACGGTCCTATCGAGATCACGTATTCATTATTCGTGCCTCTTGACCATCTGGACGCATACTGGGAT
>Ga0164310_10001966_pt1 | contig 11772 bp, 2 predicted proteins | sample GuaBasSedimGuay1_FD_121795 | JGI IMG/M metagenome (GOLD analysis project Ga0164310, IMG submission 121795) | Subseafloor sediment microbial communities from Guaymas Basin, Gulf of California, Mexico - Guay1, Core 4569-9, 0-3 cm | ecosystem: Environmental > Aquatic > Marine > Hydrothermal vents >... | reverse complement strand
CCAGTCACAGAATCAAGAAAGTTCTATTATGTAAAAGCATCTACAGATGCTTCCGTCAGAGGAGATGTTCCAATGCAAAGCGTAGGAACGAGAAAATTAGGGACACGAAAATAAATGATTTATGAAATTTTGGAAGTTAAACATACTTCCAAAGTTTTGATGTAGAACTAAAAACACGAAAATTGCCTGCTCAATTGAGTGGGCAGTTTTTTCATTGACACCAAAATTTCAAAATCCATTTTCAATTTCTAAAGAGGAAATTTATGAAAATTTCAAAAGAAAATAATAATTCAAAGCAGAAAGACATCAAAAAACTTATAGAATATTGTAATAATAATTCAGATGAATCGATAGAACAAAGAATTTCAAATTGGAATAAAGTATTAAAGACAGCGAAAGTATTGAAAGATCCTGCAAATCAGGCTCTTGCTGCTGAAAAACTTGCTTTTATATATTTTGAAACAAAAAATACTGAAAAAACAATGGGATTTTTAAATCAAGCAATTACACATTATAAAGTAGTTAATAATCTTGAAAGAATTGTTAGCTTAGAGATAAATATTGGTGTCATCTATCTTCAAATGCACGAATTTTCCAAAACAATCGCACAATATGAAAAACTGCTCAATACTTATAAATTGGAAAATGAAAATTTTCAAATTTTATATCAGCATTTAGGATTAGCATATTATTTTCTCGGCAATTATCCGGAAGCGTTAAAGTATTACAAGAAAACTCTGGAATTATTAGATGAAGAAAAAGATACGGAAAATCTATCAGGATTATATAATAAGACTGGGATGTTATATAAAATTTTGGAAGATTACTCTAAAGCATTGAAATATTTATTATTATCTTCTGAAATAAGAGAAAGATTAAATGATGAAGCAGGTTATGCGGGAAGTTTGAATAATATCGGTGGAGTATATTTTGATTGGGATAATAAAGAGAAAGCACTTGAGTATTACAACAAGGCTTTGAATATATATAAAGAAATTGGTAAAGATACGAGTATAGCCGGAACTTTGACGAATATTGGTACAATTCATAGTAATGACGGAAATTATGAGAAAGCTTTGAAATATTTTGAAGATGCGTTACAGGTTTCAAAAAAGATCAAAGATGATTTTATAACCGCTTCTACTTTAAACAATATTGGAGCACTTTACAAAAAGAAAGGGAATAACGAAAAGTCTTTTTTATTCACAAAAAAAGCATTGGAGTATAAACGAAAAGTTGGAAATAAAGAAGGTATTTTTGTTGGGCTGCAAAATCTATCAATAGATTATTTGGCGTTGGGAAATATTGAAGAAGCTTTGGAATATGCTCAACAATGCTTGGAAATAGCAAAAGAAACTGAAAGCGATAGTTACAAATATAAAACATATTCAATTTTTACTGATATTTTCAAAAAACAAAAAAAATATAAAAAAGCATTGGATTATCATATAAAATACTCAAAGTTGAAAGCCGTTGTTTTCAAAAAAGAAAATATGGATAAAATTGCAGAAATGCAGGTTCGATATGAAACTCAACAAAAAGAAAAAGAAGCTGAAATATTAAGTATTAAAAATGATGAATTAGCTCAGAAGAACAAAATGATCGAAGAAAAAAATCAGGAATTGCAAGATGCAATAGAAAAATTTAATCACAGTGAGATTAGGTACAATTTTGTTACAGAGGAGATGGAGAAGTCCATCGGCACTACTCTGGTTGGCAGCAGCAAAGCTATTGTAGAGATTAGGAAATTGATTACACTTGCTGCAGGATTTGATAATATCAATGTTCTCATTACTGGTGAAAGCGGAACTGGAAAAGAAGTGGTAGCCAAAAATATTCATAAACTCAGTAAAAGAAAAAATAACAAATTCTATGCTGTAAATTCATCTGCTATTCCGGAAACTCTTTTTGAAAGTCAATTCTTCGGTCATGAAAAAAATGCTTTCACGGGAGCTGATACTCTCAATATCGGCTGGTTTGAAGTTGCTGATAAGAGTACGCTCTTTCTCGATGAAATCGGAACTCTTTCCGGTGATCTGCAAGTGAAATTACTCCGCGTTCTGGAAGACCGAAAAATCGTGCGGGTTGGTTCTCATCAAGAGATCGAAGTGGATGTTCGCATTATCAGTGCTACGAACATTAATCTGCTGGAAAAAGTAAAAGAAGAAAAATTCAGAGTCGATCTATATCATCGCCTTGCAACTTATGTTATCGATATCCCACCGCTACGAGAAAGGATAGAAGATATTCCACTTTTACTCAGGTATTTTGTTAAACACTTCAGCAACATTATGAATAAGAAGATTACTAGAATTGACGAAAAACTGGAGAATGCTCTCACCGATTACGATTTTCCCGGTAATGTTCGGGAACTGAAAAATATGGTGGAACGGGCAATCCTGATTTCCAACTCCTCTATATTACGAACAAAATGTTTTATTATTCCCAATGTTCAAGAAGAGCATCCTGAAAACGAATCGCTGCTGACCTTGGAAGAAATAGAAAAGCAGCAAATCATCAAAGCTCTGAATATAACAGGATTCCACCGGCAAAAAGCAGCCGACTTGCTGAAAGTGAACCGCAAAGTAATTGAACGAAGAATTAAAAAATATAATATCACTCGGTAATAATAACAGCAATGAACTCTGAAAAAATCTCCTCTTGAGAGGAGTACGGCTTTAGCCGTGAGGTGTGTTTTACTCGTTCCCAGATTATATTTGGGAACGCAATTGTTAGAAAAGTTGCACTTTGTACTAAAGAAACGAAATAAAATTTCTTACACAATTGTGTTACTAAATTCAATTTAGTAACAAGAATTTATTATTCGATAAATTTTTACCTCTTCGGTCAAATATGACCTTTCCCTCAAAACAACCTGTACAAAGCAAACCGGAAACAATTTTATCAATAAAAGGACATATTCGTCCAAAACTATAAATAGTTAGCTAACTTCTTTATTAGATACACAGATACAAACCTAAACAAAAAATTCCAATAATAATTAAGGTCATTTCCGTCCTTTTATAGCTGAATTATTCTGATTTTCTACGCTATTCTATTTACCATATTCTCTAACTCCCTATAAATTAAAACGATAAGTTGTTTGGCATCAATAATGCTGCTAATTGGACGAGGTGAAACTATGAATATATTAACATTTAATTTAAGCGAGAGTTCTACAGAGATCATTGAAATTTTCAGTCAGATCAAAGACATTAGTATGTATTTTGCCATATCGGCAGACGATGTATTGAAAAAAGCTAATGAAATTCAACCGGATATGATCCTGCTTGGTGAGAACACAATTCCCAAAAGTATCATCAACAAAACCATACCGACGCTATTCCCACAAACGAAAATTTATTATTTCAAAAGAATTTAAAATGAAATTTAAACCAAATCCAAATCAAGGAGGACGTAATGTCTTATAAAACAAATCTATTCGTAATCTTAACAATTTTATCAGGACTTCTATTCCTGATACCGACAACCGTTTTTGCAACTGATAATTACCGAGGAACAGCATTAAATTTTGACGGTGTAGATGATTATGTAGAGATACTGGATGACACATCACTGGATTTTAATACAAGCTACACTTTGGAGTGCTGGATCCGCCCAGAATCATTCGATTACTTGGCAGGATTGATAACGAAGTATCATACTACTCAGGGTTTCATACTTAGGCTTTCCGGAAACTCTCCGTATTCGGGTATTGGATTCGACGATATGGAAACTGACACAGGAATATTAAACGCTTACCATTGGTATCACATTGCAGCTGTTAACGATAACGGTACCAGACACGTTTATGTGAATGGAATTGAACAAACACTATCGGGAACTCCAATTACTTTTACTCCTAACAATGATCCGGTATGTCTTGGAGTGGATTATCTGAGTTCTCCAAGATATTTTGAAGGACAAATGGATGAAGTACGCATCTGGAATGTAGCGCGTACGGAAACGCAGATCAACGACAAAATGAATACTTTTCTTTCCGGAACAGAAACCGGTCTTGTTTCATATTACCAATTGAATGAAGGATCAGGTATTACGGCAAATGATCCGATAAATTCAAATAACGGCACTCTAACGAATATGACGGAAGACGATTGGATTCCTTCTTCAGTTCCGATTGGAGTGGGAGGTACGATAAGCACGGATACAGTTTGGGATGCTGAGACAATTAATGTTATTTCTGATATAACGATAAATGATGGTGTTACCTTAACGATAAATCCCGGTACAACGGTATATTTTCAAGATTATTACGCCTTATATGTTCAGGGAAGATTATTGGCAGAAGGAACGGAAAACGATCCCATTAATTTCACATCCAATCCTACTCATCATTGGCAGGGGATTCGCTTTGCACACACTCCCGTAACGAATGATAGTACTAAATTCAAATATTGTAATTTTGAATATGGTGAAGGCATACAAAATACTTGGAATGAATTTACCGGTGGAGCAATATATTCGAGAGATGTCAGTAAAATCTTGATAGATCATTGCAGTTTTACAAATAATTATGCCAAATATTATGGAGGAGCTATTGGTTTGGAATGGGGACATCCTACTATCACAAACTGTACCTTCGATAATAATACTGCCTGGAAGGGTGGTGCAATCTATGGATATCAGTCGTATCCTGTTATTTCCAAGTGTATTTTTGAAAATAATCAGGCAGAACACTTTTATAGTGGTAACTCAGGTGAGGGAGGAGCAATTTATTGTTATGAAAATGGTGCTATGTTATTCTCTCAATGTCTTTTTACCGGGAATACTGCCGAAGATAAAGGTGGAGCAATATCCTATAACGATATATCACAAATTCAATTTCAAAACTGCATATTTCAAGAGAATTCTTCTGGTAATCAAGGTGGAGCTATAAATTGTAATGTTGGATCGTTAAAATTATATAATTGTACTATTGTAGAAAATGATGCCGTGAACTATGGTGGTGCGATAAACATCGAATCAACCTCATATTTAACTATCAATAGTTGTATTATTTACGATAACACGTCAGCAGAGGGTCAGATAAATATTATGGGAACAGGCAGTAACCAAGCAATAGAATACTGTAATATTGAAGGCGGATTTGCAGGGATTACAGGTGCAGGCAGCGGAGCAAATTTTAATGGAATTTATGAAGATTGTATAGGCTATGATCCGGGATTCACGGATGCGGCTAACGATAATTACTCCTTATTAAGTAATTCTTATTGTATTAACGGAGGTGATTCATATTATAATACGAATAATAATGGTGAATTTGATTTTGTCGGAAATGATAGGAAATTTAATAGTGCTAACGGCACAGGTAATTTGAATGATCTGTTAAGCAGAGTTGATATTGGTGCTTATGAATATTCTGCGGAAAGTGGAATCCTACCCGAGAATATTGATCCTCTTTATTATAATGGAATAGTGAATTATGATCTCTTTATTCTTCCCGACTTTACTTTCGGGTTTGGCAGCGGTTCTAATTTAGAATTTGATGAGAATGCAGGATTATATATTTACGGAACCCTTGAAGCAAGTGGAAGTGGTTATAATAATATCACCTTTACAGCTTCTAATGAAAGCAATGGCTGGGATGGATTAAATTTCATCTCAACAGAAGGAGCAGGGAAATCTTCAACCCTTGAATTTTGTCATATTAAGTTTGGTCAAGGAAATACCTCTCGAAGTCAAGTTGATGGCGGAAATATTTATATAGAAAATTATGATTTTCTTACCTTAACCGGTTGCACAATTGAAAATGGAACAGCCGAAAACGGTGGTGGTATTTACAGCAATAATTCCCAATTGAATATGTATGATTGTATTATAAATGAAAATCACGCAGACCTGAATGGTGCAGGGTTTTATAGTGATAATTGTCAGTTGCAGATGTATAACTGTATCATAACGAATAATCAAGCAGATCAGATTGGCGGTGGTTTGTATATCGATGATTCCGAAACCAAAATGATGAATCTGACAATTGCAGATAATTCTGCAGGAACTCAAGCCGGTGCATTTGAATTCACAAATTATTCAGGTAATCAACCTCAAATTGCCAGTTGTATTATCTGGAACAATGGAAATTCTCCAATCTATCCAACTGCCGGTTCTCTTACAAATATTACTTATTGCGATGTAGAAAATTCCTATCCGGGTAGCAATAATCAGGATTTTGATCCAATCTTTTCAAATGATGAGGATGATCCATACAATGTTGTAAACTATTCATCCTGCTTGAACAGAGGAATTCAAGATACTACGGGTTTGAATTTACCGGATGAAGATATTGCAGGTAATCCGCGTATCTTTGGGCACTATGAACCAATTTACGATCGAATAGATATGGGAGCTTATGAATATCAAGGTACAAGTGTGCCTTATAGCTTTACTGCATCTGACGGAAACAATGATTATCCGGGATATGTGCAAATGCAATGGTGGTACGATTTTGATTATGAACCGGCTCCTCAATCTTTTTGGATTGTTAGAAATTGGGAAGTACTGAATCAGCTTGACCCGAGTTCGTTTTCTTACTCCGATTATACGGCAATTCCCGGTGAAGTTTATGAATATATGGTTGCTGCTGTGATAGATATTGATAATGAAGTTTCTATATCGGAACCGAATAGCGGTTACATCAAACCAAACGGTATCATTTCCGGTACAGTGCTGTCTGTAAACAACAATCCCGTGGCAGGTGTGAAAGTCTCACTCGATCCATCTTCCGGATATTGTTTGGAATTTGACGGAAGTAGTGATTCATTTAGCATCGATGATCCTGAAGTAAATATGGATAATGATTTTACAATTGAATGTTGGTTCAAGACCATCGGAAGTGATGAAATAATTCTCAGCAAAGGTGCTCATAATTTCAAAGTAAATGCTTCCGGTCAGGTAGAATATACCGATGGCACAAACACAATCGTTCAGGATTCCTTACTTGCTAACGATAACGAGTGGCATCATATTGCCGTGGTTAATGATGTAACCGGATCGAGAACATTATTGTATTTCGATGAATATGAAGTTGCCCGTGATTCAAGTTTCACTTTTAGCGGCTCAAGTGCCAACGGTTTTGCTACTTCGGATTATACCGGTTTTCTGGATAATATCAAGATCTGGACTGTTGCCCGTGATTCTTCCGACATCGTGGATGGAAAGGATATAGTTACAGCCTGGGATTCTCCCGGACTCGCTGGATACTGGGCTTTGAACGAGGGAGTGGGAAATACAATTTTCGATGCCACGAATTACAATCACAGCGGGTCAATATCCGGTTGTAATTGGTCGGAATTTGAACCGGGAGTTTTGATGGGTGCATTTACAAACGATTGGGGAGAATATCTCATCAGCCAGATAAACTATGGTTCTTCAACAACTTTTTCTGTGATACCCTATAAATCCGGTCACGTTTTCCAACCGGAACAAAGACAGATTACACTTAGTGAAAGCAATATAGCTCAAAATGATGTCGATTTTACAGATAATTCACTAATTCCGATTACGGGTTATGTAAAATTCCAGGGAACGGAATGTCCGGTTGTAGGTGCTACAATACTGCTGAACGGATCACCCTTTGTTCCGATTACAATGGTGAATGAAGACGGATATTATATGATCGAAGTGGAACACGGAACAGAATGCATTGTTTCGGTAGAGTATCAGGATCATATTTTCAATCGAATCTGGAATTTAGGGGAAGTTACCTATCCGCATACAGATAAAAACTTTGAAGATACATTCAAAACACAATTCAGATGCAATGTTGTTGGTGGTGACGATTCATACCCGATAGGAGAATTTGATGTTACGATTCAATCTGTAAACGGTTGTTATTATGATGAAATTACCGGTGCAAACTGGACCACCGGCGGTATTATGGTTCCCAATCTTCCTCCCTTGGATTTCAATGTCACTGTAGATCCTGCCGGTGATGATCCGTTCAATCTGGAAATTGATGAACAGTTCCAGAATTTAAAAACGGCTTTGATATCTCTTACAGATACCGACGAAATCCTTGATACACTGCAATTTGTCTGGAAAGCAGATCTGGAGATTGAAGTAACTTGGCCTGATACCCTTGTTTTACAACATTTTTCGGAATATCCTGCCGCTGAATTTTATGTTCTTTCCCAAAATGAATGGTGTGAGATAGGAATTAGCGCCTTCGAAGATTATAGCTACGATGAACACCCAAACCAAATAACTTTTCTTAGTGATTGCGGACTAACAATTCGCGATGAAGTGGGCACGCAAGGTACTACCGAAACCGTTTTTCAGGATACAACGCTTACCATATACAGATTTGCTCCCTATCTGCCCAATATTTTGTCAGGATACGATAGGCAATATCAGAATATGATGGAAATTACTGTGGAAGATGCAGATTTGAACCGCTTTACAACTCAAACAGATTGGATTCTCACGGAAGGTGTGAAACCATTGGAAAGCACTTATGCTACCACTTCTCCCGAGATTCCGTTTCTCATTTTACACGATCCGCCGGGAGATGGTAGTTTTTCCTCTTTCGGGCAAAGCAGCAGCCATTCAATTGCGATGAGTTCTGCAGTTTGTACCGACAGTGAACACGATATTTTTACTTCAATTCATTTGGGTCCCGATATAACAACCTCGGTAGGAGGATTGTTTTTCAGTGTCGAATTAGAAATTGATGTTACCGCTGATTTTAATATGGGATTTACTATGACAAAGACGCAAACTCAGAGTCAGGAACAAGAACTTACTTTTACCACTTCAACAGAATATTTTACTTCGGATGATGATCAGGTAATCGGTGCCGGTTCAGATTTATTTGTGGGTGGAGCAATGAACCTGATTTGGGGTGTTACAAATGTTATCTCCTGGGACGATATTGAACAGGATGTGATCGTCGATACAAGCGTGATGGTAAGTCCCAACGGGTTTGCTACTGTTTATGTTTACACAGACAATCAGATCAGAAACACGGTAATTCCAAACTTAGAAGCACTTGGAGATACGGCGTCGGTAGCTTTATGGAATACATATCTTGTAAATAATGAAAATAATAAAGCAAACGCAGTCCCGAATCCCAATCATCCGCAAAATCTGTCTTTCAATGCCGGAGCAGGATATAGCTATGAAGAAGAGACTAATACAACTCTTTCCCAGACCATCGAATTTGAAACCACTGTCAGTAGTGAGTTTGGTTTTGAGATTGGATCAACCGTGAATGGTGTAGGAGGTGAATTCGGCTACACTTACAGAAGTCAGATATCAATCGGAAGCTCAACAAATTCAGAATTTTCAACGGAGACGGAATCCTCTTTTACTTTGGCAGATGATGACGAAACTTCCGATTTGAACGAACTTGCAGATTATTTCACTTTGGATGTGAAAGTAGATCCGGTTTACGGAACTCCGGTATTTGATCTTGTTTCAGGCGGTTCTTCCTGTCCGTGGGAACCTAACACGATTCCTAGAGAAGGAGTTGCTCTTTCTGCAAACACTTATACTGCAACCGGTTTGCTTTCGGGTGAAGAAGCTGCCTTCATTCTTACACTCGGTAATACCAGCCAAACGGGTGAAGACAGAAGATATTATCTCACTGTTCTGCACGGCACCAATCCCGGAGGTGCAATTGTGAAGATCAATGGAGTTCCTTTGGAAGAGAGAATGGCATTCGACGTTATCGGTAGTGAAACCGTTCAAGCGATTATGACAGTGGAACAAGGACATTTTGCCTATGAATACGATGACCTGACTTTGGAATTTTATTCCGATTGTGATCGTGGAAACGACGGTCCAGACGGACATAATTTTGATGTGTTCAAGTCATTTGATGTTTATTGGGAAGCTCCATACAGCAGGATTTCAATAAATTCACCAGAAGATGACTGGATAATCAATAAAGCAAATGATGATACTTTGGAAATTCTGCTTACCGATTATGATCTATCCAAACCAGATTTTGCATCAATAAAGCTGCAATACAAACATCCACAGGATGAAAACTGGTTTACGGCATTTGAGATTTTCCGTGATAGTTTGCTTTCACATCCGCATTATATCGAAGTTCCGTGGGATGTCAGCGGAATTTCAGATGGCTTTTATGAAATCCGAGCTGCCACTACCGATAGTGTGCAGGCAGATTATTTTACGGAAAGCTTGTCCGGAGTTATTGACAGAACTTCTCCCGAACTCCTCGTAGATCCTTTACCGCAAGATGAGATCCTGGAACCGGAAGACGAAATAGCTCTTATTTTTATGGAAGCGATAGATCCGTTATCCGTAAATCCGGCAAATTTTTCACTCACCGTAACTCGTACCGGAATGCCGATAGGTCACGATATTACCTGTTTTGAAAACGAAATTTATTTGAATCCGAACATTGCCAATTTCTGGTTTGAGAATGAGACTTTGGAAGCGGAAGTTTCAGGTTTGACAGACTTGTATGGAAACGAAATGGAAGAACCGATAACTTGGGAATTTTACGTAAACAGTAATCCTGTGAATTGGAATGTGACTAAACTTGATGTGATCAAACAACTTGGAGAATCAATGACGCTCACCGCAAATTTGGAAAATAATGGCGGGCAACATTATTCCTATGTATTCACAGATTATGCAGATTCTTTGTACCACTCAGAGCTGGAATACCACGCTCCCGACTGGCTTTCAATTACACCGACAGCAGGACAACTTATTCCACTTGATTCACAGGAAATCAGTTTCGAGATTAGTGATCAAATAGGATTCGGACATTATGAAACGATAATTTATGCTCATACTCCAATGGGAAATGAAGCGATCGAAATCGAAGTCGATGTTCTTTCTAATCCGCCTGATTGGAGCTTAACACAATTCAATAATTTCCAGAGTTCAATGAATATTTACGGAGAACTAAATATCGAAGGAGACCTTTCCACCGATACAAACGACATAATCGGTGCATTTATGCAGGAAGAAAGCGGAGAATGGGTTTGCAGAGGAGTTGCCAATATCGAATCTGTTCCTTATGTTCCCACTCATCCGTATCAGGTATTTATGACCATCTACAGTGATCTTGCCGACCCCGTACGAACGGAAGATGAAATCGTATTCAGAGTTTGGGATAACTCCGATAATAAAGAATATTATCAGATAGATCACACGGTATTTGGCGGAACTCTGATGTATCAGGCAAATGATGTAATCGGCTCACCCTTGAATCCTGTCAGTCTGGAAACAGTTAGTGACATGGTTCAGGATATTTCGCTTTTAAGCGGCTGGACATGGTTCAGCAATAACATCAATTATGATCCGAATACGATCAATGATGTACTTGGTTCACTCAATCCGTCAGATGACGATTACATAAAAAATCAAAGCAGTTATGCTCAATATTTCACGGATAGCTGGTTTGGTACGATGACAACAATGAGTAATACATCAATGTATAAAATAAAATTAGCTGAAGAGCAAACTCTGGAAATTATCGGAGAATTAAAGAATCCTGTCTTGACGACACTTTCCTACAGTTCCGGCTGGAATTGGATAAGTTTCATTCCGCACGTGAGTATGGGTATAAATCAGGCTTTATCAGACAGAGCAAATCAGCCGGGTGATTTTATCAAAAATCAGAACAGCCATTGTTTTTATGTGAGTGAAGAAGTCGGTTGGATCGGCTCAATGCGGTTTATGAACCCGGGAGATGGTTTTATGCTTTATGCCAATGCGAGTGGAAGTTTTGAATATCCTGAATACGGCAGTAGAGCATTTGATAATTTCCCAATCTAT
>Ga0164310_10001965_pt1 | contig 11772 bp, 8 predicted proteins | sample GuaBasSedimGuay1_FD_121795 | JGI IMG/M metagenome (GOLD analysis project Ga0164310, IMG submission 121795) | Subseafloor sediment microbial communities from Guaymas Basin, Gulf of California, Mexico - Guay1, Core 4569-9, 0-3 cm | ecosystem: Environmental > Aquatic > Marine > Hydrothermal vents >... | reverse complement strand
GTCAGCGACTCGACTGCCTCCTTCGCGGTTTTCATAGACCCCTCCTCGAACCTCGGCTACAGGACGATCCCCGAGGGCACCTTTGATCTCTTCGGGGTGATAGACCAGAGAGACTCCCTCTACCGCGTCGTACCGAGGGGCCCCTATGACCTCAGGTTCAAGGGCAACGGCAGCGGCATAGCCTTCACCCTACCGCCCTACATTTTCGTCGAAGATACATCGGGCCGTTACAGCGACCCCGTCGGAGAAATAAAGATAGTGCTGAAAACCTGGGCCGACACGATAAAAACCTTTTCGCTAACTTTGCCCGAGGAACTTGGCGATAGTTTGAAGCTCACGTTGAGCGGTGATCTCACGGGAACAACGGAGCCCGACACCATCATCGACAACACCTTTTATTTCTACAGCGTAAAACTGCTCGAGGACACCATCTCCCTGAGCAACTTCTCGAGGCCTGCCGATCCCTGCAGCCTCGTCTTCGAGATAAAAACCTCGGTTGACTCGGCCGGGGTGATGCAGGCCATTTTCGAACAGCCCACGGTCTACGTGGTCTATCCCATCGCCATGGTTCAGGCGCCCGGACCTGACGGGCTCAACTCCGCCATGGTCGGAAAGAGCGTCAGGGTGGCAGGAGTAGTAACAGGGCCATCGGAGGTCTTCTCTCCCGAAGGAAAAACGGGCTTCTGGATTCAGGACCGCTCCGGCGGTGTGAACATTTTCTCTAATTCCCTTGTCGGGCCCTTCAACCTGGGCCAGCTCGTTCTCGTCAAGGGAACCGTCACCGAATATAATGGTACCACTGAGATCTCGCCGTCCAGTTCAGGGGACCTGCGGGTTCTATTCGACCAGTACGAAGTCCCCGCGCCCGAGACGCTGAGAGTATCGGAGGCTCTACGCGAGGACATCGAAGGCCTGTATGTCTACGTGAAGGAGGCCGAGGTGGCTGCTCCCCCCTCCCAGGCTGGCACCGGGAAGAACCTCTATATATGGAACGGGCAGGCGCCCATAGCCGTTTACGTCTACCCCGAAACGAACATCGACCTCTCTGCGATTCAGGTGGGCGACATAATAAACGTACAGGGCATCGTGGGCCAGTACGACCCCGAGGAACCCTATAATTCGGGATACCAGCTGCTTCCACGAGTCCCTGGCGACATCGAGATCGTGACGACTCCACCCCGTGAGGCCATAGACCTCTCCATCTCGCCGAACGTCTTCTCCCCGGATATCGGGGAGGTCCTGAGAATAGAGGTCCAGGGCCCTGCCACGACGAGGTTTACCCTGAAGGTCCTCGACACCGAGGGAAGGGAAATCGCCAGGCTGGCCGATTCTCGTTCCGGTCCTTTCACCTATCTGTGGAAAGGCCTGGACAAAAACGGAAACAAGGTTCCCATCGGGCTTTACATCCTTCAGCTCAGGGCACTGGAGAGCGACGGGCAGGAGGAGACGATCAACAAGGTCTTTGTGATTTCGACTCCCTTCAAGTAGCATGGAACCAGGGGTTAAGGAAAAAGAAGTCAAGAAGATCCCTTACTCCCAGGATGCCGAGATGAGCGTCCTGGGTGCCATGATGCTCCAGCCCAATTCCCTCTATAAGGCCTTCAGCCTGCTGAAAGCAGAGGATTTCTACCTCGATGCCCACCGCAAGATATTCGGAGCGATGGAGCACCTCTTCAACGAAAAGGAAGCGGTGGATGTGCTCACCGTCAAGGAGGAGCTCAAGAAACGAGGTGAACTCGAATCGGTAGGCGGAATGGAATACCTGGCCGAGCTCGTCGAATCCTCAATAACCCCTGCCCTGATCGACCAGCACATCGAGATCGTCCTCGAGAAATCGGCCTTCAGAAAGCTCATAGAGGTGGCCACAAGGATCCTCGATGAGGCTTACAAGGAGACGATGCCGGCCGATGCATTGATTGACCTGGCGGAGCACCTCATCCTCACCATAAGGGAGAGGCGTCTCAAACAGGATTTCGAGAGCGTTGGGGCTCTCGTCAAGGATGTTTTCAGCGAGATAAACGAACTGATGCTGAACAAAAACCTCATCACGGGAGTTCCTTCGGGCTACAGGGACCTCGACAGGATGACGGCGGGGTTCCAGAGGGGCGACCTGGTGGTGCTCGCCTCGAGACCTTCCATGGGCAAAACCAGCTTCGCCCTCAACATCCTGAGGCATCTCGGGGTGGACGAGGACGTTCCCTGTGCCATTTTCAGCCTCGAGATGTCAAAGGAGCAGCTGATCCAGAGGCTCCTCTGCATGGAAGCCCGCGTCCCCTTTCAGAAGATGAGAACGGGGTACATAAGCAAAAAAGATGTGCCGAGGCTAACCCAGGCTGCAGATAAATTGCAGAAGGCGCCCATTTACATCGACGACACCCCCGCAATACCCATACTGGAGTTAAGGGCAAAGGCGCGGAGGGTCGTCAAGGAGAAGGGCGTCAGGTTTATAGTCGTGGACTACCTGCAGCTCATGCAGGGTCCCAGAAAAGCCGAAAACAGGCAGCAGGAAATCTCAGCCCTGTCGAGGTCCCTGAAAGCCCTCGCCAAGGAGCTCAACGTCCCCATAATGGCGCTCTCCCAGCTCTCCAGGGCCGTCGAACAGCGTCACGACAGGCGCCCTCAGCTCTCGGACCTGAGGGAATCGGGCGCCATCGAGCAGGATGCTGATACCGTCCTCTTTATTTACAGAGACGAGGTGTATAACCCCGATACCGAGGACGAGGGGATCGCCGAGATAATCATCGGAAAGCAGAGGAACGGCCCCATAGGTAGGGTGAAACTGGCATTTCTCAAGGAAATCATGAGGTTTGAGCCCCTCGCCGAGGAAGAAGAGGAGGAGGTGGGCGACTATCTCTACGGGGATTGATAAAACGCAGAGACGGGGGCATTATATTCACTGGGTGAAAATATAATGGACGTAGGGAAAATCCTGGGTAAGGCCCGGAGGAAATGCCTTTACCTCGGCCTCATAGAGGGTATTATATCGTCTTTAGCACTTGCTGCCCTGCTTCTGGCTCTCTATCCGCTGACGGGGCTCGCACTTGAAATCCTGCCACTATCGGCCGTCCCTCTTTTTGCCATTCTATATCGGAGAATAAGGCGTTCGAGGAATGACCTTTATCTCGCGCGCCTCATCGAGAGGGAATTCCCGGAACTGGAGGAGTCCCTCCTCAGCTACCTGGAGCTCCGGAACAGGGAGAGGAGCGGATACTCCTCCTATCTCCTGGAGCTCCTCGAGGAGGATGTAAAGAGAAAAGTCAGGAACATTTCGCCGGGAAGGGCGGTGAAATTCGACGTAAACTGCCTCAGGGCTTTCGGGCTCGGCTTTCTCCTCCTGGGCCTGTCTCTCCTGGGGCTCACCGACAGATACATTCAGAGGATCTACGGCCTTTCACCGGCTTCCTACATTGCAGTCCATCCGGGGGATGCCCTTCTTTTCGAGGACTCGACTCTCGTCGTCAGGGCAGAGCTTTTAGGAGCTTCCGGAACGCCGAAGCTAAACCTCGACGGCAAACTCAGGCTCGAGGGCCAGAAAGTGAGAAGAAACCTCTACTCTTTCAAGCTGAGACTGGAACCGGGGCTTCATCGCTACCACATAGAGACGGAGGATGCCAGGAGCGTTACTTACAGTATTGACGTGGTGAAGAGGCCCTACGTGAAGAAAACGGTAGCCGTACTCGATTACCCCGACTACACGGGCATGAAGGGCGAGAAAATCGAGGAGCCACAATATCTCATGGCCGTCGAGGGGACCAGGATAACTTTCAGGGGAGAGGTTCTCAACGCCGATTCCCTTTTCGCCGAGTATCCGGGAGGAAGAAGACCTGTAAAGAGGGGGAGCGGCAGATTCAGGTTCGCCTTTGAATTGAAAGAGGGCGGGAAGCTGCGCTTCCTCGCCTTCAAAAAGGGACTCAGGACCTACTGCGCCGGTGACGTTTTCCTCGACGCCGTGAAGGACGAGCCGCCCTACGTGGCCATCCTCGAGCCGAGGGGTGAGTTCAACCTCGGCGAAGACATGAGGGTGCCCATAATGGGCTACCTCGAGGACGATTTCGGGCTGAAGGAGGCCCGCGGAATAAGGATCTTCGAGAAGGACACTCTCAGGTTCACCGTCAAGAGTTACGAAGGCGGAGCTCTCCTCGACACCTTTTCCTTTATCATGGATTTCAGCAGGCTCCTCCTTCTCCCCGGAGATGAGCTCGAGTTCTACATAGAAGGCATTGACAGCAAGGGCCAGAAGGCCCTCAGCTCTCCTCTGATCATACGGGTGCCCACCATGGAGGAGATCTACGCCGAGGCCGAGCGCGCTTCAGCCCAGGGAGAGAAGACGGCCGGCCAGCTCAGGGAAAAGGCATCGGAGCTCAAAAAGAAAATGGAGGAGATGGAAAAGCTCCTCAAAGAGGAAAAAAACATAGACTGGAGCAAAAAAGAAGAACTCAAGAAGCTCCTCGAAAGCCAGAAGGAGACCATAAAAGAGCTCGAGAACAGGCTTTCGGAACTTGATCAGCTCATGGAAAAGATCGCCTCGAGCCCGAGCCTCTCGCCCGAGCTCCTCGAGAAGATCCAGGAGGTGCGGCAGCTCTTCGAGGAGGTCATGACCGAGGAGATGCGGGAAGCGCTGAAAAAACTGGAGGAGGCTCTGAACAGACTCAACCCTCAGGAGATACAGAAGGCTCTCAGCGAACTGAAGCTCAACCAGGAAATGATGATGGAGAACCTGGAGAGGATGTCCAACATCCTCAAGAGGTTCAAGGAAGAATCGGAGCTCCTCAGGCTCTCGGAGATGGCCGAAAGACTCGCCGAAAAACAGAAAAACATAGAAGAGGAGGCAAAACATAAGTCTCCGGAAGAGCTCAAGGAAACGGCCAGAAAGGAAAGCCAGCTGCGAAGCGAGATGGAGGAATTCAGGAAGGGACTCGAAGAGCTGCAGAAATCCCTCGCCGAGTCGGCTGATTCGGCCTTCGCAGAGAGCCTGGCGCTCTCCGCCGAGCAGCTCCAGCAGCTGGAGAAGCTCGCAGAACAGGCCTCGGGTGAAATGCAGGGCGGGAATAAACCTGGCGCCATGAAGAAAATGGAAAGCGTCAGAAAGGGGCTCAAGAAGATGAGCCAGCACCTCCTGGCACTCCACATGAACATGTCTTCCATGAGGATGGCCCGCCTGACAGAGGCCATCAAGAAGATAAGGGAATCCTCCATCTTCACATCGAAAAGGCAGGAGGAGGTGCTGAGTGACTGGGAGAAGCTCGACTCCCGCGAGCTCGCCCTCAGAGAAGAGGGGCTGAGACGCGCCGTCGAAAAAACGATAAAAGAGTACATGGACCTGATGAAACAGACCTTTTTTGCCTCTCCCCGCATTGCCGGCCTCCTCTCAAAGGCCCGTAACGAGATGCTTAAGGCGAAGGAATCCTGCGAGAACAACCGTATAGGCCAGGGTAAACGTGCGGCGATGAGGGCCCTCGAGAGCCTGAACCGCGCCGTCGTGGAGATGTACAACACTCAGAGCTGTATGAACAGCTCCTGTTCCTCCACAGGACTCCAGGAAGCCATGAAATCACTGGCTCAGATGGCACAGCAGCAGGCCGCGATAAACCAGGGCACTCAGTCGCTTATACCTCTCCCCACGCCCGTCCCGAAGCCGACTCAGGAACAGCTCGCTCAGCTCGCCGCCCGACAAAAGGCCATAAGCCAGGCTCTCCAGGAGCTCTCGAGCAGCCTCAACGAGGAAGGACTTCTCAGGGCACTGGAAGAGGCGGCGAAACAGGCCGCTGACATAGCGAAGAAAATGCAGGAAAAGAAGATAGACGAAAAGCTCCTGCAGGAACAGCAGAAGCTCCTGACCCGCCTCCTCGAGGCTCAGAGATCCATAAGAAAGCGCGAGTTCACGAGGAAGAGGGAATCTAAGCCGGGAAAGGAATTCATCGCCAGAAACCCCGGGCCAATTAAGGAACTTCAGGAAAGGGAGAGGCTCAGAAGGGCCCTTTTAGAGGCACGCAGGGAGAAAATTCCTGCCAAGATGAGAAAACTGATAGAAGCTTACTTCAAAACCCTTCTCGAAAGCCGCTGATGAAATTCGTCTTTTCGAAAAAGTACCTGATGGACCTGGAGGGACACGTCTTTCCCGTGGAGAAGTACGAGCTCTTGAGGAGAAAGCTCCTGCAGGACCTGGGCGATGAGAGCTACTTCGTGGAGCCCGAAAGGCCCTCTCTCGAAGACCTCATGCTGGTCCACGAGAAGGAGTATCTCGAGGATTTCATCAACCTTCGCTGGACATGGAGGACACTGATGTCGGAGGCCCCTCTCAACCCGACGGTGGTGGAGGGGTTCATCTACATGGCCGGGGGATCTCACAGGGCCGCCTCGATAGCCCTTGAAGAGGGCTGGAGCATGAACATAGGGGGAGGATTCCACCACGCTTACCCCGACCATGCCGAGGGTTTCTGCTACATAAACGATATCGCTTATGCCGTTAAAAAGCTCAAAGCCGCGGGGAAAATCAAGAAGGCCCTCATCGTCGATTGCGACCTTCACCAGGGAAACGGCACTGCCTTTATTTTTCGTGGTGATCCCGATGTCTTCACTTTCTCGATTCACCAGGAGCTCCTTTATCCTTATCCCAAGGAACCCGGGGACCTCGATATAGGGCTCGATGCCGGGGTCGGCGACGAGGAATATCTGGAGAAACTCAGGGAAGGGCTCGAAATAGCCTTCAGGAAGATCGAACCAGAGATCATAATATACCAGGCCGGAGCCGATCCCTACAGGGGGGATCCCCTCGGCCAGCTGAGGCTCTCAAAGGAGGGACTGAGAAAAAGGGACGAGCTCGTATATAGCTACGCCGCCGAGCGCTCTATACCCGTCGCCATCACCCTGGGAGGCGGATATACGAACCCTCTCGACGAGGTGGTTGAGATACACCACAACACGGCGCTCGCGGCGATGGAGATTCTGGGGAGGTAATCGAACTAAACCAAAGGAGGTGGGTGGCAATGGGATGGGGAATATCCCTTGCCCTTATTGTCTGTTTTCTTCCTTCTCCCAAGCCTGGATTCCCGGTTCATCTCGACGGAGGATTCGTCTACTCGCCTGCCACAGCGGACCTTAACGACGATGGAAGTGACGACATCGTCGCGGTGGCCGGAGGCATCTGGGCAGTGGATGGGCACGGCGTCGTGATGGACGGATGGCCGACCATGCGAGGATACATCTTCAATTCGAAGGCGGCAGTGGGAAACGCCTGGAATGGAAGACATCAGGAAATCGCCGCTGGCAGAGCTTACTGGCTCGATGACTCCATCAGGACTTATCTTTTCAACACATGGGGCGCCCTGCTTCCTCCCTGGCCGGTCACCATAGGCTGGGTCACAATCAGGACCAGGCTCGGAGTCCTTTCCCTCATCGATATGGACGGAGATGGCCTCGATGAGCTCATAGCTCCTTCTTCCTTCGGGCCCCACGTGATAAAGGGCAGCGGTGAAATCGTTCTTCCCCACAATGGAAACCCGGGCCTCCTCGGCGGGGACATACTCACGGCCGATGTGGAGGGAGATCCCGCCCTCGAACTCATCGTCCTGACTGATCCGATCAGGATTGTGGACCTCAACGGCGATGTGCTCCGGGAGTTCAGTTCAGGGCTGGATACGATCTTCGGTGGCATCCTTGTCGATCTGGACGGCGACGTGAAGTTAGAGATACTCCTCATGGGCGAGCTGGAGGACCGGCTGACACTCAATGCCCTGGCTTTCGACGGAACTACGGTCCCGGGCTGGCCCCTTAGGACCGGCATTTCATCGATCTTTTACGTTCCCTGTGGCCTGTCGGCCGGCGATCTCGACGGAGACGGGCTGCCGGAGGTCATACTAACGGCCACGGATATCATGACGGGAATCGTATACGTCGCCAGGGCCGATGGAACGCCCTGCAATCATGGGGAACCCATATTCCGGAGCTCGGGATTTCCAGGCGAGGCCCTCGCCGTGAACCTGCACGGTGGGAAAAAGAACTCCGTGGTGGTACAGTTCTGCGCGAACAACAGCAAAGTGAAGGTCTACGCCTTTGACATAAACGGCAAAATCGAAAAGGGATGGCCCATCGTCCTTGCCCAGTGCCCCTGTAACAACAGGTTACTCACCCCCGCCGTGGCCGATATCGACGGGGACAAAAGGTCCGACCTCGTCGCTCTCAGCCCCAACGGAATTCTCTATGCATATGAGATCTCGGAATTTTCCCCTCAGGGAGACTGGCTGCAGGAGAATCACGACGCAAGAAACAGTTTCACTCTTTCGCCGATACTCGGCCGGAGAAAGCCCTCTGCAGTCCGGGAAAGGCCACGTGTCCACCTGTCGGCGAGCGATAGTGTCTCAACCTTAAAGGGGAAATGGAGTGTTTTCGATGCCGCCGGAAGGAGGATGACGGTTTCCATCGATCTCCTACCTCCCGGCCTCTATTTCGCCACAGAAAAGGGAAGGCCGGCCCTGCGTATCCTGAAGGTGAGGTAAGCTGATATGGGGGCGGGGCTCGCCTGCGAGCCCCGCCCCCAAAAAGATAAAAATCAGGAACGAGCGCTCCGGTGCGCTCATCAGCCTGTAATGCAAGAGCTCCTGAAAATAGAAATCAGGCCATCGAAGGCAAATTACCTTCAGCGGGGCTCTGTCTTGACAGGGCAAAAAATTTGGCATAATCTTTGAGAATGGGGCAGAACAGGGAGAAGTTTATCCCCCTCCTGAAGAAGGCATCACTTCTCTTTGGGGAGGGAAAATACGAGCAGGCATTGAAAACAGTCGACGAGGCGATAACCCGCAACCGTGAACAGCCCTTTGCCCATCATCTCAGGGGAGAGATCCTCCTCAAGCTGTCGAGGAAAAGCGAGGCTCTGGCGGCCTTCAGAGAGGCCCTGAGGCTGGAACCTTATGATTTCCCCTCTGCTTACAGGCTCGCCCAGCTCCTCGAGGAGAAGGGCGACTTCAAGGAGGCCTTTTTCCATTACCGCAAGGTTTATTTCCTGTACCCCTGGGCCTTTGACATCGAGATGAAGCTGGAGGAGCTGAAGGAGCGGACGGGAAAAGCCGTACACCTCGCCGGCGCCACTGAGGAGATCCGACTGCTTTTCCGTTCGATAGAAGACATGGACAAAAAGAACATCTGGGTCTGGAAGCAGGGATTTAAGGAGGAAAAAACCTGATGGCCGAAAAACTGAAAAAGCTCAGGGCTTTTATGGCCGAGAAAAACGCCGAGGCAATGTACGTGACCAATCTCTCCAGCATAAGGTATCTCTCGGGGTTCTCCGGTTCCTCCGCACTGCTCCTCATATCCGAAAAAGAGGCACATTTTTTCACCGACTTCCGGTACAAAGAGCAATCTGCCCAGGAAGTCTCGGCCGAATTTGAGATTCATATCGGGAAAAAACTCCTCGAAGAATCCACGGCATTCATAGGAAATGCAAAACGGGTGGGGTTTGAATCGAAATATGCGACATACAGTTTTTACGAAGAGCTCAAAAAACTCCTGGGAGACCGCGAGTTACTTCCCCTGCCCGACTACATCATGGAACTGCGGTCCACCAAGACCGACGAGGAGATAGAAAAAATAGAAAGGGCGCAGAGAATAACCGATGAGGTCTTCTCCGAGGTGCTGGAAATCATAAATCCTGACATGACCGAACTGGAATTAGCCGCAGAGATCGAATACAGGATGAAAAGGCACGGCGCCGAAGGTTTCGCCTTCTCAACGATCGTCGCTTCGGGTCCTCACTCTGCCCTCCCCCATGCCAGGCCCCGACCGGTCAAACTGGGAAGGGAAACCATGGTGGTCATGGATTTCGGCACCAGACTCGACGGTTACAACTCCGACATGACCCGCACGATCTGGATAGGAAACTCGCCCGATCCCAAATTCCTGGAGATCTATGAGATCACCCTGAAGGCCCAGACACTGGCGGAAGAAAGGGCAAGAATAGGGATGAAAGCCGCCGATCTCGACGGCATCGCAAGAAATTACATAAAGGAGCGGGGTTACGGAGAGCAATTCGGCCATGGGCTCGGCCACGGCGTGGGGCTGGACGTCCACGAGCTGCCCCGCGTGGCGGAGAGCTCCGAGGAAATTCTCAGGGAAAATACGGTCTTCACCGTTGAGCCCGGCATCTACCTGCCGGGTTTCGGGGGGGTGAGGATCGAGGATATGGTTGTGCTTCGAAAGGACGGCCCACGGATACTGACGGCGTCCAGCAAGGAATTGATCAAGGTATAAAGGAGGTTGCACATGCCCGATATCAGGACAGGGATGGCCATAAAACTCGACGGGGAGATTTATCTTGTGGTGGATTTTCAGCACATTCACATGGGGAGGGGAGGCGCCACCATAAGGACCAAGCTCAAAAACATGAGGACGGGACAGGTGAGGGAGATAAGCCTCAGGGATACCGATACCGTCGAAGAGGTCCGGGTGGAAAGGAGACCCGCTGCCTTTTCCTACACGACGGGCGACAATTACGTTTTCTATGACATAGAGACATACGAAGAGCACATCTTTCCAGAGGATCAGCTGAAGGACATCCTGCCGTACCTGAAAGAAGGCCTTGAGGTGACGATCCTGAACATCGACGGCAGCCCTCTCGGAATCGAACTGCCCAATTCTGTTGTGCTGGAAGTTGTGGAGACCGATCCCGGGCTCAAGGGAGATACGGCATCGGGAGGGTCGAAACCTGCCAAGCTTGAGACGGGGCTCGTTATCCAGGTTCCTCTCTTTGTCCAGATCGGGGACAAAGTCAGGGTCGACACGAGGACTGGAAAATATCTGGAGAGGGTTAAAGAGTGAAGCTGGAAAAAATAAAGGAACTCATAAAGATCCTTGAGGAAAATGGGCTCGCGGAGATAGAGGTCAGCGACCTCTTCACGCGGGTCAGGATAGTGAAGGTGAGGCCTGGAGAAGCCCTTGTAACGCCGCAGACCGCGCCCGCCCCGAAACGAGAAAGTGCTCCCCAGGAAAAGCCCCAGGAGAAACAGGTCGAGGAGAAGAGAAACCTCCATCCCATCAAGTCGCCCATCGTTGGGACCTTCTACAGGGCTCCCGCTCCCGACGCCGATCCCTTCGTTCAGGTCGGAGATATCGTCAAAAAGGGGCAGGTCCTGTGCATAGTCGAGGCGATGAAGGTCATGAACGAGATAGAATCGGATATCAACGGGAAGGTGGTCGAGATCCTGGTTGAAAACGCTCAGCCCGTGGAATACGGACAGGTACTGTTCCTCCTGGAACCGCTTGAGTGAATCTCGCCGATCGCCTCAAGAGTGATCCTTTCCTGAAGCGCCTCTCTGAACTCCTCGGAGAGGAAGAAGTCTACGTTGTAGGGGGATATCCCCGGGACCTTTTTCTCGGCAAAAGAAGCCCCGATATCGATATCGTCGTTCTCGAAGATATTAAAAAATTCATCGAACCCATAAAGATGCTCGGGCCCGTTGAATTCCGGCTCTCAGAGTTCATGACGGCAAAATTCGCATTTCCCGGTGGGAGGATTCTCGACATCGCCAGGGCCCGCAGGGAAAGATATCCCCGCCCGGCGGTCCTCCCAGAGGTCGAGCCCGCTGAATCCATAGAGGAAGACCTGTGGCGGCGTGATTTCAGCATCAACGCCATGGCTATCTCCCTGAGAAAATCGAACTTCGGGGAACTCATAGACCCAGCATCCGGTCTCGAAGGCCTCCGGAGGGGCACCATCAGAGTCCTCAAGGAGGGCAGCTTCCGGGACGACCCCACCCGCGCTTACAGGGCAATACGTTACTC
>Ga0164310_10001964_pt1 | contig 11772 bp, 14 predicted proteins | sample GuaBasSedimGuay1_FD_121795 | JGI IMG/M metagenome (GOLD analysis project Ga0164310, IMG submission 121795) | Subseafloor sediment microbial communities from Guaymas Basin, Gulf of California, Mexico - Guay1, Core 4569-9, 0-3 cm | ecosystem: Environmental > Aquatic > Marine > Hydrothermal vents... | reverse complement strand
TCAACACCTCCATAATTAGTTACTACTATATAGTAATATAGACTATTTAAAGATTTCTATTGTCCAGAATATAGCCAAATTTACCAAATTTAGTAAAATCTTAGTGAAAATCATAAAAACAGTTAAACAGCAATTTTTATATCTTCTGGATGTAACAAATAACTATGCGCGTGATGGAAAAGGTTGGAATGATCCTCAAGTTGGGTTATGTTTGTGACCATTGTTTGGGCAGGCAGTTTGCCCAGCTGTTAGAAGGTTACAGCAACGACGAGCGTGGTAGGATACTAAGAAAAGCATTTCTGATGCAAGCAGATGCTGAGCGGAGCATAGATATAGACAAGTCAAACATAACAGAGCGATTTCATTCAGAAGAACTTAAAAAAGAGGAGCTTAAAAAGGGAGAGCTTAAGAAAAGAAAAATCCAGCCAAAATGCATTGTATGCAACGGTCTTTTTGATGATTTGGACAGGTGGGTTAAAAAAATAAAAAATGCCCTCAGAACCACAGAATTTTCAACTTTTTTGGTTGGCACAAAACTAAGCAGCAGCTTGATAACTAACGAAGAGAAACTATGGGAAAAGGTTGGCATAGATTTTTGTGAGCCTTTGAAAGCAGAACTAAACAGGGAAATTGGCAAAAAAGTTGAGAAAGAATTTGGAAAAAAAGCTGACTTGAAAAGGCCGGACATAAATATTATTCTAAATTTTGCAACAGGCCGGGTAAAAATAGAGAAGAATCCGCTTTTTATATATGGCGAATATCAGAAGCTTAGACGCGGAATACCTCAGACAAAATGGCCTGAAAAATATAAGACAAGTGTTGAGCAGATTATTGCACGGCCATTTATAAAAAAAACAAAAGGGATTGGTCATAAGATGCACGCTGCTGGCCGTGAGGACATAGATGCAAGATGTCTTGGCTGGAGGCCGTTTGTTTTAGAGATTATAGAGCCTGTGAAGAGGCTTAACAGGGTTATATTAAAAAACATAGCAAAACAACTAAATAATAAAAAATCTGTTAAAGTTCGACGTCTAAGGTTTAGCAATATAGCTGAGGTCAGGACCTTAAAGGAAGCCAGATTTTATAAGTCTTATCGTGCTTTAGTTGAGACAAAAGATGAAATAAAGCGCTCAGACCTCAGAAAGCTGAAACAGCTCATTGGTATAATAAAACAGCAAACACCTACACGAGTTTTACACCGGCGTTCGAACAGAACAAGAAAAAGAAAGATAATGTCTTTAAAGGCAAAATACATAGATAAGAGACATTTTCTGATGGAAATAAAGACAGAGGCAGGAACCTATATTAAAGAATTAATTTCTGGCAACAATGGAAGAACTAGACCGTCTGTGGCTTTTCTCTTAAATACACCCGCTGAGTGTAAAGAGCTGGACGTAATAAAAATATGGCATAATTCAGGACAATCGGTTTAAAAAGTTTTTCTTTACTTAGTTATATAATTAGCAGTGTTTGATTTAGTTATGCTCAGTGAGCTCACTGGCATAATTTCAAAACATCTTGGCATTTAGCTGAAAAGATATATATGACACTATGACTATTGAAAAGAGAGGTGTGATTCATGGTTAAAAAAACACATGGCAGCAGGCGCAGGACAAGAAGAAAGCTACGAGCCAAAAGAATATTGCACGTCAGCGACATTTTGCAAAAATTCAGAATTGGAGATAAGGTTCATATAGTAATAAACCCAAGTTCCAAATCTTTTCCGCATCCAAGATTTCACGGGACAACCGGCGAAATTATCGAAACAAGAGGCTCAGCATACGTGGTTTTGGTTAAGGATGGAAAAAAGGAGAAAAAAATAATAGCAAAACCAGAGCACTTGAAAATAGTTGGAAAGGAGTGATAATCATGAAAATTTTAGATGAAAAAATAATAACAAATTTTGAGGCAAAGAAGATAATTGAAGAGAGAAAAAAGAAGAAAGATCTAAATTACGAACAAAAAATAACGATTGACTTTTTGGAAAAGAGCTGTAAAATAACAAAAACGATATTTGAAAAACTAGTAAAACAACTGTCAGAGATACAAATTTTAAAGCCAAGACATGTGGCGCTGCTGATAAATAATCTGCCTATGACAGAAGATGAGGTAAAGCAGATATTTGCTAAAGAAAGAACGAACTTAAAAAAAGATGAAATAAAGAAAATTGTAGAAATAATGCAAAACACTATAAAAAAGAAAAAATGATTAAAAATGTTTGCGCAGTTGATAATTTATGCAAGAAAGCCATGTATTAGTTTTGGATTTTTTACCAGGCGGTTATGCTGGCGAAAGACGGCCAGAACCTGTAGCTCAAGCTATAGGTGAAGAATTCTTTTCTCTTCTTGAATTGGTTATAAAAGAGGGCGAAAAAATAAATCCGGGCGATAGATTAGAACTGAGGGCTGATAAGCGGATAAAATTTATAAAAAGAAAACTATCCTTGCAGGACTTAACAAATATGGCGCGGTCTGCGCTGGGAAAGACGATAGAAGAAATAATTAATAAGCACGAGCACAAGTTCGTCAATTTTTTTAATCATGCAACTATGGTGACTCCGCGCATGCATCAGTTTGAACTTTTACCGGGCATAGGCAAAAAGCATGTTGGAAATATATTAAAAGAGAGAAGCATAAAGCCGTTTGAATCTTTTGAAGATATAGAAAAGCGTGTAAAATTAATGACAAATCCGATAAAAATAATTAAAAAACGGATTTTGGAAGAAATGGAAGGGAATGAAAAATATTATTTGTTTGTTCTTCATGCAAGGCCGCATAGAAGGTATTAGCACGTAGCAATAAGCAATCATAATATTTTGTTGTTTCTTCTCATCCCGAAAATTTCCAGAGGTAGAATATTTTTAAAACGTGTAAATTCTTTTTCCGAGAGCCGTGCCCTTTTATCAGCTTCTATCAATATATTTGGAATTGCACACTGTCTAAAAAAACATAACGTATAAATCAGGGAAAATAATTTATCTATTTTGTCCTTATGCGCCAGAAAATCTATTCTTATCGGTCTGTCATGTTCAGCTGTTTTCATATAACATGATTTTATTGGCCATTTTTCAATAACTTCCTTTTTTGTTTCTAAATTTTCTATATTCTGATAGTCAATTATTTCTGTTCTTTCCCCAGTTTTTAATATATAAAACAAGATATTTGTGTCTCTTGTAGTTTTCAATAGCTCATTTTGGTTATCAAAAAATTTTTTATTCCACAATTCTGCAATTTTTTTACTTCTCGAGTCTTTTACAATACCAGCTATCATGCAGCTTTCTGAAAGTTTATATAAGCTTTGATAAAGCTTAAGCACATGTTTATATAAGTCATAAAGGGATGAAGATTCAGACACATGTAGCGAAGGGTGCGGAACTATTGAGCCGTCTAAGAGTATCATAGATGGCTGGTATTTTTTCCAGCTTTCAATAGCTGTTTCAAGTTCTATTTCAACGCGCTTTAAGTTTGCAAATGTATTTAGCTCATCACCATTGTAAATCAAAACATCTGATTTGACTAAACTAGGATAATAATTTACAGACTTGATTTTATTTTTGTTATATGTAAACAAGACACTAATAGCTCTTCTTATTATTATATCAAAAAGGTGAAAATCCTTTTTTAGCAGGCCACCATCTATCCCTGCTATAGTTGTATTTATTTCCCTCTTTTCAACTACTTTTATTCTATCATTTATTTTTTTTCTTAACGACTTTGAAAGAAATTTTCTTTTCTCTTCCTTTTCAGCTATTTTTTTAATTATTTCAGAGATATTGCCAATCATAAAGAATTTTTATTATGAACCTATTTAAAATGCAAAGCATCTTAATATACTTTCTTTTATCGTTTATTTTTTAACATAGTTCCTGAAATATCCTTCTGGAGTTAATGATTTTCACACAATTCCATGTTAGTTACCGTTTTTAGTAACTTTCATGTTGGTAACCAAAGAAGGTAACCAACATATTTAAATAGTTTTCTACGTATTAGTCATTATGCCAGTTATAAAATATAGAGAAACATTAAAGCATATAATGAGAAAGCCTGTTTTTACAACAACAGATCTGCATAATAAGGGAATAAAAAAAAATTATGCAAAAAAGCTACTCTTTATGCTTGCTAGGTCAGGAAAAATAAAACGCATTGAAAGGGGAAAATACACCTGTTTAAATGATATAATAGCTGTTGCTGCGCACATAACAGAACCATGTTACCTGACGCTCTGGACAGCAATGAGCATCAGGAGGCTTACGACACAGATACCATTTGCTGTGGAGGTTGCTACATCAAGAAAAAGATTTACGAAAAAAATTATCTTCCAAAATACTCCAATAATGTTTTATACTATAAATCCAAGAATGATGTTTGGTTACGAAAACATCATTTGGGATGGAATAAGGATACCGGTTGCAAAGCCCGAGAAGATAATTATTGATGCAATTCATATTGGCAGGATGCCAGAAGAAGAGATTTTCAAATTAATTAAGAACGCTGATTATTCAGTCCTAAAAAAATATGCAAAATTATCTGGAAACGAATTAATTACTAACAAAATAAAGGAGTTGATTAAATGCTCACGCAGGAAGAAGTGAAAAGTTATGCGCACATGAGAAGATTAAAATTAATCGACCAAATATGGAAAGATTATTTTCAAGATCTTTTACTATATCTACTATATAAAAAAATGCCAAATATGATATTTGGCGGTGGCACATGCATATGGAAGGTTTTCAAAGGCAACCGATTTTCAGAAGATATTGATGCATACGCAGTCAAAATGCCGGTGGACCTTTCAAACTATCTAAAAAAAGAGCTTGCTTTGCTTGGAGTAAATTGTAATATATTAAAAAGCAAAAGAACATCAAACATGCTTTTTCTTAGACTTGGTTTGTCTTTTCCGGTACATCCTAGAGAAATACCACTATCAATAGAAATATTAGCGTCTTCAAAACCAAAGACAACCGAGAAAGTGACCCTTTATTCTCCTTATCCAGACATCCCACCAGTTGAAATGTTTGTGCCATCGAAAGAAGATATGCTCGCGAACAAAGTTTCTGCAGTATATCAGAGGAACAGACCAAGAGATGTTTATGATATTGCTTTGCTGTTAAAACTGGGAGCAACAGTAGACACGAAACTGATTAAGAAAAAAATACCAAAATTCAATTTAAATACTTTTAAGAAAAAATTGCAGGAAAAGCAAAAGGCATGGAAGAGTCTGGAACCCTTGGTTGTGACTAAACTACCAAAATTTAAAGAACAAACAAGATACATAATCTCTTTTTTCCAATCTTAGTGAACAATTAAAGCAGGCTTTATGCTCAGGCAAAACTAAAAAACCTATTTAAGTGCGAATAAATTATTAGTTTATATGTCATACGCAAGGAAAAGTTTTGTTGTTTTTCTAATAATATTTCTCTTTTCTGCCTTTGTTGTTTTTGTTGATCAGCAGGCTAATGTACAGGTTGTTACAGATGACGAATATTTTTCACATGCCTATGATATAATAAGGGCTGCAAATCATGAGATAGAAATTATCATGTTTGAGATGAGATATTATCCAACTTATAATTATTCAAAAACAAACCTATTGCTAAAGGAAATAAAAAAGGCATCGCAAAGGGGTGTAAATGTTAAAATAATCTTAGAGGGCGGCGAGGATTATCTTGGCGTTGGTTTTAAAGATAATCAGGCACAGATATGTAACTTTTTTCAAAACAGCTCTGTTCTTGTCAGGTATGACCCCAGTAATATAACAACGCATGCAAAGCTTCTCATAGCAGACAATTATGTTTTATTAGGCTCTACAAACTGGGTTTATTATTCATTGAAGAAAAACCACGAAACAAATGTGCTGATAAAATCACGTCAAATTTCTTCCAAGTTTGGGCATTATTTTGACGTCTTATGGAATCAGTCGGTTCTGTGCTAAGTATAACAAATTCTGAGCATAAAAAATTTATTTATAACAACTGTCTAAATTATATTTATGTATTCAGCCAAGGGCATAAGCCTACCTGTTAACATTGTAATTATTTTGTTAGTTGCCATATTTGTTTTATTGGCAGTAAGTGCATTTTTTCTTTCACGCTCATCTCCTGCTATGTCTTCCATGGAGGCCCAGCATGAGTTTTATAAAGGGTGCAATAGATTGAAAGAAAACAACTGTGATTATACAATGCTTAGTTACAACGATCCTTTTATGCGTGCCTGCAAAATTTTGTACGGTTTTGACACAAAATTAGAGTGCGCTAGCATTTGTGGATGCAAGGAGCTGCCTTCAAAGACTCCACCAGTTTTTAACCCACCATTCCATTCACCATAAAATATATAAGTAGCCTAAGATAAGGATTAATTACGATGACCATTATGGTGGATAAATACATAAAAGAAATTGCTATTTTGCTTGTTATTTTAGTTGTTATTCTTGGTGGATTTTATTTTTTTGCTCCGAGATTTGGGAACTCAAAGGAAAAATCACTTACAGCAAGAGAGTATTGTATGAAAAATTTTATTGGAAATATGAGCAGAAAAGATCTTGAAAAATATGAAACCCACAGACATATTGATTGGTCTTATTCGCCGGATATTGTTAACTGGTACGTTATACCTCAGGGAATGAAATTTCCTGTCGAATTTGTCAGAGATGTTCCTGTTTACGAACATTTTACATTTTTCGTAGAAGGCGAAGATTTTGAAGGCTGTGGTATGTTTTGGTTTAAGCCAGAGGCATCCCTTTATTTTAGTGACCAGTTTTCTCCAATAGCTGAAAAAACATTATTGTGCAACGGATCTTATTATAGCTTTGTATCGTCTTATGATGTGTCGTTAGAATATAATAAACAGCCAAAAAACATTGCCTATATCAGAATTAGTACGCTTGATGAGGATAAAAAATATCCTACTGACACCTTTTACTTTTTAAACCCGAAAAGCTCTTATGGATTTAATTTTGCGAATAACTTGGATAAAAGACTTGGCACACTTGGCTGTGAGGTGATTGAATGAAAAAGATAATTATTATTGTTACTGCCTTGATTTTTTTAGTTTCACTTTTTTCTTTCAGCGTATCTGCAAAAGTGCCTATGTCTGAAGAAGAGAGAGAGGCGGCCCAGGATTTTTGTTCTTCCCACCCCGATGTAGCTTTCTGCGATAATTTAAATGTTAATGACCCTCCTACAGCACCAGAGGAAGAACCAACTAGTTATGACCCTTATAGTTATTTACATAATATACCAAACCCACTGCCAAAAGAAGAGGAAACATCAGGCACAGATAAAACAACAAAGAAAAAAAAATCAAAGGATGTAGAAAATACTCCAGGTCCTGTTGACGAAGACTGTTTTGGTGTTAAACATAAATATATTTATACACCTACCAAAGACGGTGTTGAGCGGGATGAATATATATGGGATGAAAAGAAAAGAAAATGGGTTCACGCAGAAGGAAGTACTGCTCATCTGGAAGAGAAGTGTGGCAAAGGAAGGGTACCAACTAATTTAGGAAATGGAAGATGGGGATGCGGAATTGATAGAGAAGGAGAGGATGAGACACTCCCACCAAAAGAGAGACAGAAAAAAACAAAAAAAGAAAAATTTAAAGAGCCAAAGAAGCCGGTAGCTGACCATGAGGGATGTGACGGTGTTTGGTTTGAAGAAAAATGCTTCAGCAGTGTCAACGGAATTGTTGACGGAAAAAAATACAATTATAATTGTAAAACCAATCCAGATGGATGTATAGATTATTTTAATGCGCTAACTGAGAAAAAGAGAAAAGAATGGGAAGAAAAGCAAAAATTAGAAGAATTGCTTAGTTTTCCACGGCCAAATGTGGATCCGAAAAGTACAAATGGGTATTACACAGATGAGAACGGTATTAGATGGTATTGGCAGCATACATCATGTGACCCGAATATAGACTTGACAAGCAAAGAGATGTGTGATTGGAATAAAAAAAGGATTGTAATGCAAAAAAAGTATGGGCCAACTAGTAAAGAGTATCAGGATTGGCTTAAAAATAATCCAATGCCAGGCATCTTAGATGTAGAGGGATTTTGGGTACCTGTTGGTGTTCACGGAAAGGATAGGCTTCCTTATGCAGACAGTCAATTTGACTGTGAACAGTTAGGCGGTGTCTGGAAAGGGAATGGGTGTGAGGCCCCCAATCCAGAGCATGAAAGAGAGGCAGAACGTAGAGCTAGCAGAACTGGTGTCAAGGCGGGTGGGAATTTCATCAGCCAAGAGTATCCTTCATTACCAACGGCCGAGGCAGAAACCAGAGCAACAGAAGTAACAATTAACTTAAATCTTTATAAGGGCTGGAACCATATTTCATCTCCATTCAGTTCTGATTTAGATCTCTCTCTCTTTGAAGCATGTGAACCTTTAATAACCGAATATGACAGAGAGGCAGGCGCTGTATGGTTTTTGGATCCTGAGACAAAAAAGTGGAAAGCGGATACAAAAATACGCGCAGGTATTGGCTATCTTATTAATGTAAATAAGACGTGCTCTGTCGAGGTAACAGGAGTCATATCAATATTTAATCAAATGCCTCTTAAAAAAGGTAAAGATGACGTTAGCGAAACTTTGAAGGGTGTAAATTTAATACCCGGGAATGGATTACCGATTTCATACATGATAAATGATTGTGTAGTAGATAACATTTTATATTGGGACCAGCGACTTGGGAAATGGATATCAACCGGAGGCGTAGTTGACTTAGGCAAGTCCTATTTTATAAAAGTTGAAGATGATTGTACGCTTCAGCTTTTCAGTCAGCCAACCCAAACAACAACAGAACTATCTGGGCCAGGATTTGAAACACCGTTTGGGTAAATTTTTAAATTTATCTTTTTAACTAATTTCTATAGTTTTATAATTTTATAAATTAATCTAAAACCAAGAGGTGTTTGGATTTAAGCGAATAACAATAACGTCAGCATTGCCATATATTAATGGCGTGAAACACTTGGGCACACTAGCCGGGTCTATCCTTCCAGCTGACATATTTCACAGGTTTATTGATTTGTTTGGCATTCCGAATATTTATATATGCGGAACAGATGAGCATGGGACTCCTGCTGAAGCTGCCGCATTAGAGGAAGGGTTGGATGTTAAAAATTACTGCGACAAATATTATGAAATACAAAAAAAAATATATGAGCAGTGGAATATAGACTTCACATATTTTGGCCGTACTTCTTCTGATGACAATAAAAAAATTACGCAGGACATTTTTTTAGCTTTAAAGAAAAATGGCTTTATCATAGAAAAATCGCTGATCATTCCATATTGTATAAAATGTGAAAAATTTCTGCCAGACAGATTTATTCAAGGCACATGCCCATATTGCGGGTATGAATCAGCAAAAGGCGATCAGTGTGAGAAATGTGGGAAGCTCCTAGAGCCGTCAGAGCTTATCAGTCCGCATTGTGTTTTTTGCGGCGGAGATAAAATAGAGTTTAAAGAAAAAAAACACTTATTTGTTGATTTTTCAAAGCTTCAGCCAAAATTAAAGAAATGGATTGAAAAAAACAAGCAATGGCCGTTAAACACGAGAAACTTTGCACTTGCGTGGATAAAGGAGGGATTAAAGCCAAGATGCATAACAAGAAATTTAGAGTGGGGCATACCTGTTCCGCTAAAGGGGTATGAGGACTTGGTCTTTTATGTGTGGTTTGACGCACCCATCGGATATATTTCAATGACAAAGGAATGGTTCGATCTAAACAAAAAAGAAAACGAGTGGCAAAAATGGTGGACCGATTCAAAAATATATCATTTTCTTGGGAAAGATAACATACCATTTCATACAATATTCTGGCCAGGTGTATTGATTGGCTCTGGAAAATATTCATTACCATATTTTGTGCAAGGGTATGAGTTTCTGAACTGGGAAGGCCAGAAGTTTTCAACATCTAAGCATATAGGTTTGCTAACCGATGAGGCCTTAAAATTGTACCCAGCTGACTATTGGAGGTTCTATCTTTCTTATATTTTGCCAGAGCGAAAAGACTCTGATTTCAACTGGAAGGATTTTCAGGACAAAATAAATAACGAGCTGCTGGCTAATTATGGCAATTTATTCTATAGAGTGACTTCGTTTATAAAAAGTAAGTTTGGCGTTGTTCCTAAGCCAGCTGAGCGCGGGGAAGAAGAAAAATTGTTAGAGGCAAAACTTCAGGAAACAGTGTCAAAAGTAGAAAAACTCATCTGGGAAGTGAAATTAAGAGACGCCTTAAAAGAAATATTGTTACTAGCCTCAGCAACTAACAAATATTTTCAGGATAAAAAACCGTGGAACTCCTCTGACAGTGAAACAACTATATACACAGCTGTTAATGTTCTTCGTACAATAACAATTTTATTATACCCATTTATTCCATCTCTCGGGCAAACTGCTCTAAACGCACTTAATGTTGACCTGTGTAAGTGGTCCGATATTTCAGATTTTTTGATAAAGCCGGGCCACAAGGTCAAGCCGAAAATATTAATAAAAAAAATAGAGGACGATGATTTAAAGAGAAAGGCGAAAATTAGTTAGATTATTAACTATTGGCATGGTAATGCTAAATAAGGAAGGTGATTATATGAGTGAGAAAATAAGTTTCGATGAATTCAAGAAAATAGATATGCGTATAGGTACTGTAAAGGATGTGAAAGACCATCCAAATGCTGATAAATTGATATTATTGACAGTTGATTTGGGTAGTGAAGAAAGACAACTGGTTGCTGGTCTAAAGAAGTATTATAATAAAGATGAGTTGCTCGGTAAGCAGATAGTTGTCTTATGTAATTTAGAACCGGCTGTTTTTCGAGGAGAGAAGAGTGAAGGAATGCTTCTAGCAGCTGAATCTGGAGATGTTATATCAATTCTTCAGCCAGACAAAAAAATAGAAAATGGTGCCAAAATTAGGTAGTTTACCAGAAATAATCATAGCAGAAAATATGTTGCTGAGCAAATAAATTTAATATACTTGGTTACATAACATCTTCAGTTAACTGAAAGTTTACCAATAGTGAAATCTTTCATTAATTTTTTCTTTATTAACTTTATAGTTCTAGGATTTAATATTCCGAGATATTCGAATTCTATCTTCGATGTCCGTATAATGGTTTGCAGCCTTTTTACATAATCTTCTAAATTATATTTTTTAACAAGAAAAAAATATTTTTTCATATCTATATTACCTTTTAACAAAATATTAAGTATATCAACCCTATCCTTTTGTCCCTTTACTTTATCTCTTCTTTCCAACTCTGCCTGCTGCTTTAGAATTAATAGAATTTCTGGCTTCGGTAGTTCAATTCCCTCTTTTTTTATTGTATTTTTTTGTATATAATCTAAAGGGATAACGAGTTTTGAAAAATAAGGAACATATATATCTATAGAAATATTTTCAACTATCGCCTCATATTTCTTTAGAAATGCTGTTTTTGTTATTAAAAATTCTTTTTTCATTTGATTAAGCGTTTCGAAATCTACTATTATATCTATATCTTTTGATTTTATTGTTCCAGTATGGAGATAGCAGGCCCAGCCACCGATTAACACAAACTTGTATTTCTTTGCCAGTTTGATTAAGATATTCCAGCTCTTATCAGTAGCTTGGTCGTTCCAGAATTCCATTTATTTTCACTTCCAGTTTGTTCAAAAACTCTTTCGCATACCATGTGTTGATGTTCCATAAATCAACAAAAATTTGCGCCAATGTAATCTTGTCAAATTTTTTTAGATGTTCGTCCATTTTTAGAATAATTAAATTTGCTTT
>Ga0164310_10001963_pt1 | contig 11772 bp, 9 predicted proteins | sample GuaBasSedimGuay1_FD_121795 | JGI IMG/M metagenome (GOLD analysis project Ga0164310, IMG submission 121795) | Subseafloor sediment microbial communities from Guaymas Basin, Gulf of California, Mexico - Guay1, Core 4569-9, 0-3 cm | ecosystem: Environmental > Aquatic > Marine > Hydrothermal vents >... | reverse complement strand
CTAGAATAGTTTTGGTATTTAGCAAGCGATCTCTCAACCTACGTAACGAGGGCATTGGTCCTAGTAGACGGCGGATTCCTCTCAACGTGAAGTAAGCATTAAATCTAAGTTCACTTAGCGTATAGCCGAGGGCCCGTAGCTCAGCCTGGTGGAGCGGCGGGCTCATAAGGGAGAATTTTCCGCCTCCCTTGGAAACCCGTAGGTCGTGGGTTCGAATCCCACCGGGCCCATTAATTTAATTTTTCCTGAAAGTTAGGGGGTGCGAGTGTAGCGTATTGGTTCCCCGGGAAAATATTGTGGATACGGCCTATGAGTTTCCGAATAAAAGAGGTTAAGGTTTTGATTCAGCCTAGGTCTGTCATCTGCCTTTCTTGCTATATAGTTGGAATGGTAGCGTGAATATCTTTACGGCTCCGGTGGAGTCTCTTTGATCGAATCCCGCGGCCTTTAAGCTCCTTATCTCCGGCGCGAAGAGTGCATCCGGCGACTCTCTCTCGATTATCTGGAATGAATTCTTCATGAGCTTAACCGTTACCTTACCGTTCACCCATTTCTGGGTGGAGTCTATGAATGCGTCTAAGTCTTTTCGCAGCGGATGAAGCCAGAGCCCGTGATAAACCATGTCCGCCCAGAGATTATCTACCTGGCGCTTCATTCTGAGTTGTTCCTTAGTCAGGGTTAGGTGCTCGAGGTCGGCATGAGTAGTTAAGAGGATCGTCGCGGCGGGTGCTTCATAGATCTCCCTAGACTTGAAACCTATTATCCCATCCTCTAGTATGTCTATTTTTCCGATACCGTATTCTCCCGCGATATAGTTCAGCTCGATTATCATCTCAACGGGATCGGTTATTCCATCTACTTCTACTGGAACTCCCCTCTCAAATTTTATCGTGATCTCCTTCGGCTCATCCGGGATCTCATTCGGAGGCTTAACCCAATAATATTCCTCATCTGGACACTGGGTTTTCAGGTCCTCGAATTGCCCGCTTCCGATGGAATGTGACCAGAGGTTGACGTCGCCTCCTATCTTGCCCCTCGGCTTCTTGATCTCTATACCATATTTCTTTAACATCTCCTCTTCCTGGGTCCTCGTGAGGTTGAGTTCTCTGACAGGCGCTATCACCTTGAGGTGGGGTCCAACATATTTGAACGCGACCTCTAATCTGAATTGGTCATTCCCTTTTCCTGTGGCTCCGTGGGCTACGCTGTCTATCCCCTCTTTGACCGCGATCTCGGCCGCCTTCAACCCTATTAACACCCTGCTCATCGATGTTCCGATTGGATATCCTTCGTAGCTGCCGTTTGCCTTGATGCATCTGTGGACGTATTCTTTCACGAATTCCTCTTTTCCGTCGATGAACCTCAGATCCACCCCAAGTTTCTCAGCTCTCTCCTTCGCGAGCTTTATCTCCTCATCTCCCGGCCCAACATCGACTAGGACGGCGACGACATCCTTGAAGCCGTAATGCTCCCTCAGGAGGATCGCTATCAGGGTTGAGTCCAGGCCACCCGAGTACGCGAGTACGACCTTCTCTCCGCTCATAATCCTCAATAAACCCGATGTTACGCCTCTAATAAACTTGAATCCTAAGGCCCGCTTATAAACATCGAAATAAATTCTTCGATTTTTCCCTTGGATTTCAATAAATTTTTAAGATTTCCCTCGAATTCCCCGGCGCCCTCTCCAAGCCTCTTCTTCCGGTCGTTGATCATTTTCTCGATCTCTTTGGGAGTTGAAGCTCCAGCGGTTTTCCGGGTCTTAGCTACCTCCGTTGGGTTCACCACCTCTTTAAAGACATCCTCCGGGAGAGTTACCTCTTTTCCTAAAATCTCTTGGGAAAGCTCGTTTAATATGCTTGGATCGGAGTCTTTGAGAGCTTTCTTTTGCTCGTGGAGTCTTCTAACTAGGGATCCTACGAGTTTATGCGCATCCCTTAATGGGAGCTTTGAGTATTTTATTAGCGCTTCAACGAGTTCTATGGCCGGCGCATAGCTCCCCGAAATGGATTCTAACATCCGGTCTTTCCTGAAGCTTATCCCTTCAATCACCTTCGTAAGGATCTTAACGGAGTCTCTGGTTTCCCTCAGGGCTTCCCATAGGGGTTTCTTGGCTTCTTGTAGATCGCGGTTATATCCTGTTGGTATTCCCTTCATCATCGCTAGGAGCCCGGTTAGTAAACCGATTACCCTCCCGGATTTCGCCCTCAATAATTCTAAAACACAGGGATTCTTTTTGTGAGGCATTACGCTTGAAGGAGATGCTAGTTCATCTGGGAGTTCGATGTATCCAAATTCGCTTGAAGACCAGATTATCAGATCCTCGGCGATCCTGCTTAGATTGGTCATCATTATCGCGGTGATGGCGACCGCTTCTAGAGCGAAGTCCCTCGAACTTACGGCGTCGATCGAGTTCTCAACGAGATCTTCGAAGCCCAAGAGTTCCGCTACTCTATCTCTGTTTAATGGGAGCGTCGATCCGGCGATGGCGCATGCTCCTAGGGGGCATCTATTTGTCCTGTGGTAGCAGGCTTTTATCCGTTCCAGATCCCTCAATAGGTGATCTAAATGGGCTAGTAAATAATGGGATACGTATCCCACCTGCGCGTGTTGCAAGTGTGTGTAATGAATAGTCATGGTTTCCTTTTGTTCTTCAGCCCTCGAAAGAAGTGCTTTTCCCAGGGCTAAGGTCTCTCTCCAAATTTCTAGAAGATACTTTCGCACCCTAAGCCTGATATCTAGGGCGACTTGATCGTTTCTCGATCTCCCGCTATGGAGTTTCCCTCCAATTTCCCTCCCAACGCGAGATATAACATATGACTCTATTAGCTCGTGAATATCCTCGAATCCTCCGCGTAGCTCGACCCTTCCTTCGGTTGCCTCTTTCTTTAGGTCTTCAAGGGCTCGGAGTATCTGACGCGCTTCTTCCTTGGAGATTATTCCCTGCTCGTAGAGCATTATCACATGTGCCTCGGTTCCCTCGATGTCCTCCAAGAATATTTCCTCATCATCTCTCAGCGATGAGAGGTAGTTTAACGCGTCCTCGTCCATCTCCTTTCCGAGCCTAGACCTATATAATCCACCCTCTTCACTTGAGGTCATTCGATTAAGGGCGTCCTAACTCCTAAATAACCCTGTTGCTATTCCCCGGTCTCGACGCCATCCCGCTTATATGTATGTAAGACTATGGAGGTGACCGTGCTCTTAACCCCTGGGATCTTAAGGATCTTGTCCTTGAGGAAGTTTCTGAAGTCATCTATACTCTTGGTAACAACTATCGCGACTATATCGAATTCGCCTGTAACCTCATAGACGTCTACAGTCTCTGGAAGTCTCGTTATCTCCCTGCTGACTTTTTCGAGTTGATTAGATTCGACGAAGATGTGGAGGAGGGCTCTAATCCCACCTTTATTGGACGCCATCATCAAGACTCGGAGAGGCTATCGGTTACTTAAGTACTAAACGTCCGCCGTGGAACCTCGTCAGACCACCCGTTTGAGGAGCATTATTTTGCCGGGGTGCCTAGACATGAAGGATCGAACTTTCTCATCCATACCCTTCTCAAAGGCGGCTTTGTCAAATCCCCTGACAATATAGGCTATGAAATCTACCTCTCCCTTCTCGACCTCTTCTTCGAGGACCTCCGAGAAATCCCCGAACTTAACCGAGTATATCACATCAAATCCATCCGCTCTCAATTCTCGGGCCAACGCTGACAACTCCTCTTCGAGTTTCTCCTTCAAGGCATCGAGTTCCTCTTTGGTATGGTTGTCGACGACCTTTTTCGGGAAGTCTATTATGCTCATCAATTTTATTGCGAACCTTTTGTCGAGGGCTCTCAGGATAGATCTCCTCACGACTTCCGGGTTCTCTGAAGGCCTCATCAAGACCGCGAGCCTCATCCTATATCCTGCCGGGATTACTAGGTTACCTTCTTCTCGGCTGATCAATTTTCTATGATGTATTTTCCTAAATAGCGTGTAAAAGAGGAGGCCGGCCGCGACCCAAAGGAAGCCGAAGAATCTCCCAGCGGGGTTTAGAATGATTATGAGAATCCAGATGGCCGCGACCCCGATGAGCCCTATTATTCCTATTATGGGAAGTTCGATGAGTTCTTCTCTCACCTTCAGCTTTATCGAAAACGGGATCTTCCAAGGTCTATATACCTCCCGATCCCGAGTCCTCAACGCCAGGAGGCTTGCCATGAGCAGTAGATAGCTAAAAGAGGCGCCGAAATTATAGAGGCTTGCTAAAAAGGGGATATCCCCGGGGAGGGTCAGTAGGAGGCTGATCAATCCGAAGACGAGGATCGTCCTCGTAGGGGTCCTATATCTCGGATGGATGTGATAAAACCAGCCTGGAAACAAGTTAAATTTCCCCATGCTCGCGGTCAGTCTCGAGACCCCTATCACACCCGTGTTTGCCGAAGCCAAGCAGAGTATAAAGGCCGTGAATGAGACGATGAGTGAGAGTGTTTTTCCAACTCCCGGGAAGCGGCTCACCAGAACCGCGATCGGGTTTTCATAGGCTGATCCTAGGACTCTCCAGTCGAGGACTCCGATCGAGAGTACGCTGAAGAGGATGACGGAAAGTGGGACCGCTATTACACAGAGTTTCGCAGCCTTGGGAATCCACTTATGAGGTCTCCTCGTCTCCTCAGCCGCCTGCGCTATCGACTCTATTCCTATGAAGGAGGCCATGGCCAAGGTTAGGCCGTAGAGGAGGTTGCTGAGCTTCACGTCGAAGAATCCAATATACTCTACTTCTCGAAGCGGGTTAGCATTTCCGAAATCCACTATCTGGTTTAGAAAGAGCTTCAGATCAAATGCGGTCCCAAATCCCAGACCCAGAATTAGTGCCTGAACCAATAGTCCTAATGCGACCAAAGCCGAGATCATTCCGGCGGAATACTTTATCCCGATGTAGTTTATCACGATCAAGACTGCGACTAATCCGGCGGCAATCACCCCCAAACTTGGAATAGATAATCCGAGGACCTGGATCGTCGTCTCCTTGACCTGTGGGATCAGGTATTTCAGATAGCCCGCTGAGGCCGCTGAAAACAGTGAGATATCTATCGTGTAGGAGAGCATGATCGTCCAGCCAGCTAAGAAGCCCATTAAGCTATTAGAGGCCCTCATCGTGTAAACCTGTACCCCACCCGCGTAGGGGTACGTCGGAGCCAGCTCAGCGTAAGCCAAGCCTATCGCCACGTAGATCAAGGCCGCTATCAGAAAGGTTAGAGGCGCGGCTCCACCGGCATAAAGGGTTACGATTCCAAGAGCGATGAATATGTCGGCTCCGACATCGCCATAGCCCATCGCGAAGGAGCTGAACCAGCCGACTTCCCGCTTGAGCTCCACGCGTCCTCCAGATTTCGCCTCCAACCTCTCAAACCTAATCCCTCACGGGGAGAATTCAACTTAACAACCTATCTCAAAGAGCCGCAGTCCCGGAGTTTTGGATAATCGGCAGATCCTCGACGTGAGAAGGAAAAGGTTGGATGTGGACCGGGCGGGATTTGAACCCGCGACCTCCCGCGTGCGAGGCGGGCGATCTCCCAGCTGATCTACCGGCCCATCTCTAAATCCATGGCTACGCGGCGTATTTTATCCTTTAAGTTGTGTTGGGGGAAAATTCAGCTAAGTAACCCGAAGATGCCCAAGACTAAGAGGAGTACGGTGAGAAATGAGATCGCTGCCGTAAATATCGGAGGCCCCCCAGAGGTCGTTATGACATTATATGCAAGGTATCCTCCGAGGACTATCAATATCGCGGCGACGCCTTTTATCACACCTACGAGGATTTTTCGCACTCTCTCGCTCATCTCTCGGGATGAGGATATATCGGAACTTGAATATAATGTTATGTGGCACGATTAGGTAATAAAATTAAAAAGGTGATAAAAATCTAGGGCTGTTTCTTCCAGACAATCTCCGCCACGTCTTGTAATCCTAACTCGGAAAGTTTTTCCCTCGATGGTATTCCCGTCTTCTTATCCCATCCTAATGCCTCATAGACCTCGTCAAGCATTCCCTCCAAGTTTTCCACCTTAATTCCCTTCGTCGGCCCGCTCGCCAAGGGCTCAACCTGCCTCCTCGGCAGCTTATCATCCTTTCTCGATACTCCTTCTCGGACGTTGAAGCACCTCTTTAGATTGTATGATCGTTCACCTACAGTCAATAGCTCCTTTGCCGTGATATCCCAGCCCGTTAAAGCGGAGAGCAGAGCCGACAATCTCGTGGGGTTGAGGTTTTCTTCCGCCGTGCCGTGGATTGCTTGAGTACATATCACGAGGATGCCGGCGAGCTCCCCGAAGCTCACTATTATCTTGAATGCCTTTCCACGGTTTACTCCTGTCTCTTGGAACCTATCTTTCGGCGGCTCAGGGAGACCAAATTCCTTTAATCCCATATCGTTTCTGGAGAAGTCCCACATAGCGGTCCAGCTTGGGTGGACGTGGCAGGCGCCTCTCGGGTTCCCTATGGCGTATTGGACTGCTATTGATTTCCCAGTTCCCCTGGAATCGTGCGCTGGCATTTCGAGGCCCTTTCCGTGACATGCGAAGTCTGCGGCATCTTTGTTCAGTTTCTCAGCAACCCTTTTCACCCCCTCGGCCAATAGATCCCCGATGTCCCTTCTCTGAACTATCATATCTATCAGGTTGAGAACTACATCCGGGTCGCCCCATCTCAGTTTAAGTCCTCCGGTGTCTTCCTCAGTTATCAATCCTCGCTCAAAGGCCTCGATCGCGAACGCTATCACATTCCCCGCCGAGATCGTGTCTAAGCCATAAGTGTTGCAGAGATAGCTGGCCCTCACAATCGCCTCGAGGTCTGAAACCAAGGCCTCGGAACCGAGCATTACCGCTGTTTCATATTCCGATCCCTCGTGCAGGGGTGTAAGATATTTTCCTCCAGGGATTCCCGCATATCTTCCGCATCCTATTGGACATGCGAAGCAGGCTCTCCTCTTGGCGAGATATTTTCTGGCGAGTTCGTCCCCGGAGATCTTAGGCGCATCTTCAAAGTAGCATGTCTGGAAGTTCTTAGTCGGCAAGGCGCCGGCCTCATTTAAGCCGGCTAATCCACCGATCGTACCGAGGATTCCAAGGGTATTCCTCCTCTTCCCAACCCTCTTCATTCCCTCCATCGCGGTTTCCCAAAACTTATCTGGATCTGCGGCAACTATGTCCCGGTCTCCATCAACCGCTATTGCCTTGAGATTCTTGGATCCCATTACGGTTCCGCCGCCGCATCTACCAGCAGCTCTATCGTAGTCCACCATTATCGACGCGTATCTGACGAGCTTTTCTCCGCCTGGCCCGATGCAGGCCACGGATGCGTTGTGGTTGTGGATTTCATCTAGTATGATGTCTGTGGCTTCGTGTACCGTCTTACCCCATATATGCGAGGCATCTCTTATCTCGACCTCATCGTCGAAGATATTTAGATAAACCGGCTTCTCAGCCCTCCCCTCAACTATTATGAAGTCGTAACCAGCGAATTTTACCTTCGGCCCAAACACCCCTCCGGCCCGCGTCTCCCCGAAGATCCCCGTCAACGGAGACTTGAAACAGAATTCAACGCTCCCGGAGCACGGGATCAACGTGCCGGTTAGAGGGCCCGTACAGACGATAAAGAGGTTATCAGGGCTTAACGGATCCAATCCCGCTGGAAGGCGGTCCCATAGAATCCGGGCGGCATACGCTGTTCCTCCTAAGTATCGTTTTAACAATGCTTCATCAGTCGGCTCCACGGAGATCTTAGATGTCGTCAGGTTTACCCGCAGAATCTTTCCGGCATAACCATAAAGTTTCTCCGCCATCCACCTCTCACCTCACATCGGGTAGATAGGGTGAAAGATGTCTCCGATGAAGCCTTGCCGTAAGCCGCCGCTTATAGGCCGCAGCGGTCTCCACGTCAACATACAATAGGGCATTTTCAGGACAGTGCTTGACGCATTCGGGGTCGCCGCCGCAGAGGTCGCAGATCAACGATTTTTTGGAGTCAGGATTTAACGTCGCCGCACCATAAGGACATACTTGAACACAGATACCGCACCCGGTACATTTGTCTTCGTCGACGATTATCGCGCCGGTTTTGAGATCTCTTCTAAGGGCGTTGAAGGGACAGGCATCTATGCAGAGTCCACACTGTATACAGAAAATCGGGGCATCTGTCGGTTCATGCGGCATCCTGACGACGTGAATCCTCGACTTAGCCGGGTTCATCACCTTAAAGTGGCGGTAAGCGCACACGAGTTCGCAGATCCTGCATCCGGTGCATTTATCTATATCAGCTACTAAGGCTTTTGCCATTTCAAAATCACGCTTATGAAAAACAATCCTATCCCTAATAAGTCTTAAAAGACGGCGACATGCCCGCCGGAGACCGATATCACTTCATCCAGGTCTCAATAACTCTCTCCAGTTCACCGATATCTGCCGAGATCAGGGGGTGTTTTCTCACGTAGTTTACTCATTATCTCTACATCTTTAATCCCGTTCCGATGATGAAGCATACGAGACAGCGAATATGCCCTCATCCACATTTACGGCAGTTATGAACAACATCTATTAGGATATTCTTTACCGCAAAAACCAGCTAAGATGTGTCGCATGCATTTAGAAGAAATGACGATTATAGTTTAAAATTTATTTTTTAACTATTTCAGTGTTGGAAAAGAAGTCCACTCACGGGAGGATAATTGATGATGAAGACTAACACAATCAATTGTACTAGCAACGACGTTCACGATGAATACCGATTTATCCCCTATTTGCAGTAGAAACTTCTTAGCGATATTTCCCGCTATCAATCGTCGCGATAATCCTGCAGAGACATATTACGAGGCTTAGAATAGTAGGTCTACTAATAACAACATAGGAGATATTTATTTAATCTCTCCAGATTTTTGTTTATGAAAAATGTTGGGGGAAGTATTCGATATCTTGGTTATAGGAGGAGGGCCTGCGGGTCTTACTGCCGCTCTTTATGCTTCGAGGCAGGGTGTGAGGACGGGGTTGATAACGATTGATATTGGAGGTCAATTGATGATGAGCCCGCGGATTGAAAATTTTCCCGGATTGCCTCCTCTGTCTGGGTTTGAGCTGGCGAATAGTATTTTAGATCAAGTTAGGGAACTGGGATGCGAGATAATCTACGATGAGGTAGTTAAAATCGATGAAAATGGTGGTAGATTTATCGCCTATACTAAGAGTGGGCGGAGATATCCATCTAAGGCCGTGATTTTGGCAATAGGTAAGAGACCTCGGAAACTCGGCGTCCCCGGCGAAGATAAATTTGTTGGAAAGGGAGTTAGCTACTGTGCCGTTTGTGACGCCCCACTCTATAGGGAGAAAAATGTCGCAATAATAGGTTGGGGAGAGGCCGTCTATGAGGCCGCCACGGTCCTCAACAGCTATGGCAACAGGTTATACATAATTTTCCCCGGTAAAATTAGCAAGGGAGAATTATCGGAGAAGCTTAGTCGACTGCGGGCAAAGCTGATGGAGAGAACCAGAGTTATAGAGATAAAAGGCGACCTCGTTGTAAAATCAATTGTATTGAAGGATTTGGATAGCGGTGAGATTTCAGAACTTGAAGTTGACGGGATTTTTATCGAAATGGGTTATGTAGCTGACACTCGGTGGTTAGGTAACCTAATTGAAGTTAATGAGAATGGAGAGATAGTTATCGATAAGGTATGTAAGACCAGTAAGGAGGGAATATTCGCCGCAGGCGATGTCACCGATGTTCCTTATAAGCAAGCGGTCATAGCGGCGGCGCAGGGGGCTATTGCCGCTCTCTCAGCCTACAACTACTTGGTTAGATTGTCTGGCGGCGTTGAGGTTAAGTCAGATTGGCGTAAACTAGTTGAGTGAGTTAAAGTACTTAGCATGGCTTATTATCTTCTAAATTTGGGCGTAGGATTTGAGCGTGGTTTCCGTCGATTCATTAGAGAAGCGCTTCGGCAGAAAACAAGTACTCAAAGGCGTTTCTTTCGAGGTCTCTTCCTCGGAGATATTCGGTATTATAGGGCCGAATGGCGCTGGTAAAACCACGACTCTTAGGATTCTATCCACGATATTGACTCCGGATTCCGGTGACGCTGTAATTATGGGTTACAGCGTTAAAGATGAACCAGATAAGGTTAGGAGAAATATCTCATATCTTCCTGAAGATGCTGGCGTATATAATCATTTGACGGGCTACGAGTTCCTGAAAATGATGGCTGACGTGTATGGTAAGGGTATTAATCACGTGAAAAGGGGGATGGAGATCTCTGGCCTTAAATCAGCGCTAGAGTCTCCTATGGGATCATATAGCAAGGGAATGAAAAGGAGGATTCTGCTCGCCGCGGTTCTCATGGTGGAGCCGAAGGTAGCGATTCTGGATGAACCAACCTCTGGGCTAGATGTCAGGCATGCCTTTTACATCAGGAAGACTATAAGAGAATATGTTAAAACGACTGGTGCCTCGGCCATAATCTCAAGTCACAATATGCTTGAAGTAGAATACATTTGCGACCGCGTGGCATTCATAGATGATGGGAAGATTATAATGGAGGGAAAGCCGGAGGAATTAAAAGATGAGTTCAGGGCGGAAAATCTTGAAGAAGTTTTTGCGAAACTGATAGGTGGAATGTGACATGTTACTCACGCTTCTAAAAAAGGAAGTAAAAGAGCTGTTAATGGAGAAGAGCATACTCATAGGAATGGTGATAGTCCCGCTTATAATTTTCCCGGTAATGGGCGGGTTAACAAGCGCAGGCATGGGCTTCGCGGCGCAAAGGTCAGGTCAGGAGGTCGTCGTAGGTGTGGTAGATTTAGATCATACGAATCTAACGATGATGCTCTTACCTCAGCTAATGAAAGACGAGGAAATTCAAGCGATCATGTTAAATTGTCGTAATAGAGAAGACTGTATTCAAGCTGCGGAGAATTCTGATGTGAAATTTTTCATATTAATTCCAAAAGGTTTTTCAAAAAACTTTACTAGAGGCGTCCCCGGCGTTGTTGAAACCATTTACACTTTTGAGCATTTCACCGTCTCAGATCTAACCGTCAGCGGGAAGCTTTCCACGAGACTTGTTAATGTTTTCAGAAGACTTGCAGAAAAGATCCATGGTGAATCTGTTAATCTTGATTTCTTTGAGAAGCCGATTACCCAAAGACCGGCCGTCATATACCTCGGTAAAGAAATAAGGGCGCCGCTTGAAGTCATCGGATCAGCATTTATGACCCTTATCATAGGTCTCCCGGTGGTGGCCGTGATAATATCGAGTTATGCGGCATCTATTGCCGCGACTAGCATTGCATTAGAAAAGGAATCAAAGACATTGGAATTACTTCTAACAATTCCTGCAAAGAGGTTAACGATTCTCTTAAGCAAGCTTCTTGGAACTTTCCTCATAGTGCTTTTAAGCACGTTTTCATTCATAATAGGCTTTGGAATTTATGGACTTATGGTAGCGGGGGCAACTATATCAGTTCAGACAGGTAGTCAGATTTCATTTACTCAACTTAACTTCGGAAGCTTTCTACAGCCTTCTCCCGTATTCGTTCCAGTTTTGATAGCGACCATATTCATAACGATGATAATGACGACGTGTATAGGGTTATTAATCGGGATTCTAGGAAGCGATGTTAGAAGTGCTCAACAACTCGTGGGCGCTGTTACTTTCCCACTCCTCATGCCGCCCTTCTTCATCCTCATGTTCACGTCAATTGATAGTTTACCTCTTTCAGTAAAGTTATTACTTTTGGCCGAT
>Ga0164310_10001962_pt1 | contig 11778 bp, 9 predicted proteins | sample GuaBasSedimGuay1_FD_121795 | JGI IMG/M metagenome (GOLD analysis project Ga0164310, IMG submission 121795) | Subseafloor sediment microbial communities from Guaymas Basin, Gulf of California, Mexico - Guay1, Core 4569-9, 0-3 cm | ecosystem: Environmental > Aquatic > Marine > Hydrothermal vents >... | reverse complement strand
CGGAGCGGGTGATTAAAGAAAACATCGGCAATTACCGTCGCGGACTGCTGGTCACCGATGGCGTGTTCAGCATGGATGGCGACATCGCTCCCCTGGACAAGCTCCACGAAGTCGCTGAGAGGTATGGCGTGCTGACTATGGTGGACGATGCCCACGGTGAGGGCGTGCTCGGCGGGGGCAAAGGCATCGTCCACCACTTCGGCTTACAGGGCAAGTTCGACGTCGAGATGGGCACCCTCTCCAAAGCGTTCGGCGTGGTGGGGGGCTCCCTGGCTGGCAGGAAAATCATCATTGACTATCTGCGCCAGAAGGCACGTCCCTTCCTTTTCTCCAGCGCCGTCACGCCGGCCGACACTGCTGCTTGCCTCGCCGCCGTGGATTTGCTGGAGAAAAGCACCGACTTGGTGGACAAGCTGTGGGCCAATGCGGAGTACTTCAAAAAGGGCATGAAGGAGCTGGGCTTCGACACTGGTCACACCCAGACGCCCATCGTGCCGGTGATGCTGGGTGAGGTGGGCCTGGCCAAGGAGTTCTCCGCGCGCCTGTTCGACGAGGGCGTGTTCGCCATGGCCCTCGGCTTCCCCACCGTGCCCCGGGGGCAGGCCCGCATTCGGGTGATGAACACCGCCGCCCATTCTAAAGAAGACCTGGACCGTGGCCTGGAAGCCTTCGAGAAAGTGGGCAAGGCCCTGGGTGTGATCTAGGAGAACATGTACAGCCTCGATGATACTATCGCCGCTATCTCCACCCCCGTCGGCGAGGGCGGGATCGGGATCGTGCGCCTGAGCGGGCCGGATGCGCTTGCTATCTTGCGGAATATCTTCCTGCGGGGTAGGAAGCGATCCGCGATCCGCAATCTGCAACCCTACCGTCTCACCTACGGCCACATCGTTGATCCCGACACCGCTCAGCCCCTCGACGAGGTACTGGTGGCCTATATGCCCGCCCCGTGGACTTACACCCGCCAGGATGTGGTGGAGATCAACTGTCATGGGGGCATCGTGCCTCTGCGGAAGGTGCTGGAGCTGTGCCTGCGCTACGGGGCGCGGCTGGCCAGTCCGGGTGAGTTTACCCTGCGGGCCTTTCTCAACGGGCGCATTGATCTGGCCCAGGCGGAGGCAGTGCTGGACATCGTGCGGGCCAAGACGGCGGCCAGCCTGCGCGTGGCCGTGGGTCAACTGGATGGGCGACTTTCCAATGCGATTCGCCAGGTGCGGGCGCAGATGGTGGACGTATTGTCCTGGCTGGAGGCCAGCGTGGACTTCGCCGAGGACGAGATTCCGTCCCGTGACATCACCCCTGATCTGGAAGAGGTGCAGGAGCGTCTGGAACGGCTGCTGACCACCGCCGACCAGGGCATCGTCTACCGCCAGGGAGTACGCACGGCCATCGTCGGCCGGCCCAACGTGGGCAAGTCCTCCCTGCTCAACGCCCTGCTGCGCACCAGCCGGGCCATCGTCACTTCCATTCCCGGCACCACCCGCGACACGCTGGAGGAGACCCTGAACCTGCAAGGCGTGCCTCTGGTGCTGGTGGATACGGCGGGCATCACCGCCGACGCGGAGGACGTGGTCGAACGGCTGGGGGTTGAGCGCAGTCGGGCAGCGTTGGCCCAGGCCGACCTGGCTCTGTTGGTAGTGGATGGCAGCGAGCCGCTGACTCCCGCTGATCACGACATCGCTGCTCTGCTGGAGGATAAACCCGGCCTGCTGGTGATCAACAAGTGCGACCTGCCCGTGGTCATTGACGTTGATGGCTTCCTGCCCAATCTGCCCCGTGTGCGCATCTCGGCGCTGACCGGAGAGGGCCTGGACACGCTGGAGTCGGCCATCGTGGAAAGCGTATTCTCCGGTCAAGTGCTCGCCTCAGACGCACTGCTGGTCAGCAATCCACGCCACAAGGATGCCCTGCAACGGGCTTATGACCACGTGCTCGCTGCCCGGCAGACCCATGCCCACGGGCTACCCGCCGACTTCGTGGCCATTGACCTCACCGCGGCCATCAACGCCCTGGGTGAGATCACCGGCGAGACCCTGCACGAAGATTTGCTGGAGACCATCTTCAGCAACTTCTGCATCGGCAAATAGCGCCGATTTCGGCAGTGCAAGAGCCCACCTGCCCTCTGGCAGGTGGGCTCGTTTGCTCTTGTGACCCGTCGGTTGGCCGTTTCAGCCGAGACCCAGCCGAGCCTCCACCTCCGCCGGCGTGAGACCGGTGACGCTGACCATCTTGGCCCGTGACCTCCGCCCGGCGACGATCTCCACCTGGCTGCGACGCACGCCCAGCCTTTTAGCCAGGAGTTTAATCAGAGCTTCGTTGGCAGCGCCCTCCACCGGTGGGGCAGTGAGCCGCACCTTGAGCGCGTTGCCCTGTGCGCCTACGATTTCGTTCTTCTTCGCCCTGGGGATGACGCGCACGGCAAAAGCTGCCCCGCCCACGGCGCTGGTGATTTTGAATTCGCGCATGTCCTCGCCTCCGTACACTCCCCCCGATTGCCTGTGCCAGGTCAGGTGGTTTTGACGGGCGAAACTGAGCGTTCGTGATGGATAGGGTGTATCATCCGTCAAAGTCGGCGTGTTGGATCACCAGCCTAGCGCAGCACACTGGCGATAACTGACACCAATAATATACGCAGAATATAAAGCAGCAACAAAACCGCTGCCGGGCTGACGTCCACCATCCCGATGGGAGGGATCACCCGTCGCATAGGAGCCAACACTGGTTCGGTGAGTCGCCGCAGCCAGCGCACGGTTGGGTGAAAAGGGCCGACGATCATCTCCAGAAACACGCGGGCGACGATCACCAGGCTATACAGGCTGAACAGCAGGTTGATAATGTAGATCAGAACGCCTTTCACAATTCACTCCCTTCCATTTTGGATTATATACTCCGCGTATGAAAAATGTGTGAACACAGGTCGCCGCTGTTGATGCACCTGTTGGGCAACCGAGCGTGTTGCGTGCTATGTGCTGCGTGTGGCGTAGAACCGCTCACAGTAAAACGTAGCACGCAACACGTTTCACAAAACCGAACTGCAAACGTATGAACGTCAACGTGTCCCGCGCGGGCCGAAGATCGCCCGCCCGATGCGTACTATCGTCGCCCCTTCCTCGATGGCCACCTCGAAGTCGTCGGTCATGCCCATCGAAAGGTGCCGCCACTCGACCTGCGGAAATCGGGTGGCCAGCGCGTCGCGCAGCTCACGCAGGCCGCGAAATACAGGTCGTGCATCCTCGGGGTCGGCCACGATGGGGGCCATGGTCATCAGCCCCTCAATGCGCACGTGGGGCAGGGTGAGTATTTCGGCAATGGCCGCCTCCAGTGTGTCCCGGTCCGCTATCGGGAAGCCGTATTTGCTGGCCTCGCCAGAGACGTTGACCTCCAGTAACACGGGCATCGTCCGGTCACGTGCCGCGCAGAAGCGATCCAGGCGACGGGCCAGCTTCACCCTATCCACCGAGTGCACGATGTCGAACAGATCCACTGCGGGCGCGGCCTTGCGGCTCTGTAGGTGGCCCACCATGTGCCAGGTAATGTCCTCCGGTAGCTCGCCAACCTTACCGGCCGCCTCTTCCACCCTGTTCTCGCCGAAGTGACGCAGGCCCAATTCATAAGCCGCGCGGATGACTTCCGGCGGGTGGGTCTTGGTTACTGCCACCAAAGTAACCTCGGCCGGGTCGCGTCCGACACGTTCCGCCGCGGCCGCAATCCGCTCCCGTACCCGCTGTAGGTTCGTAGCAATGTCTACCATTGGTCACCCCCTGTTACTCTGCTATCGGAATCCCACTACTATCCCGAAGCGCCCGGTCCGCCCCTGCTCCGCCCGATGAGAGTAGAACTCGTCGGTGCGACAGGCAGTGCACAGTCCCGACATCTCGATGTGGACCACTCCCGCCTGAACGAGCTGCCGCCGATTGGCCTCCCACAGATCCAGATGCCACGAGCCGTCCCGCTGGCGGAGTAACACCGACGGCCAGCCGGGGATCGCGATCCGGGCAGCCTCGACTATTTCTGGCCCGACCTGATAGCAGCAGGGGCCAATACCCGGCCCCAACCCGGCGATCAGGTCAGCCGGCCGGCTGCCGAACGCGGACCGCATGGCCTGCACCGCTTTCCGGGTGACCCCGGCCAGTGTGCCTCGCCATCCGGCGTGGGCCAGCCCAATGGCCCGGTGCACCGGATCGTAGAGCAACACCGGCAGACAGTCGGCATAACGCTGCATCAGGGCTATGCCGGGCACGTCAGTGATCAGCACGTCAGTTTGAGGGCACACCCGGCCCCGATCTTCACGGCCCACGCGGGCCACACGGGTGCCGTGCACCTGGTATCCAGTGACGATGTCCCGGCGGGCGATGTCCAGGGTACGACAGATGCGATGGTGATTCTCCTCCACGGCCTCGTCGTCATCGCCCACCGTGTGCCCAACGTTAAGCGTGGCCCACGGGGCAGAGCTCACTCCGCCCAGGCGGGTGAAAATCCCATGAAACAGCCCCGGTTGATCGCTCAGAGCTTCGAAGCAATAGTATACCAGGCCGTTGTCGTGATGCTTCAGCAATGGAGTCGTGCCCCTTTCTCATTCACGCACGCATACACGTCAAGTGTAACATGAAAATGAGTAGATGGCAAACGGAGATTCACCGTGAACAAATACGAAAGGCCCCCTCCTCTCCGGGGATAGTGGCGGGGGCCTTCGTGCAACGGGTTTATTTGCCTGTAGAGTTAGATAACGACCGAGCCCCTGGCATGGGCTGTGGGGGGCAGCGATGGCGGCCAGGGGCTCGGTTCGACTATCGGCGAATGGCTGTAATGTGCTATTTTGGGGCAACGATGAGCTGTGATGTTCGCCTCAAGTCGCTCGTATTATACCACGGAATTAGTCCATGAAGTGTAAATCTTGAGTTAATTTTGAGTTGAGAATAGGTGACGAGAGCGTAAAGCCCCGGCTGGCGACCAGGGGTGACTGCTTGAAGAAAGCGATGAGTTGGTGTACAATATAAGCCGTCACATCACGTAATGTAGACCCTCCCGCAGATTCAGAAACCGGAGGGAGGGTTAGGGGTACAATCATCAAGGGACCGATCATCTTATGGAGACACCAAGAGAGATCGTGCTCAATAATCGCTACCACCTCCTGAATCGCGTTGGCGAGGGGGGGATGGCCGTGGTGTATCGCGCCTACGACCAGGCTCTGGATCGTGTGGTGGCGATCAAAGTTCTGCGTCGGGACTACGGTGACGACGCTGCGTTTCTGGCTCGCTTTCAACGGGAGGCGCGGGCCGCGGCCAGCCTTGACCATCCTAACATCGTCACCGTCTTTGACGTAGGACAGGATGGAGACTGGCACTACATCGTCATGGAGTACGTGGAGGGGCGCAATCTGAAAGATGAGATCCGCGACGGAGCGCCTTTCCGCGTGGGCCAGGCACTGGACGTCGCCATTCAGGTGTGTGCTGCTGTAGGGTACGCTCATCGGGCCGGATTGGTGCACTGTGACCTCAAACCGCAGAACGTGCTGGTCACTGCCGATGGGCGGGTAAAAGTGACCGATTTTGGGATCGCCCGTGCCCTCTCGCCCGCGCCACAGGGTGAGGTTGAGGTGGTGTGGGGCACACCGCAATATCTTTCCCCTGAGCAGGCAGCAGGTGAACCGCCGAGCTCGGCCTCCGATGTGTATGCTATCGGCGTTATCCTCTACGAGATGCTCACTGGTGAATTGCCTTTCATCGCCGAGGATGCGCAGACCCTGGCCCTCAAACATCTGCGAGAGGAACCGCCTGCCCTGTCGGCCCGTAATCCGCGCGTGCCTCTGCACGTGGAACAGATTGTGCGTCGCGCACTGGACAAGGACCCTGGGAAACGCTATCGCACGGCGGATCAACTGGGGCGTATCCTGATCGCCTGCCGACGCCAGGGCGAGGAGGCCACGCAGCCACTACGACCGGTCCCCGGCCGTGCGGCGCACTCTGGGCCCGTGGAGGGAGCCGTGCCAGAGAGGATCCGTGGCCCCGACTGGGTGGCCCGGGTTCTCGGTGCGGCGGCATTCCTGGCAGTGATGGGCCTCCTGCCGCTGTGGGGTCTGGTCTACCGGCGCTACACTTTGCCGCCACCGGTAGTCACGCCGACCCCCACGAATACCCTTGCACCTACCGCCACCTTGAGCGTTGCCGTCACACCCGCTCCCGGCGAGGTGATCGTGCCCGATTTGGTAGGCATGGAGCAGGAGGCGGCCCGCCAGACACTGGCTCGCCTGGGATTGGGCATGTCTGTAGTTGGAGAGGAATACCATTCTACTATCCCTGCGCTCAGTATCGTGTCCCAACTGGTGCCCGCCGGACAGCCTATCAAACGGGGAGAGACCGTGGGGGTGATCATCAGTCAGGGACCACGGCTGGTGACTGTGCCCCAGGCAGTAGGTGCGCCGATTTCGATGATTGAGCCGGTGTTGACCGAGATGGGCCTGGTCGTCATGCGCCAGGAGGCATGGAGTCTGGAGCCGCAGGGAACAGTCCTGGCCCAGGAGCCGGCTGCGGGAGGGATTGTGATAGAGGGCAGCACCATCGTGCTCACCGTCAGCGCTGGGCCGCGGGTGGAGATTGGCGCGAACCTGGATGACAAGGTATTGCTGGTGGCCTGTGACCTGGAGACGGAGCAGTTGCGACCCGGTGACACCCTGCACCTCACCCTGCACTGGCGCGCCTTGCAGGTGATGAGCGAAAGCTACATGGTCTTCGTGCATCTCACCCGCGCGGATGGGACCATCATCGCTCAGCGGGATAGCGAGCCGCGCGGAGGTCGCTATCCCACCATCCGCTGGACGGTGAATGAGCAGGTGAGTGACCCCTACGACCTCACGGTGCCCCCGCAGACGGAACCGGGTCTGTATTGGATTCGCACGGGGATGTACGTTCCAGGCAGTATGCGCCGCTTGCCTGTGCTGGATCCGGGTCGGGCGCAGACCGAGGAAAACAGTATCCTTATCCGGCAGGTGCAGGTGCTCGCCCCCTGAAAATTCAAAGGCGGTGGCACAATTTGGGGATTTCTGGTATAATTAATCCGCGAATGGGCATCAGTAGTGCTTACCTGGCCGTGGTTGCTGGAGAGTAATGTCGAAGCTGCGCAATGGTTGAGATGGGGTCAGGCTAGGCTGGGGAAAGCACTGAGCAATTCATAGTCTGGAGGCAGTGTTGTGGAAACGGGACGTCTTAGAAATGGGTTTATTTACCTGCTGATTCTGGTTGCGGCCGTAGCGGTCATTTACTACTTTTCAGCAGGATCAGCAAAACCGAATGAGATCAGCATTACCGAGGTGGCTCGCCAGATCAAGGCAGGCGCTGTTGAGAAAATCACAATTTCCGGGAATACGCTGAAAATCACTTACAAGGATGACAGGGAACCCACTATCGCTTACAAAGAAGAAAATGTTAGCCTCGGAGAAACGTTGGAGAAACTGGGAGTCACCCAGGAGGAATGGGCAGCCGTTGATGTGATGATCGAGGCTCCCAGCGAATGGGCGACCTGGCTGGGTGTCCTGAGCTGGATTCTGCCCTCGCTGCTCATCGTTGGCTTCCTGTGGTTCATGTTGCGCCAGGCCCAGACGGGCAACAATCAGGCGCTATCTTTTGGCAAAAGCCGGGCGCGGATGTTCACCGGCGATCAGCCAACGGTCACTTTCGATGACGTGGCCGGTGTGGAGGAAGCTAAAGAGGAATTACGGGAGGTCGTGGAGTTCCTCAAGGAGCCGGACAAGTTCATCTCACTGGGAGCGCGTATCCCCAAGGGTGTGCTCCTGGTGGGTGCTCCGGGCACGGGGAAAACGCTGATGGCCAAAGCGGTCAGCGGAGAAGCGGGCGTGCCCTTCTTCTCCATCTCGGGTTCCGAGTTTGTGGAAATGTTCGTCGGTGTGGGGGCGTCGAGGGTCCGTGATCTCTTTGATCAGGCCAAACGCCACAGCCCTTGCATCGTTTTTGTGGACGAAATAGACGCTGTAGGCCGTCACCGTGGTGCGGGGCTGGGCGGCAGTCACGACGAGCGGGAACAAACCCTGAACCAGATTCTGGTCGAGATGGACGGCTTTGATACCGACACGAATGTGATCATCATCGCGGCAACTAACAGGCCCGATATTTTGGACCCAGCCCTGTTGCGCCCGGGCCGCTTTGACCGGCGGGTGGTCCTCGACAAGCCGGACATGAAAGGCCGGGAGGCGATACTGGCTGTGCACGTGCGCGGCAAGCCATTGGCCAACGACGTGGACCTGAAAGCGCTGGCCCAGGGGACGCCGGGTTTCGTCGGCGCGGACATCGAGAACCTGGTGAACGAAGCGGCCATCCTCGCTGCCCGCCGGGGCAAGAAAGCCATAGGCATGGCGGAGTTCGAGGAAGCTATCGAGCGGGTGATCGCTGGACCGGAGCGCAAGAGCCGGATCATCAGCGAGGAGGAGAAGAAGATCATCGCTTACCACGAGGCAGGCCACGCACTGGTCATGCGCATGCTCCCCGGCTGCGATCCGGTGCGCAAAGTGTCCATCATCTCCCGTGGTATGGCTTTGGGGTTCACCATAGCCTTACCTGAGAATGATCACTACCTGCAGGGGCGCAGCAAGTTCCGTGATCAATTGGCCGGGATGTTGGGTGGGCGCGTGGCGGAGGAGTTGGTATTTCACGACGTGACCACCGGGGCGGCCAACGATCTGGAGCGAGCCACCAAGTTGGCCAGGGCGATGGTGACCCGATACGGGATGAGTGAAAAGCTGGGGCCGATGACTTTCGGCCAGAAAGAGGAACTCATTTTCCTGGGGCGTGAGATCACCGAGCAGCGTGATTACAGTGAGAAGGTAGCGCAGGAGATTGACGCTGAGGTGCGCCGCTTCATTGACGAGGCCCATGATCGGGCTAAGGAAATACTGACCAAGTACTGGGATACACTGAGGGCCATCGCCGAGCGGCTGATCGAGGTCGAGACGATTGGCAGGGAGGAGTTCGAGGCAATTGTGACTGGAGCACCAGTGGCGGCCTGATCACCGGAGTAACGCTATGCCAGACCTCCGGGGTCTCCAAGACCCCGGAGGTCTGTGTTGTTATCCCCGTTGCCGGCGAGCCTCCACTACGTTGTGCACCTGCTCGATCTTGGCCAGCACGCGGCTGAGCTGGGCGATGTCGGTGATCTCCAGCGTAGCCACGATGGTGGCCGTGTTTTTTCTTGCCTGGGTGGTGACGTTAGCCGCCGTCATATTGACGTCCTCTTCGGCTACCACCGCGCCGATGTCGCGCAATAGCCCACCCCGGTCGTATGCCCGGATGATGATGCGCACCGGGTAGGTCTTCACTGCTGGTCCCCAATCCACCTCGATTAACCGCTCCTGTTCCCTGGTGCGCAGGATGTTGGGACAGTCACGACGATGAATGGTCACCCCTCGTCCACGGGTGATGTAGCCGACGATGTCTTCCCCAGGCAATGGATGGCAGCATCCGGCCAGGCGGGTTAGCAGGCTGCCGACCCCGCGCACCCGGATCTCGGGTGGGGCAGTTGGGGCGGCCGGGGCAAAGTGGATCGGCTCCTCAGCCTCTTCCAGTTCAGCTTCCAGGACTTTAGTTGCGATGCGCTGGGCGCTGATGTCGCCGTAGCCGATGGCTGCCAGAAAGTCCTCAACCTTGTCGTAGTTGAAAAGTTGGGCGATGTCCTCGTAACTTTCCCTCTCCACGTTGAGCCGTCGCAACTCTTTGGCCAGCATCTCCCGTCCCTGGGCGATGTTCTCCGCGCGATCCTGGCGGCGGAACCACTGGCGGATTTTCTGGCGGGCACGGGCGGTCTTGATGTAATTCAGGTGCGGGTTCAACCAGTCACGGCTGGGGCCGCCACGCTTGGCCGTGAGTATCTCGACTTGATCACCGTTCTGAAGCTGATAGTCGAGACTGACCAGATGGCCGTTGACTTTAGCTCCTCGACAGCGATGGCCGATCTCGGTGTGGATGTGGTAGGCGAAGTCTATGGGGGTGGCCCCGGCCGGCAGGTCCACGACGTCGCCCCGAGGGGTGAAAGTGTACACTCGATCCTTGAAGACGTCGCTCTTGAGGGAATCCACGAACTCCTGTGCGTCGGTGACATCCTGTCGCCATTCCATCAGCGAGCGCAGCCAGGCGATTTTGGCCTCGAATGCCATGTCCCGCTGCGCTTGCTCCTTGTAACGCCAGTGGGCGGCGATCCCGTACTCGGCGATGCGGTGCATCTCGCGGGTGCGAATCTGCACTTCCAGGGTCTTGCCATCATCGGCCACCACCGCCGTGTGCAAAGACTGGTACATGTTATCCTTGGGGGTAGCGATGAAGTCGTCGAACTGGCCGGGGATTGGTCGCCACAGGTTGTGCACGATGCCCAACACCGTGTAGCAGGTGGGGATGTCCTCGACGATGATACGAACGCCGCGCACGTCGTAAATTTGATCGAAGGGCAGGCCCTTGCGTTCCATTTTGCGGTAAATGGAGTAGATGTGCTTGGGCCGCCCGGATACCTCGGCCTCGATGCCTGCCTCCTTGAGCTCGCGCTGCAAGGTTTTCACAATCACCTCCAGGTGTTTCTCCCGCTCGGGGCGCCGTTCGTCAATGAGGGAGGCGATTTCCTTGTACTTTGCGGGATTAAGGTGGCGGAATCCCAGGTCTTCCAATTCCCATTTGATCTGCCATATTCCCAGGCGGTTGGCCAGCGGGGCGAAGATGTCGAGGGTTTCTTTGGCCAGGCGGCGACGGCGGTCTTCGGGGAGGGCGGCGAGGGTGTGCATGTTGTGCAGGCGGTCGGCAAGCTTGATGAGCACCACGCGCACGTCGTCCACCATGGCCAGGAACATCTTGCGCAGGCTCTCGGCTTCCTGATCCTGGAGGTCCCGGCGGCCCATCTGGCTGAGCTTGCCGATCTCACCCAGCTTGGTCACCCCATCCACCAGACGGGCTATCTCGTCGCCGAACTCCTGGCGTAGGTCTTCCACGCTGAGGACGGAGTCCTCGACCACGTCGTGCAGCAATCCGGCAGCGATGGTGGGGGAATCGGGACACAGATCCACCAGGTACTGGGCCACGGCCAGAGAGTGCTGGATGTAGGGCTCGCCAGAGACACGTTTCTGTCCCTCGTGCGCCAGACTGGCCACCTCGTATGCGCGGCGGATGAGGTCCAGATTGGCATGAGGGACGGATTTTTGCACTTGTTGAAGGAGAGTATCTATATCCATCGTTCCACCTCTCCTGACAAAGCGCAGCGAGAGCCACCCGGCGCTCGCTGCCATTGCGAGGATGAGGACACGAATTAGTATATACCCAAAGCTGAAATCTTGCAACAAGAAAGGGCCACCCGGATAGCCCGGATGGCCCTGCGGGCCCTACATAGCCATGGGGGCTAGTAGTTGTAGCCGCCGCCCCCTCCTAACAGGGCAGGCAGGAATCCACCCGCGAGACCGCAACAACAGGCCAGAACTAACACGACGATGCCCACGATCAGCACGTTCTTGCCGAGGGCCTTGGATTCCTCGTCCTCTCTGGTCATGAGGACGATGCCGATGATGATCCCCACTGGGGAGAACAAAACGGCCAACACGTAGAACAAAATCTTCATTCCTTGACTATAGCGCTCTTCCATTATCGTTCACCTCCTTCCCTGGCTGGTTTGAACCTCCATGTGGGAGGTAGGCCGCAATTTGGTGTAGGTCGGGTTGCCAACCCAACCTACGTAGGTTGGGCCCGTGGACCGACGCGGACTCGGCAGGGCATAGCCCCGACCTACATTGTTTGAACT
>Ga0164310_10001960_pt1 | contig 11781 bp, 11 predicted proteins | sample GuaBasSedimGuay1_FD_121795 | JGI IMG/M metagenome (GOLD analysis project Ga0164310, IMG submission 121795) | Subseafloor sediment microbial communities from Guaymas Basin, Gulf of California, Mexico - Guay1, Core 4569-9, 0-3 cm | ecosystem: Environmental > Aquatic > Marine > Hydrothermal vents... | reverse complement strand
CCTAAAGGAGGCTGAAGAGAGGAGAATAAAGGCTGAGCGGCTAGCTGCCATAGGCGAGCTCGCCGCAAGCATAGGGCACGACTTAAGAAATCCGCTTACGGGAATAAATGGAGCCGTCTACTACCTCAAGATGAAGCTGGAGAGGAAGCTGGATAGAAAATCCAGAGAAATGCTAGAAATAATTGAGAAGGCCGTCAAACACTGCAACCGGATAGTCAACGATCTACTCGACTTCTCAAGGGAAATTCATCTAAACAAGACTTACGTGAGCGTTAAGGCCCTAGTTGAAGATTCGATTAAGCATGTGGAAATACCGGCAAACATTCAGGTGAGGAATCTCACGACCGAAACAAAGGTTTTCGTCGATCCCGACCAGATAAAGCGCGTCCTTATCAATATAATAAAAAACGCGATTGAAGCCATGCCGAAAGGCGGGATTGTCAAGATAGAATCAAACGTTCGTGGGAATCATGTGGCAATATCCATTAGCGACACGGGTGTGGGGAATCCCGAAGGAAAACCTCAGCAAAATTTTCACTCCCCTCTTCACAACCAAGCCCAAGGGAATAGGCCTAGGCCTTTCAACATGCAAGAGAATAGTGAAGGCCCACGGCGGAAGAATAGAGGTTGAAAGCGAGAGGGGAGCCGGAACAACTTTCACGATTATAATACCCAGGGGGGATGAGCATGAAAGAGGTAAAAAGTAGAAAAATTGAGAAGAAGAAGCCAAAGCCGAGAATACTCCTAATAGACGACGATGAAAACATAAGGAGGGTGCTAACCGAAATACTGCAGGAAAAGGGATATAGAGTAGACTCGGCAGAAACAGGCGAAAGAGCAATAGATCTCTCCAACAAGAGATTCTACAATATAGCCCTAATAGACATCAGACTCCCAGACATGAGCGGAGTAGAGCCCCTCACAAGGCTCAAAGAAACCAAGCCCAAGATGAGGAAAGTAATCATCACTGGCTACCCAACCCTCGAAAACGCTATAGAAGCCCTAAACGGAGGAGCCCACGCCTACATAATAAAACCCTTAGACATAAGCAGGACATTAGGCCACAATAGAGCAACAACTAGAAAAGCAAAGAGAAGAGGAGAAAATGACAGAACAACAGCTAGTCGAATACATCGAAACCCGCGTACGACAGCTAGAGCAGCAAGAAATAAGGAAGTAGGGTTCGCTAATCATTTGCGTGTATGAATAATGCACACTAAACCGTTGGATTACACTAGTGCCATGCACTTTAAATCTTTCCATTTTTTTTAGGTTTTATATATTTTGATAAAAAAAGCTTGTATCTTACGATATAATACATTGATATGGCTATAAATTCAAATTCCGGAATAATGAGGATTTGGCAAGCTACTAGATAATGTAATCTTTCGCCCAGGGGAGTCTGTCTTGCGGTATAGCAAGAAGGCATTGGGTGTCCGTGCCGAAACTTCAGCTTTTTTATTTCAAGGTGAAGAAGTGTTCAAAATTGTAATATATGAAAACGACAATGCTGTGCTATAAATGCTAGAATAATGCTCTATAAATCTTTTCCATAACGTTTAATTTTAAATTGCCTAACATTTAAAGTTGAGGAGAAGGGAGATTATGCGGAAAATCGTACTAATGATGCTTTTGGTCACTGTGGTTTCAGGTGTAACAATTGTCCACGATTCCTTTGCAACGCATACGGCCACTGTGCAGTGGGCAAAAGAACCCCCAGCAGACCCAACCTACCCGCCACACCCAGGAAAGCCAAACGAATACTACTGGAACGGCTACACACCAAAATGGATAAACTTCACCGTAAAAAACGAAGGCCCAGACCCAATAAAAGAAATAAAAATAGTATTCAAAAAAGACCCTAACGGAAACTCCTACTTCAACTTCACCCAAACTCAACAAAAAACAGGTTGGTACGCAACACCGGACGAATTCGGCCCCAATAAACGCCCCACCGTTCTGTACTTCCGCACTGACACACCAGCATACTACATAAAAGAGGGCGAAACCGCCCGCTTTGACATATTCTTCACCCAAGGCCCCAGAGAAGAATGCAGCTACAACATCGACGTCTGGACAGTTGACGCTGGATCACCAGCGGAAACAAGATTCCATCAACTATTCATACTAATAGATAACCATCTCCCAACGGTTGAAATAATAACACCCAAAAATGGAACAATATTCCAATATGGAGAAACCGTGTGGGTAAACGGCACCGCAAGCGACACAGAAGGCTTACATCCTTCTGGAATAAAAAAGGTTGAATTATGGTTCACCTATATAGAGAAAACAGGAACCTCAAAACCAACATTTGTAGGACTAATGAAATACGATAAGAAAAACAATGTTTACTGGTGGAAAACCAAGTACGACTACTTACGAGATGAGGCTTGGCACAAAGCAGTAGCCATTGCATACGACTATGCGGAAAACAAAAAAGAGTCAGAACCAGTAACGTTCTTCTGGTACAAACCTGAAAGACCCATAGACGCTTACACTATTGACCAATGCTTCCTCTATAACAAACCAGTGGGACACGTAGACTCGACAGTAAAAGTCATCGGAAAAACAGGTTTTCTCCCAAACCATGAAATAATCTGCTACTTTGACAAACAAGAAATTTGCAGAACCAAAACGGACAGCTTCGGAGCGTTTTCATGCACATTTAAAGTTCCAGAGGTGACACGCGGAAAATACAAAATAAAAGCAACAGACGGTAAAACCACGGTGGAAACAGACTTCACAATTATCCCGTGGGTATGGGTTAATCCAACAGAAGGTTACGTAGGTGACGAGGTAATCGTTACAGGCAAAGGATTTGCTGCAAATGTGGAGATAGACGTGATATACAGAGATGTAAGTCAAGGTAGATACTTTGACCAATGGGCTTTGGAGTGGGGCGACGGAATAAAACTTGAATGGAAACCACACCTTGACAACCTCACGGTAACACCGAAAATCAATCCTCCAAAAACTAATTCAAAAGGAACATTCACTTTCAAGTTTAAAATCCCCCAAAGCTACGGTGGATACCACCCAATCTACGCTGAAGAGAGAAAAACAAAAATTAGAAGCGGGTGGATGCCAGACTACCCTCAAGCCGCACTTTTCAAAGTTAAAACAAAAATATGGACAGAGCCAGCCATGGGTCTAAGCGGGCAGTTTATACAAATTTTCGGAGAAGGCTTGCCACCACCAAAATACACAGAGAGAATCTATGATTGCGCAACCAAAAAGACCACAACTCAAACACACGACTATTACCTAGTCCTAGATTTCGGTCCCAACAAGTACTGGGTCTACGAAAAAGGCTTCATACTAAACAACGAATTTGACTATGCATGGCTAAACAAACTATATTTGCCCTTCGCCTACCGCTTCCCCAAAGACACTGCGCAATACCCAGACCCAGCGAGTCCAGTGTGGAACGGTAAACTCTGCTGGCAAGACGCAGACAAACAATACCATATAGGCTCACCATTCCTCAAAGTACCAGCTCTCACACCCGGAACATACAACATAAAACTTTACCAGTTTGACACCACCGCAGAAAAAGTCATCTACAAATTCGAAGCGACAACACCCTTCCAAGTCCTAAAAGACCCGCTGTACGTAAGAGTAAATACGGGAACACTATACTTTAGCGGAGAAAACGTGAAAGTATACGCAGAAGTAGACCTGGACGGAACAGCAACAGACCCCACATCAATAACATTCAAGCTATATCGCGAAAACACTCTACTACAAAACCTGTCTCCACAAAAAATAGCCACAGGACTCTACTCAGCATCATTCGTGTGCCCAAATGAAAAAGGAAACTACTTCATCATAGTAAACGCAACATTAGAGGTAGATGGTATATCACTAAGCGGTTTTGGAACAGCGAGCTTCATAGTAAGTCCCACGCTTGACGGATTCAACGCAACGTTAACTTCAATAAACAACAACATTGCAAGCATCAGAACAACAGTAGGACAAATAGAACTAGACCTATCAAATGTCGAGACGGAAATAAAAGAAATAAAAGATGGCATCGCAACGCTTGAATTAAAAATAAACGAAGGCTTTGCAGGAATAACTCTTGGAACAATATCTGCGAAACTGGACAGCATAATCGACGAAATAACATTAACAGGGCAAAACATCGCTCTTATAAAAACACGTTTAGACTTTGACATTCAAGGACAAATCAGCGAAATCAAAGGAAAAACAGTTACAATAGAGACCCAAGTAGGTAAAATCTACACAACAATTGACTCCATAAAAATAGAGACAGGACTTCAACCCACGAACCTAGCGCTCTCGCTAATAGCAGCCATATCCGCCATAATAGCAGCCATACTCATATTCAGAAAGTTGTACGCTTAAATCTTCCCTCTTTTTTCTACGGCAATAGAATTTGAAATAAGTGTTTAACATTCATAAAGCTTATTAAAAACTTTTGGACATCTCTTGCCATCATGAACCGGAATCTGATAAGGTTTGTGTTCTTCTGTATTGGAATCGCAACAGCAATAGCTGCATCAACTGTTCTCTTGTTCATTCTTTGCTTGAACTTCAGCCAGATAAGGGTTGTTACATTTGAAAATAATCCGTTGATTGCAAGCCTTGAAATCATGTTGCTGATTAATGGAATAGCCACATGCATCGCGGCATCGGAAATATATTATAGACATGTAATGCCGAAGCGTGAATGACATTTTCGTATTTCATATGACACAATATTTCCTTAGGAAGAATATAGAATTATTTTACATAATTAGTTAAATAAGAGAATAAGCAATTTTATCACAGCGGAGAGGGAGAAAGAGTGAAATGTCCTAAATGCAATGAAGATATGTGGTTGTTATGCAGAAGAGATCAAGACGGCTTCATGAACGAAGTTTACTACAGATGCCTAGCGTGCGGTCACGTTCCAGCTCAAACTAGCCAAATAAAAGCAAGAAAGCCGCCGATCACAAAACCTGCATCACGTGTAAGACATGGAGGCGGCAGCTGGAAGTGGCGCATTGGAACAACAACAATGATTGCAACATTGATTTTGGCCTCAGTCATGCAAATACCTGTTCCAGTAAGGGTTTTAGCCACACAGGTTTCTATAGACCCGGTGAAGGATATACTGCCATACATAGGGCTTGTAAACTTCACCATATCAAAGTTCGGTTTAAATTATACCGATGGCAGCATACAGCTTCATGTCTCAGCCGACTACGCAAGTATTACAGCTACTGAAACAGCAGCCAACGTGACAACATGCAAGATTCTATTAGGCAAAGTACTAATAAATTACAGAGACACGCAGAGAACATTAAACATGGGTTTTGCAAGCCTCACGATGGCCGTCACAATAAGGTATCAGGAACTCTTGGCAAAGATAGAGTGCACAGCCTATATGCCCCTATGGTCAGCGTTAATGGGTCGGCTAACCGGAAGCTTACCATAATTCACTCAAACAATTTCAAGGGGCTATTCGAAAATGCAGTGTAAATATTGCCAAAAAGAAGTCTACGTAGCCTACATTTGCCCCTACTGCAAAGAATTTTACTGCATGGAACATAGGGATCCAAAATCCCACAACTGTCAAGTCTACCATCAAATGGGCCTAGGCATAGGCGTACTAACCAAGCCAACACAAGTTAAAAAACCCCCGGTCAAAGAAGAAGTTTTAGAATCGTGGCTATACTCGCCCAAAATCTTAAATTTCCGGAAAAACCTCTTTACATTCACCTTTACGTTGGTGCTAATTGAAGAAATACTGCGTTTAATAAGCTATTTGCGATACTCTCCATATATGGAGCCAAACATATATATTGCATTGCTCTCCCAGTTTATAACACCATACATAGCCTCTCCAATATTTTTCTTAACAATCTGTGCAATATTATTTGCAACGAAAAAGCTGTCTGAAAGAATTAAACCCGAAGGAGAATTCTCGACTTTGGCCGCTATCGCTGTGCCAATCAGCGTGTATGTAGCAATAATTATCATTTATGTATATTCGATAGCAAACTGGCTCTTAATAATCGCCCCCTGAGGGTATTGGAATGAGTGTGAAAATAAAAAAATGTTTATTTCTTATATCTTTAATATTCCTTCAAATAGCTGCAACTTTTTTATTAGCATCCACCGTATACGGTGAAAAAGGAAGGAACGTAGACCTCTTCACACAAAAATTGCCGTTCGATGGGAAAGGTTCAAATCAGCCAAGCGACTCGTTTCAACCTCAAGAGGAAGTAATTTTATATGCCCTTGTAACATATAACGGAGCCCCAATACAAAATATGTTAGTAGCCTTCCAGATAGAAGGCCCAAGCCCGCCAGCCATTAACGATCCTATCATAATTATTCTTTCATCAGCTACAAACGAGAGTGGAATAGCAAGTGTATCGTTTCGCATACCTGCTCCAATAAATGGGGATGAATGTATTGTTGTTGGGGAATGGTTCGCAATAGCTACCGTCGATATAGCAGGGGTTGTGGTAAACGATACCTTAACGTTTAGGGTCGACTATGGGGTTAGAATATTAAGTGTTGACATGCTAGATTCTAGGCTGAACCCGCAAACTACGTTTTTACGAGCGGAAAGCATAATCTTTAGTATAACAGCTGAAAACACTGGGTTAACTTCAAAATATGTTTTCTTCACTGTGGATGTTATTGACGCTTCGGCAACTTCCATTATCCACGTTGAGTTTGAACAAACTTTGACTCCGGGTCAAAACAATTTACAGACACTTGCATGCCAGATTCCGCCAAACTCAAGAATTGGAGATGCCACGGTACATGTTAACGCTTATACGGCCCCGCCAATTCAGGGTGGGGCTCCATATGGTCCCCAATATTCCACAACTTTTCAAATTGTCACAAGAGACATAGCCATATCTTCGATTTCGTTGTCAAGTAACATTGTGAGAGCTGGAGAAACCGTAAAGATAGGGATTTGTGTAGAGAACAAGGGCAACTATACTGAATCGTTCCATGTTAAAGTTTTTTATAACCAAACTTTTTTGATGGAAAAATATGTGGATTCGCTTCCGCCGCTCAAAGCTACGTGCATTTATTTCCTTTGGAACACAGCAGGTGCTCCTGAGGGAAATTACATGGTGACCGGAGTGGCCGTCCCTGTTGAAGGGGAAATCGAAGTGGAAGACAATGTATTAAAAGTTGGACCACTAACTGTTTTGCCATCGCTTCCTAACATAGTCCACGATGTGGCAATAACATCTTTGAACGCTGAGCCCCTGCAGGTTGAAGCGGGCCAGCCCGTCAATATTACATTATGCATCAAAAACTTTGGAACAGAACCGGAGTCTTTCAATGTAACCATTTACCGCAATAGTTTTCCATTAGCTATTTTAAAAGTGGGCTCCCTTGCTCCGGGAGCTAATGTAACTTTGTTTTATGTTTGGGATACGTCGAATGTTTTGGAGGGCAATTATACTATTAAAGCGGTTATACCGCCTCTGGAGGGTGAGGAAAATGTGGCTGATAATCAGTTTGTTGATGGGAAGGTGTGGGTTAGGGCTCCGCAGGCACCCGTCAAGAAGCATGATGTGGCGGTTAATTCGTTGAGCATTTCTAAAAGTCATGTTTTTAGCGGCGAGGATTTGATGGTTTATGTTAATGTTGTGAATGTTGGGGATTATGATGAAACTTTTCGTTTAACTGTTTATGCAAATACGAGCGCTGTTTGGGCCTGTCTGGTTGATTTAAGGGCTGGCAATAGCAGACTTTTAAGCTTTGAGTGGAAAGTCAGCTTGGAAGCTGGACGATATGTTGTTTGGGCCAGAGCTGAGAATGTTACCGGTGAAGTGAATGTTGAAAACAATGTATTCGTGTATGGCGTATTGTCAGTTTTGAGTCCATCGAAGCATTATTTTCATGACGTGGCTGTGACATCTCTTCATCCAAGTAGCTACATTGCCTGTTCTGGACAGAAATTGAGCATAACCGTAACGGTGAAGAATCTTGGAAACGCTACGGAAAGCTTCAACCTAACATTGTATTATGACTCAAATGTTATTGGTAAAGTTTTAGTTTCTGATCTCTCGCCAGGGGTTGAAAGGTTGATTGTCTTTGAGTGGGATACGTCTAATGTTGTTGAGGGTAATTATACGCTTAAGGCTTATGCCGAGCCTGTGAAGGATGAGACAGACATTGCTAATAACGTGTTTGTAGATGGGAAAATAACTTTAAAAAGGGTTTTCGTTGCTTCACTATATATATTAATTCTTCCTCTTATAGTCGGGTTGGCGACATTTCTAATTATAATCCTGCTTTACTATCTTCTAAAGAGGAGGGCTGCAAGGCCTATGGCGTCCCAATATGTTCTGCTGGGTAAGCTGGGCGTATAAAGCAAATGACATAATTGAGGTTTAGGTTTACCCTATTGCAAGGACACCTTCCACAATCCTTGATTCGTCTGTGTTAAGCGATTTTGCCAGCCAAGATTTTAGAAGGATGACGTCGCTTGGAATTGGGCCGCTGAACGTGTAAATTCTGCCATTTTTCAAGGCGTCAACTTGGAATGCTTTATCCTCTGGTCTATAAAGGAATGAGATTGCTTCGGGGCCTGTTGCTTGAGCTTTAAAATCCTCCCAATTTTTGCATCTTACAATTAGTGGAGGCCCACGCGCGTATTCGTGCACAATTTTCTTGGTTTTTTGCTCTATGCTGCTTGAACCGGAGCCCAAAATTCTGAAAAGTTTATCTTCCATGTTTGAAAGGTTAACCCTTATGTCTTCAAGATTTTGGCGACTCTCATCGCTTAGCCCTTCGCCTTCAAGAATTTTCTCGAGCTGAGATTCAATCCTTTTCAAAGCCGTTAATACGGCGTTTAAGGCTTCTCTATTTCCGCTCAACGAGTTCCACCTACTACCTTAAATTTAAAAGGAAGCAAATAAGGATGATGGAGTTATAATATAGAAGATACTTTAGTTTAGTGTCGAGGTTGTTTAAAATCTAAAATTTTGAAAAAACCAGCGCCGACAAAGGGTTGCGAAGACTGAAACTGAAATTTTCGCGTTCAACACTTATTAAGTATTCGAAACTTTAGAGAAACGGCTATCTTAATTTAAAAGAGGTGGAAACTATGCGGGCTGAAAATTTTAAAACAGCAGTTATAATCGCTCTGTTAATTGTAACCGTGTCAATTGGATGTCATGACATTTTTGTTCAAGTTGAAAATGCGAAGTTTAAGGCTAATTATGACTCAGCGACTTGGCTGGTGCAGAAGCTTGAAAGCCAAAATATGGAGCTTCTGCAGAATTATAGAAGGCTCCTTTCGTCACATGAGCTTTTGCTTGAAGAGTTTAAGACGCTTAATCAATCATATGTTACATTATCGCAAAACTACACGGCTCTAACGGAGCAGTATCAAAAGGTTTTAGCCGATTATGTTAGGCTAACCTTGGATTATGCCTCTCTTAATTTAACTTATTGGAAGCTTTTCAAAATTACACGGATCTTGAGTGGCAAACATTTGAGTTAAGAAGCAAATATGAAAATTTGTCAAACGCTACCAGATAGATACTTTTGGCAAACTATTCAGAGGTTAAAAGTGAATTTGAAAGGCTTTATTTTGCAGTTTACAAACCTTTACTTTCAAATGAGACCGAAGCGCCATCTATCGATGAGCTTAGGAGTTGGCTGGAAAGGGATGAAACTGACAAGATTAATTATACGTACCCTAATTTTGTATGTGGGGACTTTGCAGTTATGCTTTCGATACATGCTAAGCTTAACCATTGGGACATGGGCGTTGTAGCCGTTTTAGGAAAAACTGCTGATGGAAAAGAATTTAACCATGCCTTTAACGCGATTAGGTGTAAGGAAGGATTGGTTTACGTTGAACCGCAAAATGATGAAATATTCTATGGACCCATATCGGAAGGTGCATGGTATTATCATCCTGGCTTTGGCAGAATATATGTTAACTTGTTCATAATAGTTGTTTTATACCAGCCGCCGCTTGAATAATTATCCATTAAACTTTTTAGTGAATGATTGTATTACACCAAGTTTTTGAAAATGTCTTCATCAAAGAGATACCTTGTCACTGTAATGTCCTTTTTGCCAAAAGCGTCCTCATTATTGCTGATTACGGGAGTGCTTGCTGCAATTACAATTTTCTCGCCTAAAGCATTTTTATGCCATTTTTACAAGTTCCTCGTACTCGTGTGAGGATGGTCTATTTTATTTAGCTTAACGGTTAACCAGATAAGATTGAATATTCCGTTTTCCAACACTTCGCTTACAACTTTGAGTTCGCAGAAATTTGGGTAGCGTTCTAAAAATTTAAAGGGTGCATAGTTTTAACCTAGAATTTTAGGGGCGAATTAAAAACTGGTGTTTCTCGAAATAGTATTAAAATTGTAATATTGCGACTTTTACATTAAAATCGTTAAGTAGCAAAATAGATAAATTGATGATTCGACAAAAATAACTTGGGGAGAAATGGGTTTAGAGGAAATCGAAGCTGTTTACAGCGCTTTCAAAAATTGTCCGAAATGCGGGTCAAAGGAGGGTTTTTGGCTAAGCGTTAAATGGGATGCTGAATACATACAGTGTAAGCATTGTGGCGCTTTATTTGAGATTTGCGAGGTTTTTTCCACAGGTAGGGAGAAGGATAAAGGTTCGATTGGCAGAACTGGCATTTTAAGAAAAATTAGACTTTAATACGGTTAGGGTTAAAGTCGACGGTATGGTAAAGCCTATTATGGTTAGGATTAAGCCTAAACTTGTTGATGCTGCTTGAAGTTGCGTTTAAATGGCGAAAAGCCGCTATTGCCACTCGGAAACAAGTATTGTGGCCAGTAAGCCGACGGTTAAAAATTGTACACCCAGAATTATCAATAGGAAGGCTAGCGCGCGCAGGTGAAACTTTATGTCGGCGGCAAAACCCTATGCACTAGGCGACCCTAGAAGTTCAGCTCATTAAATAACCTGTGCAATTGTTCGCGAGCTCACAGAGCTTTCAATCGCCCTCAATTATGAAAATCTAAAACTGTAAGGTAGTTATATGGTCGGAATTTCTAATGCCCTTCCTCATTATAAGCCGTGAGAATAGCTTAGACGAACTTCACAATTGTCGCATATAAAAATAAATAAAGTTCCTTACATGCACACTGTATTGGAGTAGATTAAGTTACAAATAGCAGATTATATATTAGGTCAGGTCGTATGTTCATGTTAAATGAGGGTGGTTTTGTTGAGTCGAGAAGAAGAGGAAAAGCGCTTACTCAAAAGGTCAAGGGGTTTCTTGGAGACTGCTGAATACCAGATAGGTAGAGGTCTCTACGATCTTGCGGCTTTCAGTCTGGAACAGGCTTTGCAGCTTTTTCTAAAAGCAAGGTTGTTGGCTGAGGGCATCGATTATCCGAGAACGCATAGTGTTAGGGCTCTGCTAGAAATTCTTTCTGAAGTGGTTAGTGAAGATAAAAAGGCGGATATTAGGGGTGTTTTAGAAAATTATCTGATGGAGCTCAGTGTGCTGGAAGACGCATACATAACGTCGCGATATGTGATGAGGGATTTCAGCCTGCAAGAAGCTGAGAAGCTTCTTAAAGCGGTTAAGGAGATAATGAAAGATGTCGCTTGACATTTTGGTGAAAAGAGCATTAATGAGAAGAGAGGCCTTTAGAAACTTGAATGAGCACCTTAAAACCATAAAGGATATTGTTCATAAGCTTGATCCTAAAGCCGAAGTTTTCCTCTTCGGATCTGTTGCAGAGGGAAAATATAACTACTCAAGCGATATAGACGTACTTATAGTTACGG
>Ga0164310_10001959_pt1 | contig 11782 bp, 10 predicted proteins | sample GuaBasSedimGuay1_FD_121795 | JGI IMG/M metagenome (GOLD analysis project Ga0164310, IMG submission 121795) | Subseafloor sediment microbial communities from Guaymas Basin, Gulf of California, Mexico - Guay1, Core 4569-9, 0-3 cm | ecosystem: Environmental > Aquatic > Marine > Hydrothermal vents... | reverse complement strand
GTTTGGGTTCTTGTGAAAATATTTATTTAATTTTTTTAATTTTTCTAATTTTTCTTCTTAACAAACTTTGGCCACTTCACAACAGATCCGAATATTTTTATATCATTCCTGCTGAGGGTTTTTGTTATGAATGTTAGCATCGCGTAAATCATTATGGCCGCTGATGAGACGACAATAAATTCTGTGATTGGCCGCATGACTAGAATGGCCTTTAGCTTGTAAATTAGAAAGAGGACTATTAGGGAATTAACTAATGACTTAAAAATAGATTTAACTGGGAATGAAATTTGTATGTATTTTTTTGTGTAATTGAGTGTTATTGCAAATCCGATGATAAACGACAGTAATGTTGCTGTGGCTGCGCCTAGTATACCATAGCGTGGAATCAACAAAAGATTAATAATGACATTGGACAGGGCCATTATAACAGCTGCTTTTGTATTTAGAATAGGTTTTCCTATACCAGCCAAACTTGTGCCCATTATTCCGCGCAAAAGGAAGAATATTGACGTTAGCGATAATATTTGCAAGGCGAGATAGGCCTGTATGTATTGAGAACCGAAAAACAAGTTGAGCACTAGTTTTGGAAATGAAAGCATAATTAGCAGAGCAGGTAGAATTAAGACAAAGGAAAATTTAATCATTTTTTCTAGGATTAATTTTAGTTTCTCTTTTTTGTCAGAAGACCATAGTTCTGAGCTTAGTGGAAATAATATTGTTGTCAAAGCTGCTGTAAAGACAAATAATAGCCGGGATGTTGGCAGAGCAACCTGATAAAGGCCAACTTCCTCCAAGGAACGAAACATCGTGAGCATTATTGTGTCAGTATATCCAAGAATCATATAAGCAATTAATCCGAAAAAGACAGGCAAAGAAAATTTTATTATTTGATTTTTAAGGCCTTTTGTGATTTTGGTTTTATATTTCAGAAGTGGTCTAACTAAAGAATATATCTTTGGTGATAAAATAAGTGCTGTTAAAATTGGCGCTAATATAAATATAAAAATTGTTTTTTCTATGTTAAGTGGTTTGAAAAAGAAAAGTAGAATTAAGATTAAAAAAACTCTTAAAAAATTAGTCAGGGATAATAAAAGCATCTTTTGGCTGCCTTGAAATACGCATCGCTCGAAAACAAGGACCAAATCTGCAAAAAGGATAAAAGAAAATATTTTTATCAAATGTGAAACTGGTTGATGGAAGATATGTATAGCAAACCAGTTGGAAAATATTGTTAAAAATATTATTGAGAGGAGAACAAATATTAGTTGTATTCTAAATGTGAATACCAACATTGATTTTAATTTTTTATATTGTTTTTTTGCCTCAAACTCTGGTATGAACTTTACAATAGCCGAGCCAAACCCTAAGTCGCGAAAGAGGATAAAAAATGATACAAATGCAAATAAAGCATAGAACAGGCCGTAATCTGCAACAGATAGCTGACGTGTTAAAAGTAGCCTTATCAAATAGCCTAAAAATGATGCTGCTACTGTGAATAAAAAAACTACGCCAGCCCCCTTTGCTATGTGTCGTGCATAATTCTTTGACATGTTATCAATTTATTTAATAATAATTTAAAATAGTTAAAATATGGCCAGAACTAACCTGACCATTTAAAGTTAATACCACCAAAAATTTATTAAATTATTTATCAATATTTTTAGAAGAGCAGCTTTTGACGTTTTTTATCACTAAAGAAAATAAAATATAAAGACTATCAGTAAAACCCATGTTATTATTCCAACCAGCATTCCTTTATCTTTCAAGGCCTTTGAAGGAGAACCTAAAATGGCCTTCTTTTTTTTATCATAACCAAATGAAAAATATCTGAATAGAAGGTAAAGCGAGACTGGAAGCGTCGCAGTCGTATAATAATTTGTAACAAAAATTGTGTAAATAGCATATGAAATAAAAAGTGAAGATAGTGTGAATATTATAAAATTGTTTAGCATATCAGCAGTATAATGTCTTAATACCGCCCTGTGCTTGTACGCATTTTTTCCTAAAAGATCCAGTTCAGATTTTCTCTTGCATAACGCAAGAAAAAAGGCCAGCAAAAACGTGCATAAAATCAACCATTCTGAAACGGCTACATTTATTGCAAACGCGCCAAGAACCGCGCGAAGAACAAAATTAACACTTACTGTCAGGACATCAACTAAAAAGATATTTTTCAGTACTAACGAATATAGCAAACCTATAAAGACAAATGTTAGGCCGCCCAAAAAAAACATTTGGCTTATAGATAAGGAAATATAGAGACCAACTAACAAAATAATTATTGAAAAAAATAAAGCAGCTGATTTGGAAAGATGGCCAGATGGAAGCGGGCGATTTCGCTTTACAGGATGCTTCTTGTCTTTTTCTATGTCTACTATATCATTGACAATATAAACAAACCCGGACAGCATGCACAAAACAACAAAGGCCAAAATAGATTTTTCTAAAAGAGTTGTGTTAAAAAGGTTGCCTGAAAATATAATAGCTATGAAAACTACAAAATTCTTATACCATTGATGCGGCCGCATTAATTTTATCAGGTATTTGAGCATACTCTCACTTTTCGGGCTTATTTATCAGATTTAATCAAATTTAACTTTGAAAAGTTTGACTTCTCCGCCCCAATTATTGACCAGTTGGAAATGAGACAGACCAGCACCATTGAAAAAATACATTCGTGTAAACATGCTGTTTTCAATTTCTTCTGGTATGACATATATTATCTGCTTTGACGGATCCATCCATATCATACCAGGAACCTCTGCGTCCTTTATCGGCTTTAAAAACATATGATTACCGGAAAAATAAACAATTTTAGCAACTTTTGCAAATGCAGGTCCTTGCTTAAGATATGGTGTATACGACAAGACGCCGCTAACGTTTTTTTCATTAACAACAAATGCCTGATTATTTCCTAAGGAATATACATAGTTAGTAGAATTATCCTGTGCCTTGTTTGTCATGGATAAGCGGATAGGATAATAAAAGGATTTTACCCCCTTTCCCGTATTCGGGCTCCAGGTTGCAAAATATGACCACCACTGGCTCTTACCAACAAGATCAGACGAAGCAATAAAATACATCTCGCTACAGTTGCCCTTATAAAGTTTTAGTATGTCTATTGCTTTTTCTTCATCATCTGTATACAGAACAGTAGCCATGTCTTTCATTCTTGATCTTATTATTTGTCCGTCAGATAATTCATACATTGTCAGGTCGTCAAATGCCTTTGAGTTCATGTCTATTAATGACGCATTAAAGTGAGCCTTGGAATTCTGACATCCACCGTCGTAAACAGCACCACGCTCAGCTATCGCTGTTATGAAATGGCCAGGATCCCAATAAGTTGCGATAACAGAACAGTTGGCCGTGTTATTTTTAATCCAGTTAAGTGCGTCCCACCAGTTGTCTGTTAGAATAGGTGGACTATACATAGAGATCTGATAAGATGATGCCAGGTTTGGCGAAACAAATACAAAAAGGAAGAAAAATATTATTAATAGCAGGGAAATTTTATCCCATTGTTGGGCATGTCGGTAGAAAAAATACAAGCCAAGTGCCAGAAGTATAATAACAATTGGCCGTGTAACAGGAAATACCAGCAAAACTAGTGAAAATGTTCCTGTTAAGGCGTATGATATATTTTTGTCAAGTTTAGACGAAAATTTGAAGATTAACAAAATGGATACCGCACAAAAAAATAAAAATAAATACTTGAATGGCAGAACCCCGATTTTTGAAGGTATTGAAAGTTTAAAATATAGATAAACAACTGAAACTAACCATAAAATCAATTGTGCAATTTTTTTGTCATCCATTTTTATCATCTGGTTCATTTTTTGGTGTTTTGGTTTTTTTATATTTTTTTCATCTTGTTGATTTAATTCTTAATCAAGTATTTCTTTGTCTTCTCCTATTGCCACCCTGAATAGTTTGGCAATTAAAATGCTGGCAGCAATCACAACAGGTGTTGATAGTAAAACAATAAATCTAACAGCAAATATGCTTGCTACTAATGAACCAATAAACCATATGAACAATAATATAAATGTATCTTTGTGTTTGCCTTTTTTGAAAAATGATAGACCAAGATATAGCAAGGATGCAATAGATAAAATAAACATATACGGGTTTAGACGAAGAGCTACTGTTGACATTTTTTGCAAAATTCCGCTTCCATCAGGTGCTGTCATCTCAGCAATGGAAACCCAGACATTTGGAAATCTTATATGTGCCTCTGATTTATATTGAGAAGCGCCAAAAGGACCTCTTACTATACCAATCGGATATCTAATACCAAAAAACGGAACTGTTAATAAAAAGAATACTAAAACTATGGTCAAAAATGAAAATAAAAGAGGCTTCGTTGTTTGCATTGTCCTGCTTAAATTTTTTGTATGTACTAAATCTATAACTATCTTAATAAAAACAAACCCAGCAAAAAGCCATGGCACATACCAAGAGCCAGACCATGTGTGTGCAAACAAGGCAAGGCCAATGCCAGTTAATAAAGAGTAAATAATTGAATTTTTATGCCAACCATTTTTTAATGTCTTTTGGGTTGCGAGAAATAATGCTATTGGCACAAGCGTCATTAACAGCACTATACAGTCTGAGTCAGGATCTCCACCAAGAGTACGGGTCATGTTAAATGGATTAAAAATAAAAAGAAATGCAGCTATCACACCCGCCTTTCTGTCCATCAGGCTTTTGCCAATATAGTACATTGGTATTGCTGCTAACGATGCAAGCAAGGCTGGAAAATAAATTAAAAACCGCCATAATTGCAGATCTGGCTTGAACAATCTTGTAAACATGTATGAGTAAGCACCAAGATAAATATACAGTCTTCTTAGCCCTGATGTAGGTAACCCCTCTGGTGCGGTCATATATGGGTCTATGGCAGGTATGTGGCCATCTTTCACAACAAAATTCATATATCTGTAAAAGTAATATGAATCAATATTTCTCAGGTACGGATAATGAAAACCAACAATACGTATGTAAAAGCCGAGTAAGATTATTGCTATTATAAGAAATAGTGGCCATCTTTTTTTTATAAAATTTACAGAACGCTTTTCAATTCTCTTAAGGCCTCCTATATCTATCTCTATTTCATCTTTCTTCTCTTTTGTTGCTGGTTGTGGTGTTTTTTCATTTCCTTCTATTTCTTTAACAACTTCTTCTTTAAGTTTTTCATCCTTGATAAAGCCAAGTTTTTCCTTTAATTTTTTAGTTAATTTTCGTGCAACCATGAAATCACTTATTTGAAAAGGTTTTTATTCTTAAATTATCTTTCTCCAGTGCTTTAATATAAATTTTATTAGCTTTAATTTTGGCATTTTCCATATTAACTTGGAAAGATTATCATAGTTGTTCTCTATTACTGGCGCAGCCTGCTCTATATCAGGGCCAAATTCGTCAAAAAAATCATCTATTTCGTTATTTGACATCTGTCTGTAAACTTTTCTAACTAAAAGGCCGGCCCGAATTTCCTTTTTTAGTTTTTTTTGCCACTCCCTCTCATAGTTTTTGAGACCAGAAAAATCACCAGATGCAAAGCATGATAAAATAACTTTATGAGCGATTGCTGCAGCTGTTAAGGAATATATTATTCCACCGCCTGTTATTGGCTTGACTTGGCAGGCCGCATCGCCAATTAGTATGCAATTATTTCTTCTTGTTTTTATTAGACCAGTCGGTATCAGGCCAGCATATAATTTTCTTGGTTTTACATTTTGCTCTGCCAAAAAATAACTGTAATTTTTTTTCGGACTGAATCCTGTAACAAGGCCATATTCTCCAAAAATAGACCATGCAATAAAATCAGGCGAGTAAAGTTTATTGAGAAATATCTTTTTTCCCTTGTTTTTCAAAGATTTTGTAAAAATCCCAAAATACATCTTTGGCTTCTTGTTTGTTATTGCCTTTCTTGTTATTGAGTTAGCACCGTCTGCACCAACCAGAACTTTTATAAAATATTTATCTTTATCTGTCTTAACCAAAGAAAAATTGTCATAAATTTTAACTTCTTCTACAGTTTCGTATTTTATCTTTATTTTACTGCGTAGGAATTTTGCAAATTTTTTCCTTTTCAGCACATAAACAAAAGGTTTCTTTGTTTTTATTTTTATAATTTTTCTAGAGGGAGAAACAATCTCTGCTGTTCTTATTTTTTTATCTATTAACTTTTTTATTGTCTTCTTGTCAAAAAATTTTTCTATAGCTGTTGAAACAATGCCAGAATCTTTTAACTTGATTTTTGGCGATTTTTCAAATACAATTATTTTTTTATCTTTTTTATTATTTTTTTTCAACAAATACGCTAGGTAAGAACCTGCAACCCCAGCACCTATTATGCCTATATCATACATTTAATCGCCTTGTCAAGCAGATAATCACTTTAATAGTTTGCGATTTATATTTTTAAATACATTTTTATTTATTCATTATAATTGTAACGTGATATCATGATATGGTCGCTTTATTTCAAAAATGTAAAAAAACTGATGTTTTTGCCGATTATTGTATTTATTTTATGTGTCTTGATTCTCGGATATAATATTCATACTACAGGATATCTGATAGAGAGGGATATTGAATTATCTGGCGGCAAGCTTCTTAGCATAATAACAACTGATAATGTAAAAATAAGTGATGTAGAAAACGTATTAAAATCAGAAAATATAAAAGATGTAAATGTAAGAATTGCATCCAGTGTTGCCAGCCCAAAAAGGACAATATTAATACAAATGCCTGAAGATGTCGACGAAAAGAAAATAATAGAAAAATTGAATTTTATAAACATAGAAGATTACTCTATAAAACAGGTTGGCGCTGCTCTTGGTAAAATATTTTGGCACCAGACAAAGCTCGCTATATTCTTTGCGTTTGTATTAATGGCTGTTGTTGTTCTTTTGTTATTCAGAACAATCGTCCCAAGCACAGCTGTTGTTTTTGCAGCAGTTGCTGACATAACCGTAACTATAACAATACTCTCGTTAATTGGTGTTAAGTTATCTTTACCAATACTTGCAGCACTTTTAATGCTAATAGGTTATTCTATAGATACTGACATACTGCTAACAAGCAAGTTGCTAAAAGGTAGCGGAACAAGAGAAGAAAAATTAAAGGCAGCTATTAAAACTGGTTTGACAATGTCTTGCACAACCTTGGCAGCAATTTCTGTTTTATACCTTGTCACATCAAATATCGTGCTTAAGCAGATAGCAATGGTTCTGCTTTTTGGATTATTAACAGACATACCTACCACATGGCTGACAAATGTTGGAATACTGCTAAGATTTTTAGGTGAAAAAAATGACTAAACTGCTAAAAAATTTCAGCGTATTATTATGGATATTTTTTATAGTTATTTCACTTATAGCCATACATCCGAGATTAAATGCAAATGGCCTGAAAATAACATCAATAGACTCATCCTCTCCTCTTGTCAACAGACTTAAACCAGGTGATATAATTTATAAGATAAATAATGAAGACGCCACACAAGCGCTGCTAGAAAAAAATTATACAGAAGTTAATCTTGATACAAATAAAGGGAAAATGTTCTTTCTTATTAATGGTTCTTTAGGTGTAGAAACAAAAAAAGTTGAAAAAACAAACCTGAAGTTTGGATTGGATATCAGGGGAGGTACGAGGGCGATAATAAAACCAGATCTCAATGAAACAGAAACAAAAGAAGAAAAAGAAAATATGGTGAGGCAAATTATAACAACACTGCAAACAAGGATAAATGTTTACGGTCTACAGGAGTCAACATTCAAACCTGTATGGGATGGTGAAACAGCATATATACAAATAGAACTTGCGGGTGGAAATAAAAAAGAGCTTCAAAACTTGCTGGAAAAACAGGGAAAATTTGAAGCAAAAATACCTCTTCCTATAGAAAATAATAAAATACATTTTAATGACAAATATTATGATGTTCCTGATGAGCATGAATTTGAATTAGAAAAAATAAAATTTGAAAAGGTAAATGAAAGCTATGTAGAGGCTACTGTCTATTCTGGCTCAGATGTTAAAATGGTTTATATGGACCCAGAACATTCTTGGCTTAAATGCTATAAAGATGGGTGTGAATGGGGCTTTCAGGTTCTTATAAGTCAGGAAGGTGTCGAAAGATTTGATAAAATAATAAAAAACATACCTTCTACACTTAAAACTGGTGAAAAGGTTTATCTAACTGAACCAATAAAATTATATTTGGACGACAAACTAATGGATGAACTCAGAATAGCAGCAAGCCTGAAAACCAGCCCGACATCTACACCAGCTATAACAGGCGGAGCTGAAAATGAGGCAGAAGCTGTTGAAGAAAAGAGGCAGCTGCAGTCAATACTCAGAAGCGGAGCCTTGCCAGCAAAAATATCAATAGAGCAGATGGATGTTATATCACCTAAGCTTGGCTCTTCATTTTTAAGGTCAGCTGCTATTGCAGGATTAGGAGCTATAATCGCTGTTATGTCTGTTGTGTTTATAAGGTATAGGAGACTAAAATTAGCCATACCAGTTATGCTTGTGTCTCTGTCAGAAGTGTTGATCATTCTTGGTGCTTCTGTATTTCTTGATGTTATTGGCTTTGGCTGGACAATTGACCTTGCTGCTCTTGGTGGGATAATAGCTGCAGTTGGAACCGGTGTAGATAGCCAGATAATTATACTCGACGAATCAATAAGCGGTGAAAAGAGGGAGTGGTCTTTAAAAGAACGGTTAAAAAGAGCGTTCTTCATGATATTTGGCGCAGGTGGTACGACCATCGGTGCTATGTTGCCGCTAATGGTGCTTGGGTTCGGACTATTAAGGGGGTTTGCAATAACTGCCTCTGTAGGTGTTTTGGTTGGGATTCTAATAACAAGACGGGCATTTGGCGTTATTGTTAGGCATATATTAGAGGACTAAATATACACCAGCCGATATACATCAGTTGCCAGAGCTATGTATAATTATTCTAAAGTTTTATAATTAAACAAGGCCAAAATGGCCAGGATTAAGGCTGCAAACCATATTTATCCTAAAGTTTATTGTAAAAACCCTAATATATGATAGAAGCATTTAAAAGCTTTTTGGCCATCAAAATCTTTAAATACCTTATGTCAATAATGCTTTTTACAAACTATATACCAAAATAAGAGGTGGAAAAAATGGATAAAGACCAAATAGGAAGCTGGGCTTTCTTATTGGGTATTTTAATAGCGATAGTGACAGCATTTGTAACATTAACATGGGTTCCAGTAGTACTAGTATTACTTGGTTTGCTTGTCGGTTTCCTTAATTTAGGAGATAAACAAACACAGTCATTCTTAATAGCTTCTATTGCATTTCTAGTAGCAGGAACAGCAAACTTGAGCGCAATACCTTCAATAGGAACATATCTAGAGGCTATGTTAACAAACATTGGCCACTTAGTTGCTCCAGCAGTTGTTGTTGTTGCTCTAAAAGCTATATATGACTTTGGTAAAGGGTAAAGCATAGGGCTTTGTCCTTTTTTTTCTTTTTTTTATATTTTAAGAATGGTTTTATTCACTAATTATATTGACGTATTAGCCAATAGAGGCAACTATAAATATGCCACTAAGCTCACTGAGCACGAGAATTCTGTTATGCTGAATCAAGTCATACAAAATATTTTAATCCTGCAAAAAAGAGCGCCAAACCAGCTATTAGTTTGATAAGTTGGAATGCCCAGAAAACTGTCAAAAATAATACAAGTTGGGGTAATGTTCCCATAACTGATAATAACCACATTGCACCAAGAGATTCCACTGTCAAAACAATACCAACCAATAAAAATGCAATTGGTTGAAGATTGTTTAGGGATAATTTTCTAGGTTTTCTGTTAATAGATTTTTTCTTGATATTTTTTTTCTTTTTCAGATTAATCACCTTTTTTTAGCTCTAAAATGGTTGCAGCCAGATCGTTATTTAATTCCTCTAATTTTTTTTCAACGGTCTCTCTATCCTTGCCCGTCTTTTCCATTATCATTTTTATATCATCTTCAGTTGGCTCATTCTTTTCTTCTTCCTTGGCCTGGCCCATAACCTGATAGGAGGGCTGGCCCATCATGTCCATATAAATAACTTTTGGCTTTTCTATAACAATATTTTTATCCTTTAATTCTATAACCACACGTTCGGCATCTATCTCTTTCATGTTTGTTTTTACCTGCTTAACAAGGTTTGTCATTTGTTTAATATTTTTTAGTTGATCGAACATTAGATTTCACCTCTAAGAATGTGTTTAATATCCATTTTGCGCATATAACTGAGATAACTGTTGAACAAACAACGAGCTGCACAAAAAGGCTTTTTCTAGCCTCTTTCCAGTTTATTCTCATAACCACACCTTTAAAGTATTCGACGCAAAAACTATTAATATGTTTTCTATTTTTCTTTCACTTATTTTTGGCATATTAGTCGGTATAATATGCGGTCTTATACCAGGCATACACCCCAATCTTGTAAATACCCTGCTTTTAGCTTTTGTAATGAAAACATCTATTAATCCGTTATTCTTGTTAGTATTTATTGTTTCTGTCTCTCTTACAAACGTTGTAGTCAACTTTATACCATCTGTTTTTGTTGGTGTTCCTGAAGCAGGAACAGAGCTGTCAATACTACCTGCTCATAAGATGCTTATCAGAGGGGCTGGTCCAGAAGCTATCCGCCTCTTTATGCTTGGGTGTGTTGGAGCAGTATTATTTTCTTCTACATTAATATCTGCTTCGGTTTTTATTATTCCAAAAATCCTCCCATTTCTTGAGAAATATGTGTGGGTAATCATAGCACTTATAAGTGTTTTTCTGATGCTAAAGGATAGGCGAATTTCTTTTTTTATATTTTTGCTGGCTGGTACTGTTGGCGTCCTCTCCTCAAAGTTGCCAATAAGTCAAAATCTTGTTCTTTTCCCGCTTTTATCAGGAATGTTTGGTATGAGCACTCTTATTTTAAGTATGCAGAAGCAGGAAAAGATTCCTAGACAGGATAAAAAGATAGTTGTGTCAAAAAATACGATTTATAACAGTGTTATAAAAGGTTCTTTTGCCGGTCTTTTCACTTCATTGTTACCAGGAATTTCAGCAAGTGCTGCAGCAATGCTTGTCTCTGCTTCATCCACAGAATCCTTTTTGATAAGTGTCGGTTCTATACAGGTCATAAATATGTTTTTCTCATTTTTGATGCTCTGGCTTATTGGAAAAGGAAGGAGTGGCTCTGCTGTTGCTATAAAACAAATAGTTGATGTTGGGATAACTGAAATAAAGCTGATTATAATAATAGCTGTTCTAAGCACATTAATCAGCGTGATAATCACATTTAAATTGTCAAAATTTTTTGCAAAATACGTGGAAAAAATAAATTATCGTATTTTAACAATATTTATAATGACAGTTCTTACCACGCTTGTAATTATTTTAACAGGTCCATATGGCCTGCTCCTTTTTGCAACATGCACCTGTCTTGGCCTACTGCCACCACTGCTAAAAATAAGGCGCGTACATCTTATGGGTGCATTAATTATACCAACAATTTTATATTTTCTCGGAATTTAAGAAAAATATCATGTGAAGTTAAGGCTGGTTTTCATTTTACTTCTTCACATTTTTTCATATATCACTTCATCAAAATTTTTTAATTTCACATTTATTTCACTAACTTCACACCCCCTTGTTTCAAGTGGAAAATTCAGACCCCCTTGTTTCCTATGGAGCGTTTTTCTTTTTTAAAAAATATGAACATAACAGTGTTATATTCACTAGATATG
>Ga0164310_10001958_pt1 | contig 11784 bp, 16 predicted proteins | sample GuaBasSedimGuay1_FD_121795 | JGI IMG/M metagenome (GOLD analysis project Ga0164310, IMG submission 121795) | Subseafloor sediment microbial communities from Guaymas Basin, Gulf of California, Mexico - Guay1, Core 4569-9, 0-3 cm | ecosystem: Environmental > Aquatic > Marine > Hydrothermal vents... | reverse complement strand
TGTTTCACCTGTTGATTCGCCCCTCCATCCGGCTATGGAAACTTCACTTTCGACTGCTCGCTTAGCACGAGAGTCGTATCAAAGGCTTCCGGCTTCTGCAGTGCGCTTGTGAACATGGCAATAATGTCCGTTGGTTCCATCGTTCTTATTCTCTCAGAATCGGTACCGACTATTCGAAGGTTCTGGTAAACACCTGACTCGGCCAGAATTCTGAATGGGTCTCCGTCTTGCTTTCCCTCCACCACAAGAAACTTGTCGAAGTCCTGAAACTCGTCTTTCGGTCCCCTCAGGCTTGCTCTGATTCGTCGGACACGATCCGATTGGAGAACATTGTCCAGAAGATACGCCCTTATGATTCTGTTTCCGACCTTTCTTCTGATATCCACGAACTCCTCAGTGGACCCGTCTGCCATTTTCAGCTTCCAAGTTTGCTCGCTCGACACTGCACCACCGTCGTTACTTCTGCTAGGTGCCGCAATATAGAGATTGTCTGCTCATACTCCTCTCCCACGCGCGGAATATCTTTATTTGCTCGTTAGGCAATCACTCCATCACTCTTTGGCTGGAGTGAGCCCTTATGTTGCAGACAATCGACATGGCCATCCGCGAAGTGCACATTGGCCTATGGTTTCTCGTCGTCGGCTATTACTTCTTTCTATTCCTGTTCCTGTTGTTCTTCAGATGGCGTACGACAAGGAACCCGTTCCAGTTCGCCATGTCCCTCTTCTTCCTATTGTTGGCTGTGGGACGTGTCTTTTACTTCATAGGCGACTTCTACGCGGATTCCACTTCATTGTACGGCTCTCTACCATCCTTGGGCATCACTCCCTTGCTGCCTGATAGTACGCCTTGGCTTAGCATGGGTGCTTTCTTCCAGTGGATGGCACTGGCGACCCTATCGGCAACAGCTGGGTTCATGATATTCGGCCAACGGTGGGCTGAGATCCTCTTTGCAGTGCCAGCTGTCATAATCGGGATTGTCTTGGCAGTGGTTCCGATGGATGCCTTCACTAGACAGGTGATCTCGGGAACTGCGGGCCCCATCTACGCACTGTTCATTCCGCTGCTGTTCTGGTATCTGGCGTGGCAATCGGGGGGAATCCTCAGACGCTCCAACTTCGTCCTCGGCCTCGGCTTCCTCATACTGTTTGCAGGCCGCGTTATGCACGCGGGACGTCATTACCTCGCGAGTGCTATCTTCGGGACCTATACGATTCCGGGGATACTGGCGCCTGGCCTGATAGTGATCAGTCTCATACTGATAGCGGTAGGCAATGAGTGGGGCCAAGCCCAATAGGCCTCCTTGGTACATTGTCAGTGTCACGAAATGCCGAGTGGCTGGCGCACGATTCCTACTGGTCGTGCAACAGAAAATACGGTGAAATGTATCGTCGATGGTACTCAGATAGAGCCTGTGGGGCTCAGCCGATTTCTTTCCAAGTGAGCATCTTCATATCTTCGAGAGTGTGAAGTGCCTTCTGGACATCTTTCAGGTGTTTGCCAAGCTGGTCTGCGATCGCCCGGGCAGTCAGCTTGCCTGTGCACATCTTCGCAACGTCATATGTGTTCTGATCCATCTGACCAAGGCGAACCAGCATGGGCGACACCTTCCCCTTGAGAACGGGTACGAAAATCTTCTTCTCAGATGCTTTCCCGTTCTTGGTTATCTCGTCAATCGTTTCCTTGAAGATCTCAAATGGCTCGAGATTGCCATCCCATTCCTGAAGAATATCACCGTATTGCTTGACAAACGCATTGTTGACATCTGCCAGAATGGCCATCGCGGCATTTGTGTCGTCTGTCTTGTCAACAATGGCGGCGACGATCACATTATTCTTCAGGGAGAGACAGATGTCAAAGGCGCCGAAATCAATGACATGAACACGGTTGCCAGAACTCAATTCGCGACCGAACTGGATCAGGGCGGTAAGAAACCCGCTGATGAGGTTTGGGTCCATATCCGCTTCGCCGTACTTTCTGTCTAAGACGCAAAGGCCGCTGTCTGCTATCAAGATGTAGATCACTTGAATCAATGCCGGGATCTCTCCCTTCTAGAACATCTTGAACGTCTACTACTCTTTGCTTTATATCAATTCTCGTGGTCTGTCCGTCCTCGCCGGAGAGCTTTTTACGTGACTGGTTTGTCCTCGGACTGGTGAAGGCATTGGACACGGCAAAGGACCCCCGTATTCTTGTTGTAGAGGATGCCATCGGGCGGTTTGGCAACATAGTTCGGAATCGGAGATTGAAGGTCCATCTCGATTATGGCACGTTTGCTAATGCTCTGAAGAGTCTGGAGAGCACGTTCTACGAGGTGAAGTATTCGTATGCCGAGCCTGGACAGCTGGCCGAATTGCCGGCGACAAGAAAGATGGTCGAAGAGATCTCACGAATGGGGACGACTATAGAGTCTGCTGTGTCGTCGGCGAACTACAGACCGAAGACTGTGGGTGAGCGTCTGGCCCTGTCCGAGTTCAGATACGGGGTCCGCACCGTGGAGGGACTACCGCGTCGTTTGGCATTACCTGATGACCCCGCCTTCGCAGTTGACATCATCGCAGTTGAGGTGACCCAAGTTTCCAAAGTCGAAGGGTCTGATAAGTTGACACTGTGCCGCTGTACGGATGCAGCAAGAATATGGACAATAGTGACCAACATTCAAAGAATCAAGCCGGGCACACGATTGCCCGCAGCGGTACTCCCACCTACGGAGATGATGGGCGTTGTTAGCGAAGCTATGTTCCTCGGCGGCGACCCGTTGCCAGAGGATACTACTCTCGGTCTTCTTTCCGCCCCACCTGAGGCGGCTCTCAATCAGGCTAGGGGACAAGTCATGGCTCTAATCAAGAGGTTGGCATGATGGTAGATCTCAGGAATCTTCAGACAATGCTCGACAAGTTCGAAAGAGAACGCGGCTGGAATAGGTTTCCGGCATCTCTGGTGTTTGCTCACCTCATAGAAGAGCTGGGTGAGATATCACGCTACATAACGGTCGAAGAGGGGTACAAGATTGTTGGCCTAGGCCATGAGGCTCCCGACAGGCGTTCTCTAGGTCGGGAGTTCGCTCAGGTCTTCTCTCTGTTTATTCAACTTGCCAATCACTTTCAAGTGGACTTGGAGGAGGCTGTCCTCAGAGAGATTGAGATTATGCGGAATCGTTTTCCTGCTGAGGAATGGGCCAAGAGAATGAATGGGCATCAGTCCTGACGAATCGACTCTATCCCAAGGGCTGTCGTCGCGCGAATGACACTCTCTCTTGTTCTGACCACATTGTTGACAAAGTCATTCATCTCTTCGGCATCCTTCACCTTCACTATCAGAAGGATGTCGAACTCTCCCATAGTGAGCCATGCCTCTGCGACACGCCCGTCCTTGATAAAGTCCTTCACAATCTCCTCGTCTGTCCCAGGTGCTACAGAAACGCTCACAAACGCCGTGACCATCGCCGTTCCCCTCTCATTGACGACCGTGCGTCTGCTCTCAGATGATGCTGCCAAAAGCGTGTTGTCGCGTGGAGTGACTAGCTACAATGAGCGGTAGTCTACTTCAGTTTGCGCTGCGCATCGAGCGCTTTCTTTGCCATGTCTTCGAGGTCCTTTGTTGCTGCTAGGAGACCGAGTGCTCTGTTTCTGACAACTGTGATATTCTTCTCCTTGGCCCACTGCGCGAGACCTGTCACAAGTGGCCCCAGCGCGGTTCGTGCGGCCTCCACAGTGCCCACGGCCTTGCCAAGCAGCTCAATTGCTTGTTTGGGCTTCATGCTCGCCTCGGCAACTCGCAACCAGACCAATGCGTGTATCATGTACAATGAATCGAGCATGAGCGTTGGCGACTTCGGGTTCTCCTGCACCTTCTTGATGAGCCTGTCCTGACGTGTTTCAAAGACCTCCTTGAAGTATCCGAAGGCCTTCTTGTAGTTGCCCTTGTCAAGCTCAATGATGCCCCTCTGAAGTTTCTCATCGGTTTCAGACAATGTTGTGGTCTCCTGCCTCCAGTGGTCTGGTGTTCCTGAACACTACTACGATACTATTATGGCTTTCTGCTTTGGCTTTCATCGCTCCGGCTCTTCGTCTTTCGCCGTGCTCCCTATCCACGTGATGCCGGGCGGTACGTACCATGGGTGTGGGGGCCCTCATAAGAGTCTGGTAGGGCCATGGCTCTCCAAGTTCACTTGAGAAATGACAAGCGGTATGAAACATCTCTTCATGATTTGCAGGATGGCCGCTTCTGGTCTGCAACAAATCTCGGCCCTGTGTGAAAAATCACCTCCCTGCACACTGAAGATAGTTCAGTCGCCAGATGTTGTGGAGGAGCACCCTGATCAGTAACTCGCGCTCCTGTTCCTCCTCGCCACGTGAACTCAGGCCTCCTGTGAGATGGACCTTCATTGTGCTGAAGACCGTCTCCACAAGGCTCCTCCGTCCGTACCTGTGGGTCTCCTTCCACTCTTCAGGACCCCGCTGGTACTCCCTCACCTGCTCACGGTACCCACGGTACCCCCTGGCCCTCCCGCGCAGACCCCTCTTTGGCTCAATGGCCGGGTATGCGCCAAGGTCGAAGATGCACTGGATGTTCTCACGGGAGTGGTAGGCCCTGTCAGCATAGACGTACTCCAGCGCGTCATGGCGTATCCGTCTGAGGAGAGGTATCAACTCCCGCGCATCGCCACCGGGCCGTGTCCTGACCCTCACCGCGAGGAACATGAGGGTCTCCGTGTCGATGACCGCGTGCAGGGCCGTGAAGCGCCGTCTCCGCCGCCTCTCCATGCGCACCTCGAGCCACTCGCCACCAGACGGGTGGGAGAAGCCCGTGGAGTCCACGGCCACACATCTTGGCGGAGGCCGACGATGTGCGATGGTGGCGCACATCCTGTGGAGGACTTCCGGGTCGATTCGTCTGAGGGCCTGCTGGAGGGTGGAGTAGCTGGGCGGTCTGGGGAGGCCCAGGCGCTGAAGGAGGAGGGGTCTGTGGAGGAGTTGAGCGACGAAGTCCCTGTAGCTGAGCTGGGACTCGGACTTGAGGGCGAGGAGGACACAGAGTGCTGGGAGAGGGAAGGTGGGGGGTTTCCCGCGGCGTGATGTCCGTGATGGGAGCATATTGCTAAGGTTGATAAGGGTGTCAAGGAGGAACTCGGGGTGACGAGACCTGGCTGTGTCATATGCTGTATAGTATGTCATGAGTCAAGTGGCGCAGCCGGTCCAGTCACAATACTTTGTATCACCCACCTGATCTTTCACACAGGGCTACAAATCTCGTAAGTTTTATCATGCCGTGTGCTGTCCGCTGTTTGTTCCGTTACCGTGCTGTGGACTCGTGTGACGAAAGACGGAGAGCTGTATCATGGTCAAGACCACGTTCACATTCCAAGAACTTAAGCGGACCAACCATCAGGAGATCAAGGAGCTTCAGAACCGCAAGTTCAGGGCATTCATCAGATATCAGATTTGGCCCAACCACCCGTACTACCGGCGGCTCTTCAAAGAAAATAGCATTGACCCGTTCAACATCACACGCATTGAAGACTGGGAGAAGTATCAAATTCCCCTCGTCCGCAAGGTGGACTATAAGGACAACCTCCGAGACTTCGTCCTCAATCCGTCGGAGGTCGATGGGTCTGAGCGGCCCCCCTCCGAGGTTGTCAAGAACCTGATGACCTATGCTCGCGAGTCCGGCAAGAGCAATCTGTACTCCTTCATAAGGAACAACGGCATCAAGGTCAAGCTTCATGTGGGCGGGGCAAGTGCCATGGAACGCATCAGGGAGCGACTGACCTACATATATGCTCCCCTCCAGTTCTGGCTCAGTTCTGGTCGTGCGTCTGGCCTCCCATCGCCTGTATTCCTCACGAGGTACGACAATGATTTGCTATATCGAAACTGCGTGAAGGTTGGCCAGATGGCAGTGGACCCGTGGGTTCCCACTGGCTGGGAACTTGTCAGCATGAACCTGTTCCCCTACGCTCCCCACCTCGGCTGGCACGCTGTGAACATGGGCTTGAAACAGATGTCGAAGTTTTACGTTGCAACAAGCGCTGGGGGTGCGATTCCCACGGCTAAACTCGTCGAGATGGCCCGTGTCTTCAAGGTGAATGGCTTTGCTGGTATGCCAAGCTACCTCCGCAACCGCTTCTTCCGTGCGATGAAGGAGATGGAGTATGAGGCTCCAGAAAAGGTCGTTCTGCTTCTTGCCGGTGAGAAGATATACTCGCCCATGGTCGACGACATGGTTTCAACATTGACCGAGAAGGGTGCCAGAGAGGTGAGAGTGATAGGTGGCTATGCCTCCTCAGAGAGTAAAGTGTCCTTCGCAGTACAGTGCGACTACCACGGTCCGTATCACAACGTGAGTCCGTTGGTGCTCTCTTTTGAGTTCGTGCGTGTCAACAGTGACGGAAGCTGGGAGTTTGTGGATGAGAATGAGCCGGGTCACGTGACATTGTTCCATCTGGATGGGACGGGTACTGTATTCGAGGGCTTCCTCCTCGGAGATGTGGCCTCCAAACACGAGTCTGGCAAGTGTCCCATCTGTGGCGTAGATGGTCCATTCTTCTGGGACATTGGACGGCAGAACGATGCGGAGGCTCAGATCGAGATTATGGGAATAAGCGAGAAGAAGATCAAGGGCGCGACAGTCAATCTCACGGCGTTGCGCACCGACCTGCTATCGGTGCCGGGCGTAGAAGAGATTCAGATTGAGGTTGCAAAGGAGGACATGTCAGATCCCTACAGCATGGATGTTCTCAATCTCTATGTTGCCCCACGCGATTCCACCAGCGGTCGTCATCAAGAACTGATATTGCAGCTTCAGCAGGTCACCAAGAATGCCACCGAGATCACCCCACGAGTGTTCATCCTGTCTTTTGAGGAACTTATGGAGAAGGCGGGGGAGCTGAAGTTCATGGAGATTGCGGATGTGAGACCCAAGCCGGCGTGAAATGCGAGCAGTTGCCCCCCGGCGTTGGAAACCGGACAGGTATCACGGGAGGACGCAGAATCTATAAGCAGACGGTTCTGTGTATCCCTCGAGGAGGATTCAGTAACTTGGCAATAGTTGACGACGGACCAAGCCCTGAACAGGGCTTTCCCGAACAGACCCAGTTTGTGCTGGGTGCAACAGGGATTGTATCAAGGACGTTCAGCCTGTGGTTCAGGAGGTTTCTGGAGTATACCCTGCTCGCAGGGGTGATTACATTTCTCTTCACACTCGTGCAGGCAGTGATTGTTTACGTGATACTTGGCCCTTCAGCACTCTCCCTTGTGACTGGGGGCTATGCCGATATCTTGTCGGTGCTCCTCGAAGTCGGCAGCTATGCGACGATGGGCACGGTAGCGGTGCTGCTGTTTCTCGTGATTGCCATCCTCGGCTTTGTGTTCTCCGCAATCGCGTCGGGGTCTGCGATGAAGTTGGCGCTTGACGACTACGGGAACCCAGGAGGGGGTAGCGTGGGCACCAGCTTCTCATTCGCACTGGCTCGGGTTGCCCGTCTGATCGGTATTCAGCTTGTGATTGGTGGCATCATGATGATTATCGTCTTGCCTGTCATCCTCGCGATGGCACCCCTGTTGCTAGTGGTGCCACCAAATCCCGAGGCGGTTGTCGGCATGTTGATGGTCATGATGGTGGTGGCACTGGTCGCTGTGATTGTCGCCTTCTACATATCTGTTCGTCTTGCACCATCGCTGGCCGTTGCAGTTGCTGAGGATCATGGTGTTATCGACTCTATGAAACGGGCCTACGATTTGACTTCGGGGAACTTTTGGCATGTCTTCGGTTCTCAGCTGCTGATTGGGATAGTGGTTGCGATTATTGAGATTCTCGTTTCATCGCTGACGTTTCCACTGTTTTTCACTGTTGGGCCATGGGCCACAGCCATCTCCAGATTGATAGTTGCCCTATTCTTGAGTCCGATTAACCCAATCTTTTCGATAGTCCTGTATCGGGACTTGGCGGCGAGAGCTGAACAGAGAGCCGAGCAATGGTGGTGAATTGACGTGTGGGCTTTACGCCCCACGTCAACTATCTCTTGTATGCAGTTGCAGGTGTGGGCAGCATTTGAACACCGTTCCCTGTTACAGACTAATTTTGCTACTGGGACACGGGGCGATCGTCCTCAATGGATTACAATGCAGTATTAAGTACGTTCTCCAGAAAAAGTACGGATGTCCGGGCAGCGGTGCCCGGACCCTCTATGTTCTACCTTGTTCTACCTGAAGCGACTCTTAATCTCTTTCTGATTCAGGTATATCACGATAATGAGCGGAATTATGATTCCTATCCAGTTCGAACTGACCACGTTGACGATGATGCTAAGGATGTTCACTATCATGGACCATATCCACGCCCAGCTCCTGACGTTCCATAGACCCCATCCGACCACGAACGTGAGCAGTCCAAGTACGACCAGCACTCCACCAAGCACGAGTCCTAGGACGTTTGGGAGCAGGATTGTGACGCCTACTCCACCCGCAAACCCGAACAGTCCGCTTATGAAGTGCAGGAATGCCAACAATGTAATCCCAAACGGTCTATCTGTTGGCGATGAAGTTCCTTCAACCAGTGGAATCTCGGCCATTTTTTTTCCTCCATTCGTGCATTAATGCATGGAACATTTGGTCGTCCACCTATTAACCTATCTGGTTTTCAGGTGCAAGAAGGTCTGCTGGTGGCAGCTGTACGTTCCTACTAGTGAAGAGGCCGAGGCACAACATGTGCCTCGGTGTGGCTGGAAACTCATACAAGGCCGTGTTTCTCAACGAACTCTTTGATGACATCCTCAAGATTGGGTCTACCAATCTCCTGAAGGTCGTATCTAATCCGTGTCGATGGCTTGTTGATCTTGATGATTCTCGCCAGATCTATTGGCGTTCCAATGACAACGGCATCAACATTGGCCTTGTTGATGGTCTTCTCGAGTTCTTTCATCTGTTCTGCACCGTATCCCATGGCGGGCAGGACATCGTGCAGATGCGTGTACTTCTTGAATGTGGCCTCGATGCTTCCCACCGCGTATGGGCGCGGGTCAACTATCTCTGCCCCTGCTTTTCGGGCTGCGATGTATCCGGCACCATACGGCATCTCACCGTGGGTCACGGTCGGCCCGTCCTCAATGACCAGAACTCGCTTGCCTTTTATGACCTCCATGTTTTCCACGCGGACTGGTGATGCAGCATCAATGACGACAGCATTCGGGTTCAGTGCTTGAATGTTCTTGCGGACGGTTTCGATGTCCTCGTAGTCTGCAGTTTCTACCTTGTTTATTATCACTACATCTGCCATTCTCAGGTTCGTTTCGCCAGGATAGTACGAGACTTCATGGCCAGCACGGTGAGGATCTGTCACGACAATGAGGAGGTCAGGCTCGTAGAATGGGAAGTCATTATTGCCCCCATCCCAAGTAATCACATCAGCCTCCTGCTCGGCCTGCTCCAGAATCTTGCCATAATCGACACCGGCGTAGACGACCACGCCCATGTTAATCATGGGCTCGTATTCCTCACGCTCTTCTATCGTGCACCGATACTTGTCCATGTCCTCAAGAGTTTCGAATCTCTGAGCAATCTGCGTTGTTAAGTCCGGATCGTATGGCATCGGGTGGCGCACATTGACCGGCTTCAGCCCCATGTCCACCAGTATCTTGTTGACTCTGCGAGAGGTCTGACTCTTGCCACAACCAGTCCTAATGGCACAGACGGCTATGACGGGCTTCTTGCTCTTGAGCATGGTTGTTTCCGGACCCATCAGTCGCATGTCTGGTCCGAGTGAGTTCACCCATGCTATCTTGTGCCCAACCGTCATATGTGGCAGGTCGGAGTATGCCAGTATGCACTGCTCGGGCTTGAACTTCTCGACAAGCTCTGGCAGTTTACTCTCGGGGTAAATCTTGATGCCCTCAGGATAGAGTCTTCCAGACAGCTCAGGTGGATAGATTCGATCCTCAATCCCCGGAATCTGCTCGGCAGTGAATGCCACAACCTCATACTCTTCATTGTCCCGAAAGTACACGTTGAAGTTGTGAAAGTCTCTGCCGGCTGCTCCCATAATGATGACTTTCTTCCTTGCCATGTCTATCGCCGCCGCTCTTTGCTGTGGTGGTCGAGGGGCCACGGGGGTGCGTTATGAAATTATTGGTATCGGTGGAGTTAGCGGTCCCACTCGGACGGGCGTGTCGACCACTTCTCGAAAAATCAAACTTTCGAAAAATCGCCATGATAATACAAAGACTTAAGTTGAAGGTCTGCGAGGTCGAAATGCTGGCTGCTGAGCCCACGAAACTTGCTATCTGGACCCGGGGTGCAATTGTGAAGCTTGTAGACTTGGCCCGTGAGTCTATTAGAATACTAAAGGAGTGCGGGGATGAAGGCATTCGGAGCGATGTTCTCGCGGAGAGACTAAACTCCCCAAAGCGTCGAGTCTACGATGTTATTGCCGTGCTCAAGGCTCTGGATCTCGTCAAGACCAAGAGACGTTTTGACGGCACCACAGTGACTTGGATTGACCGAAGCTGGGACTTCGTGCCTCGGGATCAGTTCGAGTCATTGAGGATGACACTAGATGGGGTCACTTCGGAGAGAAACGACCTCCAGGTTCAGGTCGCGGAGCTGAAGGAACAAATTCGAATGATCAAGTCTCGTCTGAGGCAAGAGGTGCCTGTGACCGAAGGCTCTGCAAAGACGGAATTCAATACAACGATGTTGACTGTACGAGCAGTTTCCCGGAGGGGGCTAAAACGTGTCACCGACTCCGGCGTTGAGGTTGTGATAGAGTCATACGAACCAGGCCTCATTGTAGACCCGACAGTGAAACAGGTTGACGAAACTCAGGCTCTCCTCAGGAGTCTACAGCGACTCTGATTCAGACCATTCAATGGGGGGGCACGGTCACTCTGCAAGCCGCACCGTGACCATACTTCCTCGTCGCACTCCTCGCAGTTGTTCAAGTGAGTCTGTGGGAGATGTGATTCTCCCAAGCACATTCACCGGACTGAAAGTACGCATGTCGCTCAGGTATATGCACAGCGAGTCACCTAGTGGCATGTACGCAATGTCCCCTCTCTTGACTTCACGAACAGGTTTTTGATTTCCTCTCGATATCCCAAGTGTAATCTTCATCTCATCTCTCAGCAGGGCTGTGCGTCCCTCAAAAGGTAACATGGACCTGATGTCCTCGACTATCTGCGGTGCCATCACTCTGTCCAAGACGCCGCGAAGAATGAGTTCGTCTTCAAACTCGAACTCGATAAGAATCTCGCTTTCACTCATCTCAGGCACCACTCTACTTTGCTCCGCCTGACTAAAATGTCATGTGGTCTTCGTGGCCACAAAACCTATCTTCTTGCTCACGTCAGCCGTCGTGGAGTGACTGGGACTGACAGCGACCAAACTTGATGTGGCATTTGTAGTTGACACGACCGGTTCCATGAAGGACGACATAAGAGCTGTGAAGGACCGCCTCTTTGATATAGTGGACCACATAACCAGACGGACTGAGGGCCTTGAGATTCGTTTTGCGGTAGTTTCCTATCGCGACCATCCACCACAGGATTTGTCATATGTGACTCGTGTCTTCGACTTCACATCGAAAGTGAAGAAGATTCACAAGCAGATATCCAAACTCAAGCCGTCGCTGGGCGGTGATCCTCCAGAGGCTGTTGCCGATGGCCTCTATGACGCAAGGACGAAACTCTCGTGGGCGCCTGATGCATACAAGGTCCTTCTTCTAATCGGTGATGCTCCGCCTCATGGTCGCGCATACAACACATTGAAAGACGACTATTGGCCAGATGGG
>Ga0164310_10001957_pt1 | contig 11785 bp, 13 predicted proteins | sample GuaBasSedimGuay1_FD_121795 | JGI IMG/M metagenome (GOLD analysis project Ga0164310, IMG submission 121795) | Subseafloor sediment microbial communities from Guaymas Basin, Gulf of California, Mexico - Guay1, Core 4569-9, 0-3 cm | ecosystem: Environmental > Aquatic > Marine > Hydrothermal vents... | reverse complement strand
TCGTTCGCTTGATAGGGAGGGAATCAAACCCCACCCAGGACATCCTGGCGGTGCTCTTGGCTTCCGGGAGGACTTCGGCGTTAATCATTGCTGGCAAAGGCATAAAGCCTGGCCGCTATGATGCTATCTCGGCCACCGATATTGCCCCAACCTTAGCAGCCTTGATGGGGATTCCTATCCCTACCAAGGCTCAGGGCCACATCCTATTCCCCATCCTCAGGTTGCCCGAGGATAGGAAAGCCGAGAAAGCCATTGCGCTGGCCCGTCAGCGGGTTAACCTGGCTGATTTCTACCTGGTGAATTTAAGGGGGAAAGGGCTGAAGGAAGGTGTCAAAGGGGATGCCATAATAGCACAGAGCTCATTTGAGACAGGCAACTACAAAGAAGCCTTTGAACTGGCACACCTTGCCATTAAAGAGGCTGACCAGGCAATGGCGAAGGCGAGGGAAAGGGCGATAGAAGCCGGGCAATGGCACAGGCTCCCTTTGGTGCTGATTATAGCCCTCTTACCCCTGATCATCGCCCTGATACAAAGGCGGCCTCTCACAGCCATCCTTTTCTTGGGAGGGATTTTATCGGTTACGCTGAACGCCTACCTCTTCAGGCAGGAGTGCTCGGCTCCATCTTACAACACGCTCTATCAGGTTCTATCAACCTGGGGCACCATCAGGCGAACTCTGATAGCATTGTTTGTGCCTGCTCTGTTGCCCTTTTTGTGGCTCCTGGTGGAGGGTGAAAGAGACCTTGTGGAGGTGGCTGAGGCTCTGGCCGGATACGCCCTTTTCGTCGTATACCTGACTGCGTTACCAGCACTCTTCTGCTTATGGCGGATTGGCTTTACCGTGACCTGGCCTTTGCCCCCGCTTTCTCTGTATTCGGTGCAATTCTTGAGCCTATGGCAGGTCATCCTAACGGGGCTAGCTGCTTTGCCTTTGCCTTTCCTGGGGATGCTCCTCTTCGGGATTCTGAAGGTATCTGCGAGACTGGGGGTGTCAATCTTGATTTTGTAACGTAACCTGACGTGAACCTGGTGTGTATACCCAACAGGGTAGCATTCCATTTAAGTGAGCTTCAGGAGGTGAGGGGATGAGGATAGCCGTGGTAGGGAGCAGAGGGCAGCTGGGACGTGCCTTGCTGGAGGTGTTAACCGATGATTTAGTCCTCCCTATGGCTCGCCCCGAATACGACATCACCAACCTCGAAGCCATCAGGAAAGGTCTGCTGGCCTTCCGTCCTGATGTGGTAATCCTCACCGCCGCTTTCACCAACGTGGACGGGTGTGAACGGGAACCCGAGAAGGCTTACGCTGTCAATGCCTTGGGAACCCGCAACGTGGCCCTGGCCACTTACGAATGTGGGGCAGCAATGGTCTACGTGAGCACCAACGAAGTCTTTGATGGCACCAAGCGGGAACCATATTGGGAGTTCGACCTTCCCAATCCAATCGGAGTTTATGGGCGTTCTAAGCTGGCGGGGGAGCAATTTGTACGGGACATCCTCTCCCGATTTTACATAGTGCGCACCGCCTGGCTTTACTATCACGGGGGCAACAACTTCGTCACCAAGATCATCAGGGCTGCCGATGAGAGGGGTGCCCTCAGGGTGGTCGCAGATGAGGTGAGCAACCCCACTTATGCCCTGGACCTGGCCTGCGCCATAAGCAAGCTTATCCGTACCGGGCATTATGGCATCTATCACTTCACGAATTCCGGAAGCTGCTCTCGGTACGAATTCGCCTGCCTCATCCTCAAGCTCTCAGGGCGAGGCGATGTGCCTGTAGAACCCATAACATCTGATCAATGGAAGCGGGTGGCGACTCCTCCCCTTTACACTCCTTTGCGTAACTTCTGTGGGGCGCAGATTGACATAACTTTGCGACCCTGGCAGGAGGCTCTGAAAGCCTTCTTCGAGAGGGAGCCTGGGCTGAAGAAGTCTAGCGATGAAAGGGCGGGGTAAGCTTATGGGAACAGAGGAAGTGAAATTTATCCCTCAGGATGGCGGGGAATCACCCCCTCCTTATTTCTCGGTTATAATCCCCAACTGGAACGGGGAGAAATTCCTCCGAGGTTGCCTGGGTTCCCTCAGGAATCAGACCTTCCGCAATTTCGAGGTCATCCTTGTGGATAACGCCTCCACCGATGGCTCCGTACCCCTGGTGGAACGGGAATTCCCCGAGGTTAAGCTCATAAAACTCCGCCGCAACCTGGGCCTCACCGGGGGGGCTAACGTGGGGATAATGCATTCCCGAGGCGAGGTAATCGCCCTCCTGAACAACGATGCCGAAGCTCACCCCGATTGGCTGGCTGCCCTGTATGATGCATTGCAGCGGCATCCCGAGGCAGGGATGGCCGCCAGCAAGATGCTTCTTTATGACCGGAGGGATGTGATAAACTCGGCAGGGGATTTCTACCGGGTGGATGGTGTGCCGGGGAACAGAGGGGTATGGGAGCGGGATGAGGGGCAGTACGACGAAGAGGAATACGTGTTCGGAGCCTGTGGAGGGGCAGCAGCCTACCGCCGTTCGATGTTGGAAGACATTGGGCTTTTCGACGAAGAGATGTTTATGTACTGTGAAGATGTGGACCTCGCCTGGCGAGCCCAGATAGCTGGTTACAAATGCATATATGTCCCCAAAGCCATAGTCTATCACCGCCTCAGTGCCACCGGAGGGGGTAAGACGGCAAGCTTCTACAATGGGCGCAATTTCATCTATGTCATCGCCAAAGATTACCCGGGGAAGCTCTTCCGCAAATACTGGCTTCTCATCCTGAAGGCGCAATTGCGCATAACACGAGAGGCCCTTAAAGCGTGGAGAGGTGAGGCGGCCAGGGCACGGCTATGCGGGCAGCTAGCCGGGTTACTGATGATACCCAAAGCCCTGGCAAAACGCCCTGCCACCTACGCCCGACGCCGTGTCTCCGATGAATACCTCGAATCCATCTTGGTGAAGGCTGGGGATTAGCAGCCCGAGGCTAAACCTTCAAGCTCAACGGTGGAAGAGCACTATAGGGATTGAATCATCTCGGTAATTTCCCGGGCGTTTCTAACGGCAAAACCGAAGGCGTCGTTGTTGAAATACACGTATACATCCAGGCCATCCCGCAGGAAGCCCCTTATTATCCCCGCCCAGTGGGCCAGCTCCTCTGCATTGTAAAGGCCACCGTAGACCAAGCCGCTCCCGTGCATACGGATGTAGACAAAGGGAGCGGTTACCTTGATGGGGCATTCAAAACCTGGCAGGCTTATGATGCAGAAGGCAACCCCCTTTCCCTCCAAGATGCGGAAAACCTCTTCAGTAAGCCAGCTTTCATCTCGGAACTCGAAGGTGTAAAGGAGGTCGCCCGGCAGGAATTCCAGGAATGCCTCCAACCGGCCTGGATTGCAACGCCATCGGGGAGGCAGTTGGAACAGGATGGGGCCCAGCTTTTCCCCTAACAGGCGGGCTCTCTTGAGGAAGAGATTTACCGAATCGGGGGAGACCTTCAACTTCTTAAGGTGGGTGATGAAGCGGTTGGCCTTCACAGCGAAGATGAACCCCTGGGGAGCTGTTTCCCTCCATCCTTTGAAGGCTTCCTCGCTGGGGAGCCGGTAAAAGCTGTTGTTAATCTCCACCGTGGGGAAATGGCGAGCATAGAAGCTCAGCCATTCCTGCTGAGGCAAATCCCCCGGATAGAACACCTCTCTCCAATGCGGGTAGACCCACCCTGATGTGCCAATATAGAGGGACATCATACCACCTCGTTTGCATTTCTTTCTTCTCAGCTTCCGGGGCAGCTTTAACCCCGGAGTTTTTCAACACTCCTTTCCACCCTTTCCGGGATGGAACCTCGCCTATTATGTAACCACAATCAAGTAATGAGCTGCCTCAGGAAGAGGAAGAAGGCCAAAAGGATTAATGGGAAGGGCAGGTACATAATTGGATGTTCAAATTCGCCCACAACCGTGGCGAGGAATAGAACCCACAACCCTGCGAATGAGATTGCCTCTACGCCGGAGATGAGCCAGAGCCCCAGGGTGTGGAAGCGCTCGGCCAGGAATTTAAACCCGAAGAGCGTGGGGAGGAGCAAAATCACGTAGTTGGTAGTGGCGGTGCGAAGCGCTATCAGGTTGGTTATGATTAAGCACATCCCCGTGGACCAATGGAATGCTTCCTCAGAATCCGTTTGCAAGGTTTTGTGCCAGGCAAATACCAGGTAAGCCAGCAGGGCAAGGGAAAGCAGGAGTTCCGTGACTCTACCCAGTATGGGGAAGTAGTAGTTTGTTATAATCCACACCGGCGAGCCTATGGCTGTATAAGAGGGGTAGAGGGAAACCTGATGCAGGAACCCCTGGAGCCAGGAAGGCTCCAGCGCCCAGGAAGCTCCCAGAAGCAAGGCGAAAGCCCCGGCCAGTGCGGCAAGGAATCTCCACCTACGCTTGATGATCCCCCACCACACCAGGAGAGGGATGAGCAGGAATACCATCTGGGGTTTAAAGGAGGTAAGGCTTAGAGCTGCCCCTGCCAGGTAATCACGCCCTTCCTTCAAGGCCCAAAACGTAAGGGCGGTGAAGAAAAACACCACCACAGCAAATTGCCCCAGGATAATGGCTCGGGCCCCGTAGTAGAAAAAGAGGCTCCATAGCAGTGTTGCAATCCTCAACCCCGGAGGAGGTTGCCATCCGTAGATGGAGAAAGCAATCCACACCCCTCCAAGGAGCATAAATTCCAGGAGGGCCATCCATATGGCCTGAACCCAGGGATAGGGGAGCCAAACCAGCGGCCAGAGGAAGAAAACCGTGTAAAAAGGGTAGGCGAAAAGGCCGGGGTCTTCATCAGGGCGGGCTGGCCTCCCGTAGATGCCCATCTGGATTTGCAAGGTGGCCTCATCTGAATAAGGGCTCAGGCCATCACGCCAGAAGGCTCTTGCTCCAGCCCAGCGGGAGTAAAAATCATTGGCCCCGGGGTAACGGGAGGTGAAAACACTGTAGGTGAAAACTACGTTGATGGCAAAAGCTGTGATAAGCAATAACGTGGCTATTAACCGTTCCCTCATCTCTACCCCTGAGGAAGACAGCGCTTATGCTGGTAATAAATCTGGTATAAAGCTATGGACCCAGCCACGGCAGCATTGAGCGATGAGACTCTCCCTTCCATCGGGAGCTTTAAGAGCAAATCGCACTTTTCCCTTACCGAAGGCCGTATGCCTTTGCCCTCACTCCCTATCACTAAGGCTATAGGCATCTTCAGGTCAGCCTCGAAAATATCCACGGCTTCAGGGGCTTTCTCCAGGCCCATTGCCCACAGGCCTGCCTCCTTCAGTCCCTCCAAGGCCCGGTTGAGGTTGGTTACCTGGGCTACGAGGAGGTGCTCCACTGCTCCGGCGGAGGTTTTGACCACCGCAGGGGTTACCCCTACCGCCCGCCTTTCTTGGATTACCACCCCCGCTACCCCTACGGCTTCCGCTGTCCTCAGCAAATTCCCCACATTCTGGGGGTCTTGAAGCAAATCAAGCACCAGCACGACGGGCAGCGGGTGCTCCGGAGCCTTCCCTATGATTTCCTCTAACAGCGCATAGGGATAAGGGGAGGTTTCGAGCAATACCCCTTGATGGTGGCCATCAGGTATGGTTTCGTCCAGCTTCTCCCGGGGGAAGTAAAGGGGATAAAGGCCCTTTCGGGCAGCTAGGGAGATTATCTCGTCAATCGGGTAAGTATCCCTGACCCCTTCCGCCAGGATCAAGCGGTAGAACTTGCGCCTTCCAGCCCGAAGGGATTCGAGAACAGGATTGCGCCCATAGAGGAATTCCGCCGAGGGATTGGAAAGTCTGATGCCCCCCTGCTCCCTCGCAGGAGGAAGCTTCCGAGGAGCAGCGCTTTTTTGCTCGGTTTTCGCCCGTGAGGGACGTGAAGTTATGCCTTTACCCCTTGTCTTACCCTTCGCCACCTGGTGCCCTGAGGAGTGTCTTCTAATATTATGCCTAATTCTTGCAGGCGTTCCCTGATGCGGTCGGCTTTGTCCCATTCCTTGGCCTGGCGGAATTCCTGGCGCAGTTCGATGAGGAGCTGTATCAACGGGACTTCGAGCTCACCCCGGACCTCTTGAGGGAATTTGTCGGGGATGATGCCCAGGATGGCGTTGCCCAGCTCCCGATAGAGGCCATCTATGGCCATAAGGGTTTCTTTGGAAAGGGCTTCTTCTCGGGCCAGCCAAGTGTTTACCGACTTGGAGAAATCAAACAGCACCCCAAGAGCCTGGGCGGTGTTGAAATCATCATCCATTGCGGTCAGGAAATCGGCCTTGTGCTTCTCGATGGCCTCTTTTACCTCGTCTGGAACGGGGCCGGTCTCGGCGAAGGGGATGCGGTCCCGCACCTCCCTGACCGTATTCCACAGCCGCTCCAGCCCTTTCTCCGCCGCTGATAGGGCCTCATCGGAGAAATCCAGGGGAGAGCGGTAATGGCTGTTGAGGATGAAGAAGCGCACCGTCAGGGGAGCATAGCGCTTGAAGAGGTCCTTGAGGTAGATGGCGTTGCCCAGGGATTTGCTCATCTTGGTGCCTTCGACGGTGACCATATTGTTGTGCATCCAGTAGCGCACGAACTGCACGCCGTAGGCCGCTTCGCTCTGGGCGATTTCGCACTCGTGGTGGGGGAAGATGTTGTCCATCCCGCCGCCGTGGATGTCGAAAGGCTGGCCCAGGTACTTGGTGGACATCACCGAGCACTCGATGTGCCAGCCGGGATAACCCCACCCCCAGGGGCTGGGCCAGCGCATTATGTGCTCCGGTTCGGCCCGCTTCCACAGGGCGAAGTCGGCGGGGTGCTTCTTTTCGGGGTTGGGCTCGATGCGCACTCCCTTCAGCAATTCCTCCACCCTGCGCCCGGATAGCTTCCCATATTCGGGGAATTTGGCGACCTCGAAGTACACGGAGCCATTCACCTCGTAGGCGTAGCCCTTTTCCAGCAGGATTTTCACCAGCTCAATCTGCTCCGGGATGTGCCCGCTGGCACGGGGGGAGATGTCGGGCCGCTGGACGTTGAGGGCGTCCATATCCTCGAAGTAGCTGCGGGTGTACTTCTCCACGATTTCCATCGGCTCCAGCCGTTCCAGCTTGGCCCGCTTGAGCACTCTGTCCTCGCCCGTGTCCAGCAGGTGGCCCACGTCGGTGATGTTCTGGACGTAGCGGACTTTGTAGCCCAGGTAGCGCAGGTAGCGCACCACCACGTCGAAGGATACGTAGCTCTTGGCGTGGCCGATGTGCGGGTGGTCGTAGACCGTCGGCCCGCACACGTAGATGCCCACGAATCCCGGATGCAGCGGCTTGAATTCCTCCAGCCGGCGGGTAAGGGTGTTGTAGATTTTCAGGGCCATATCTCGTCTCTCCCGCTAAGCCAGCAGTATCTCCAGGGCCTTCTCGTCTATGATGAACTCTTCGGTAGCCGGGTCGAGCTTAATCTTCCACTTCTGGAAGAAATCGGCCCCCAGGATGACCTCGTAAGGCAATTCGGGGACGGCCAGGAAGTAGTGCCACACCTTGTGGCCGTTGATTTCCACCATCAGGTCAACGGTTTTGTCGGCTTCCATCACGGTGTTGTTGCCCAGCCTGAATCGCAAAGGGACCGGCGTCGGACGGACCTCCCCCAGCCTCTCGGCCACATCCTGGCGGATGAAGGAAGTGGATGCGCCGGTGTCCAGAAGCACCTCGCACTTTCCCGTGCCCTTTATGCCGTAAAAAGCCAGGCTTTTGACGATGAGGCCCATCTGCTTTCTCCTAAACCAGGATGGTCTCCAGAGCTTTCTCGTCCAGGATGAATTCCTCGGTAACCGGGTCGAGCTTGATCTTCCACCGCTGGAAAAAGTCGGCCCCCAGGATGATTTCGTAAGGCAGGTTCGGAACCACCAGGAAGCTGTGCCAGATGTTGTGCCCGTTCAGGCGCAGGTATAGTTCGGTGGTCTGATTGACCTCCACGACGGAGTTGTCGCCCAGCTTGAAGGAGAGGGGGAAGGGCGCCGTGCGGACGTCTCCCAGCGCCTCGGCCACGTCTTTGCGCACGAAAGAGGCCGAAGCCCCTGTATCGAACAGGGTTTCACACATCCTGGGGCCTTTGGTCCCCCAGAACTCCATCCGCTTGACGATAAGGCCCATAGCGCCTCCCGGAAACCTCACAAACGGCAGCCTCTGCCGGGCGACCTCCCGGTCGCCCCTACCTTGGCCCCTCGGCCCCTCGGCCCCCTGGGACCTTCACTTCTTCCCATTGGGCTGGGCAAAGATAATGCGCCCTTTGTCCGTCTGGAGGACTTTGGTGACGGTGACGCTGATGGTGTTATTGATGTAACGGCGCCCGTTCTCCACCACCACCATCGTGCCGTCATCCAAGTAGCCCACGCCCTGCCCGGCCTCCTTGCCCTCCTGGATGATGTGGATGGAGATGCTCTCACCGGGCAGCACCACTGTTTTGACGGCGTTCGCCAGTTCGTTGATGTTAAGGACGGTGATGCCCTGGAGGCGTGCCACCCGGTTGAGGTTGTAATCATTGGTGAGGATGGGGCAGTTGAGCTTCTTGGCGAGCATTACCAGCTTATCGTCTACCTCGGTGGCTTCCTCCACATCCATATCGGTAATCTGAATGGGCACCACCGATTCCCGGCGGAGTTTATCGAGCATATCCAGCCCTCTCCGGCCCCGGTTTCGCCGGAGTATATCGGGGGAATCGGCTATGTGTTGCAGCTCATTGAGCACAAACCGGGGGATGAGGAGCGTCCCCCTCAGGAATCCAGTCCGGCTTATGTCGGCCACCCGCCCATCAATTATCACGCTTGTGTCCAGGAGGATGTAATCTTCGGCGTAAGGGGCTTCTCCCTTCAGGAAGAACCGGGGCCCCAGCAATCTGAACAGGTCATTTTGGCGCAGGACCACAACGGTTGTGCACACATAGGTCAGGATGATTGTAGCTACGAAGGGTAAAATCTTACCCATTGGGGAGGGGAGAAAGGAAAGAGGGATAGCCAAAAGAGCAGAAATGATAAGGCCTAATAGCAGACCACTGATCCCAGCTATTAAGCTTTTGGTTGAAGCTACCTTTACCCTCTCCTTAAGCCATTTAAAAGGATAGATGGTAATCCAAGGGGTTATGAGCAAGCCCAGGGCACCGCTGGCCAGGGCGAGGCTGACCACATAGCGGGTTGACTCGCTGGTTAATCCTCCGGCCAGCACGATGCCGAGCTGCCAACCCAGCATAGCGAAGACAATCATACCTATGAAGCGCAATAATAACTCCCATCTCATCAAAAATCACCCCCTTTCTGATGCGGGAGGGCCGGGGTTATGTGTTTTTTAACGTGCGCTGGCGCAGGGCCTCGTAGATTATTATCCCTGCGGCCACAGCAACGTTAAGGGATTCGATATTACCTATCATTGGGATGGAAACCACCTGGTGAGCCAGGCTCCTGGCTTCTTCTCTTGCTCCTTTGGCTTCATTACCCAGGACGAGGGCTGATGGTGAAGTCCAATCAACCTCATAATAAGCCGCTGGGCCATTGACATCGGCCAGGATAATCTGTTTGCCTTTAAGGAAAGGGGTTATCTGATGCCAGTGGAGCCCTGTTCTAATAGGGATGTGAAAATGGGCTCCCATTGCTGCCCTTACTGCCTTTGGGTTGTAAACGTCCACCGAACCAAATGTAGTGATGACCCCGTCCACCCCGGCAGCAGCGGCAGTGCGCAGGATAGCCCCTAAGTTATCCGGGTTCTGCAAGCCATCCAATATTACCGTCATCCACCCTTCTTCCGGCAATGTGAACTTGGGAAAAGGGATAATAGCCACAATTCCCTGTGGGGTAACGGTAGAAGAAATAGAGCGCATTATTGCTTGGCTTACTGCATAGCAGGGAACCCCTTCAGCCAGGAGGGTTTCCAGCAGGAGTGAACCTTCGCCTTTGCCCTTAAAGGCTTCGGTATAGAATACAAAACGGGGCTTCACCCCCGCCCCGATGGCTTCCCTGATAATCCTTAAGCCCTCTATAAGGAAGAGCTTTTGCCTTGTCCGCCCCTTGCTTGATAGCAAAGCACGGGCTAATTTTACTTTCTCATTTCGCAAGCTAGTTATTACCCCACGTCCCCGACCCTTTGTGGTTGTTAAAGAGCAGCCTTTGCCATCTCCACCAGATGTCCGAAGGCCTGTTTATCCTTTACTGCCAGTTCGGCCAGGATTTTCCTGTCTATTCCGATGCCCGCTTTACGTAGCCCACACATAAATTTGCTGTAGGAAAGGCCGTGTTCACGGGCGGCGGCGTTTATGCGTGTAATCCAGAGGCGGCGGAAATCCCTCTTGCGGTTGCGTCTATCCCGATAGGCGTACATCAGGGATTTCATCATCGCTTCGTGGGCCCGCCTGTAAAGGGCGTGTCTCGCCCCGAACTGTCCTTTTGTCAGTTTAAGCACTTTCTTATGACGCCTGCGGGTTACAATTCCTCCTTTTACCCTCACTTTACAACCTCCTATCTGCCTGTTTTCTTAAGGTATGGGGCCAGGCGCAGAACCTTACGCTTATCTCCCCGGGTGACAACTTCCAGCATCTCTGGGAAGAGAGCCTTCACCCTGGCGGATTTCTTCCGGCGCAGGTGGCTCTTCCCCTGTTTAGTACGCATAAGCTTACCCTTGCCCGTAAGTTTAAATCGCTTAGCCGTTGCCTTATGGGTCTTCAACTTTGGCACCTTAACACCTCCTTGCGGCCTTTATTTAGAGCTTATAAGCATAACCAGACTTCGCCCATCAGAACGGGGTCGCTGTTCCAGCTTGGCCAGGTCAGAGACCCCGGAGAGAATCTTTTCGAGCACCTTAAGGGCCAATTCCGGGTGGTCAATCTCCCGTCCTCGGAAGAAGACCCTGACCCTCACTTTGTGGCCGTCGCTAAGGAACTCCCTGATGTCCTTAATCCTGTAGGAGAGGTCGTGTTCGGATATCCTTGGCCTAAGGCGTACTTCTTTTATTTCCCCCTGGCGGCGGGCTTTTCTGGCCTCCTTCTCCTTGCGGATTTTCTCGTAGATGAATTTGTCGTAATCGAGCAGTTTGCATACTGGCGGGTTTGCATTAGGGGCAACCTCTACCAGGTCCAGGTCCTTCCGAGCAGCCAGCTCAAGAGCCTCTCGCAGGGGCATAATTCCTATTTGCCGCCCATCTTCACCTATTAGCCGGACTCGGGGGGCTCGTATCTGCTCATTGACTCGATACTTAAATTCCCTTATGGCAAAACCCTCCTGGGCTGATCATTTGAGGTTAATATATCATAACTGTAGCCTTAAGTCAAATCAACCCAAAAAAGGGGGCCTTTCCCATTGGCCCCCTCGTTTTTTATGCCTCCGGCAGGACTCGAACCTGCAACCCGCGGATTAAGAGTCCGCTGCTCTACCAAATTGAGCTACGGAGGCAAAAGAGGGAGTGTAGTTACCCCCTCGCTATTGCATCCAAATTATAGCAGCTCAGTCCTTTCTTGTCAAATAATGCACCGGGGAGGGTGTTGAAAAACTCGGGGTTGGAAACTACTCCGCAGGCTAGGGATAGAAAGAAGGGGTGTTTTCTCGTGCGGGGGCTTCGCCCCCGCACGAGAAAACACTTCAAAAATGCTTTTTAACCTGCCCTCGCCGGAGGGAACCATTTGAGCAAGAACAGCGTGGCACTTTTTCGACACCCTCGCAGCGGGGAGTGGAGCCGGTGCGTTTTCTCCAGCTCGGTCATTTTTGTCAGAGCTATGTAATGTTTCCAAGTTTCCCTCGTTTTCCATCCTCCTATGTGCATTAGCGATTGTTC
>Ga0164310_10001956_pt1 | contig 11787 bp, 3 predicted proteins | sample GuaBasSedimGuay1_FD_121795 | JGI IMG/M metagenome (GOLD analysis project Ga0164310, IMG submission 121795) | Subseafloor sediment microbial communities from Guaymas Basin, Gulf of California, Mexico - Guay1, Core 4569-9, 0-3 cm | ecosystem: Environmental > Aquatic > Marine > Hydrothermal vents >... | reverse complement strand
GGCTTGAATGTTACTTTCATGATCTGGGATTTCACGTTGTTTCCCACGGCATCGTATGCCTCTATGAAGAACTCGACAGTTGCCCCTGCTTGTTGCCCTGGTATTTGGGCAGTCCATGAGCCATTTAGGTAAATCATTTCAATGCTCGTCCAGTTTAGGTTGTTCACCCTATATTTGAGAACAACTTTTCCCATGCCACTCATGTTGTCATATATAATTGCCTTCACAGTGACGTTTTCTCCCTCAAAGGGAGATTCTGGCAATATCTCGATAGACTCAATTATAGGCGGATTCTTGTCCAATATTATCGTCTTTAAGGTATGTGAGCCCTTTAAGCAGCCTATGGATGGAGCCTCCACAGTTACACTATATGCTCCTCCCCTGCACAATGTGGAGAAGCTGTATGTGAAGCATCCATTTTCATCTGCGAACGTGTATCCAATGTAGCTTTCATTTAAGTATATGTTTACGGTGGCAAATGGTAAATTGCAACCATGCTCGTCAAATAGTCTTCCAGTAACGTTAAATGTAATTGTGTCATTTGATATCCAATAGCGTACATCGGCTTGGATAAATGTGCTCATGGTTCTCATCGAAGCATTGTAAATTGTATAGTTTAAGGCGTTTCCATTCACGTCGCGGATGACAATACATGCCCTTGAAATTAACTGGGTATCTTCCGGTATTATGACAGTTCCCTTGTAGAATCCGTTTTCATGAGAGGTTAAATTCACTGGAACAATTTCACCAGACGGGTATAGTTCAAGTAGCATGTCCACGCTTTCAATGCCTACATCATCTATACATAGGAGACCAACTGTAAAGTTTCCAGGTGTAAAGTATGGTGAAAGATCCAAGTCTACTAGCCATGGTGGAAGAACATCTCCTAGACATGGATCATAGTTTAGAGTGTACTTGATCGATATTAGACTGTATATTGGAAAGCACGTGTTCTCACCGATTAAAATAGCATAATTTCCAGGCTGGAGGTCACATAAGCTAATGCCACCCTCCATAGCTGAGAAGAAGCTCTCCTCCGGATGCATGAGGTCCGTGTATTCAAACACTTTTTCCGAGTTCCTGTAAACTTCTATGGTGGGAGTCCGGTGTCCTAGAATGACATTCTCCATAGAATCTTCTAGAATTGGAAGTTGCAGGAAAAGCGATGAATTTACAACGTTGAGCCTCGCTGGGATTATTGGTGGAGCAGGTAATTTGACAAGGTAACGTTCTCCCGAAGTTGGCTTAAGTAGCCAGGGAATAATTTGTCCAGGAGAGTAGAATGGAGCCACCTCAGCCCATGAGTACATAAAGGATTCACCAGCTCCAAGATAATTCAGTAGATAGGTGAACCAGTATTCGAACTCGGGTGAAACATAAAATGTCTGCCTAGCTCCCATGGGAGGCCTTTCCACGTGGAAAAAGATGGGATACTCTCCAAATTGCCCGCAATAGTAGATTCCATGGAGAAGGGTTTCGTCAAATGGCGGTATAGAGAACGTATCATAGAGAAATGTTATCTCCGATAGTTCATCGATACTATATGCTAGAGAGGATATCGATCTAGGATCGGAGTCCGTCCATCCTATAAAGTATATTCTAGGTGAGAAGCTTGAGTTTAGAAAATCTCTTGGGACAGCTTCGAACAGCATGAAGAAGCTAACATACTTATCATCTTCACATACGTAGGCTAACATGGTTGCCGTTCCACTAATGAATTTATCCCTTAAAGCATCATATTTCCCTTTTGCTTGCCATGTGACATGGCATTTAATAGCGTAACCTGACATTCCTATACATGATGCAATTGGGATAAGCTGCTCCTCAGCATTTGGAGATATCTGAACTTTTATGGGTTTAAGTTTTGAAATATCGATTTCATAGTTTATAACTTCAAATTCCTCAATGAAAGTCAAGTTTGAGAATATTATGCCTGCGATCGTTCTATTGGAATCCATTGCAAATGGAGGATATAGGAGCCTAACGATATAGGTTCCGGGGTTTAGAGCAAATGGTATAGGCATGAAATGACCCCATAAAAGCATCGATATTCCTCTCATTGATCGCGGATATGAGACCCAGTATTTGGATTGATCACCGACCTCTTGAACCATGACTAGAGCATCACGTGGACCCAACTCATCATTTAACCCTTTGATCGTTACGTTAAGTACTGAAAGGGTAATTACATTGAATATCAGTTTACACTTTGCATTTTCCATTTCAGCTATAATGCTTCCGAACATGTTTCCAATGGGGGTATTTATTTCGATGGGTACGGTGCATTTGACATAGGCTTCTCCAAGCGGTGGAATCGTTATGGAGCTACAGTTGAGTTTAAGACAACTTACACGGAATCCACTTTCCAAGAAAGCTTTGACTTTCAAGTTTAGTTGTAGACTCGAGTTCGTAAGATTCCTTATCTTAACTGTTTTTTCGGTTCCCTCTACTAGGGCAAGTCCAAATCTCAAATTGGCTGGGTACATGAGCAGCGGAGGTAGAATGCTCCTGCACACATCTATGACGCCTGCACCCTTGACGTAATAATTGTCTGAGAAGAGTGTGTCTCTGGCATAGCCTATCAATGCAGCTTTAACATCCTCTTGTCTCCAATCTGGATGAACTTGTAGGAGAAGCGCGGCTGCACCAGCTACATGCGGCGTTGCCATCGATGTTCCAGATGCCCTCGTATAATATTCATTTACTGGATATCCCATCGATGTCCCCTGTGCCCTTGCAGCTGTAATGTTTACACCTGGCGCAAGGATATCCGGTTTGAGACTCCAGTTACATGTTGGACCCATGCTACTCCACCGTGGAATCGTGAAAATAGGTTTGGCACATGCCCCAACAGCTATAACTTCATCCATGCTAGCCGGAAAGTCGATTGAAAATGAGCCTAAAAATCCTTCATTTCCAGCTGCTGCAACGACAACAACCCCCTCTTCAATTGCCCACTTGATGGCCTCAGCTAGAGGTTCAACATACCCTAGCGCTCCCAAGCTCATGCTAATGACATTCGCTCCATGCTCTACAGCCCATTCAACTCCAGCTATTATCCATGAATCATATCCAAAACCCTCCTCGCTCAAAACCTTCACGTTTAACAGATAAGCTCCCGGTGCAACTCCCTTAAACTTTCCATTGGAGGCTGCCCCCGTTCCAGCTGCTATGCTTGCACAGTGAGTTCCATGGCCATGGTGATCCATTGGATCCTCGTCAGCAACACCATCGCCATCGAAATCGACAAAAGAAATCTCTTCGATTACCTTTGGGTCATTTGTTAGAGGGTTATCGTCTAAGTCGTCTAGGTCTGGATGACTCTTGTCGATTCCAGTATCTAGGATGGCTATAACTATTCCAGAGCCATTAACCTTAAAACCAAGTCTCTCTTCGATTGAAGACCACTCGATGGGATCCTTTATTGCTGGAACACTTTCGTTTAGACATATATGGAAGAGTGCATCAGGGTAAATTTTTACGATAGATGAAAAACTTGCAAGCCTATAAAGCCTATTATATGGAAGCCAAGCATAGAGAAAGTTGAATCTCTTTGATAGGCCATGCACCCTTCCACCAAGCTTGAAAATAGCGTCAAAGCCCCTTTCCATGTCATGCACTTTAACGATCAACCTTACAGAACCGTTTTCCAGTGAACGTTGCTCAGCTAGGAAGGAGGTATTGAATAGCAGGGGGTCAATTTTATCAAGTATAGGCCTGCTTTCATAAATGGATTCAATTTCTTTAATGTGAAAACTCTGCAGAGGATCTGGTAAAAATGATAGCAGTAACAGAGTTAAGCATATGCTTAAAATAATTCTCCTCATGTTCACCAAATAAGATATTCTGGAAAACATGGATAAATTTTACCTTATATTGGGCACTGCACTATTCCTCTGCCATATAGGCAGTCAGCGCATGTTGGAGTGTTCCCCCAGCAGTCCATTTCATTTGAGACTGCGAAGTCGCATAGTTCATGGAATTTACAGTCTGAACATGATGGGAATCTGAAGAAGCGAACATTATATCTGAACCTTATGTAGTCTATGCTGTTCCATATCTCCCCTAGAGTTTTCTCAGCTATATTTCCAAAGGACACTTGCTTAACATGTTTCTCTACTCCATATATGTAGCATGTATAGGTGTGTAGAAAGTTATAGCATGGAGCTACATTTCCATTCCATGTAATGCATGCGGCATTGTTTTCAATGAACATGCATTTTCGCTCAGTTTTCAACGTGAACTCTGGAAGCCTCACGCCAACATTTGTCTCAAGGCTTTTAAAGGTTGCCCCATCCACTAGGCTTTCAACATTGAAGCCATCAACTGTGTAAAGGCATTCATCGAGTAATTCACGTGAAACTGGAATTACATTGGAGACAATTACCCGGCCAACTCCAACCTGTTCAGCTAGTTTAAGTAATGGTATAAGCTCCCGGTAATTGCTTTTCATGATCGTAAAAGCAAATTCAAGAATTGGGTATATGCTTGAACTCTCTTTCTTGGCCTTATGTATGGCTTTTATGTTTTCAATAAGCCTTCTGAAATCTGAGCCTCTTATGTCACCATAGGTTTCAGGGGTTGCAGCGTCAATTGATATTGTTACGCGCTTGGTGAACTTGATCAAATTGTTCAGAACATCATCGTCTATAAGGAATCCATTAGTGTTCACGCCTATTTCAAAACCTCTTTCATGCGCTGCTTCAATGAACTCACAAGTCTTTGGATTTAGGAGTGGCTCTCCCCATCCTGCAAACCATATGAACTTTACATTGCACTCAATTGCATCGTCTAGAACTCTATTGAAGATTTTCTCGCTCATGTCTCCAAGCTTTTCACTCCATGAGCGCCTAAAGCACATTTTACAGTTTAAATTGCATCTCGTGGTTGGCTCTATGAACAGTATATCTGGCCCCTTGCTAGATTTTGCAGTGACATAGCCCTCGTTAAAAGTTTCGAGAATGAATTTACTTTTCACCGTATCTACCTCACTATTATATCAGTTTAATTCTCAGATAAAATCTAATATTGCTTTCGATATGTATGATTGAAAATATCGTAAACATTTTATACGGTTATCAGCTAAATACTTTTCGGGGGATTTTAATGAAAGGTGGATACATGGGTAAATTTCTTCGAGTTGATTTAACAAATCAGAAACTCACGGATGAAACCATTCCAGAGAACATTTTGAGAACTTGGATTGGCGGAAGAGGTCTTGGAGTCTATCTGGCTTTGAAGGAGATCGATCCAAAGGTTGACCCACTTAGCCCTGAGAACAAGGTTTTCATATTGACTGGCCCCCTAACTGGAACAGCTGCCCCCGAGAGCGGTAGATGGTGCTCTGTTACAAAGGCTCCATTGACTGGAACTATTCACGACTCCCAGTCTGGTGGAAAGTGGGGTCCAGAGCTTAAGTTTGCTGGATACGATGGCATTATAATTGAAGGTGCAAGTGAGAAGCCTGTCTATCTTTGGATTCATGATGGAAAGGCTGAGCTTAGGGATGCAAAGCATCTATGGGGCAAAGACACCCACGCTACAACTGACATGATTTGCGAGGAGCTTGGAGACGAGAACATTAAGGTGCTTTGCATCGGGCCAGCCGGTGAAAACCTTGTGAAATTCGCATGCATGATAAATGACAAGGGTAGGGCAGCTGGAAGAGGTGGCCATGGAGCAGTTTTGGGAAGCAAGAAGCTTAAGGCTATAGCTGTAAGAGGAACTATGAGGCCTCCAATAGTTGACGAGGAGAAGTTTAGGGAGGCTGTGAGGGCAAACGTTGACAAGTTGAAGAAGCATCCAGTAACTGGAGAGGGGCTTCCAAAGTATGGAACAGCTATACTAGTTAACATTATTAACAAGCATGGAGTACTTCCAACAAGAAACTTTCAGACGGGAGTTCACCCAACAGCTGAGAAGTATAGTGGCGAGACAATTGCGGAGAAAACCTTGATTAGAAAGGTTCCATGCTGGGGATGTATAATTGGCTGTGGAAGATACACTAGGATTCCAAAGGAGAGTCCATTCGCTGGAGAGGGCGATGGCCCAGAATATGAGACCTTGTGGGCATTTGGAGCACAGACTGGAACAGATAATCTGGAGGCTATCAGCAAGGCGAACTTCCTATGCAATGAGCTTGGACTCGACACGATCAGCATGGGTCACGTCATTGGAACGCTGATGGAGTTATATGAGAGAGGAAGAATACCAGATGAAAAGCTTAGAGGCATTGTTCCAACGTGGGGAAATGCAGGTGCAATAGTTGAACTGACATGGCGTACAGCCTACAGGTCAGGTATAGGAGATGACCTAGCTGAGGGGGCAAAGAGGCTAGCTGAGAAATATGGTGCCCCAGAGGTGGCCATGGTAGTTAGGGGGCAGGAGCTTCCAGCATATGATCCACGTGGAGCACAGGGGCATGGACTAGGATATGCCACATCTAATAGAGGAGGATGTCACCTAAGAGCGTACATGATTGCACCAGAGGTTCTTGGAGCCCCACAGCTGGTGGATAGATTCGAGACAAAGGGTAAGCCACAGCTTGTAAAGGAGTTCCAGGATGGATTCGCTGTAGTGGACAGCCTAATACTGTGCAAATTCAACACATTTGCCACATGGCTTGAAGACTGGATACCAATGCTAGCAGGAGCAACGGGATGGGACATAACAATAGAAGAGCTAAAGACAGTTGGAGAAAGAATCTACAACGCTGAAAGAGTATTCAATATACTAGCATTCGGAGACGGAAGAGAATACGATACACTGCCAAAGAGGCTACTAGAGGAGCCAATGCCAGAGGGACCTGCAAAAGGCAAAGTAGTGAAACTAGAGGAAATGCTAGACGAATACTACAAGATCAGAGGATGGAAAGACGGAAGACCAACAAGAGAAAAACTGGAGCAACTAGGATTAAAGGAGCTTGCAGACAAACTGGAAGAGGAAAACCTGCTACCCGGATAAATTCCCTAAATTCATCTCCCCCTTTTTCTTCTAAGATATAAAAACAATAATGTAGCAACTGCAAGCGTAACCGCTGGCAAGAGTATATACCATTTTTCAGCTAATATGTACGTGATTGGTTTAGCTTTAACCACAATCTTTTCAACATTGGACTTCATAATGTTTCCCTGTGCATCATATGCTTCTATGAAGAACTCAATTACGGTTCCAGCCTTCTGTGGGGGAATGTATGCTACCCAGTAACCATTTTCATAGTTCATTTCAACCATCTTCCATTCCCCATAATCTACTCTATAGCACAGGATTACTCTGTCTAAACGGCTTAAATTGTCCGTCACTACTGCTTTAATAGTGATATTGTCTTCTTCCACTGGATGACCTGGAGTCACTTGAATAGATTCTATAACTGGAGGTTCAGCATCGACTATGATGGTTTTTGAAAGATTTGCCCCCAGATATCTTCCAATACTTGGTGCCCTAACCTCGATGACATAGGTTGCAGTTTTATCTGGCACCGTAATATTGCACTTGAAGTGGCCACATGAATCTGTGACTGCAAGGCCTGCATATGATCTATTAACATATATATTTAGGATAGAATATCTCAGCGGCTTAAAGTCCTTACCGAATAGAAGGCCGTTTAAAGCAATTATCCTGCCATCTCCAGCCTTAAATGTTGAAAGTTCAAAGTCTAGAGAGACTTCAACTTGTCTAACAGCTGCCTTATAGACGCTGTATTCAAGATAATTTCCATGCTCATCATATACTTGCAAAGTGTAGGAGATGAACTCCGTTTCAGAAGGGACTTCAATTACAGCCTCAAACCATCCATCTCCAATCGGTGTCATTTCAACAATTCGGGTTTCAAAGGGTGGACAGAGCTCAACCTTTAGATTTACTTTCCACACTCCTACATCGTCTCCACACTTAACTTTAAAGTGAAGACTTCCAGGAGTGAAATATACTGGAACATCCACATCCTCGATCCATGGTGGGAGCTTATCACCGTATTCCAGCTTATAGTTGAACACGTACTTCACTTTAAGGATGTTATATACTGGGAGGTCTGTTTTTTCATATATTGACATAATGTATTGGCCATAGTCAATTGTGCAGATACGTATCCCTGGATCGAACATTGGATAGAAGAAATCTTCTGGATGAGCTATATTTTCTATCATGTAAGTGCCTTCTCCCATTTTATGAACAACTATACTTGGAGGGTGCTTGCCTAAGAGAGCTGTTCCCGTGCGATCTTTGAATATTGGAGCCTCTATGAACAGTGTTGAGTTGATTATCATGAGCTTATTTGGAAATGCTGGCAAATATGGTATAGTTTTAGAATAGTTAACACCAGGGAATGACTGAATGACTCCATAGAAAAATGAGCTTGAGGAATGAAATGGTATAAATCTAATGGGATATGTGAATGGTTTACGGTTTTCAGTGTATTCAGCCATGTACGTCATTCCCCATTCAAAGCCGGGAGAAATGTAAATTGTCTGCTTTAATCCAAACGCTATCTCTCCTCCACGAACAAGTGTATAGGGAAGGGAGGATACTTCAAAAAGCTTGGAGAGAAAGAATGTGTAGATTTTCATCGATAACTTCGCTCCAAGCGGGGTTTCGGATGCGGCATCATAACGAGCATTAACTTTCATGAAGTCATCTAACTCGTATGAGAGCGAGGGAGTATGTGGATCAAACATGTGCCAGCCAATGAAGTAGACTTCCGGTGAAACTGCAAATGAGCCTTTTAAAAAGTATCCCTCTGGAATAGCTTCAAAGAACATTAGAGGATATAGCATCTCATGCTCAGAGACGTATGTTAGCATTGGAAGACTCTCATATGAGTTGCCGGCGGTAGCATGTCTATCTAATGAGATCCATGATATGAGATACATTGTAGAGAGTGGATATGGATATGAAAACCCGATAGCTGATGACACTGGGCATAATGGCTTTCCACTGTGAGGAGCTATTTGAACATCAACCCTGTGAAGTTTTGAAAGGTCAATTACATGATTTGAAATTTGAAGCCTTTCAACATGGGTTACATTAGAGTATAGAATACCTGCAATTTTTAACTTGGCTTCATTATCTGCGAAGGGTGGGTAAAGGAATCTAATGATATAGGAGCCGGGATACAGTATGAAGGGTAGATCCATAACCGTTGCAAGGAACACGTAAAGTGAGGAACTAGGATCCCCTATTCTAGAGGCATAAATCTCCTCTGAATAGAGGCTCTCAACTATTACCAATCCCATGCAAGCGTTTAATAGTTCACCTTTTAGGCCTAGAAGTGTTACATTCAATGCTGACAGAGTTATTGCATTGAATATCATTCTATAGGTTTTATTAGAGCATTCAAGCATTATCTCCCCGAATAGATGGCCTACTGGAAGCGTCTCCCTGAAGCTGATTTCAACGCTTAAAATCTCTTCCTCAAATGGTTTAAGGGATAAATTGTATGCGTCTATATGGAGGAGATAGGTGTAGTCTATACCATTCTCAAAGAACATTCTCTTATGGAGCTCTACTTCAAGCGTATAATTTGAAACGCTCGCAATATTGAACTGAGACTTATATCCCTTGAGCACGACCGGGCCAAATGCAAGATTCGCTGGGTAAGTGAGCAGTTTTGGAAGAGCGCTTTCAACGACATCTATTACACCTGCTCCACACGCGTAATAATCTTCCTCAATAGGCCTAGCACATTCAATTAACGCAGCTTTCACCTCATCCTGTCCCCAGTCTGGATGTATCTGCAGTAGCAGCGCCGCTGCACCAGCTACATGTGGAGTTGCCATGGATGTTCCAGATGCCATAGTATAGTAATCATTTATGGGATAACCCATGCTCGTGTTAGCTGCCCTTGCAGCTATAATGTTCTCTCCAGGGGCAACTATGTCCGGCTTAATCGACCAGCTTGGAAGCACCGGCCCCCTACTGCTCCAAGCCGAAACTTTAAATGGAGGCTTCGTACATGAGCCAACCGTTATAACCTCATCCATGCTACCTGGAAAGGAAATTGTAAAGTATCCATAGAAGCCCCCGTTTCCAGCAGCCACAACTACTATCGCACCCTGTGAAATAGCCCATTTAATGGCCTCGGCAACTGGTTCAACGTATACATCAGTTCCAAGGCTCATACTTAAAATATCCACCCCATGCTCCACAGCCCACTCAATGCCCGAGATAACCCACGAGGAAAAACCATATCCTAAGCTACAAAGAACCTTTACATTCAACAAGTAAGCTCCCGGAGCCACACCCTTAAACTTTCCATCAGAGGCAGCACCTGTTCCAGCTGCTATACTTGCACAATGAGTCCCATGACCATTGTAGTCCATTGGATCCTCGTCAGCAGCACCATCACCATCGAAATCAACAAAGGAAACCTCTCCAACAACCTTTGGATCACACGTCAAGGGATCATCATCCAGGTCATCTAGATCAGGGTGACTCTTATCTATCCCAGTGTCAAGGATAGCTATAACTATACCAGATCCATTAACCCTGAAACCAACCTCCCTTTCAATGGAAAGCCATTCCACTGGATCCTTGATGGCTGGAACACTATCATTTAAACAGGCATGAAAGACAACATCCGGGTACACTCCTTTAACACAGGGAAGACGTGCGAGATCATATAGTTTAGAGAAGGGAAACATTGTGTAAACGAATGAGAACTCCCTTGAAAAACCCGTAACCCTCCCACCAAACCTATATATGGAGTCGACTCCAAGATCAATTTCATCAACTTCAACAATCAACCTCACAAAGCCATCCTTTAAAATCCCCTCCTCAACCAGAAAACTTACATTGAAAAGCAGAGGATCAACATTACCATAGGAAAGCAGACGCTCATCGACAACCATGTCATCAAAAACTATAAACGACACATTATCCATGCAGGAGGGTGCCATATGATAGCTATAAAACGACTCATCAAAGGAAAAACCGCTGTAAACCGTGAAATAGTTTGCCACAAACACCGACAACAGCAAAACTATGCAAAGAGCAGAAATCATTCTATTTGTGTACACCATATTCATCGAAAATATCTTAAAATAGAAAATAGAAAAATTTTATAACATGCTACATCTACCATCAAACATAAATCCTATCTACCACTGATACTCTTAACGCATTCTGGCACCTGAGTAGAAGAAAAGAGGGGGTTGGCTACCTTGCTCTCCTTCTGATGGCGAACTTGATGACAGTGTACACTATGCTTATAGCAGCTACTAGCGTGATGGCATATATTGCGGCTCCAACATACTTTACTGGGACAAGCAGTGATATTCTGATGTCCATCACAGTGTTTGAGGATAGGGTTACCTTCTTTGAGGCTTCGACTTTCAAATTAAATGCTGTAAAGTAAGTTTTTACTTTGATATGGTAGGTGTCCGTGGGGAGATTTAGCTCCATCATTCCAGAGGCATTGGTTTCTCCAGTTGCAAATAGTGCTCCATAGGAGTCATGTATTTCAACATTAGCGGAGGTGATTGGATCACCTGTTGTTCCATCAGTGACCTTTATCAGGAGATTGAAGAATTGTGGAACAGGTGAATCAGATTTACTCATGTCATCGTTCAAGTAAATGTAGTGGATAACACATGACATTGGAGGATCCACATAGACTATAACCACACTGGGGATACTGGAGTTCTTGACTCTTCCACTTATGTATATGCCATTTTCATCATCTCCAAGATGAACATTTTCAAAGTTATCCGCTGGAATATATATGAACCTAATATTTAACTCCTTTTTGTTCGCTGGTATTTTAATGTAAACCTTGAAGTTACCATTCTCATC
>Ga0164310_10001955_pt1 | contig 11789 bp, 11 predicted proteins | sample GuaBasSedimGuay1_FD_121795 | JGI IMG/M metagenome (GOLD analysis project Ga0164310, IMG submission 121795) | Subseafloor sediment microbial communities from Guaymas Basin, Gulf of California, Mexico - Guay1, Core 4569-9, 0-3 cm | ecosystem: Environmental > Aquatic > Marine > Hydrothermal vents... | reverse complement strand
GTGAAGCGTGTACGGTTAGTATCAGTAGTTTAGCATGAGTGTCTAGGTTACCTCTTAGATATTCAACCTCCTCATACCCTCTTATTCCGTCTACTACCACTAGGTCTATGCCGCTAGAAAGTAGTCTCAGAACCTCATCCAGTATTCGAATAGCTATTGCATGCATTCCCTCTTTTTTCCTAAGCTCTTTAGCAACTCTAGACATATTCTCTCTAGTGGGCTTTAGGCCTCTCTTTTTTACTTCCTCTCTCACTACATCCCCCATACTCACCGTACCAAAGCCTAACTTCTTCGCTACGTCATATACTATAGATTTACCTGATCCCGGCATCCCCGTTACTAGTATTACCTTTTTCTTCCTATCTTCCATGTTTGAGTACCTCAACTATTTCATGCATACTTGCAATTGTCTTTATACCTTTGCTATCGAAGTGTGTTAAGGTCGCTTTATAGCCGCTCTCTACAAGGAGATTTCTGAGCTTAGATGGTGATGGCTCCACAGTTTTCATGGTCTTCGCTATTTCTGTAACAGAGTAGTAGTAGGGTGGCATATAGTTCTCCTCCTTTAGTAGTGTAAGAAGTTTTTTCTCTAGTTTATAGTGTCTATATTTTATCCTTTCTAAAGAGTCTAGCATGAAATTGCAGTATTCTTCATTACATAGTTCTCCTAACCATAGAGGACCTAGTAATATAGCCTTAAGTTTACAGTTCTTGCAATAGGGACTTGGCGTATATGGATACCCTCTGAAGACAGTTCTGTGACCACAATTTGGACAGTACACTATGTAACCTATCTCCTTAGACAGTACTTCATTGGCCTTTGAAGCTCCTTCGTATAATTCTACGCATACTCTCAGGTAGAGTTGATGGTAATAGCATAGGACTACTCTCAAGTATTTATCTAGTCGTGCTGCTTGTCTCGAAATATATCCTATTAAAATTCTAAGCGCTGTTTCAATAGAAAATGGTGTACGATAGGATAGACTTTGATATCTTCTTACACATGTAGTAGGGTATACTCCATAAAGTACTGCTATATCTGTAGCTGTAACCATTAGTAGTCCTCCATCCTTCAGCGTAAGCAATGCTGTCTCTAAAAAGGGTACGGGACTTCCATAGGGATCTATATCCACTACATCTATAGTAGTATCTCTGTGTAATTTCATAAGCAGCTCATTAGCGTCTAAATTCGATACTACTATTCTATCTTCTAGCCTGTTCTTGATCATATTTCTAGTCATGAGCTTGAATGCTCTTTTATCTAGATCATTTATGTACACCGTACAGTCTCTATCAAGTTCTTTTGCGTATCTTATACCTCGAATACCGGTAGCACTTAGAGGTTCTACTATATTAATCCTCTCAAGTCCGTGTATGTCTACATAGGCTTTGAGTAGTAAAACACCAAGATCTCTAGAGATTTCAGCTCTTGGATTATAAAATACCGGTAACCATGCAGGATCATGATATCCTCTTTCCTTAGTATAATATTCTGGATCTGGTATATCTATTTCAACTAATCCTTCTCTGATGGATACTAGTTTGAGCATTTATTATCACAATTTGTTGACTCTTCTACTACTCGTCAACTTTATCATGTGAAATTTATACCAATAACTTCGTATAACTTCTTCTCATCTATTTTCTCGACAATTTTCTGATCCTCTTCTATATCCTCTAATTTATTTACACTACTTTTGTCTCTTGCTATAAACACTGGTCTTGAGTTTGTAATATCAGCTATTTTCATGGTATATTCGACTTCTCTAATTACCCTCTCATTAAGCTTAAATATGAACTTCATGAATATGTTTCTATTCTTGAATTTAGTGAGAATTTCGAATACATTTCTCTTAAATAGTAGGACTCTTAGATCAGTTTTCTTAGCTATTTTATTAAGGGTTCGTATAATTTTATATTTCTCGTAGTCCTTTCTCAGACTTTGTAATGCTAGTCTCCTCTTTATGACAGTATCATATGGACTCTCTTTAGTATCCACTTTTTGAAAGATGTCGAGGGGTTTCCTTATACTTTCTCCTAATATTGCCTCCAATCTCTCAAGTATCTCCGGACTAGTGCCTATTATATTTCTTTCATAACTGTATATAGCTTTCCTGCTCACGCCAACTCTATCTGCAAGCTCTCCTAATGATAGATTTTTCTCTAATCTAAGTCTTCTGAGTTTATCTCCATTAATGTTTATGTATATTCCTCCTCTATCCATATATACATATGGATACCTATCTGTTAAAGCATCGATGAATGTTCTTGGATTTATGCTGTAGACTCCTTGTCTCATGTAGACTATACCATTACTCAGCTCTTTTCTACTATCTCTATTGCTCACTAATAATGGAATTGCATTAATGGTGTGGGCTAGTACTTTTAACTCCTTTATACAGATAGTGGGAACAGAGTCCAGATTTTTGAGATATCTTATTAATAGAGTTCTATCTTTTCTATGAGCTACTATATTGAAGCAGTATCTTCTAGAGATTTCACTAAGGCTTATTACATTATATCCTCTACTCTTTAGTTTTTCGACTACCTCAATATACTGTTCATCCATGTTCTCTACTGTGTTTTCCATTATCATTCCTAGTCTACTTTTTTTGAGCTTCTACAAAGGCATGTGCTATGTCATAGGGTTCAAGGTGTACTACTTCTACTATATCAAAACCTCTTGATTTAAGGTGGTCTATTTCCCTTGCATAGGTTTCAGAGGGTTCTCTAGTGACGTCTATACTCATAGCTTTTATGGCTTGAAGAATCCAACCACCACTGGGTAAGTATAGATCTGCATTATCGGCTACTATCTTGCTCTGGAAAGGTTGTGCTATATCTGCATATACTACTTCTACCATATCTACTATAGACCTGTACTTAGATGGAAATCTCGCATCGGTGAGTATTGGTACTACATTCCTCCTATACTTAGCTACTCTTTCTAAGAATTCTCTCATAACTCTGGGGGCGAATTCTACACAGTAGACTATACCTTCATTACCTACTATGTCGGATACATGGCTTACTGTAGTTCCGGATGCAGAACCTAGGTAGAGTACCTTGGTCCCTCGCTTTATTGGTAATCTTTCTATACCCTTGAGTATTGCTGCTGCTAGTTTACTTCTATAGGGGTTCCACACTCTATACTCAGTACCTTCGTATTCTATCAACTGTTCACCGTAGACTCTAATTCCTCTAACCATGTTTATTGTAGCTAATCTCTTACTTCCATCCTCGAAACTTATCCAGTAGATTCCTTCGAATTTCTCATGAGGTACTACTTCTTCTACACCTATCATGTTCTCTTCCTCTTCCTTCTCTTTACAGGTTTTTCTCTCTTCCTCTTAGGAGGCTTCTGATATAGAGTTTTTATTTCCTTTACTCTTTCCTCAAATTCGCTTTTAAGTATATCAGCCTTATATTCGTTACCGAAGGCGTCTATCCTTGCTGCAATAGCTAGCTTAGCTGCTAGTGCTCTCGCTATTTTGCCTCTCTGCCATCTAGGAGCTCTAAAGATAGTGGGATGGGTAAATATAACTCCGTGTTTAGGAGGTTTAGTACCTGTTCTTAGTGCTCTAAAGAGGGCTTTTTCAGCACCAAGTACTTGTATAGTACTAGCTGGTAGTGTAGCTAGCTCTTTTAGACTTCCAGCAAGTGCAATAAGTCTAGCTCCTAGTAGCGACCCTACAAGTCCCTTTGTATTTGGAGCTACATCCATCATTGCTTCATCAATATACTTTTCGAGTAGCTTTCTTAGATCATATAAGTTTAGTATAAGTCTAGATATCTGTTTAATTACATCTAGATCGAAGTCTGTGATATCTGCTCCCATACTCTCCTCAGCGGCTTTAGCTATTTTCGCTGCATTTTTCCGTGGCAGATCCATTTTTCTTAGGTTTTCCTCAGTAAAGTTAGATCTATGACCGATATTGTATACTAGCGTAGCGTAGGTCTTATGATCTCGAATTAGATTATTGAGTTCCGGAAAATGCAGACTATACCATTCTCTTATCTTAGAGGCATATAGGTTTACTGTTCTATCGATCTCATCTAGTATTGTTATAGCCTGTGCTATGAATAGATCCCTCTTTTCAACTCTCTCTTTGATCTTAGTCCTAGAGAGTTCTATCGAAGTACTCCATAGAAGTTTATTGTAATCTGATTTAGATATACCTAGTAGTTTTAGGTACTTATCCAGATTACTTCTGAAGATTGAGGCTCCCTTACTCGGAGTTTCTACTCTTACTTTAGGATGTTTAAACTGTACCGCTATCTTCTTAGCTAAGGTCTCATCTTCGAGAACTATTTCAGCATCTTCTTTCAGCCTACCTATGACTTTATTTAGTAACTCCGAGAGTTCTGGTGTTATATTGCCCTCTTCCTTTTCCAAGAGCCTACTGGCTATGATTTTAGGGTCTCTTTCTATGGGGACATATTCTATAATATTGCCCTTTTCATCTATTATCATGTCCCCTACTATCGATTCTACTAGGTAATACCTTTCAACTATACTTATCACCTACTAAATATATACTCAGTACTTTATTAGTCCTATCTTTTCAAAATTAGAAAAGAACATTAATGCTCCCCGAATACAGCAACTTCAAGATAATATTATCCATGGTATACACCTACCTTAGTACTACAATATGTCCCTCCTCAGGGATTAATATTTCTCCCTTAAAGATTTGTGATGCCTCTTTTTTGAATTCCTCTATGTTATTCTGATATCTAGGGCTTAAGTGTACTAGCACTAGTTTGGATACTTCAGCTGCTGATGCCACTTCAGCTGCGTGAAAAGCTGTAGAGTGTCCTCCTTCAAAAGCTAGATTATAATTATATAGTAGATGAGTGCTTTCGTGAATAAGCATATCAGCTCCTCTTGAATGTTCTATTAACTCTGCGGAAGGTCTAGTATCACTGCTATAGGCTATTTTTATTCCCTTCCTAAGTCCTTTTATCACGTTTTCTGGTTTGATAGTTTTGCCACTAGGTAATATTACAGTTCTGCCCATCTTTAATGCTCTCCATAAAGGACCTTTAGGTACTCCCAATTTTAGTGCTTTTTCTACATCGAATTCCCCTCTAAGCTCTTTACATTCGATAAAGAAGGCATAGGATGGAAGTGTATGTCTCACAAGTACGGCCCTGATAATGTATTCATCGCTATCTAGTACTGTTTCCTCTTTTTCTACTAGTTCTTTAATTCGAAGCTCATACTCTGTTCCTGTTCTCATTATATTGAACATATTTTCTAGGAATTCACTTAATCCTTTAGGCCCTGCTACTGTTACTACTCTCTCTCTACCCAGTATACTCATACTCAGTAGTAATCCAGGTAATCCTAGTATATGATCCGCGTGAAGATGAGATATCAGGATTACTAGTGGCTTGTTTATTCCTATACCATCTTGAGTAAAGTAGAGCTGACAGTTCTCAGGACACTCTAGCAGTATACACCATCCTTTTATCCTGACGACTATACATACTGGCATTCTACGTCGAGTAGGCATTACTCCTCCAGTACCTAAGAAATGTACTTCGACTATCACACTCTCCTAACCATAACTGTGATTTTAATACTTTACACTATCCAAGAAAAAGTATTGTATGTTAAGTACTACCTCTTAATAGTATATCTCTTAATCCTAAAGATTTCAGCGTGTACCTATTGCTATTAAATCATAGTCTATACTGAGATCTTTTAGATCGCCACACGTTTCCGATGGAGGTATATCCTCATCTATTCTATAGTGTAGCTATTTTCAACTTCTCTAAAAATACACTGAGAGGAGCAGAAATGATCGTTATTAATGAAGATCTGGGCTATACTCCGATTTCATAAGTAATTAGAACAAACTAGTTTCACTTACTGTCTGGTTGCCCTCTTTACTTAGTTCTTGATACTTGAGAATGCTTATCACTCTAGTAAGTCCACTGTGAACTTCTATAACATGTTTTTCAAGTACTCTTAGGGGTGTACGTCTCACTTGTCTGAAGTACTCTTTAGGATGCATTAGGACTATAATACCCCCCTTCTTTAGTACCCTTACAGAGCTATAGAGTAGATTTTCTATGAGTTTTGAGGGTTCATATCCGTATGTGGACGCTGATCTTCCATAAGGAGGATCTGTTACTATGGCATTAATTGAGTTCTCTCGAAGTGGTAGTTTCGTAGCATCTGCTAATATGAGTGAGCACTTATCGTAAGCTTTGAACTCTACTACATTTTTCAGAGATCCATAGATCATTCTACGATCTATATCGATTCCTATACTCTCTATGCCTATTACTGCGCTCTCTACAACCACTGTACCAGTGCCTGAAAATGGATCCAATAGTACTCCTCTCTCATATATCCTGGCCATGTTAACCATAGCTCTAGCTATTCTAGGATCCAGTGCGCTAGGATGTGTAAATGGTTTGTATTTGGATCCTCTTCTAATTATATCTCTTCTCCTTGAGGTGATCATAAGTATTCCTAGGAGGAAGATATCACTTGTCAGTATCCCCTGTAAAAGCACATTAGGAGATTTCAAATCGACTTTTGCTTTGAACCTCTCCTTGAGAAAAGCACCTATCTTCTTCTCAAGTTGAACTGTGCTGAGGTCTTTAGAGTACTCTCTTATTCTAAGCACTCGGACTGCAAAACTACGATTGTGTATAAATGGAGTAAAATCCACTCTCCTAAGATACTTTAGTATAGTATCTAGCTCCGCCTTGCACATGAATACTTCTCTATAACATGCTCTTACATATGCGCACCTCTCTGCTATCTCTTTACAAAGGTCTTGAGATGTATCAAGTCTCACTACTTGATCATAGATTTCAAATAAACCTATTCTACGACCTTGCAATATTGCTCTAATTTCAGCAATGGGTATAGTAGGATGTTCTCCTGTAAGAAGAATGATATACCTTGTCATTGGAGACTCTTAACTATCTTACTCCTTATCACAAAGACTCCGCCAACTAGAGCTGTCACCATGAAGGATATACCTAGCCAGTATAGCATGTACATTAGATCCCCTCTCCCATGGATTATCTTTAACCCTTCAAATATAGATTGTCTAGCACATGCTAGAAAAGTGAAGAGTAATATATCCTTTCTATGTGTTCTAGAGGTTTCCGAGAGCATAGCCTCTACTATTCTTCCACCTAGGATAAATAGTGCTGCTATAATCAATAGATCTATGGAATATAGTGGACCCCCTAGATTTAGGGCCAATATTTTGACTATGGAGGTGGGATCATATATGTTTACTTGAAGTTTCTCTCTACTCGTAATCAGTGCTACATCTAGAGCTATGATCAATATAGAGACCACTACTGCTATGAAGGATATGGGTGCACTATTGTATAATTTAACTATTCTCTCATCTAATGAGTAGGCCTTTATTAGTAGCATTAATCCTATTATTGCTGTACTCCATATCCATATATCCTGAACTGATGCGCCAAGTTTTATCATTATGGCATATAGTAGTGCTAGGATTCCTGGAATTCCTAGTACATATCTCCTATATCTCTCTTCTTCGAAGAGTTTTTTGAGGTATCTTGTCATGAGGACAAAAGATTCTTCAACTCCACGTGATTGCTGTACTACAACTCTTCTTACAGAAATAACAGGTATTCTTGATTGTATCACTGGTAAAACTTGCTCATCAGTAGGTCCGTCTGAAACTAGTATAGCACTATCAGCATTAAATGTGCTCAGAACTACATCTAACTCTGATGTTATTTTTATATCAGCTTCTATCCCCTCACTAGCTGTTCCAGCTAGTAGAGCTACCTCTACATTTCCTTTACCTATGGATTTTGATAGTTTCTCATAAATCTGTAAGGCTGCGAACATAGCATTGGCGTCAGAGTCTTCGGGATTGCTTATCGCATATCTCGTAGCTATGTTAAGTATATTCTGGTATCCTATTATAGGTGTAGATACCCCTATAGTCCTACCTACATCATCATCTCTGTCAACACAAAGTATCAATAGTCTTCTGAGCTTTCGCTCCACTTCCTGAACACCTTTCTCTGGCTTAGTAACTATAAGCCATCTTCAGTAATAAACTCTATGTTATTCTAATTTTCAGATATTCTCCTACTATTTTTGGCTTATATCATACCAAGTTCAATAAGTAATTTCAGTTCATTCAGTGATATTCTCTCCCCCCTAATATATCTACGGTACACTTCCTCAGCCAGTCTCCTCTTCAATTCTCTCTCTTTAGCTATTTTCTCTGTCTTCTCGTAGGCCTTTAAGAGAAAGTTCATATCGTCAACTTTACGCTTAAGTTCTCTTACCTTCTTCATAAGATTTATATACTCTTTATGCCTCTCATCTGCTCTGCTTTTTAGCATCTCTCTACCACTGTAGATCTCTTCTAATTCCCTTTTGAGAACATCTATGTTACTACTGTGCATTTTAAGCTTCTCTACCAATTTTGATACTGTCTCATTCACCTCTGATAGTTTTTCATTTATTTTCTTTAGCTCTTCTACTCTGCTATTTATAGCTCTATACACTTTCTCTAGTTCTTTATCTATCTCATGTATACTTTCTAAGTATCTGAGCTTTTTCTCAAGTTTTTCTACTTTATTAAGAATTACCTTCTCTTCATAAGGGTTAAGTAGTGTGGTCTGATACTTCCACTTAAGCGCCTCTAGTTGAACTCTGAGTCTATCCTCGCTTACCTTCCTAGGATTTACTATAGATGTGAGAGTATTCTTCTTTCTGATGAGCTCTACTCTTTTTTGTTTAAGCTTCTTAAGCTCGGACAGTAGAAATCTCTTCTTACTTCTGAGTTCAGATAATCTCTTTTTCTCCAATTTTAACTGTTCTCTTATCTTTTTTGTGCTTTCAATACAGGCCCTTAACTCCTCCCTCTTCTCTCTTATAATAGCATTTATCTCTCTGACCCTGTCATTAAGCTCATCTCTTTCAATTCTTACCTCTTCGGCCTTTTTTATAAGATTCTCTAACTCTATTCTAAGGCTTCTTAGCTTCTGCTCCAGCTCGACTTTACTCAGCATGATCAATCTCATTACTTTTACTGCCTTAATATAATTTAGGGATATTTGATTCAATTAAACAGATGGCTACCATGAGCATTCTATCGGAAGTGAGGTTTCCTAAGGGATTAGAGAGATAGAGAGATTTTACTTTAATCGAGTATTATTCTTGCATCAACTACCTTAGCCCCCCTCTCATATACGTATATGGGGTTAAGATCCAGCTGATTTATTATCCCTATATCCGATACCATCTCGGATACTTTGAGTAGTACCTCTACTATACTGTCTATATCAGCTTTAAATCCTCTGTAACCTTTTAACACCTTATAACCCTTTACTTCTCTTATCATCTCTTCAGCATCGTACCTTGTTATGGGTACTATCCTAAAGGTTATGTCTTCGAGAACTTCTACAAACACTCCACCGAGCCCAAACATTATAGCGTGTCCAAATTGTCTATCCTTTATACAGCCTACTATGACCTCGATACTGGGTTTAGCCATCTCCTCTACTAGTATACCGTAAACTCTTGCTTTCGGTACTTTCCTCTTTACATTCTCTAGAATCTGTTTATATGATCTTAAGACCTCTTCCTCACTATGAATATTCAAGATGACTCCTCCAACATCTGTCTTATGGATTATATCAGGGGAAACTATTTTCATAACTACCGGAAATCCTATCTTCTTAGCGAAAAGAACAGCATCTTCGGGGCTTTTGGCTACTTTAAATACTGTAACAGGAATAGTGTAGATGGAGCATAAGGTCTTTGCTTCAGGCTCCAGGAGGAATTTCCTTCCTTCGCTTAGTACTTTTTGTAGTATACTTTGAGCTTCTTTTCTCAGCTCTTCTCACCTAATCTTTCAATTACACCTATGATAAAAACATGTTGTTATGGTGGTAGTGTAACGTAATCTTCTCCTCCGACATATATCTGTTGAAGCTTGGCATAGACATTTTCAAATGCTCTCCTATACTTAGCCGATATAGGGATGGTATTGAATGTAGTCATAAAATCGGCTATAGCCTGAACTATTGTCTCATTTAACTGTACTATAGTAGAGGTTCCTTCACTTCTTAGATCTGTAAGCAGCTTATCAGGATAGCTTATCCATTCTATGACTCTTTCTATCTCATTTTCATTCATTAAATCTATTTTATTGAGTAATATTATCTGTGGTAAGTTGAATCTGTAGTATACTGATATAGAGAGTAGAATAGATGATGTAAATGTAGAGGCCATTGCTACGAGTGCAGAATCCAGTAGAAAAAGTATGCATGATCTCTCTTCAGCTATTTGTGTGATTATCTCTGCTCCCGAAGACCTAAACGTAAATAATTCCATCTGTCCAGGAGTATCTACTAGCACATACCCAGGGTTCATACTCATTATATTATTCTTCACATCTCTAAGGTAGTTCACAGAAAGATCCGTGGCTGCGATTATTGCTCCATTAGGTCCTAGTCCTAATTTCTCCTCTAGTTCACTTGCTGTTACATAGTCCCTTATATCAACATCCGGATCATATGGTAACTTATCTACTGCTGGATCCATATTCACCTTAACATTGGAAATCTCGAAGTCATCTAAGTATTCTGAGAACTCCTTTACAAATGTACTCTTACCGGAGCCAGCAGGACCTATCACAAAGACACAGAGTACCATACTCCATAACCTTATTCTCGATCTCAGCAGAGAAAAGCATAGCTCTACTATAAACTTTACTTTCTCCCAATCTATTTGAATCACTATATCTTAGCGGATATGAACTTTTATTAGTCCTCCAGTTTGACTATCAGATCTCTGTTCTGTCTATACTCTCTATACACTTTCAATACTTCAAGTGCGAATTTTCCGTCTATTTCATCTATCTGCTCCTGTAGATTAGAGGGGCCTTTAACCTTCATCATTTTTAGAAATTCTTGGATACTTAGATCATGTCTCTTCTCTATGTCCACTATTAATTTCTTAAATACTTCCTCACTAAACCCTCCATAGTCCTTTATACATGGAGGTCCCTGTACTTTAAGCACTTTACACAGTTCTACTAACAATACACAGGTTTCTGGATCTCTCACCTCGGGACATAAGTTATCGCACTGAGCTTTAGCATAGGATATTATCTTCTCTAGCACCTTGGAATCTACAAGAATCTTCATATATTTCACCCTAACCTACTCATACTCGTAAGAATACTTCTGACCTTTCCCTCTATATCGGTAGATGTAGTTATAGCTCTTCCAACTATAAGGATGTCCGCACCTGCTCTCGCTAATATAGGTGCTGTACTCTCATCGATGCCTCCTGCAACTGCTATTTTTATATCAAAGGTATTCTTAAGTCTACGAACTTCCATAACCATGGAATCTATACTCCTATACTTCCTTTGTACATCTATTCCTCTATGAATGCAGAGAATATCGGGTTTACAGACATCGAGTATTTCCCTAGTCCTGCTTAATGGATTGGATACATTCATCATATCGATCATGACCCTACCTCCTAAGGATTTAGCTGTTTCGACTGTATACTTTATTGTACTTATATCAGAGAGAGCCATTACCGTTACTATATCTGCTCCTGCACTGATAGCTAGCTCTGTCTCTAGCGATCCTGCATCTACTATCTTCATATCAGCTACTATGGGCTTTTCAGGTAATGCTGTCTTGATGATTTTGATGCTTCTAACACCCTCACTCTTTATAAGGGGTGTTCCTACCTCTATAATGTCCACACCAGCTCTAGAACTTCTGAGTGCTATTCTAAG
>Ga0164310_10001954_pt1 | contig 11793 bp, 20 predicted proteins | sample GuaBasSedimGuay1_FD_121795 | JGI IMG/M metagenome (GOLD analysis project Ga0164310, IMG submission 121795) | Subseafloor sediment microbial communities from Guaymas Basin, Gulf of California, Mexico - Guay1, Core 4569-9, 0-3 cm | ecosystem: Environmental > Aquatic > Marine > Hydrothermal vents... | reverse complement strand
CTTTTTTTGTTAGAAAACATGTCACAGAGTTTGCATTTTTGAGAAGTTTTTCGATATGTTTTATTTTTTTATACCTTATCATTCCATTATATATATACATATTTTTTATATTTTTGTCAAGAGGTTGAACAAAAATTTTTTTATACTTCATCTCACGAAATTTTTACTTCAGCTCACTTGACATACACAGAAAATTTTTGTTAAAAAATTTTTGTTGAGATGAACGAGATCCTGAAACCAAAGGTTCAGTTGTCCAGCCAGAAAGGTTGTCCTCTCAAAAGTCAGCTCATCCAGGTAACCGACCCTGTCCGCAACCAGCAAGGAATTGTGGATTTTTCTGTACCTTGTGCGAAAGAAAAATGTATTTTTTACGATGAGCAAAACAAAGAATGCATATTTATACAGATTTTCAAATTTCTAAAGGAGCTGAAGGAGGGGCAACATGGAACAGATAATAACAAGCATAGTGAAAAACCTCGTTGACCATCCTGACAAAGTTAAAATTACAAGATTGGAAGGGACAGCTTGTAAAGTTTTTGAGATAGAAGCTGACCCAAGCGATGTAAAGTACGTTGTTGGTGAGAAAGGACGACACATAAATGCTTTACGAACTCTTTTGCAGAGCATAGCAAAGAAGCAAGGATATAGCGTTAGAATAGAGATCATCCAGCCAAAGAAAAAAATTTAGATGAACCAAGCAAAATCCAAGCTCATCCACATTGGAAGCCAATATTGGAAACCAGCATTGGAAAACCAACAAGGAGGAGATAAAAAATGAAAAAGGATAAAGAGAAGGTTTATGTTTTGCAAGAAGCTGACGAAGAAGAAAAAGAAGAAAAACAGGAAAAGACAGAATGGGAAGAATTCCTCGATAAGTTCAAAAATTATCTCGGCAAGGAACTACCGATAATCATTTTTCGACGAGAAACTCCAGCTTCACCTCCGATAAAGATGACCTCGACGACAGTAAAAACTCCTGAAGAAGTCGAAAGTTTGATGGATTACTACGGTGAAAGAGACGGTGGAATAATCGAAGCGAGGTTGAGAGATCCTCAAACAGGGAAGTTCATCGGTATTTATAAAACACATTACCCGCTCAAGGAGAAAAAAGAAGATGTTCAAAGAGAAGCTAAAAGTTCTCAAAATGACGTTTTAGGAATTTTAGCTCAAACACAAGCTCAACAGCAAAATTTTCTGTTTCAACAGATGGAAAGGGAAAGGCAAAAATATGAGATGTTGATGGAACAGGAAAGAGAAAAAAACAAGCTCGAACTTGAAAGGTTAAAAGTCGAAGCGGAGAATAAAGAGAGGTTCTGGGCGAACATAATAACAGCTTTAAACCAGCAAACGAACACTTTAATTCAGCTTCAACAACAGATGCAAACACAACTAACACAGATGACACAAAAACAACAGGAAGCTCTTATGAAGTTTTTCGAAATTATGAAGAAAGAAGAACCCAAAAAAGACGTTTTAGAAGAAATCATCAAGCTAAAACAAGCAGGAGTTATCCCCGAAAAAACCGATACCTTCGAGGCGACAAACAAGCTCATCGATTTGATTACGAATACTTTCAACTTGGGGATAAACTTCGGTTCACAAAAATATCCTGAAGAAAAAACGGATTTAGATAGAGTAGCTGAAATCGTAAGAAGCGTTTTGGAGACCATACAGAAAAGACAGGAAAAAGTTCCTCAACTGCAACAACCTGTACAACCGAGACCACAGATGCAACCTCCACAAGCTCAACCACAACCTCAAAAGCTCGAAGGAGAACCCAAAGTGGAAAAAAAAGAATATAAACATCCTGTAGAGAAGCTCATCGATGACCACAAAGGACAGCTTTTGATAGCTTTCGGTCTTAACTTGTCTCCACAGGAGTTAGCACAAGCTATCATACATTCAATACCAGATATCTATTGGGGTTCATTTATCGATTATGTTGAGAAACACATAAATGCTGAACATATATGCAACCTCGTCCCTGAATTCTTACAGCATAAAGACAAGCTCGAAGCTACAATAGAGGAGCTTAAGAACATAGTTGAAGCGATGAAAAGTTCAGAGATGCCAGCAACTGAAGAAACAGAAAAAGAGAAAAAAGAAAATTTAGATTGACCTCTTGACAAATTCAAAAATTTTGTGTATATAGTATATTAGAGCTTACAGTTTTAGCTCAAACTGAAAGCTCCAATCCTTCAGTTTCAACTCACCAAGACCAGCTCATCGAAACAAGCTCACAATAACCTGAATTATCGCAAGTCGTTATGAGAACGAAAAACTAAATCGACGATTTGCCACCCCACAAGGGTGGCTTTTTTTATTTTATACGAAAGGAGGTGAAACAAGATGTTAAAGAAACTGTTGATAACGTTAATGGTGATATGTGTATGTGGAGTAGTTTTTGGAGCTTCAATGAAAAGCTTCTGGAACGTTTCAACTTCAACTCAAACGATAATAAGAGGAACAGAGACGATAATTGAGGTCAACTTGATCAACGCTACGACAATACCTTTGATAATAGATTTGACCTCAAACAGAAGTACTCCAATGGTGTACAAAAGAGTTTATGTACCCAAAGAAACAAATGTATGCGTTCCGATGTATGAGCAAAACATAGTTAATTTTGGAGTAAATATTAGCTCACACACACCAAATTTAACTGGTGTAGTTATAACAAACAAAGTTGGTGGAGACGTAATTTACAGGTAAGGAGGTAGTTATGGCTTCAAAAGTCAAAATTTTGAAAGACAAAGGGATATATACAAAAGATGAAGTAGTAGAACTCCTTAAGAAAGCTGGTCTTTCCGTTGAGGAAGTAGACCAGCTGGAAGAGGATAAAAAAAAAGAGGAAGAAAAAGAAAGCGATAAAAAAGCTTAAAAGAAAACAAAAAAATACAAAAAAATACAAAAAAAGATGAAGCTTTCATCACCTCGTTTCCCATTAGGTTCAACGATAAAACTAAAAGTAGCTGATAGCGATAAAGGAGTTGATGAAAAAGTAGCCATCATAAAACAGCTCATCTACGATAGCGACTTCACCCCTGAAGTTCGAGAATTAGCTTGTGCTTTGACAGAAAACATCTCTCCTTCGAACGACCTCGCTATGATACAGAGAATTTACGATTTCTTACAAGACCGTATGGTTTATCGTCGAGATATAGCTGGTGTCGATGTCTTCATAGCTCCTCATCGACAAATCAAAAGCTTGAGGGATTACGGTTATGCTTATGGTGATTGTGACGATTTCACAGCTTTTGGTGGAGCTTTGTTGAGGGCTTTAGGTTTCAGGGTTAGACCAGTTGTTACCTCGACGATGAACGCTACTTCAGATGAGTTCAACCATATATTTTTACAAGTTTATTCTCCGAGTTTGAACAAGTGGATAACTTTTGATGCGACGAAGAAGGGAAGACCTTTAGGTACAACAGCAAGATATAAAAGGATAAAGATATATTCTGAACTATAGGAGAAAAAAATGTATTTAGCTGAACTTGAAGCAACGATAACCTCGAAACCCTGGTATGGATACGCAAGCGATTGGAACAAGTTATCGAAAAGCGAACAGGAAAAACTTTTAGCAACTCGTCCTGTTTACGTCGCAGTTGCTCCTGGCAAATGGCAAGATATGAAGACGAAAAAAATTTACTCCGATAAACCTTTGCTGGTATCCAAAAAATTGTGGGATAGTTATACAAGCGATGAGAAAAAATTTTATTTATCTCGTAGACCAGTTTTTGTTCATTTAGGTGGTGAAAGATGGCAAAAGATCACAGGTGGATTAAGCGATTTCTTCAGCTGGATATCAGGAACAGTCAAAGATATCTTCAGTGGAGTTGTTGAGGGAACTAAAAGCTGGGTTCAACAACAAGCTTCACAATACATCGGTACTCCTCCACCTCCACCTGAAGTCAAAGTAGAAATAGAGAAACCAGATTATACACCTTATTTTATCGTCGGTGGAATTATTTTAGGAACTCTTTTGCTCGTAAGGAAAAGATAATGTATTTAGCAAAAAGTAATTTAAAAGATTTAGGTTTTGATCCTTTGACATTTTTGACAACCGTAGGTACAAGTGTAGCTATGGGTGTTGGAGAATGGGTTAAAAAACAGCTTGGACTTAAAACTGCCAACGAGATAGCTTTAGAACAAACAAGAATAGCTTATGAGAAACAGGCAGAATTAGAAAAGCTAAAATTAAAACTGATGGCTGAAAGAAAAAAACTTCAACAAATACTGGTTTTAGGAGGTTTAGGAGTAGCAGTTTTGATAATTTTGACGAGAGGGAAATAAAATGGCGTATTTACAGCAATACCCCAAATATTCTTTACCTAAATTTAAGTTGACTTTTATAAAACCAACCTTGCCAACTTTACCGAGTTTTTTAATACGAAGACCAAAAGAAATACCAATAACAAAAACAGGTTTGGGAAGTAAAATAGGAGAAACTCTCCAAAAAATAGTAACAGCACAAAACACAATACGAACTTCTGATATAAATAAACCTTTTAGAAAATTAAGAGGGAGCTTAAAAGGTTTAGGACAAGGTGGAGCAGAAACTTATATAACTCCTAAAATTGGTGGAACTCCTCGTCCTAACTATTTTTCTGGTCAAAAATTAAAAATAGACGCTAACTACGAATTAGCTTTAATACATGATTTTCAAGAAATTGGACTTGATACTTCAGATTTAGAAGCTGTACAAGATTTGTTAAAAATACGTTTTGATGATTTGCCATTGTCTTATATTGAAAACAATATAAGAGATATAGGATATGGAAGAATGGAAAAAGTGAGAATGAGATTGTTAAATACTTATAGAGCTTATATTCGTCCGTATAGAGGTTCAGGAACAGAAGAAGTTTGGGTAAAATTTTTTAAAGATAACGAAAAAAGAATGTGGGGAGGATGGGGATTAGATAGTAGCAAAATCAGAGAATGTATTGGTAGATTTTTAAGTGACTTGCAAAAGAGAATTAACTTTTTAGATAGTATGGGTCTTTTATCTGTTGGTCGTCGAAAATTAAATGATATTCTTGGAAAACTTCGGCAATATTCAGCTTATTTAAACACTCAAGTTTTACCAACTATAAAAGAATTAGCAGTTAAAACTCGTGATAACAGCTTAATAAATTTGACAACAAATTTAAAAAACGCTATGTCAACATTAGAAGGAGCAACAGAAACAGCTTATCAAAGTTTACAAATAGCTACAGAATTGTTTAACAGTTTAAAACAAATCTACAGTGAATTAGCAGAAATACCGCTTGACCAAATAGAAGAAACCGATGCTCCACAAATGATTAACAACATTTTAGCTAAAATAAAGGAATGGAAAACTTTGGTCGAAGAAAAATTACCTGCACTTGAAAAAGCTATAACTGAAATTTCCGAGTTGCTTGAAGGAATTGAAGTAACAGGAGGTTAAATATCATGCATTTAGGACAAACAACAGCATACGATTTAGTTTATAGCATAAAACAAAGAATTATAGCTTTGAAAAGCACAGTAGAAAACTTGAAAACACAGGTTGCTCAAAAAGACCAGGAGATACGAGAACTAAAAAATATCATTGAAACTCGTTTATCTCCACTTGAGAAAGCTGTTGAGGAAATAGCACGGATGCTCGAAGTATAAAGGAGGGCAAAAATGTATTTAGGGCAAACAACAAGCATGAGCATAAAGGAAAGGATAAAAGCTTTAGAGGAAAAGCTCAAACTAATTCGAGAAAAAGCAAGCAAGATGTTGCCAGCTTTAACACCAGAACAAAGAGAAAGGGTAAAAAAAGTGGCAGAAACTGTTAAAAAAGCTGTACCAGAAAAAGTTGAGGTAAAAAACCTTTTACCTTTGATGTTGATGGGTGGGTTTTTATACACGATTTCTAAAAAACCAGAAAAACCGATAAGGAGAAGATGATGCATTTAGGACAACTTCCATTGAAAGAAGAAGCGATAAAATCGATAAGAGCTAAAATCGATGAGAAAGTTGGAAAGTTTTTTATGGCAAGGGCAACTTTGAGGAAAACAGAGGAACTAACAAAAGAAATCCTATTCAAGTTCAAAAAAGAAAATAGACCAACTACAACTATTGAAAAATATTTAGAAGAAATAGCAAAGCTCAAATTCGAAGGAGATGATATTAGCAGGCAATTATCTGAACTGTCAGAAGCTATGAAAACTTCTCCACCCGATTATTCGAAACTGATTAAAGCACCAGCGGTATTCTACAGGCTCGACAAATTTGTTGAGAACGTAAACGGCATATATAACACCATACACAGGTTAGCGGTAGTTGAAGATATACAGATAGCTAAAAGACCAATTTTTTTAGAAATTTTAGTTTTTGTTACGGCATTTTTGGTACTTTTATCGATAAGGAGGAAATAACAGATGCCAGTACCAAAAGAGCTCGAAAAATATAAAGAACAAGTGATAAAGAAAGTAATTAAAGATTTGAAAACCAAAAAAGCGTCCAACCCAAGAGGTTATTATCCTTCTCGTTATATCGAATATAGAAAAAGAGGTAAATACATAAGAGAAGTTGTTATACCGAAGGAATGGGTATACGAAATAGCGAAAAGGATGGGTTATAAGAAAAAAGACGTCGTCTGGAGGTTCGTAAGGGAGTTCGGAGCACCGAGGGGGAAAGGTCACAGGATTTTATTAGCTTATTTCGGTAAAGTTGCACCTAAAAAACATAAATACTGTATTTTAGCTTCAATACTTCATCCAGTAGCACCTGGAGAACCCTGTATGTTCAGGGTTAAAGTGATTTCTCCTTATAAGATTACGATGAAACGAGGAGAAGCGGTTGTAGTAGCTCCTAAAGAGAAAAAGAAGACAAAAAAAGTTGTTTTGAGTTCAAAAATAATTAGTTCTTTACAAGACGTGAGAGTACCAAAATATCGTCTGATAGCGGTTAACCCGATTATCGAGAAAAAGGGCAAAAAAACGATAATTACAGGCTTTGACGACTTAAAAATCGTCAAAGCTTAATTCTAAAGGAAAGGAGGTGATAAAAGATGTCTGACGTATTAGTATTATCGGAAGGAACAGAAGGTTTGGGTGTGAGGGTAACACAAACTCCAGCTTTCAAACGAGCGATGAGGCAAGCTTGGAAAGAGCTCAAACCACCGTTTACGACTGCCAAGCTTATGAAAAAAGCTTGGGAGATATACCGCAGAGGTGGTATAAGTGACGAAGGTTTGGACTTCGTCGTTAGAAGAAGAAGATATCCTATAATGGAAGGAGGTGATAGCATGGAGCTTGGAATTCGTGTATCACAAACCCCTGAATTTCGCAGAGCGATGAGGCAAGCTTGGAAAGAGCTCAAGCCACCGTTCACGACTGCCGAGCTTATGAGGAAAGCTTGGGAAATATACCGTAGAGGTGGCATAAGCGGTGAAGATGGTTTGTTGGGTCTTGAACGTAGAGGGTTGATAACGAGAAGGAGATCGTTGTCAGAGTTGGAGAAGATTATATATGTACCCAGCAAAGGGATGAAGATGGTAAAAGTGAAAAGTTATGTTCGTCGTCTCCCCAGAAGGAGAAGTATATCCGAGTTGGCAACTTTAGGTGAAGATATGTTAGCTGGTATAATACCACGTGTTGATTTGATGAACTTGTCGATGATAGCTCTCGGTGGTTTGTCAGCGGTATATCTGCCGAAAGTTTCACCTATTAAGCTACCCGACTTCATGCAGAGAGGTGTTGGAAAAGCTGTCGCTCAAGTCGGTGTCGGTATACTTGGTAACCTTGCATTGACACATTTAGCAAAGAGACCTGATCTTGGTCGTAGCTTCTTCATGGGTTCTGTGGTGATAGCTGGTTTAACTGTGATAGACGCTTATCTGCTTAAAGGTGCGATAGGGCTTGCTCAAAACGAGGAAGTTTCCTCGCTATCTTATTACGTACCTCCAGAGGAACAGGTCGTTAGCTCAAATATGGGAGTTTACGTACCAGAGGAAGAACAGGTTGTAACCGAAGAATACTAAAGCATCAGCATAAAGTTTGCTGATGCTTACCCTGAATAAGGGTATTTTAAAAAAGAAAGGAGGTGAGCGAGGATGCCTGCTGAAGCTCAACAAGTAAAAAATGTTGCTTACAGCACCAAGCATATCCCGATCACAGGAACGGAAGAAATAATATCTTATGAGCTTTACTCTTATCTGCCTGTGACCAGCTCGACTACGGATTTGACTTTCTTCGGATATGCGATAGGACAGGTCGTACCTGGTTCTTCTACGAGGGCAACGAAGAAGTGGACAAACTTAACGCAACCCAACACTTTGCCAGCTCCTTATCGTTTCACGGTAAAAGAGATAAGCTGTGATGTGTTACCTAATGTTTCAACTGTGGCGAACGGCAACTGGGCTTCGGACTATTTAAAGCTTATACTTGATGGTTACTTCGAGTTCGAAATCGGAGCGAAGACCTATTGGGATGGTAGGCTTTCGAAACTCGTCCCGAAGTACCGTCCAATGGGTGTCGCTTCTGTTTCTACGACAGCTTCCTCTACGACAATTCAGCGTGAGCTCATCGGCTTGTCTGGTGAAAGCTACAAGATCAAACCCGATGGTATGACGTTGATACCTGGTTTGAGCTTCTCTGTGAGGGTGAAATGGGATAGTGCTCCCTCGATTTCAACTGATGCAGTTTTGGGTATAATACTGTGGGGTTACTTGGTGAGACCTGCACAATAGTACAGCACATAAGAGGAGAGAGGGGTTACCCTCTCTCCTCTTAAATTTTTTAAAAAGGAGGGCAAAATGGCAGAAGTTCGTAAGGAATATTTTCAATATATAATAGATTTTGAAAGCGTATCTGCTAACGAACGTAGACAACAAGCTTTACAGATTTCTGCTGATGCGGATTTCATCGTAGTTGAAGTTTCGAGGACAAGGACAGGTTCGTTCAAGATCAGGGTTTTAGATACTGGTTCAGGGCTGGAATGGACAAACGATTTCGTAGATGACGATAACTTCTTCGGTTCTGCTTATGACCAGGGGAACAGAAGACCATATAGGCTTCCTGTACCAAAGAGGTTGAAAAAAAATACAACGATTGCTGTGACAGTATGGGATACATCTGGAGCTTCAAATACAATACAGGTGGCTTTCATAGGATATAAAGAATATCAATCGTAAAGATACAAAAATGATACAAGAACTACAAATTTTATTACCTCAAGAGGTATTTGACACTTTACGCACACAGAAACCATCCCTTTTGAACAAGTTCACAATCGATTTATCGACAGCTCATACAAAAAAGGAATTCTTAATACAGGGGACAATTTTTCAGGTCGTCGAGATAACAAGAGACGCTTATTTTGAAGTCAATTTTAATGAAGTTTATTATCCTACGTTCAGATTTGATAGCACACAGATTTTAATTACGCCTTTTTATCGTTTCTTTATAACAAATCCTGCTCAATCTGGAGCGACAGCTACAATTTTTTGTGGGTTGAACTCCATTTATTTACCTTTCGTAAGAGCTCAAGTTTTCAGCGATGATATAGTAGATATTAAGAGGTTTAGGTATTCACAAATACGAAGGTACGATTTGACAACTGACACATCGAGTTGGGTTACCTTGACGGCTTCAACTCCTTTAAGAGGGCTCGTTATTTACAATTCTTCTGATACAGTAACGGTTTATCTACGGCATGTCGGAGGAACTGACCAATTCCCTATTCTTCCGACGGAAAAAGAACACTTCAATTTCTTCGGAAGCTGGGAAACTTCAGATGCGAACAACAGGGCTTGGCAACTCATAAGTCCTGATGGTTCAGCTACTGTTTACGTGATTTATTACTATACTTAATTTCAAAAGGGGTTTACTGATGAAAAAATTTTTATTTTTTATCTTTTTGTTTTTGGCTGGAACACTATTTGCTCAATCATCTTACCGTATACAAATCGTTCAAGAGAAATACTACGTAAACAAGGTTTCTACGTTTACAGCTGGAGCTCTTACTTCATCTTCCACTTTATCGGTTGATTTTTACCTTACGGATTTCTCTTTCTACGTCGTAGGAGGAAAAGCTACGATATCGAGCAACTTTGGTTCAGCAATAGTTTTACCAGCAAATCTGGGGTTTGATATGTCTTTAAAAGTTCCAGTCAACAACGCAAGTTTCGACGTAGATTTGGTCTCTGGAGCAACTTGTTATTACTATCTCGGTGGAGTTAAATGATGAAAAAAATATTTTTTTGTTTTTTGTTTTTAATTATTGAAACCCATATCTTCGCTGGTTTTTTCGGTGGTGGTATTGGTGACCAGCTAAAGCTAAAAAAATTGTATGTCGATGAAATAAACGATAATACTACGGATTACGTAATTGTCCCAAGTACGATGTGTCAAGGTCGTATAGAAGCAGGAACTTTGCAAAGATATGGTGATATATTTCCTTCTGAATATTCAACTTTGCCTTCATCTCACGGTTTAATTGCTCAATTTAAACATTATACAATAAATTGTCTTTTCCATGAAAAAGCAAGTTATCAAGACACAATGTTTGTAAGGGGATTGGGTTGTTATGTAGGTAAGAGAATACCAGGTGAAAAAGGTTTTCCTCTTTATGTTCTTCCTACTTATGAGGGTTATTCTTGGTCTCAATGGGGTCACGCTATAATAGAACAAGGTTGTTCTTTTTCAATTGTTACTTGGGATAATCCAGGAGCAGGACAATATCTTGGAGAAGCACAAGGAGGAGATAATAACAGGTTAACTTGGCGTTTTTCTGTATGGGACAATGGGGTAAGAGCAAAAAACTTTGTAGCCGATGTTTCTTTTTCTCATGACCCACCAGGCGGTGGACACGGTTTTTATGATCCTACTTATTTTTACGACGATGTCAGTATATCTGGCATTTTAACTGGACACGAGATAACCGTACCTACAGGGAACTCGAGTTTGTTGATTTCTACAAGCGTAACGATATCTGCTGGAGCGACTGTTGATGGCAAAGATATTTCGAAAATAATAATGAAGTCAGATGGAATAGGTAATTTAAGCGAACAAGTAGAAACTTTCATAATTTACGGTTCTACGTTGTGTACGCATGTGACGACAGGATGGACTACGACGTATATCCAGCTTAACAACGTCAATCAAATTGAAAATGTCCAGATAACTCCTATTGGCAACTATTACACAGTTTGTTACTTATACGATATTTACATTTCATCGTTCGGCATAATTAACAAGGATAACACATACGATATTGAAGTAAACTATGTTGCCATAGTTAAATAAAGGGAGGTGATAGGATGAAAAAAATAATAGCAATATTGATGATGTTAACAATAGCAATTGTCGGTATAACAGCTATTCTTAATGTACCAGTTCCTAAATTTGATAAAGTTTTTAAACTAACTCCTGGAAACAAAATTGTTATAAGCGTATTAGATGAAAATAACGAAGAAGTTTACAGGTATGTATACTCCATTCCAGCGACCACAAAAGATTGGGATTATCCGTATGATATACCAATTTCAACAGCAAATATTTTCGTAATAATTCACGGAAATGTTGTTAAATAAAAAGATAATTTCAATAATACTTTTGTTTATTTGTGTTACTTTTTTATTCAGCAAAAGAGAAAACTTATATTTACCTAAAAACACAGAAGCACCATCTTTGAAAACAAATTCCATAGAGGTTTATTCTGGAGACACTTTATATGTCGATGCACCTCATCTTGTGTGTAAAAGTAAGATATATTCGAAAATGTCAGGAATACCAACGCTTTTATTTTGGTCAACAGTAACAGATAAATATGTTTGGATAG
>Ga0164310_10001953_pt1 | contig 11793 bp, 16 predicted proteins | sample GuaBasSedimGuay1_FD_121795 | JGI IMG/M metagenome (GOLD analysis project Ga0164310, IMG submission 121795) | Subseafloor sediment microbial communities from Guaymas Basin, Gulf of California, Mexico - Guay1, Core 4569-9, 0-3 cm | ecosystem: Environmental > Aquatic > Marine > Hydrothermal vents... | reverse complement strand
GCTATGACGCTCTGTACATCCGCGCACGCCTGACAAACCAGAAGCTCATCGAATCCGTAAAGGGCAATGTGGTAATCCAGAAGTTCAGACCGATGCACCAAGCAGAACTTTTGATCCCAGCAATGGAAAAGCTCGGAATCACAGATACAGACGAACTACTCGGCAAGACATTTGTGTTCAGTGCACAAAGACCGTCCTTCGATGGTAGCAACCCCAGATGGGTGCCCGTGGCACTGGACGGTAAGCGCGGGAAAAGCGCGAAGAAAAGCGCAAATAATTAAGGCGCTATTTGGGTTTGTAAAACATTTTCTCTTTTTTATTTTTTATTTTTTGGCTTAGGGTGAGCTTATCAAAAAACGAATTAGATGAATTCAATGTACAAAATAGCTTTTACTGGACATAGGCCAAATAAGCTTCCTGATATTCCTGCTGTTAAATCCAAAATTCGCCAGTTCCTTTCGCACCAGCTTGAATTACATCCTGACTTGTTAGTGATTTCCGGTGGTGCCTTGGGAGTGGATCAGATTGCTGCTGAGGTTTGTGTCGAGCTTGGCATCCCGTTTGTGTTCGTCCTCCCGTTCCCGTTCCGCATATTTACTGCCCGGTGGAATTCTTCCTCTCGCGCACATCTCCGTTCTCTTATGGCTTCCGCTGTTCGTTCCTTCAGGGTACAGTCATTCTTCTCTATGTCTGGATATCAACTTCGAAATCAGGTTATGGTTGATCACTGTGACTTGCTCTGCGCTGTCTGGAATGGCTCTTCCGGTGGTACTGAAAATACTGTCAGGTATGCCCAATCTGTTGGTCGTGAAATTCATTTTATTCGTCCATAAATATGCACAGTAAAAACGATAATAGTGAATTAAAGTTAGGGAGTGATATGTATGGGAAGAATGAGGTTTGATGTAGAGTGTGTTAAGCAGTGTTTAAAAGAGAACGGAAAGGTATTTACAGTTAGGAGCTATTGCTTAGCGAATAGCAATGTGTGGGTGGACGGTGTGGGTATTTGCAGGCGTATACGCAGTTTTGAAGTTAAACAGAAAAGCGATTTAGAAAGATTTGTGAAATTGAGTGGATTTAAAAGCGTTGAAGAATGGTGGGCTAAAGTTTGCGAGTTTTATGGTAATAAGCGTAAGTGGTTATATTTGGTTAAGCGCTTATCAAAAAACGATAACAGTGAAATAAATGTTAGGATGTGATGTATGAAAAAATGGAAAGAATATTTGTAGGAAAGAAGGTAATTGTGAATCAAAAAGTTGTGTGGGATAACCAATGCCGAACAGTAATGTTCTGCTATCACTGCGAACAGCCGTTTCTGACAACGACAGAGGAAATGCCCGAAGATTTCAGATGCCCGCAGTGCGGGTGTCCATACTTCCAGTCCCTCTTTCAGAAAATTCAGGAAGAAAAAGATCTTGACGAGTTTAGGGAAAGAGTGAGAAAAGGGAATATCAGCTGGACAGAAGCGAAGAAAATAGCGGAATTGGAAGCCATAAGACATATACCCCATTAATTTTTTCTCTTTTTTTTTCTTTTTTTGGTATTTTTGTCTGTTAAAAAACGAATTGGGTGAATTAAAAGAAATAGGAGGTGATGTGAAAAGATGGAAGTATATGTTGATGGCGGGTGCAAAAACAATCCCGGTCAAATGAGAATAGCAGTGACAGTGCCTGCAACCGGCTTCAGTGTTGTCAAGGAACTCGGTAACGGCACGAACAACCGTGCCGAGTATTTGGCGCTCATATATAGTCTCATCTACATCAAGCATTTGCAACCTAAAGAGAAAGTCACCATAAAGTCAGATTCAGCGCTTCTCGTAAATCAAATCAACGGGCGCTATAAAGTCAAGTCAGCATCAATTGTACCACTGTACCAGAAAGCAACACGGCTATTACAACAACTCCCAAATGTAACAGTACAGTATATCCACCGCGAAGAGAATCTCGCGGGGCATCTGCTCGAATAATTTAATTTTTTCTGTGTTAAAAAAACGAGCTTAGCGGATTAAATAAAATGCTAGGAGGTGATAAGATGGAACCGGCAAGCACGAAAACGCCCCATGAAAACGGCATGATATTTTTGCCGCATTTTACCGATATTTATATAAGCTATAAGAAAAAACGCATGCGAATAGAAAATTACGAAGAATTTTTCTAATTTTTTCTATTCCTCTTTTCTTATTCTCTTTGGTTGCGTTTTCTAAAAAACGAGCTTGGCGAAATAAAATGCAAAAAATGCAAAAGATATTTTTGGTTTTCAGCGAGTATACAGACCCCGCGCACCATGTTCCGCTCGTTGCGCAGCGTGCAGCAAGCCACCCAGGTCCATTGTATTTTATCACCAAGGACCCGCGCCCACTTTCGGATATCATCCTTGATAATGCCAAGCGCAGCCTCGTCCATGTCACAATCAGCGGTTTAGGCAGCACCAAGTTCGAGCCGCACGCACCAAAGCCTACCGATCTAATGCCAGTCGTGCAACAACTCGCCCGCGTTCTTAACAGCCAGCTCGTTGTTCGTATCGACCCTATCATCTTTGGTGCTAATCACTCACGGTGCTTCCGTATCATGCGCAAGTTCGCAGCATTAGGAGTCCAGCGATTCCGTATAAGTTATTGCTCTTTGTATCCTTTCGTCAGGCAGCGGTTCAGGTCTCTCGGTCTCACCGTGCCTAATAGTTTTTATTATCCAGCATCATGGATAGCCAAGCATAGCACAGCACTTGCAGATTGCGCGCAGCAGCTCGGACTTTCTCTTGAATACTGTGGGCTATTGCCGCAGCTTAAACATGCATTGGATAGCCGCATACTCGTAAGTGGGTGCGTTTCCGATGTCGAATATCGCCGCTTAGGGTATAAGCCTGTGCCGCCGCAGCGTAAACAGCGCCCACACTGCCGATGTTGGGCAAAAGTCGAAGGTCTGCCAGAGTTCAAGTCTTGCAAGCACGGTTGCGTATACTGTTATTTCAGTAAGCCTTAGTTTTTATTTCTTATTTTTTTGTTTCATTTTGTTGTTTGCTCTGCTCCATATTATATGCATGCATTATTTGCTTTTTTTTCTAACTATTCAGCTTATTTTTATTTTTCTTTTTATTTTTATTCCACCACCTCCGCCTCCCCGACTTCGCAAGCGAAGTCTACCACCCACCCGAACGACTGCGGGGGAAGAGGTCCCCCGCGGGTATATAACCCCCTCAGTCGTATCGTGCGTGAGGAACGGTAGAAGCAAAATCGCCCGACGGAAGTTTTAATAATTACAACTCTCACGAGATTGCGCATTTTAAAACTTCCGCCCAAAGGGTTGCGGAAAATCCGGCTCTGACGAAAGTTTTAATAATTACAGGTCTCACGACACTGCGCATTTTAAAACTTTCGCCCTTCGGGTTCGTCTTTTGCACAGCAAAATCCGAATCAGAGCCGTCTTTTCCGCAATCGTGCGATTTTGCTTTTGTCCCGTTCCTCACGCCATGCAAGAGGGGCATAAAGCCCCTCGACATTCCAAAGTGCGGACAAGCCGCCATCCCAGTGGGGTTGCAGAGGTTCTCCAGTTCTGTAACCGTTGTCTCGGTGAGCAACCCTACGAATATTGCCCGCCATCCCACCCCCTCCGGGTATCTACTTTCTTTGGTGTCCCTGCCGGGGAAGTAATGCGCTTCGCGCAGTTTTCAATAAAAGGATAAATTAGGGTGATGCGTGATGAGCGCAAAAGCGATGGGGATGGAGATAAAAGATGTGGCAGGAAGTGGCGAGCCTGCCACACAGGATGAGGAAAACGCCAGTATGGAAGAAGTATATAAGCGCGAGTTAGAAAGGAGAGGGTATGACTGCAGAGGGCTAAGTAAAGAACAAATAATCGCACTGTTTAATGAGGATTTAAAGAGCAGAGGGAAAGAGTATTGGTATTGCAGTGATTGCGGACGCTTCCACCCCATAACTTGGCATAGGTGCGACCTACCATGTACATTATATGAACATAGCAAAGATATCACAGAGGAAGAATTGGAGAGTTTGAACGGGCTATTCGATCCGAGTAACTACAAGGATGACGACGCTCATTTACAATTCCCACATACACGTATTGCAAGCTGGCTACGGAAAGCTGAGCGAATCTATCAAATCAAGAAAGGACTGCGGACTTTTGACATACACAACGGACCTGACGCACCCGCAAGAGAACACGCAATGACGGACGAAGAGCGTGAATGCTGGATAGCAGAAATCAGAGCGTTTATGCAAGAAAAGCAACACAGACATAAGAGAGTATGGAAGGACACAACACCCAGTTATAGACTATTACACCCTAGAAACTGCGAATTGAAGGAAGTAATCCGAGTAAAGACATTGAAGAACGGTAATAACAAAAAGATAGTTGAATGTGTGGAGTATGTGCGGGCATAAGCCCGCCGTTTTTCACTCCCTGTAGTAGATAGGCAAACCTCCTAACCCGCGCTGCCCGATTCTCGTTTGCGCTGGTAACTGTTCCCTTACTCGCTACGCTCGCCCAACCTAATATTGGCAGCGCCAGTTCTCGCCCGCCCACCCTTGTTTTGAATATTAATGAGAGCAGACACTCCCGCAACGAGCTCGGGGGCACTGTTGCCTCACGGCAACAGTAGTGCCCATTATAAAGTTGCGTCCGGTCTGCTTCCCATCAATATCCCTTCCAATATTACCGCTTCTTTGTAATTATCAAAGCCCTAAAGTATTCTATATCCAACCCACTCATAAAATTCGCTCTGTGCTCAAATTTGAACACGCTCTCTATCACCATCAGCAGACATTATTAAAAACTCTAAATCTCAATCATTTGTACAATTTCATTTCTCGATATCTAATACTACCTTCTCAATATCTAATACCACCACTCAATCAAAATCTGTTTAAACTCCTGCTACATCAGTTGCTACTACTTATTCTTTTTCTTCTTTGCGCACTCAGCGCAGCGCCAGTTATCTAGTTCTTAATCCGATGTCCAGTTGAGTGCGCTGAGCTGAGTGCTGAGGACTGCGCATCGCACATTATCCACAATGTGCTGTGGTATCTACTTTTTTCTTTTCTTTTATAAAGAAAAGAAAAAGTAGCAAAAAGAAAAGAAAGCCACCAAACCTCCCCCACCCAAAAACGATGCCCAGTTCTTAGCCGATGCCCAGTTCTCGCCACCCGTGCAAGGGGGATTGCCTGAGGTTCTGCTGTTGTGCTAACCGTTGTTTAGGTGTGGCAATCCCCCGACATTATCATAGTCCTGTTGGTTCTGTCCGTCCTGTTAGTTCTCCAGTTGTAAGCGCTAAAAATACGCTCCTGGGCACTCTATTTGCCAAAAATTGCACGGAGCGCAGCCCTTGCTGACGCAAGCAGAAATCCCGCATCCACATATAACACCAATATAAGCCGAACTCTGTAAACCGGCGCACTAACACGCAGAGCGTGTTACTTCCGAAACTTAACTAAACACGAATCGCATAGTTTCGCCGTCGTAGCACGAATCGCATAGTTTCGCGCATTATAAAAAGGATAGACCGTGCGCGAAACCACACAATTCGTGCTACTTTGGGCGAAACCACACAATTCGTGTTAATATAAGTTCCGGAAGAAGCCTGTGCGCCGACAGAGTTCGGGCGGGATTTCTGGACATAACGTCTGCTGCGCTCCGTGCCCTTTTTGTCAAATATAGCGCCCAGTTAGCGTCTTTTTTGCGCTACTCCGCTCCTCTCGTATAAATAAAGTGACGAGAGTCGCGGAGGTGGGGTGACCTCCGCAGCTCGGTGAGTCGTTGAATACGTTAGGAGGTGATGTGTAAAAGATGGAAGTGGAAAAAATCCGTGAGTTTGTTGGGAGATTCCGAGATGTGGACGGTGCAGACGATGATGAGATTATCGCGGAGTTCAATGACATGCTCGCCGAGATGGGGAAGGAGTACTGGTTCTGCAAGGACTGCCACCGGTTCCACCCGCGAGGGTGGACGCACTGCGACCTGCCGTGCACGATGTACGAAGCAAGCCGTCAGATAACCGAGGAAGAGTGGGAGGAACTCAACTCCCTGTTCGACCCCGCAGATTATGAACAGGACCCGTATTTCCTGCGGTTCCCACATACAAAGTTGCAGCGATGGATGGACGAAGCTGAGGATACATACAACATCCTGAAAGATAACCTGATGAATCTCAAACTCGTCAGAGCTTGCGAGCTCTGGGGCGTTGAAGAAATAGTAATCAACGATACCCAGTGCGAAGTCACACCCTTCGAGCAGGCGTTGCGACGCTTTGAGATTCAGAGATTCCGTGGAGTTCAGACTTTCTTCAAAGATTTGGATAGTCTGTTGGATTACTACATCGAGAACGCCCCCTCCCAGTGAGGGGGATGTTTTTTTTCGGCGCTCTAGTGCGGGTGTAATACGAACCGCATAGTTAGCACGAACCGCATAGTGCCCTGCTCGGGCGGTAACAGGAATCGCATATTCCAGCAAGTATAAACAAAGATGAATTGTGCTGGAACACACAATTCCCGTTACCGCCACGCCAGGGCACCACACAATTCGTGCTAACCACACAATTCGTATTACACCCGCCATGCAAGGGGGGTTGCGCTGAGGTTGTCCAGTTCTGTAACCGTTGCTAGGTGCGCGCAACCCCCCGACATTATCAGCCCCGACCTGCGACAAGCGCAGGTCAACCACCCACCCTTTTGAAACATGTATAAATCTTCTCCCGAACCCACCACAAAGGTTTGATATTCTATTCGTATCTTGCCGCAGCCTCACGATACCTGCACCACTCGCACCCGCCCACAGGTGGCGTCGCCATTTGTGCTATTATATTCGCTCGTTCAAGCATTTTTTCAACCTTGTCCATATCAATTATCGTGGGTACACTGAAAATTTCAAATGTCGCCGTCTTATCACTCAGTATCGAGGGGCAGTAAAAAATCAGTTCCCCACCTACTACCGGACGGTAGCCGTTAGCCTCGCACAGGTATGCGTATGCACTCATTTGTGTCTGGTAAAAGTGATTTGCCTTATTCAAATCATACGGCGATGCGGATGTCTTGAAGTCTATCACCACATACCCGTCTCTTCGCTTCGCCAGCCCATCTAAAATCCCTTTTAGCATTACCCCACCGTGCACTGCCTGCAACTGCTTGTCTATTTCCACTAGCACGGTATCACCGCGTAGCCATCTTATCATCTCACCTTTTCGCGCTCGTCTTATCGCATCATCTTTCTCTAATTTGTCCATAGCGTTTAATATACTCGGAAACACCTGTGGTTTGTGCACACCCCGTATATATAGCCAGAAGCAGCGTTCACATTTCTCTAACTCGCCCAATGCCGATACCGATAGTTCTATCATCCTGTTTCTCCTTTTTGCTTTTCCCTATAAATAGTTTTCTCTCGGCTCGCCTTAATCATTTTAGCATACACTTTTATTTGACCCGATTTTTTGCTCTTTCGGTTTCTATTCGGCTTCACCTGTTGCTTATGACTTCACCACCCTTGTTCTATGCTTCACAACTTAGTCTTTTTATTGAATGATTCTGCACAAAACCGCAGAATTGCGCTTTATTTAAAGAAAGAAAGCACGAGAAGGCTTAAAATGGATACTATATCACTTCTATACCAATCTATTTATATATACCAAATTCTATATTATAATGCAAAACACAAAACCGCTTAATATGAGTGGGAATGCGAAAGAAGGAAGGAGAACCCCGAATAGTGGAATAGTAAAGAGAAAATATAGAAGGAATAGAGCGGTGGTATACGCCCCTTCTATATTCGGTAGAGCGAATAGTATAGACGCGCTGAGAGGCGTCAAAATGAAAAAATGCGATGCTTATGAAATAAGAAGTATGGATGATATAGTGGGGGGTGTAGCATGAGAAATGGCTAAAAAAACCATTGTAACCTTCTATTTGAACAAAAAAGAGATGAGAACGGCTGAAACGGTGGTAAAGACACTCAAATCAACGGGTTATATAAGCGAGGAAGCTTCGATGGGTCAGGTAGCAAAACATGTGTTTTTAGCGTTTTTAGAGGACATGCTAAGCGCGAAGAACAAGAAGAAGGAGGAGGCGCGTGAGTGATGGGTGCAGAAGGTGTAAAAGTCTCAGCGGACTCGATCTTGAAGCACTTAGCGAACGCGAAGCTGAGCAAAGTAGGCAGACCGAGCGCCGAGGAGAAACTAAACAGGGAGTTAGAGGAGATGGAGAACGAAGGCGAGACCGAAGCCGAGCGCTACGAAGTTCCAATAGAGGAAATTTTCTTACCTGGTGATATGGCGGAGTATCAGGAGCGCTTAAAAGACATGAAGCCCGAGGACTTGCGAGTGAAACTAACGAAGATGGCGTTCGAGAACAGGGGCTTGAAGCGCTGGATAAAGAATGCTGTGAGACAGATAGCGGACGCGAGTAGAACCAACAAAGGCGGGAAGATAATCTTACCGCCGCTACCGCAAGGTGTCCCGAGCGAATTAGGCATAGAAGACAGCAGTGCGGGCGTAACGAAAGTCCTGAAAGAGTTAATGCCACAGATAACCCAATACAAATTAGTGCGTGATATTTTAAGAGACAGTAGCGATGAAAATAGTGGAGATAAGAACATGGTAGAGATAGAATCGCCGGACGGCACGAAGATGCGGTTACCTGCGGGCAGTTTCATACCGGGTCTGTTCAACCCGCTAATTGGTCAACATGGAGCGGACAAGAAAGAAGAGACAATAACAATAAAATTAGGTGACAAAGAACTAACAGGTCCCGCATCGTCCGTGGGGCTTTTATATCAAACACTAGTGAACCAAGGTGCGAACAGGGAGGCGACCGTGAAGATAAGAGACGAGGAGGGTGAAGAGCATGAGGTGCCCGCATCGGCGTTGGGGGCAGTATTGGACTTACAGAAGCTCGCAATGAACAAGAAGAACGATGAGCAGATGATAACGATAACAGACGATAACGGCAAGGAAATAACGATGCCTGCGTCGTTCTATCCGCAGTACATGATGCAACAGCAGATGCGGCAGTTGCAGGAGCAATTAAAAGAATTAAAAGAAAAAGGTAGTGGCGGTAGTAATGTAGCCACACACGTCCAGACCGTTCCCGACCAGACCTTAGCGAGCGTGCTTTCGGCAGTATCGGAGATGAAGGATACAATGAGACGTGTAAACGAGGCAATGAACCCGCAGAAACTTAGCGAGTTAGCGGTTCAGGGCTTGATGTCGAAAGTAGAAGAGTTTGACCGTTTACGAGCGATCTTTGGTGGTGGCAAAGAAGATGCGGAAGTGCAGAAGGAGCGGATAAGACAGCAAGCGGAGATTCAGCGTGCGAAGTTACTGGAAGAGATGAAATTGAAGCGCGAGCAGGAGAAGACGAAGCAGGCGGAACTGGAAGCCCGCAAATTTGAAGTTTTAACACAACCGATAGCACAACCAGCAACGCCAGCACCAGAACCTAATCCTGCACCGGATATACATACCGTATATAACAAAGCACGAGAGATTAATCGCGAGTTGTTTGAGAAGTTAAATACGAAACCTGAAGAAGAAACTGAAGACAATATTGAAGAGGGAAATGAAGAAGAGGAGCGTGAAGATGTGGAAGATTTAGAAGGGGGTGAAGAGGAGAATGAGTGACGAGAAAAGTGGTGATAAATGTGAGGTGTGTGCATCGCCCCAGTTCATTAAGAAGTTCTGTGAGGCACTGAACGGCGGCGAGCAATGTCGTTTAATAACAGAACAGGCGGGTAGGGGCGAGATGACACAGGAGGAGTATTTCGCCAAGATGATAGAGCTCTTTGGCAGGGACAAAGTAGCAAAAGCATTTGATGAAGCGATGGTCAAAGACAGACTTGAGACAGTGGTGTCGCCGAAGCCTGAGGAGCCGAAAGTGGAGAGTGCGGAAGCGAAACCACCTACTGAAAAGAAGCCCGATGCAGAGTCAAAAAAGAGTGTGAAAGAAGCGAGTGCGAAGCTTGGTGTGGACGAAGCAACGGCAAAGGAACTGCGGGAAGTTGAGAAGGAATTGAAAGGCGCTCCGAGGTTCAAGACCTCAATAAAAGGTGCGTGCCTACCGTGCATAGGCGAGCCTGCGAGCGCTATACTGTCAGTAGTTGCGCTTTGGTACACGGGCGATGACAAGGCAAAGATACGAAATCTCGTGAAGCAGATGCGTAACGGCGAAATATATGTTGAGGATGCTATAAAAGAGGTTTTGAAGATGGACGGCGGGCAGGACTGCTATAACGAGGTTTTGAAGGAGCTTAACCGCATAACTGAGTTAGCAGTTGATAATGCACTGAAAGAGAAACCTGAACTGGCGAAGAAGAAAAAAGAATGAGTGATGTCCCGTTAGTTACTTTTTCGGACGGTCGTGCAGTAATAATGGCGAACGAGGGTCCACTTGTCACCTTTGTTGACAAGTGGAACTCGCACGGTTACATTGCATCATTGATAGAGAAGGAGACGGATAATGGCGGCTATGTCTATGCAATAGGCAAAGTTGTTTATGACCTTGCGAAAGTGTCGAGAGACAAAGTGTTTGAGATAGCGAAGAAGATAGCAAACGGCGAGTTTTCGTGTCCTGTTTGCAGACGGTTAGCAACCCAAGCGGATGAACAGAAACCTGAAGAGCAAGCAAAGCCAGAAGTAAGTGATATAACTGAAGAGCAAGAAGAAAAAAACGAAGCGGGCGAATCGGAAGAGCGTGAAAGCGACCGTGCGCGTGCTATTAAAGAGATAGTGAATGCACTTGATGATGTCTTATTGATGCGTGTGGCACTTGGAAAATAACCGAAAAAATGATACTATAGCACATGCTATATTATCCTGAAAAGGCTTAGATAATGCTATATTAGTTAGGGGTGATGCGAGAAATGATAAAGCTAAAATCCTTTTCGGTGGAGGACGTGGAGATAGTCTTTGAAGACGAAAGAGGAGCGGAACACAAGCTATCGTTTGACGACATAGAGAGTTTGGTCGAGAAACTGCACCAGATGCGATACATAGAATTAGAAGCATCTCTGAAGTTTACGAGGAAGTGGGTCGTTTAATGCACTACATAGAACTTACTGTTACATTTCCGAGGAAGTGAAAGGATGGACAGTAAAAATGTGCTATTTCTTAGGGACAAAGCGTTCACCAAGTTCTCTTTTTAGCAGTCCTAATACAAACTGTTCTGCATCTTCTCTCAACAAATCAGATTCCCAGATAAAGACACATTTCCACTTACACTTTTTATAAAGCGCCTTGCGGTATGCCAAAATATGATTTTTCTTGATATTCCTATTGAAGAGAGGGGAATGCCAGAAATCTCCAAATATCTCAATAAGAACTTTTGTGTTGTTCGTTGCTATAAAGTCAGGATTTAAGTGTTCTGTCCCGCTTACAATCCAGAAAGCACCATTCCCGACATATTTAAAAGGCAAGTGATACTTATCGCATATTGTAATAAAAACTCTCTCCGGGAGTGTGGGTAGGGTAGTGCGACGAGAACCTTTCGAGCGGAATGTAACAGGGTGGGGAGGTATGCCATATCGGCGTAATGCTAAATGCACAGCGGAACTACTAGCACCTATTAATTGAGCTATTCGCCCTACACTTAACCCCTCTTCTATATACTTTTGTCGCAGCCATTTTTCATCATAGAGTTCGGGATGTATCTTAGCAGCTCGTACTTGTAATCCCTCACTCGTAGTACGCGAAGGAATGCCATATTTATGTAGTGCATAAGCAACAGAGCTCGGATCGCATCCAACACGCTTTGCTATTTCTTTTTTGCTTAATTGTTGTACCAGATACATATCTTCAAGT
>Ga0164310_10001952_pt1 | contig 11797 bp, 9 predicted proteins | sample GuaBasSedimGuay1_FD_121795 | JGI IMG/M metagenome (GOLD analysis project Ga0164310, IMG submission 121795) | Subseafloor sediment microbial communities from Guaymas Basin, Gulf of California, Mexico - Guay1, Core 4569-9, 0-3 cm | ecosystem: Environmental > Aquatic > Marine > Hydrothermal vents >... | reverse complement strand
CATTTTGATAATTACCATGAATTTTCGCGAAAAACAATAGAGATACTACAAAAATATTCAAGGAAAATACAAAGGGTTAGTATTGATGAAGCATACATGGATGTAACTGACGTAGTCAAAAGTTTTCAGGAAGCAGAAAAATTAGCTAGGAAAATACAAAGTGAAATATGGGAAAAATTGAGAATTACATGCTCCATCGGTATAGGGCCAAATAAGCTAGTTGCTAAGATGGCTTCTAGTATGAATAAACCTAACAAAGTAACGGTGGTTGAGCCAGATGAGGTAAAAGAATTTTTACATCCACTTCCGGTAGAGAGATTATATGGAATTGGACCTAAAACAGCGAAGCGTTTGAAGGAATTAGGAATACAAACAATAGGTGACCTTGCAAATTTTGATGCTGTGAAATTAGCGGAGATTTTTGGTAAAAATACAGCTTATTATTTTATTATGCTTGCCAACGGTCAAGATTATAGTGAAGTAAAAGAAGAGGCAAGAAAATCGATTAGTAGGGAAATTACTTTTGAAGAAGATACTGATAATATTGAGGAAATATTGAGAGAATTAAATTCCATTGTTAAAGATCTTCTTAGAAATGTGAGAGAAGAGAGATTAGCTTTTAGAACAGTAACAGTGAAACTTCGATACTCGAATTTTGAAACTCACACAAAAAGTAAAACCTTCAATTTGATGGTACTTGATCAGAAAAAGGTGTTTGAAAAAGTTAGAGATCTATTTTTCACTATATATGACGAGGAACAAAAGTTGAGATTAATTGGTGTTAGATTTTCAAATTTAATTGATCTATCTTGGCAAAGAACATTACTAGAATATATGTAAATTGTAAAATTTTCTAATTTGATAAAATAAATAGTTAAATGTTAGATACTCGAAAGGTATGTTGTTATCCTAGTGCTTGGTTTACCAACTCTATTATGTCGTACATTTTGAGGTTTGATCCGTAGGTTTTCATGGCATCGCTTATGTTACGCCAGCAGAATGGACATGCAGAAACTATCGCATCCACACCTAGAGCTTCTGCTTCCTTGACTCTTTCATACGCGATTTCAACTGCCCAATCTGGAAATCCTGATTTTACTCCTCCTCCTGAACCACAACACCAGGAATTTTCTCTGGTTCTAGGCATTTCTACGAATTCAATTCCTGGGATAGCGGTTAGTACGTTTCTAGGTGCATCGTAAACTTTTGAGTGCCTTCCGAGGTGGCATGGATCATGATAAGTTACTTTCATGTTAATTTCTTTTTTGAATTCAAGTTTACCGTCCTTTATGAGTTGTTCTAGAAGCTCTGTTGTGTGTAATACTTCGAAATCGTGTTGTGCCCCTAGCATCTCCCCGTATTCTTCTCCTAAATAGTCTATTTTCCATGTTCTGTAACATCCAGCGCATGTTGTTACTATTTTTTCTGCTCCAGCTTTTTTGGCTTCACTAACATTATGTTGTGCTATTTTACTTACTGAAACCCATTCTGTTTCCCATTGTCCAGTTCTTAAGAGAGGAGAACCGCAGCACCATTCATCTTTTAAAATGGTGAAGTTTACTCCCAGTTTTTTGAATACTTCTACAGTGGCTAGGGCTAATTGTTTTTGCCTATAGGATGATGTACAACCAACGAAGTATACGATTTCAGCTTTTTCTGGAAGTTTAATGTCGCTTGGTAACCATTTTAATCTATCTTCATGTTTTTCCATGTAGGGGTTATGCTCTTTGCCAACATGTACTCCAAAAGCTTTTTGTCGTCCAGGTAATTCTAACCCAGCTTTTACATATTCTGCTCTCAAAGCTTCAATTATTGCAACTATTCTATGTCTGTATCCGACTTTAGGTTCTTCTAATGTGCACTGTTGTTCACAGTTTGCGCATGTAGGACATGCAAAAAGTATGTCAACTATGTCTGGATCTCTAATATCTACGTCGCCTTCAAGTATTGCCCTTGCTAGCCAAGATTTTCCTCCAGCATAGAAAGTTTCGAATTTGAATTTTTCTCCCGCTGGACATGAGGGTTCAAAAGCTCCTGGAGGCCATCCAGCTTTGGTAGGCCATTTCCATGTAAATGTGCATAATCTGCAATGTAAGCAATTATATATATCATCTTTAAGTCTTTCAAGATATTTATACGTCATATTTCTCCCCTCCTATGGAAGTGCAAGTCTTCCTGGATGCATAATACCATTTGGATCTAATATCTTCTTTATCTTCTTAAGTAAGTGGTAGTATCCTGCTGCTTTTGACATTACTAGGGGTGCATGAACCATAGCGTTTGGCCTGTAGGGTATTCCTCCCATGTCCAAGAATGTCTCGGCCATTTCGGTGTCAAGAAGTTCAACTTTTTCAAATTCTTGTGGATCTTTTGGGTCGAAGAGTACTATGGGCATTAAGAGACCTTGCCTACCGTGGTCAATGCCAGCTAGCCAAACAACTGGCGAGAACTTGTATTTCTCCATTAATTGTTCTGAGATTTTTGCAAATTTAGCTGACTCTTTCCACGGAATATACCAAGTTATGAATAATAGTCCTCCACCCTTATGACCTGCATATGGCACTGAGATTCTGTTAGGTTTCGTCAACCTAGCTATTATCTGTTTTCTATCCAGCTTCCATTCAAAGAGATTCTCTTCCCCATATTCTTTCTGATATTTCTCAAGAACGCTTCTAATCTTCCTCTTTATAATCTCTAGTTCCTCTTGTGATTCCGCTCCTAATTCAAAATTCATCCATACTTGCGGTAATCCTTTGGGCTTAGGTCTTGGAGGCCATACATATTTAGCTCTTCTACACGTTGCTAAATGGTAGTTTCCTCCCTGTGCAAGGTCAACTATTTCATGCTTCATGACTTCAAGGCAAGGTTCAATTAAATAGTCCCAGTCGCTTGCTCCAAATGCTAAAACTTCTCTGTATTTTGGCATTGGGAATATTTTGATAGCCATTTTAGTTACGATTCCAAGAGTTCCCTGGGATCCGAGAAATAGACCTGTGAGATCTGGGCCGAACATCCATTTATAGAACCATTTTGAAGTTGGTAGTGCTGCTGATCCTGTTCTTATTATTTCTCCCGTTGGTAAAACAACTTCTAATCCTAGAACGTCGTCTGCTGCTGGTCCATATTTTGTTGCTAGGAAGTGGAATCCTCGATCAAGGTGGTCGCCGACTATTGTTGCAGCAGGAGGCGCTCCATCGGGTATTCCAGGCCTATAGTCTGGGTAGTGTTCTTGCATGTACCTCCATGCTTGAGCAACAGTTACTCCTGGTTCTACAACCATGTATCTGGCATCTGGGTCTACTTCAATTATCCTATTCATTCTGCGAAGATCTATGAGTATGCCTCCGCCATACACTGGAGTTGCCACTCCTCCACTTAACCCTCCTGATTGAGGAATAACTGGAATTTTTTCTTTATTGGCAAGAATCAGTATTTTTCTTACTTCTTCAACACTTTTTGGCCTTACAATTACTGCAGCTTCTCGTGAATGTATGTCCATGATACCTCTTGTAACATACCCTGCTCTAATTGGTTTTGTTGTTGATACATTTTCAGGACCCACTATGTTTTTCAAAGCTTCAATTACATTCTCCTTCATCCCACTCCACCAATCTAAATCATTATTTGCTATTTTACTGCTAAATGTTATAATTAGTTAAATATAAGTGTTATGTAACTTCTAGACTTTAAAGGACAAGTTCTTTGCATATTTATATGCAGATAACGCAAAATGTGTCTTTTGTTTTTGACATAATTTAAATGTTGGCCTACTTTTTCACGCATCTTAATTGCAAAATTGTTCTCCCTCTTATACCTAATAGTATTCTAAAGGAAATTAGAACACTTTTTTAACTGATTTAACTGTGTAGACCTGAAATTATTCAGAACATCTTAATAAGGATAAGTTTAAGCCTAAATATTATAACACCATAATAGTTAATAGGATGGCAGTGTACTTTTATGAGGAAAAACTTAATTCTTAAAGGCTATATATTAAATAGTCAAATGCTAAAAGGATAGGTCAAAGAAAAGCAAGAGTTTCCTCAGTGGTGATAGTTGTGTTTAAAGATGAACTTATTGAAGAGTTAAGGAAGAAAATGGAAAAGTGGGAGAAGGAATGTGTTCAGGAGGAACTAAGAAGACATCCGGAAAGACAGAAAGAGTTTAAGACACTTTCAGGAATTCCTGTTAAACGAGTTTATACACCTCTAGACGTCCAACATTTAGATTATTTTAAAGATCTAGGTTTACCTGGGGAATATCCTTTTACGCGTGGTATTCATACTACGATGTATCGAGGTCGCTTCTGGACTATGCGTCAATTCGCTGGGTATGGAACAGCAGAGCAAACTAATCAAAGGTTTAAATATCTCTTGAAGGAAGGAGAGACTGGTCTTAGCATGGCATTTGATTTTCCAACAATAATAGGGCTTGATTCGGATCATCCCATGGCTGTTAACGAGATAGGTATTTGTGGTGTAGCAGTTGATACACTTGCAGATATGGAAATAATTTTTGACGGCATCCCTCTTGATAAAGTGACGACTAGTATGACTATAAATGCCCCAACTCCGGTTCTTCTTTCAATGTATATTGCTGTTGGAGAAAAACAGGGTGTACCGATGCATAAGCTTGGAGGTACCGTTCAAAATGATGCATTAAAAGAATTTATTGCTCAGAAATCCTATGTTTTTCCACCTGAACCTGCGGTAAAGCTTGTTACAGATGTTATAGAGTTTTGTGTGAAAAATGTACCTAAGTGGAATCCTATAAGTATTAGTGGGTATCACATAAGAGAAGCAGGAGCTACAGCGGTTCAAGAACTTGCGTTCACCATTGCTGATGGTATAGCTTACGTAGAATCAATGCTAGAGAGAGGAATGAATGTTGATGAATTCGCTCATAGATTATCATTCTTCTTCGCTTCTCATAATGATTTCTTTGAGGAAATTGCTAAGTTTAGAGCTGCTAGACGTATGTGGGCTAAAATAATGAAGGAAAGGTTTGGCGCCAGGAAGCCGAGATCCATGTGGCTAAGATTTCATACACAGACCTCTGGAGTTGCTTTAACTGCTCAGCAACCTGAAAACAATATTATTAGAGTTACTATTCAGGCTTTGGCTGCTGTTTTAGGTGGCACGCAATCTCTTCATACAAATAGTATGGATGAAGCTTGGGCTTTGCCTTCGGAGAAAGCTGTAAGAATAGCTTTGAGAACACAACAAATTATTGCTCATGAAAGCGGTGTAGCAAACGTTGTTGATCCTCTAGCCGGCTCCTACTATGTTGAGTGGCTCACCGATAAAATGGAAGAAGAAGCAATGAAGTACATTGATAAAATAGATAATATGGGAGGAATGATAGAGGCAGTGAAGAAAGGATTTCCGCAGAGAGAAATTGCTGAAAGCTCCTATAGATTTCAGAAAGAGGTAGAAGAGAAGAAGAGAATTATAGTTGGAGTAAATGAATACATCGATGAAGAAGAGAAGCTTGAAATTCCATTGTTACGTGTTGATCCTGAAGTTGTTAGGGTACAGTTAGCTCGATTAAAGAGAGTTAAGGAATCTAGAGATAATGAAAGAGTTAAAAGACTTTTAGGTGAGTTGAAAAGAGCAGCTGAAAGAAACGAAAATGTTATGCCATATGTATTGAATGCGGTTAGGGCTTATGCAACCCTTGGAGAAATTATGGGGGTTTTGAAAGAAGTTTACGGCGAATATCAAGAATTAATAATTTTTTAATGAGGGATGAACTATGAGTTCGACTGAAAGGAAAATAAAGGTTTTAATTGCTAAACCTGGATTAAATGGACATGATAGGGGAGCAAAAGTTGTAGCAAGAGCTCTTAGAGATGCTGGAATGGAGGTTATATACACGGGGCTTAGGCAAACACCTGAACAAATAGTGGAAACAGCAATACAAGAAGATGTTGATGTTATTGGTTTAAGCATTTTGTCTGGAGCTCATATGACCTTGCTACCTAGAGTGACGCAATTATTAAAAGAGAAAGGAATTGATGATGTCTTAGTTATTGCTGGTGGAATAATTCCGACTGAAGATGTTCCAAAATTAAAGGAAGCAGGCATAGCAGAGGTTTTTGGTCCTGGAACCCCATTAAAAACAATTATTGAATTCATTAGAAGAAATGTTAAGAGAAAACGATAGTCAACTGTAGATGGAGAGCCTATAAATGAAGTATAGTATTGAGGAATTGGTTCAGAGATTAATTGAGGGAGATAAATTTGCTATAGCCAGATTAATAAGTTTGACAGAGAATGATATGTCACTTGCTCAAAAAATTATTTCTTTAATTTATCCCTATACGGGTAAAGCTCATGTAATTGGTGTAACAGGGCCTCCTGGCAGCGGTAAAAGTACATTAGTTTATAAGCTGACCAAAGAGTGGAGGAAAAGAGGTAAAACTGTTGGTATTGTTGCTGTTGATCCTACAAGTCCTTTTACTGGAGGAGCATTGCTCGGAGATAGAATACGGATGCAGGAGTTAACTGGTGATGATGGAGTATTTATTCGAAGCATGGCTACGAGAGGGAGTTTGGGAGGACTTGCTAGAGCTACGAAGGATGTTATTAGGATTTTAGATGCATCAAGTAAAGATGTTATAGTTGTGGAAACTGTTGGAGCTGGTCAATCAGAAGTAAACATTATAAGAATTGCTCATACAGTTCTTGTTGTTTTATGTCCGGGTCTTGGCGATGAGATTCAAACTTTAAAAGCCGGTATAATGGAAATTGGTGACATTTTTGTGGTTAATAAGGCTGATCGTGAAGGTGCGGATGAAGCAGCTATGCAAATAGAAGATATGCTTAATATGTCCTCTACCTTCCGCCCCAATGAAATCGGATGGATACCGCCAGTTGTAAAAACCTCAGCAATATACAATGTGGGTATTTCAGAATTGGTTGACAAAATCGAAGAACACTGGAGGTTTTTGAAAAGATTAGATAAGGAAGTTTACTTTAGAAGACGAATTGAACAAGATATTTTTGAAGCTTTGCGGGATAAAATTGAACAAATAGCTTTAAACAATCTGAAGAAAACAGGAAAATATGATCAATTAGTTAAAAAAGTTGAAATGAAAGAAATTGACCCCTATACTGCAGCAGATATTATTTTAAACAATGTTATTCATTTTAAGGAAAAATGGACTGAGGAAAATGAGTAAATATAAATTGGAAAAGGGAATTGTGCATGTTTACACTGGAAATGGAAAGGGTAAAACATCTGCGGCACTTGGACTTGGACTTAGAGCCATAGGTCACGGACTAAGAGTATACATGATTCAGTTTATGAAAGGTGGATTTAACTACGGTGAATATAAAGCTGTAAAATTCTTACCTAACTTTAAAATTGTTCAATTTGGTAGACCAGAACTTGTTAATCCATCTAATCCAACGGAAGATGATATAAAAGCTGCAGAAAACGCTTTGAAACATGCAAAAGAGATTATTATGGGCGGGGAATATGATATCGTTATTTTAGATGAGGTTAATGTAGCTTTAGATTTTAAACTCATAGATGTTCAGGATGTTTTAGAACTAATCAAAAACAAACCTAAACATGTTGAATTAATATTAACGGGTCGTTATGCTCCGTCGGAAATCATTAAGGCTGCCGACCTTGTTACATTTATGAGGGAAGTAAAACATCCTTACAAACGGGGTTTACAGGCACGTAAAGGTATAGATTACTAAAGCTTCACAAAATTCCATGGTAAAATAAAATAATTTGTAAAAAATTGCTGTAGAGAAACTTCCCTACTTCAGTAGAGAGAATATTACCTTATTTTTATTCCGTATAGTCTTGCAACTTCACGTACTGCTACATATCTTTGGATTTCATTCGTTCCCTCATAAATTTCATAGATTCTACAGTCCCTATAGATGTTCTCAGGTGTTGGTAGCTCCTTAATGGGTACGTATTCCGGATCTGCCATGTAACCTCTACCACCAAATATTTGAATAGCTCTATGAGCTGCAAAGGTAGCTGTTTCCGTTGCATAACATTTTGCCAAGGAAGCTGGGAGAGTAACTGTTCTACGTTCAATTTTTCCTTTAATTGCTAAATCCCTTAAATACGCTGCTCTATACGTCAATAGACGTGAAGCTTCAATCCTCATAGCCATATCTGCAAGCATCCACTGAATAGCTTCCCAACTTATTATTGGTTTTCCAAATTGTTCTCTTTCACTAGCAAATTTCAAAGCTTGTTCGAAAGCAGCTTGTGCTGCACCTACGCCTTGAGCTGCCACTCCACACCTACCATGATCTAATGCATCGAGTGCCACATAAAATCCTCTATTCTCTTGTTCAGGCCCACCCAAAATGTTTTCTGCAGGAACCCGTACATTTTCAAACTTCACTTCACTAGTTGGTGTAGCTCTTAGACCAAGTTTTTTCTCTTGCTTGGGGAAAGATATTCCCTCTGTTTCCCTTTCTACTATGAAAACAGTTATTCCTCGGTATCCTGCTTCAGGCTTTGTTTTTGCATATACGAGGAATATGTCGGCTAAGTTTCCTAACATTATAAATTTCTTATGTCCATTAATAATGTACTCGTCCCCTTTTCTTACTGCTGTAGTTTCTATTGCTGCTGCATCAGATCCAGCTTTTATTTCGGTTAAACAATAAGATCCTATTTTTTCACCTTTCACTAAAGGTGGTAAGTATTTCTTTTTTTGCTCCTCTGTTCCGAAAGAGAGAAGTGGATTACAAACCAAAGTTGGTGTATAGTCTACAAGAACACTGAAGGCACCACACACACGGGATATTTCCTCTATTGTAATTATCTCTGTTAGAAAACTTTCCCCTTTCCCACCGTATTCCTTAGGAATATGTTCAGCTAAATATCCTTTTTCACCAAGTTTTCTGTAAATTTCCCATGGAAATTCTTTCCCAAGTCCATCAAGATTTTTCTCTTCATATTCCTGTCTAAGTGGAGCTAGTTCTTTTTCAGCAAACTCTCTAACCTTTTTTCTATGCTCCTCCATCTCAGGCGTAACATAAGGGGCATATAAGCCCACGGACAACTCAACCACCCCTCATAAACCCGTTATTAGAATCCCTGCTTCGGCAGGGATTATCGTACAATTTAATATTTCCTCTCTTATAATATTTTTGTAGTTTTTAAACCAATTAAATTATAAAATGTAACTACACCTAAAAAATTAAATATAATCGTTTAAGATTCGCCTTATGAAATTGTATGTTTCAGAAAACTTTACATGTTGATACTGTTCTTGTTATGAAAATTTAATATTCTTATGGAACATTGGTTATTGCTGATGCAAGTGTTATAACTAGACTGAATTTAGATTTTGAAAAACTTTTTCGCATTTTCTTCAAGAATTTTTCTTTCAACTTCGGGTTTAAGGCCTAATTTTTTGAATTCAGATATCCATCTTGCGGGTTTTATGAAGGGATAGTCGGTTCCAAAGAGACATTTATCGCTAAGCAGCGTGTTTATGTATCGAGTTAATGTTTCGGGAAAATATTTTGGGGCCCAGCCTGAGAGATCTATGTAGACGTTGGGTTTATGCATAGCTATTGCAAGCATTTCATCTAGCCAGGGCCACGCAGGATGAGCACAAATTATTTTTAGTTCTGGGAAATCTGCTGCAACATCGTCTACATAAATCGGTCTAACGTACTTTAGTTTTACTCCCCCGCCTCCTGGAAGTCCAGCTCCCCAACCAGTCATTCCTATATGAAAGAGAACTGGAATTTTTAGTTCTACAGCTTTCTCATATAACGGATAATATTTTTGGTTGTTGGGGAAGAATTTTTGTGCTGCTTGTTGAAATTTTACTCCTGAAAGCTTTAAATCTTCTATTGCTCTTTCTAATTCTTTGATTGCAAGTTTTCCTTTGTGAGGATCTACGCTTGCAAATCCCATGAGTTTTTCAGGATATTTATCTACTATTTTTGCAATGTAATCGTTAGAAACCTTAGGTAAGCCGGTTGTTGTTTCAGCGTCCCATGCCAAGAGAACCATTTTTTCAACGCCAGCTTCCTCAAACTCTTCTATCATCTGTTCTATTGTTTTTATTTCAAACGGTAGGCGAAAATATTTGAAAGCTGCCTCTAGGTATTTTCCTCCCGCATCAACAAGATACTCCTTCGTAGGAGGATGAACATGAACATCAATAGGCGACATTTATACTCCTCCACACAAACTCTATACTATTCTAATTATTAAGACAATTCATCGTTATAAGTAATACGTTCTCCCATCTCTACCATAAGGCTTTGGAAAAATTTTATCAATACTTAATGTTGTAGAGTTCGTGTTAGAACTTTTCTTTAACTGTTCTTCTAAGCGCTTAAGCCCTACAAAATAAACACAAATTTAAAGCTACAATTAAAACTGCATAAGAAAGAACTACACTACTAATTTTCCTCAATCATAGCCAATAAAGAAACAACAAGAATAACGTTTTAGTATGACATTATCGACTTTAAATATTAGATGATGAAACTACCCGGGACCGAATTAATGAGGAATTACAGGATTACTGACACTAACTTTGTACAAGATAAAAAAAGGGATTTAATAAAGGAATGATATTCGTGCTTGCTTATATAATTTTTAAATATTGAAAGAATTTGACTGGCTTATGTTCATAGATGTAAAATATTATTTAGTGTAGGTCCTAGGTTTTAAAGAAGACATCTGGGGTAGACGGTTGGAATTAACCCATCTTATAACAAATTTTAAATTTTATCGAAAACAATAGTTAGTTTGTTTATCATTTTGACTAGTAGGTAAGGGCGAGAGTTTGTGATTACATTAGGTACAGTGAAGTCGATAGAGTTTGGATTGTGGTTTGTGGTTGTAGGATATTATTGGCTTCTTTTTGGCTACTATTTAATATTTAGATATCCGGAGAATAAGAATACGTTTAACCTTGCTATTGCTCTTTTCTTCTTATCACTAGCTATAGGGCGTGGTTTCTACATAGTATTTGATTTTTATACATCTGATATTCTCTGGTGGAAAATGGGGACCTTTTTCCATTGGGCTGGATTATCGTGTGTAAGTGCCGCAATAGCAATAAAACTGTTTGTCAAAAGAGTCATTCAATATCCTTTCGTTTTAATACCCATAATTTTGGGCTGCACAATATTTTTAGTGCCGTCTGAATATATCGATACTTTACGCCTACTTTTAATCTACATTTTTGCCTCCATATATGCAATACTTATTCCTATATTCTTCTTTCTAATTGCATGGATAATAGCTGGAAAAATAAGAATTGGCACTTTACTCTGCGGGATAGGGTTCTTAATATTATATGCTGGGAGAACTCTTCATGCTACATTAATAAAGCCATGGCTTGGGTCCGTAGTTGGTTTGGAGGCTTTATTACGTCTTCTTCCACCATCGCTCGTGATAATAGCTCTTTTCTTTATAGTTAGTGGAAGTCAAATACTTGGAAAATAGGTTTAACTTTTGTTTTGACATATTAATTTTACAATTTTTTTCTTTATCAAAATCTTCAAAACTACCATCCATTTTAACTACTCGAATTTTCTTAGTCAAATCTCCCACCTCTCGAAAAAATAATAGCACTTGTTTATCCAAAATGGGTGAATACAAAGTTATAAAGTTTATCAATCGCTTAGACATCCACGTTTGCTAGACATTTAGTAACATTTCTGTATGTTTGTTAATTATCTGAGTTATTAGAAAAGATGATTTTACTTTATCTAATTTAGGATTTACTTGATATCAACTAAATTATATAAAGATGGAGAGTATAATGTTAAGTTAATTATGT
>Ga0164310_10001951_pt1 | contig 11799 bp, 10 predicted proteins | sample GuaBasSedimGuay1_FD_121795 | JGI IMG/M metagenome (GOLD analysis project Ga0164310, IMG submission 121795) | Subseafloor sediment microbial communities from Guaymas Basin, Gulf of California, Mexico - Guay1, Core 4569-9, 0-3 cm | ecosystem: Environmental > Aquatic > Marine > Hydrothermal vents... | reverse complement strand
GGCCCTGATGGGCGACGGCTCGGCTGAGGAGCGGGTGGACAAACGCACCGCCGCGGCTCTGATTTCGCGAGGGGCCAAGGCGGCGGTGTTGAAACTCGGCTCGCGTGGTTCGGTCGTAGCCGCGGCTGACGGACATTTCTATCGCGTCGGGCCATACAAGGTGGGCGTGGTAGATACCACCGCCGCGGGCGACACCTTCACCGCGGCACTGGCGGTGGGCATGGGTCGAGGCCTGGGACTGCACGAGTCCGCCAAGTTCGCCAACGCAGCTGGCGCATTGGCCTGCACAAAAATCGGCGCCCAGGAAGCTACCCCCACCGCCGGCGAAGTCAAGATGCTCATGGCTGACCAGGACCCGTAACCGCCGCGGCTATTTGCCCGTAACCGTAACGATGAATCGGCGGCGGCGCGGGCCATCGAACTCGCAGAAGTAGACCCCCTGCCACGTCCCGAGCGTCATTCTGCCCTTGGCCAGCGGGATAGTTTCGCTCGCTCCGAACATCGAGCTTTTCACATGGGCGGCGCTGTTGCCCTCGCTATGGTCGAAAAAAGGCTGACGCCAGGGCACCATCTCGTCCAGCTGTTTCAAAATATCATGAATCACATCCGAGTCGGCGTTTTCGTTAATCGTGATAGCTGAGGTCGTATGTGGCGTGTACACCATAACGAGGCCATCGGTTATCCCGCTGTCGCGAATGGCCTGGGCTACCCGCGAGGTGATATCGACCATCGCGTCGTGGTGTTGCGTCCGAAGTTCAAATTCTGTCGTACTCATTTCAAGGTCTCCCAAAAGCTCTACTATACCACAGCCAAGCTGAACTATAGCAGGAATTGGCACGCCCCCATACAAAACTTCTTCGATTCCGCCAAAGAATTATATCGACGTTGCTCTAAATTGAGAGTAAAACCGCCGCCGAGAGTTAGAGCGGTGGATACCCAGGGCAGTTTTCGTCCTGGATCAAACAATTAACTCAAACTGACCGATTTTCAGCAATCCAACCGCGGGGTTGTTGACTGGTTGATTAGTTAACTGGTTAACTGGTTGACTGGTTGACTGGTAAAAGATTACAAAACAAATACGCCAAAGATTTCTGTCCAGATAAGACCTGGAAAACAAGGGTTTTCGACGCTGTAAAGATTTGTGTAATTCTTTACTAATCACCTAGTTAACCAACCAACCAGCTGCTCAAACCGGTCGGTTTGAAAATTAAACTAAAAGGCTCTCATCCCAGAGATTGTAGCGTTGTACGACCCCAGGCCAGAAGCGATGCGGGCCTTTGGCGAGAAGTATGCGACGGACGTCAAGCGATGCGACGACTGGCAAGCTGTCGTGAATTGCGAAAACATGGACTGGGTGTTTGTCATGAGCTGGAACTGCTTTCACAAAGGGCAGGCATTCGCAGCTATCGAAGCTGGCGAGAGTATTTTCCGCGAAAAGCCTACAACTACCACCCCGCAGGATTGCCGTGTTATCAAGGACATGTACGAAAAAAGCGACAGCGAATTTGTCGTAGGGTTCACGCTCCGATATTCGCCGCGTTATCGCAGGAAGACCAGCCAACGGAAATGACGACACACCCGCAGAGGGACGTTTATCCCAGGCAGGGCCGGAGGCTCTGTGCCCCGTGAGAAGTCGGGCCGAGAATGGGTGCACTTATCGCAACGGCGAATCGATAAGTTCTGCCTGGCTGGCCTTGATCCAGCCGGTCTTGCCATCGGCCAATGATATCTCCAGCCAATCGCCTCGCCTGGCGATGAGATCAAACTCGGTGCCCTCGGTGATGGGTTTGTCGAATTTTCTCGCAAAACCTTCGCCATTGCCCTTGAGCATCTCCGCCACCTCGGCGATTACCACGCCCTCGGTCCGCCGGGCGGATCGATACAGTTCGTAGGCCACCGACCCGGCGAGGATAACAAAAACCGTCGCAAGACACAACAGTGGATATCGCCAGCGAAATTTCGTGGGCCAAAACAGCCTGGCTGTCATCACGAGCCAAAATGCCAGCCAGACTACAACCCCGAGCCAAACTTGCCTGCTCAATGGCAGGTATCGCCCCAGTGCCGTTGAGAGGCTGGGGGATGCCTCCCGGGGCCGGGGGGCCGGGCCTTTTACGAGCGACCGGGCATAGCGGAGATTTTTGCGAAGTTGTTCATTGTCGCCCATCAGCCTGGCCGCCCGTTTGTAATTGGCGATGGCCTCCCCAAGCCGACCCGCCTGGAGATAGGCGTTAGCCAGGTTGTAATACAACTTGCCCGTAACGGTGCCGCTGTCGATGAGCAGCTGGTATTTCCGGGCGGCCCGGAGAAACTCCCGCTTGGCATCGGTTGATTTTACGCGCATAGCCTGGGCCTTATCGAAGAGAGCCTCAGCCTCGGCGAGGATATCCACCTGCTGTCGTGGCGTAAGTTTCACCGCCATGGCTGGAGACGACAGAGCCAATATCGCCGCCGTCACAAGCGACAGACGCCACTTCCGGGCCCTGCCACTGCCAGCCAGCCGACCACCGGTTTTCGTTATCGAGAGCCGCATAATGTGATTCCTACATGTCATCACGAGTTTCCATACCAATTCAAAAAAACTTCTCCAGACAACTGACGCAATTTTTCGCATCCTGGGCCAGCCGGTCTCCGTGTCCTGACTGGGAGGCCGAGTAGAGGCGCTCCTCGCATCGCACCAGAAGTTCGTCGATTTCCCGGATGAGTTTATCGTCAACCCCGCAGCTACGGAGTTTGTCAACCACATCCGCCCGCGTCATGCCGGTAGCCACCGCATCAAGATGGTCAGCTATATATCCTTTCACGGCGGCGGAGATGTCCTCCGGACCGTTCGCCTGGCCAAGACGACGCATCGCCCGCCTGCGGGCCGTGCGTTTGCGGCTGTTGGCGGGGTCGTTCCGCAAAGCCCGCCATGTTTTCGCGACAACCGACACAAGAAACAACGCCGGGCCGACAGTCAATATCGTCCAAATCCACCAGCCGAACAATCTCTCCCGACTGTCGCGGAGAACACCCGGCCCGACAAAGTTGGCATTGATACCCTCGATACGCTCGGTCAGTTCACCCTGGGCCCGGCTGGGCGATGTGGCACTGACAACCTTGCTGAGGCCGAGTTTGTCGACGGGCTTGATTTTCAAGGGTATCGCCTTTGTCCATGTCGTCTGGAACCGCTCTGCCTCGGGGTTGAAAAACACCAGCGGTATCGGGGGTATCTCGGTGGCCTTTTCGTTCCTGGCCCGCAGGCTTACGGTGAAAGTTTTCGTCTTGCCCTTTACGATACCCCCCAGTGATTCGTGCGGCACATTGAAGTTTCTTGTCAGCTGCTCCACAGCCTCCAGCGGCGGAGCCTGAAGCTCATCCATGCGGGTCGGACCAAGGCTGCGGACGGTAAGCGTAAGTGTTATCGGATCGCCGAGGCACATCTCCCTCGGCAGAGCCGTTGCGGAGATTTCAAACCTGCCCACAGCGCCTCGATACATTGCGGGCCTACCGGCGGTCGGTACAGACAGGACGCTGATATCGGCGGCCTTGGCTTCTTGAACGATCGGCCTTGTGCCGGCCAGGCGAAGCTGCGGGCCGAAGGTAAAAAAGCCGTCCGTCCTTCTAAGGCCCGTTGGATAGTCGACCACAATCACCACGCCGCCGGAGCCGAGCGGGCCGGCCCGGCTCGGCCAGGTTTGAGAGTCGATCTCATAGAGGTAATAACTCCGGTCGATTCCATTGTTGTCCTTCCGCAACACCTCTCGCCCACGCGGCCTGCGACGATTGCGACACATATCTTCGACCGCCTTGCGAAACGGGCCCCAGCGACTCTGCTCTATCGACACCAGCCCCCACATGTCAGCCTCGCCGAGCGTCTGCGGTGTAACGGTGTCGGTGTAAGGACGAATCCAGATTCGCAATTTCAGCCTGACAGGCTCGCCGATGTACACTTTTTTGTCCTCGCCCACTACCTCCACGAACAACAGGTCGCCCGTTGAGGATTTCACGGCGACGAACTCCACCGGCCTGGTCGAGAGTACCTCACCGTCGGCCCGGACTTTGATGGACGGTATGACAAATCGTCCGGAGCGAAGCGGCGTGATTGAAAACGCGTATGTTATGGAGTGTTTTTTGGTAACCTGTCCGTTGATAATTGTCGTCTGCGAACTTTCAGAGGGAACGCCTGTGGAGCGAATCTCCAGCCCGGACACATCGGGCAACACGGGAGGCTCATAGTCAGAGGCGTTGTCGATGGACAGCTGGGCGTATATCGGTCGTCCCACATAACTCTCGCGCGCAGAGAGTCGCAATCCGACCTGAGCCCCACGGGCAGGCGGACAAAGCAAAACTACAACCGGCAATACAACCAACAGCCGGGCTGTGATACTTGTCGATCTATCGCAAATCATCCTATTCATCTTCGGTTTAACAGTTACCAGTCTTTTTCCACCGGTGGAGCGACGGCCTTTATTTTACGCGTTTTTTCCTTCCGGCGTTTGAGATTTTTATCCCGCACAGCCTGGAGCAGCCTGGCTGCCTCCTCTTTGCTCATCTTGCGTTGCTTGCCTCCGGGGGGCTGCATCCGGGGTCTCGGAGCCTTGTCCTTGTTTTGTCCTTTTTTCTGCCGGCCATCGGGCTGGGTCTTTGGCTTCGGCTGAGATGTTTTTGGAGACTGGTTCTCACGCGGTTGTTCTTGTTTGTTCTTTTTTTGCTCGCTCTTTTTATTCTTTTGCTTTTCTTGATTCTTTTGGTTCTTTTGCTGTTTGTCTGGATTGGGTTTCTGTTGTTTTTTCTTCTGCTGTTCAGGGGATTGTTCTTTTTGCTTCTGTTTTTGCTTCTGTTGTTTTTGCTTCTGTTGTTTTTGTTTCTGCTGTTTTTTTTGCTGCTGTTCCTGTTTTTTCAGCTTGTCGATAAGTTTCTGGGCCAGTTCGATATTGGCTCGCGAATCCACATCGTCGGCGTTGATTGCAAGAGCCTTTCGATATTGTTTGATGGCCTGCTGGAGCTGCTTGATAGCCTGGGTTTTATTTTTCTTGCTCAACGGCAGGGCCGAGGCATATAGACAGTTGCCCATGTTGTATCTGGCCCGGGCCTCCAGCCAACGGTCTGCCTCTCCCATCGCCCCGCGAAGGGAGGCTTGAGCCTGGTCGTATTTGCCCTGGCGATACAGGGCAAGGGCCTGATTGTAGGACAGCTGGGCCCGGTAGCGTTTCTCGTCGCCCAGAAGTTTTATAGCCTGTTTATAGGCCTCCATCGCCTCTGCAGGCCGGCCGGCCTTCAAGGCGATATTGCCCCGATGTGTCAGTTCGCCGGCGGAGCTTTCCTTGGCACGGAGAGAACCGGGCGAGAGCAGAATCGCAGCCAGGGCCACGAAAACTATCCCCGCCGAAGTTCTGTTCGATCTCAATCGGCCCAGGCCTTTGCCCACCGCGGAGAAAAAACCACCGGTGCCCCCCTGCCGTCGAACCGATCCGCCGGAGAGCAGAAGTTCTATCATCAACAGTATCGCCGCGGGACCGACGAACCAGCGGTATCGCGGAATATAGTGCATCACCCGGCCCTGGCGAAACTCCCGCTGATGTATCGCCCGGATATATTTTCGATAAACCCCGGCCATGTCGGCCTGGCTGGTCCCGGCTGGTATATAAGCCCCCCCGCCAGCCAGGGCTATCTGCCTGAGCAGCTTACCGTTCATCTTCGACCAGACGATCTGCCCCTTGTGCTTGAGGTATATCGTCCCGGCCTTGGTGGTTCGCACCGGAATCCGCCCGCCGAGCCGGCTGTCGCCAAGACCCACCGTATAGACACGAATGCCCCGCTCCTTGAATGCCCGCCTGGCCGCCATAACGGGGTAACTGTCCTGGTCCTCGCCGTCGGTCAAAACGACGATGGCTTTGTGGTCCGGCGTTTTGTCGGAAAAACAGCCCGCCGCGGCCCGTATCGCATCGCCTATGAGCGAACCGCCCCTCGAGAGGCTCTGTGGCGAGATGTCCTCCAGGACGGCCAGGGCTTCGTCGTAGTCGCTCGTGAGGGGCAGAACCTGCCGGGGCCTTCCGGCGAAGATGACCAATCCGACCCTGTCGCCGCCCATCTGGGCGAGAATGTCGCGGATGTACTCCTTCGCGCGGGTGAGCCTGTCGGGCGAAACATCCCTGGCCAGCATCGAACGGGAAACATCCAGGGCAAAAACGATATCGATGCCCCGCTGAGGTACCTCCGTCCAGGTCTGCCCCCAACGCACATCAGCCAAGCCCAGAACGACCGCCAGCATCGCCGTGATAAACAACGCCGCCGAGAGGGCAGGCCATCTTCTGCCGATACCACCGGGCCAAATCGCAGACTGGCTCTCGACGGCGGCGAAGCGACGAATATTGCGCCTGCGGATAAACAGGCCCGCCGCGACCAGAAGAGCCACAGCCAGAACCGCCCAGAACAAAAACAGGTATTTCGGATTTTGTATCATCACTTCCATATAAAGCTCCGCCATCCGACGGGATTGTACCAAATCTCCGCTACCCGATGGGATTGCGCCTTGTTTCATACAGCCAATTCAGCCCGGCGGTTCAGGGAATCCGTCGCAGCCAGGTGTTTGCAAGCACGCCCTCGCCCAACAGCAACACCATCGCCATCAACAGCAAGGGTGGGGCTGTAATCGGCCCGATCTGCACGGACTTCACCGCCCAGTGCCGATATTCCGCGAACCGCCGGTCTTGTATTTTCGTCTTTTCAAGTTTGTCGATCGTCGCGTAGATATTTCGCAGCGAATCGGTATCCGTCGCGCGGAAATATCGTCCGCCGGTTATCTTCGCTATTCGCTCAAGCGTCTTCTCGTCAATATCGATCCGAACCCTGCGCAGCATGGTTTGCCCCGTGAAGGGATCCACCACCGGGTACGGCGCCGGCCCGGCTGATCCCACGCCGATGGTGTATATCTTCACACCCATGGCCCTGGCCAACTCCGCAGCTTTGACGGGGTCGAGATCTCCTGCATTATTCCGTCCGTCGGTCAGGAGAATCATGACCTTGCTCTTGAGAGAGTGTTTCTTACCCTCAGTCGCGCTGTCGCCTCGGATCTTGAGTGTCCTGAGCCTCTCCACCGCCAGGCCTATCGCATCCCCGATGGCGGTGCCGTCTTCCTGGCGGGTCTCAACGACCTTGAGCTGTTTGAGTTTCGATACGAGATATTCATGGCCGAGTGTCGCGGGGCTGATGTTATCGGCGTATCTCGCAAAAGCTATCAGCCCGATCATATCGCCTCCCCGGCCGGGCAGGGTCTTGCCGTCGCCTTCGATGAACTTCTCAGCCACCGCCTTGACGGCTGAGAGCCTGTCGAGACGCTTACCGTCGATGCTGAAATCCATCGCCCGCATCGAGCCGGATCGGTCAATGAGCATCTCGATGGCGATGCCCTCGGAAAACAGTCTGGTTTTCTCCAAACCTTCCATTGGCCCGGCCCAGGCCAGAATGAGCAGTCCTATCGCCGCGATTCGCATAGCCGGGGTGAGCCATCGTAGTCGAACGGGCAGGGTCTTGTGCAGCGAGCCGGCTATCTCGACCGAGCTGAACTTAGCCGCACCACGACCGCGGGCCGCCCAGAGTCGCCAGATAAGCCACGGCAAGGCCAGCAACAGCAGCAAAAACCACACTGTCGGATATTCAAAAGTCATTGGCCAACCTCCCGTTTTTCCGGCTCATTCTGCCGGGCCGCCGAGGCGATGATGAACCGCCGGGCCTTTTCCATAGCCTCGTCGCTCTGGCCGCGGTCGGGGCGATAACGAGCGAACTTGACCATGTCGGCAGCCTGGAGACACTGGCCAATATCATCGCGATATTTCGCGACCCTGGGGTGCTCTTGAGCCATGGCCAAAAACTCGCGCGTAGTCTGCTTCGGGGCGTGAATGCGAAATCGCCGCTCGATATATTGACGGACGATATCGCTCAGCTTGATGTAGAAAAGCTCGATCTGGCCGGCCTCGATAAGTTCACCGAGCCTGGCCAGTCGCGACAGGGCCCACCTGTCCGCCCGCAGCACGCGCTGTTTTCTCGCACGGAGTATCAGCCGCACCGCGACCCAGCCCAACAGCAGGACAATTACGCCCCCGGTAGTCAGCCAGACCCAGAAGTAGCTCGGCTGGGGGGGCAGTTCCACAGGTGGTTTGATATCGCGAAACTTCGCCGGGTCAGCCTTGCCCTTCAGCACCGAAACTATTTTCAGATCAATAGGCTTGGAGGATATTTCGGCGCAAATGCCCTTGGCAGACTTTCGCCTGTCGGTAAACTTCACCGTCATTGCGGGGATGGTCAATTCGCCCCCCCGCAATGAAACAAGCGTATATATCCGCGTCCATATTCGCCCCTTGCCGTCGGGGGAGGGCATATCGGGCAGGTCGCGCATATCTGCGATCTCGAATGGCCCGAGTGTTTTGTCCTTGGCATCGGGCAGTGTTACATCGACGCCGTTGGCACTACGCACCTCAAGTTTGAGTTCTATCGGCTCGGCAACGCGGGCCTCACAGCGGTCAGCCCGCACCAGCATTGTTACAGGCCCCTTGGCCGTTCTGGTTTCGACCGGGCGGGGCAGAGGTTTTTTCTTCCCGCTCGAGCCGGATTTCCCACAGCCGCCCATCGCCATGAACATCGTCATCGCGACGGCCAGGCCAAGCGGAACCACGAACAAGTTGTTATGACGAACTCTACTCATGTTTTTCCTGAGATCTAACGTTTCATGCGGACCTGCCGTTTGTGAAAAAACTTTCGTAGCGGCTCGACAAAATCTTCGCTCGTTATCAGATTTACGCTGTCGATTTTCAATTTGTCGAACATTCGTTTTCTTGCATCGAGTGCCTCCCCGGCCCGCCGGGCATAGTCGCAACGGTTTTTTTTACTCGCCGTATCGACAAGAACCGTTCGTTTGGTTTCGGCGTCCAAAAGCTCGACGAGCCCGACATTCGGCAACTCAAGCTCTCGCCTGTCAGTTATGACTATCGGTATGATATCGTGTTTGCCCCGGGCCAGGCGCAGGGCCTTTTCATAGCCGGCGTCCTGGAAGTCGCTGATGAGGAAGACCACACTGCGTCGCTTATGGGTTTTGTTCAGGTGCTCCAGGGCTCTCGCGATATTCGTGCCAGAGCCGATCGGCTGACAGTACAGCAACTCGCGAATCAGCCTCAGGACATGTCGCGTGCCCTTGCGGGCCGGTACAACCTTCTCGATATCGTCGGTAAAGGCGATAAGCCCGACCTTGTCATTGTTCCGGATAGCCGACAGGGCCAGCGTAGCCCCTACCTCTGCGACGAGCTCCCGTTTGAGCTGCCCCGCGGTACCGATAGACTCCGAGGCACTGATATCCGTCAGCAGCACGACTGTCAATTCGCGTTCTTCTCGAAAAAGTTTGACGTACGGCTCGTTGTAGCGGGCGGTAACATTCCAGTCGATACTGCGGATATCGTCGCCCGGCTGATAGAGGCGAACCTCCTCGAACTCCACACCCCTGCCCCTGAAGGCGGAGTGATATCGCCCTGAGAGCATCTCATCGACGACATGAGCGGTGCGAATTTCGATCCGCCGAACTTTTTGCAGCAATTCCCTGGTTATCATCTTATCGCATCCCGTTGTTTATCCAGCAGCTCACCCGGACTTAGCCCTACGGCACGGGGACATGTTCCAGGATGGTTTTGACAACATCGTCGCTGTTTTTTTCCTCCGCCTCGGCTTCGTAGCTGACGATGAGACGATGACGAAGCACATCCGGGGCGAGGTCCTTGACATCCTGGGGCACGACATAGCCCCTGCCGTCGAGGAAGGCGTTGGCCTTGGCCGCCAGGGTCAGGGCGATTGTCGCCCGGGGCGACGCCCCGTATTCGATCAACCCTTCGACCGGCACGCCGTATCGGCTCGGCTGACGAGTGGCTATCACCAACGAGACGATGTAGTCCTTGACTTTCTCGTCCAAATACATCTCGTCGATAATTTCCCTGGCCCGGACGATTTCATCCAGACCCATCACAGCCTTTATCGGCAGAGATATCTGCGTCCGGGCCATGCGGTCGAGAATACGCCGCTCCTGCTGGGCCGTGGGATAGTCAATAAGCACCTTGAGCATAAACCTGTCTATCTGGGCCTCGGGCAGCGGATAGGTGCCCTCCTGCTCGATAGGGTTCTGGGTAGCCAACACCAAAAACGGGTCTTCCAGCGGAAAAGTCTCCGAGCCAATGGTAACCTGCCGCTCCTGCATGGCTTCCAGAAGGGCGCTTTGAACCTTGGCCGGGGCGCGGTTTATCTCGTCAGCCAGAATGAGATTGGAGAATATAGGCCCCTTCTGCACCACGAACTGCTGCTCCTGGTGGCGGTATATCAAAGTGCCGATAAGGTCCGCCGGCAAGAGGTCGGGCGTGAACTGCAAACGCTGAAAACCGGTATCGATGGCCTTTGCCATCGACGAGACCGCCAGGGTTTTAGCCAGGCCCGGCACGCCTTCTATCAGCAGATGCCCCCTGCACAGCAGGCCGATCAGCATACGGTGCAGCAACTTCTCCTGGCCCACAATGACATGGCCCACCTCGTCCAGCAACATACCGAACGGCTCGGCAGCCGACCTGGTACGCTGCGAAATTTCCGAAATCTGCGAGTGTGACTTCTGAGATTCTGTTGTGTCCATATTTTTTCTCCCACATTGACCGGGCCGATTCTGCAGAAATGTACTCTGAAAGGCGGCCCTTCAGTATAACATAACGATACGAAACATCTGTACGTCCTTTTACTAAATGGCAATAAATGGTTATTCAACTAAGAGACAGTTTCGGCTGTAACTTTCTCTCAGGATTTTACGTTGCTTGCCCTACGCCGGACAAGAGTCTTTTGTTGCGATATTTTCCATTTTTTTTAAGATTTCATCACGTCGCCCGAAGCCCTTAACCCAGGTCAAGGCCCTGGGCTGGTATATTTCGCCCTTTCATGGCTGCTTGTTTGAAAGGCAGAAAACCCTGCCAGAAAATCCGGTCGCTCACCGGGAAGTTGGGAAAGGAAATGCCATTTGCATTTCGACCCACTTGATGCACAATGGGTCTCGCGTTGCGGAGCTTCGTTTGCTGGTGAGCGACGATATCGAGACGCTGGTCCGCATAAGAGTGTTGGCAAAATTGCATTGAATAGAGCCAATTGCAAAAATGTAGCCTAGCCGCCCTCGGCTGGAAAATTCGTATAAAAAAACACTGAAAATATAGTAAGTTCAACACAGCCGAGGGCGGCTGTGCTACATTTCCGGATATTTTTACAATTGGCTCGACAGTTACAGGAGAACGTTCAGATGCGAAAACGCAAGAGTTTGATTGTACTGACAGCAGCGGTATTGGTCGGTTTTTCGTGTGTAGCGGTCTCGGCAGGCGCGGCTGGGGCGAAGCCTGAAAAGCAACTGAAAGGTGATGATTTCTTCAACAAATTTTCCCCGCCGAACAAGAAATTCGGAGAGGCTGTAGGGCTTCAAGCACTGTTCACGCAATATACTTCACTGGCGGACGGTGGGCCGTGGTTTGTTGATTTAGGGATAAAGTGGGCACGGGAAGACATGAATGCATACAGCATTGAACCCAAGCCCGGTGTGTATCAGTTCAATGACCGTTATGGCAATGCTGCCGGTGTCCCGACCATGCATGAACGATTTCAGTTTTATGCCGATAACAACATCAATGTGATTGTTATTGTAGGTGGCATAAACAAAAAAGCATTTCCTGGGGAACCAGGCGGGGTCTATCCGGTTGAGGCATACGGGGATTATGCGCTGGCGGTTGCCAAACAGTTGGAAACATACGGCAACGATTTTAT
>Ga0164310_10001950_pt1 | contig 11803 bp, 9 predicted proteins | sample GuaBasSedimGuay1_FD_121795 | JGI IMG/M metagenome (GOLD analysis project Ga0164310, IMG submission 121795) | Subseafloor sediment microbial communities from Guaymas Basin, Gulf of California, Mexico - Guay1, Core 4569-9, 0-3 cm | ecosystem: Environmental > Aquatic > Marine > Hydrothermal vents >... | reverse complement strand
ATTGGTCAACATTGATGACTTTGTCTATATGTTCGATGCCCTCGATGGTTAGATGTTTCCCCGGCTTCTCCCTGGCTCGGTGGAGCCTCTGGGCCAGGGCCTTGTACAGGACTTCGATGACCAAGCTGGACTTGCCCGAACCCGAAACCCCCGTAACGCAGATGAATTTGCCCAGGGGGAAGCGCACATCAATGTTTTTAAGGTTATTCTCCGCTGCCCCTCGCACTATCAGGTATTTGCCGTTGCCGGGGCGGCGGACTTTCGGCACTTCGATTTTGCGTTCACCTCGCAGGTACATCCCGGTGATTGAACGAGGACACTTGAGCAGGTCATCCAGCGTGCCGGCAACGACAACCTCGCCGCCTTTCTCTCCCGCTCCGGGCCCCAGGTCAATGATGTAATCGGCAGAACGGATGGTGTTCTCGTCGTGTTCCACCACCAGCACCGTGTTCCCCAGGTCCCTCAGGTTCTTGAGGGTATTGATGAGGCGGGTGTTATCCCGCTGATGAAGCCCTATCGAAGGCTCGTCCAAGATGTAAAGCACCCCTGCCAGCTGGGAGCCTATCTGAGTTGCAAGGCGGATACGCTGGGCTTCCCCTCCTGAGAGGGTCGCAGCCCGCCTGTCCAGGGTCAGGTAATCCAGACCCACATCCACCATAAAACGCAGGCGGTTGTGGAGTTCCTTCAATATCTGATGGGCGATGAGGCGCTCCCGTTCTGTGAGCGGTGAATCCGGCCCCTGGAGGTATTCGACCCATTTGAGGGCCTGAGTTACCGACATTGCCGTAATATCGGCGATGTTCTTCCCATTTATGGTTACGGCCAGAGCTTCAGGCCGAAGGCGTTTCCCACCGCAGGCCGGACAGGGCCTGGAAGCCATATATTGCTCTATCTCCCGGCGGATGTAATCGGATTCGGTTTCAAGGTAACGGCGCTGGAGGTTGGGTATCACCCCTTCGTAGGTGGTTTCATAGCTGCGGAGCCTTCCGGAGCGGTTCCGGTAATGGATGGAGATAAGGTCGCTTGGGCGGCTGCCGTAAAGGATTATATCCAGCTGCTCTTTGGTCAGCTCCCGCACGGGCACGTGCATAGGTATGCCATAATATTCGCAGACGCTGCGCAGAAGGTGCATATAATAGCGGCTGCTGTCTTTGCCAGCACGCCTCCAAGGGCGGATGGCGCCTTCCTCCAGGCTTAAATTCTTGTCGGGTATGACCAAATCCGGGTCAATTTCCATAATGACGCCCAGGCCGGAGCAATGGGGGCAAGCCCCATGGGGGCTGTTGAAGGAGAAGGTCCGGGGCTCAATTTCGGGCAAGGAGATGCCGCATTCCACGCAGGCAAAATGTTCCGAAAACAGGATATCCCGGCTGGAATCGCCATCCACCACCGTTGCCACCATAATGCCGTTGCCAAACTGAAGGGCTGTTTCCACCGAATCAGCCAGGCGGCTCCGGTAATCCTCGTCCTCATCGTGGTGTATCACCAGCCTGTCCACCACGGCTTCGATGGTGTGAAGCTTATAGCGGTCCAGTTCGATTTCCTCGTCCAATTCCATAAGCTGTCCATCCACCCTTACCCGCACATATCCAGCCCGGCGGATTTCCTCCAGCACATTCTTGTGGTGACCCTTGCGGCCTCGCACCAGGGGGGCCAGCAGCATAATCCTCGTGTTTTCCGGCAGCGAAAGCAGTGCATCCACAATTTGCTGTGGGGTTTGAGGCCTTATCTCCCGACCACATTTGGGACAGTGGGGTTTGCCGATGCGGGCAAAGAGGAGGCGCAGGTAATCATAGACCTCGGTAACCGTGCCCACGGTGGAGCGTGGGTTGTGGCTTACGCCCCTTTGATCAATGGAAATGGCGGGAGAGAGCCCTTCGATGAGGTCAACATCGGGCTTCTCCATCAGACCCAGGAATTGACGGGCATAGGCAGAGAGGGATTCCACGTAGCGGCGTTGCCCTTCGGCGTAAAGGGTATCGAAGGCCAGGCTCGATTTACCTGACCCGGATACTCCCGTAATGACCACAAGCCTCTCCCGGGGTATTTCAACGGTTATGTTTTTCAGATTGTGCTCCCTTGCCCCTCGCACAATTATCTTCTTCTGAGACATACAACCCCGCCCTTTTCCATATATCTTAAGGCAAATTAACATTGTAGCACCATTTATCTCTTTTGGCAAAATTGTTTTGTGGGCGGGTGTTGGAAAACTCCGGGGATAAACCTACCCCCGAGAGCTTAGGGAAAAAGAGTAGCATTGTCGTGCACGGCGGCGAAGCCGCCGTGCAAGAAAATACCCTCAAAAGCCTTTTTAACCTGCCTTGAGCGAAGGACGCTCATCAAACAAAATGAGAATGGCACTTTTTCAACTTTGACTTTAAAGGGATTTCGTGGATAATGGGGAATGGGTGGTTTCCCTTTTCACCCTTGGCAAGCCTGTAGGAAGGGAGTTTTTGTGGGCAACGGCGAAGCCCTTGCCCACAAAAACACCTCTCTTCCTGGGACAAAATCCCACCTTCTTATGTGACCACGATTAGGTATGGAGCTGCCGCCTGTAGAGATATGCTGGTAAACAAGACCAAAGGCATTGTGCTAGCGGAGAAAGTCAAAATCTGCCGCACTTTCTGGGGGAAAGCCCGGGGACTTATGTTCCGTAGGAACCTTAACCCCGGGGAAGCCCTGGTATTCGTAAATCATCGAAGCAGCCGGATGGAAGCATCTATCCATATGCTCTTCGTCTTTTTCCCCATCGCCGTTGTGTGGCTGGATGAACAAGGACGAGTGGTGGATAAGACGCTCGCAAAACCCTTTCGCCTTTGGTATGCGCCCTCTCTCCCGGCCCGCTATTACATAGAGGGGCATCCACATCTCCTGAGGGAAGTGGAAGTGGGCGATGAAATCAGCTTTGAGGAGAGCGGTTGAGGTCACCCTGATCATAGTTCTCTCCCTGGGGGTGTTAAGCCCTGCCACGGCAGCACCCCCCTCCCAGGGGCCAGGCATAATCTACACTGTGCAACCCGGGGACTGCCTGAGCTTGATAGCCGACCGTTACGGCGTGGATGTGGAAACCCTTGTGCGGGTCAACAACATCCGCAACCCAGATGTAATCATCCCCGGTCAACACTTGCTCATCCCCAGGCAAGAGGTTCCCCTACTGGCCGAAGGGAAAGCGATTGTGGAGCCTTACCCCCTTGTGCAGGGGGAAGCGGGGATAGTGCTGGTGCGCCAGTGTGATGGAGATTTGCCTTCAGGGGAATTTGCAGGCCAGAAGCTCAGATTTATCCGAAGCCCCAGGGGCTGCATAGCCTTCCTAGGGGTTTATGCCCTCGCAAAGCCGGGCACATATCCCTTACAGATACGCCTTCCCGACGGTGCGAGGTTATCCATCCCCGTGCCGGTGGTGGCGGGTGATTATGAGGTGGAGCATATCCACCTATCTCCGGCCAAGCGGGCTTTGCTGAAGCCAGAACTCATCCTCCAGGAAAGGGATTTGGTCTCCAAGGCTTTTGGCCGTTTTACGCCTGAAGCACAATGGTATGCGCCTTTCTCACTGCCCCTCAGGGGCAAAATCCACGTGACCTCTCCCTTCGGTTTCCGGCGCTCATACAACAATGCTCCGCCTAGGGGTTTCCACAGCGGGGTGGATCTCCGGGCCAAGGAGGGAGACCCCGTATATGCCCCGGCCCCAGGGCAGGTGGTGTTAGCGCAGGAGCTTACCATAAGGGGCAATGCGGTGATCCTAAACCACGGGGCGGGAGTGATGAGCGGGTTCTGGCACCTTTCGGGCATTGCCGTGAGAGAAGGGGAAGAGGTGGGACGAGGGGATTTGCTGGGATGGGTTGGGAGCACCGGGCTTTCCACCGGACCTCACCTGCATTGGGAGGTGCGAGTGAACGGGGTGGCTGTTAACCCCCTTACCTGGACCAGACGGGGGTTCTGGTATGAGGTGGGCCGCACACGCCCACGTCATATACGTCTGAGAGGATATTGTGAGGAGGCTTTTTGAACGGTGCGAGCTTTAATCATAATTAACGGCGATGATTTCGGTGCTTTCCCCACGATAAATGAGGCCATCATCAAGGCCCACAGGGAAGGGATATTGACCAGTGCCAGCCTTATGGTCACCGGCAAAGCAGCGGATGAAGCCATAGCCCTCGCTCGGGCTAATCCCTCCTTGGCAGTAGGACTTCACGTGACCCTGGCGGAAGGCTGGCCAGCCCTGCCCCCTTCAACCCTGGGGCATCTGGTCAACGAAGATGGCAAGCTCTCAAGCGGGGTATGGGTGGGGCTTGCCGTATTCTTCAACCGCCGTGCTCAAGAGGTGATTCTGCGGGAGATGGAAGAGCAATTCCGCCTCTTCGCCCAGACGGGGTTACCGCTTTCCCACGTTGATGGCCATCTGCACTTCCACCTTCACCCTTCCATATTCCCCGCTCTGGTAAAGTTAGCGGAAGAATACGGAGCCCGGGGCATCCGCATCCCCAGGGATGACTGGAGCCTGGCCTGGGAAAGCGGTATGGAGAAGCCCGTCATAAAGGCAACCTGGGGGTTAATTTACGCCATCTTAAATCGCTGGGCTCTCAATTATCTCCGCACAAGTTCCCTAGCGGTAACCGACCGGGTTTACGGGCTTTTCCAAAGCGGGAATATGCGAGAGGCCTACGTGGGCAAGGTCCTGGAATCCATCAGGGGCGGCTCAGCCGAATTGTACTTCCACCCCACTGCGGGTCCTCGGCTTGAGACCTTTGGCCCCAATCCTGGAGATTTGGAAACCCTGCTCAGCCCCCGCCTCCGCAAGCTTGTGGAAGAAAGGGACTTGCTCCTTGGAACCTACCCGATGCTGGCAGAGGGGAAAAGATGAACCTGGTAAGCCTTTTAGCCATTGTAGTCTTTATAAGCTGGGTTTACTGGCTATTAGCGCTATGGGCTACCCGTTCTTTCTTCTCAGGGAAGCAGAAGGCCTCTTCTGAGTTTACCCCACCGGTCTCAATCTTAAAGCCATTGAGAGGGCTCGACCACCAGATTTATTACAATCTCAGGAGTTTCTGCACCCAGGATTACCCCCGGTTTGAAATTCTCTTCGGGGTGCAGAGCCTGGAAGAGCCTTCCGTCCCCATTGTACAGCAACTCTCTCAGGAATTCCCCGCAATCCCCATAAAAATCGTGGTGGCTGAACCTCGGGGGGCTAACCGCAAAGTAGGCCTCCTCGAAGCTCTGGCCTCCAGGGCTCAATACCCGATCCTGGTGATAAGCGATAGCGACATCCGTGTCCCCCCCGATTATTTGCGGAGGGTGATAGCGCCACTGGCTGACCCGGAGACGGGGTTGGTAACCTGCCTCTATCGGGGACAAGAGCTGGATTCCCTGGCCGCTAAGGTGGAGGCCCTTTACATAAGCGCCAACTTCCTCCCCTCCGCCATAATAGGATTTCACTGGCTGAGGATGAGCTACGCCTTTGGCTCCACCATAGTGATAGGCAAAGAAGAGCTGGAGGAGATAGGGGGCTTTGGGGCCATCGCCAATCACCTGGCCGATGACTATGAGATAGGAGCCCGGGTGAAAGCAATTGGCCGGAAGGTGCTTTTTTCTGATTGCATTGTGGAAACCGTACTGGGCCCAGTCCGATGGGGGGAGCTTTGGCACAGGCAATTGCGGTGGATGAGGTGCTCGTGGGTGAGCCGCCCACGAGAATACCCGGGCATCGTGTTGACCCTCTCGATACCCCTCTCCCTTGTAGTAGCCTTGCTGACCGGATTCTCCTTCCTGGGGAAGCTGCTCCTCCTTACTTCGATAGCAGTGCGATTTATCACGGGGTGGATTATCCTGGGATATATGGGGCACCGGCAATTGCGAAGGAGTTTGCCTCTCCTGCCCATTGCCGACCTCTTCCACGGCATATTATGGGCGGTAGCCCCATTGGGAAAGCGGATAGTATGGCGGGATGAGGAGTACATCTTGCAAAGGGATGGACGCCTTATCCCCGTTAAGAACCCGGGATTTCGCACCCTCATCCCCTTCTTCCGCTCGCACAAGGGAAAATAACGTTTGCCAAAACACTGGTTTTGTGATAAACTTCTCAACGCCGGTGGTTTCTTCCACCTTTAAGCAGTGCCGGATGAGTTGTGATAAGGATAAAGGTGGCCTATGCAAGCCATTCGTATCCTCCACTTTGCTGACCTCCACATAGGGGTGGAAAGCTATGGTCATCTTGACCCCCAGATGGGCGTTTCCAGCCGGGTGCGGGATTTCCTCAACCGCTTTGATGAAGTGGTGGATTATGCCATAGGCAACGGGGTGGATGCAGTCATCTTCTGTGGAGATGCCTATCGGAACCGAGACCCAGGAGCCACCTATCAGCGAGAGTTTGCCCGCCGCATCAAACGCCTCGTGGATGAGGACATCCCCATCCTGCTTCTAGTGGGCAACCACGACCTGCCTGCAATGCCCAAAAAAGCCAGCAGCTTGGACATCTTCCATACTCTGGAAATCCCTGGGGTTACTGTGGCCCGAAGGCCCGGCATTTACCGGATAGAGACCAAACACGGTCCTTTCCAAGCCGTCACAGTCCCCTACCCCACCAGGGCATTATTCCTGGCTGGCATAAGCTATAGAGGCAAGAGCATAGAGGAGATAGACCGCTTAATGGCTCGCAAAGTTGCCGAAGAGATAGAGAACCTGGCTTCCAAAGTGGATGAGGAATTGCCGACGGTATTGGTGGGACATTTCAGCGTGATGGGAGCCCGTTATGGTTCTGAGAGGAGCATAATGCTGGGGAGGGATATCATCCTGGCAAAAAGCGTGCTGGCTTCATCCCCCTGGGATTACGTGGCTCTGGGTCATATCCACCGTCATCAGGATTTAAATGAAGGCTTTTACCCTCCTGTGGTTTACGCCGGGAGCCTGGAGCGCATTGATTTCGGCGAGGAAGGCGAAGAAAAGGGGTTCGTGGAAGTTTATCTCAGGAAGGGAGAGACCACTTACCAATTCATTCCGGTCAAAGCTCGTCCCTTCATCACCATAGAAGCTGATGTCCGTGCTGCCCGGGACCCTACCGAAGCCGCCTTACAGGCTCTTTCCCAACACCAAGTGAAAAATGCGGTGGTCCGGGTAAACGTAAAACTGTTGCCGGAACAGGAAGCTTCCTTCCAGGAACGCAAGCTTATGGCCGCCCTTAAGGATGCTTATTACATAGCCAGCATTAACAGGGATGTCGAGAGGGTTTACCGTCTTCGTTTAGAGGTTAAAGCTGTGGAGGAACTGGGCCCCAGGGAACTCCTGGAAAAATACCTGGAGCTGAAGAAAGTATCTGAAGAGCGTCGCAAGCTGCTTCTCCAATACGCTGAGGAACTCATCCGGGAGGAAGAAGCCAGCGGCGACAAGGCCGGATAATTTCCGGCGAAACACCTTAATCAGGGAGGCGAAGGGAGATGATCCTGGGAATTGCCGGCAGTCCCCGTCAAGGGGGTAATACCGAACTGCTGCTAGACCAAGCATTGGCCGGGGCCAGGAGCGCCGGTGCTGATACGGAAAAAATAGTGCTGAGCAAACTCCAGATTCAGGGGTGTACCCATTGTGAAGGATGCCTGGAAACCGGACGATGTGTCATAAGGGATGATATGGATTTGCTATATATGAAATTTCGGGAGATGGAGGCCCTGTTCATAGCTGCTCCCATATACTTCCTCGGGCTTCCGTCCCAGTTAAAAGCCGTGATAGACAGATGCGAGGCCTTCTGGGTCCTTAAAAACAAGCTAAATCAAGCTGTATCCCTTACGGGGAAAAAACGCCCCGGGGTTTTCATCTCCGTAGCAGGAGCCCCTGATAAAACCGAGATATTCAACCCGGCCCGCAGGATTATAAGGGCTTTCTTCAGCACGATAGATGTGGTTTACACGGCGGAGCTCTTCTTCCCTGAGACAGAATTAAAAGGGCAGATAAGGGAACATCCAACCGCTCTTATGGATGCTTATACCCTGGGAGCTCGCATAGCTCGGAGCCTTTGAGGAAGAGGGAAATTTGCCAGGCAGCGGCAGAGGTCGCTGCCTGGCAAAACACTTTTTACGGATAGGTGAAACTCTCGCCCGGCTTGAGCACCACGGCTTTGGCGGAGGTTTGCTCCTCCACGGCTTTGGCAAAGGCCTCCGGATCCTGCTTTATCACATCGAAAGTGTCGTAATGCATCGGGATTACCACCTTGGGTTCGAGGAGCCTGACAGCCCTCAGGGCATCGTCTGGCCCCATAGTGAAGTTATCCCCAATGGGCAAGAGAGCTACGTCTATCCCTTCTTCGCCGATGAGCTTCATATCATAGGTGAGGCTGGTATCGCCAGCGTGGTAAACCTTGACCCCTTCGATGGAAATGAGGAACCCGCAGGGGTTGCCGCCATAACTGCCGTCGGGCAAGGCAGAGCCGTGATGGGCCACGGTGAGCTTGACCCTGCCGAAGGGGAAATTCCACCCACCCCCGATGTGAAGGGGATGAGCTTTCACCCCTTGATTCTGACAATAAGTGGCAATCTCGAAATTTGAAATGACGGTGGCCTTGTTCCGTTTGGCAATCTCAACTGTATCCCCAAGGTGGTCGCCATGGCCGTGGCTGACAAGGACGTAATCGGCCTTTATGGCTTTCGCTTTCACGGGGGCCAGGGGGTTCCCATTGAGGAAGGGGTCTACGATGATGGCCGCTCCGCCACCTTCGATTAGGAAACAAGCGTGGCCGTAGAAAGTAAGCTTAACACCCATAAGCACACCTCCGACCTCTGAAATGCTCCTTACCAATTATACGCTTTCTCACAGCCCCTGTCAAAGAAATCAGCTACGGCCGAGCCTGTATCAATTTAGTAGGTCGCTCTTGTGTAAATAGCTACACGACAAGGGAACGGCCTCTCGGCGTTGGAGAGTCGCCTCCAAAACAGGGATTTTAAGGAAAGTTATTTCTTCGACGACGGCGAAGCCGTCGTCGAAGAAATAACCCCCTTTCTTATTGCAACCCAGCAGTCATCCTCCCGCTCGCCTACTGGACCGTTACAGACTCGCTACGGCCCGACAACTCCTTCGTATTTGGGATATTTGGGATAAATTTGGGATATTCCGGGAGTATTTTCTGCATAAAGGGGGATTCCATAAACTCATCCGGCTTTGAATTCATCGTAGATATGGCTCAGGCCAGTTTTTATGAGGGCTTTGATTTCGTTCTCCGATTGAGGTGAAACGGGAAATAGGGGGAGGAAATCGTTCACCAGTTTGGCTACTTCGGAGCGGCTTTTACCAGCCTTGTATATGTCCTTTACAGCGGCCCTGGCCTTCCGGATATACTCGGCTACCTTATCTACAGCCTCCTTGCCGCAGGGGTTCCCGCTTCCGGGGATGATGAGCTTTACGGATAGCTTCTTTATGTAAGCAAGGGCCTCAAGCCACTGGGCTGAATCTGCCATACAGAGGTCAGGGTGGGTGTTGGTAACCACAAGCGCCCCCGTGAAAAGCAATTTCTCCCCGGGGATATGGACAACGATGCTGGCAGGGGTAGTCCCCCCCAAGGCTATAAGCCTTATCAACCGTCTGCCTTTGTAAAGGCTCATCCGCCGGGAGAAAGCCATCGCTGGCATCAAATCCCCGAAATTATCCGGAGGTTCCTGGTCCCGATATGCCTTGTAAAATTCCCTGAAAATCTGGCGGTAAGGGGCTTTAGGGGTTGCCAAATCCTCCCAAACTGCCTGATGGGCTATCTTGGGAACCTTCAAGAGGTTATTGGACATCACACGCAAGGGGTGGTCATCCGTATTAATCGCATAAAGTATGGGCTTATTACCCACCTCCATTACCTGATGCTGCCAAAGCTTTACATCGGCAGGATTTGGGGGGATGTCTACCAACAGCAGCCCTTCCTCTGTGTCTATTAAGCCCACATTACCCCCCTTGAAGCGGGTTTCCACATATACGCCTTCGGCAACCCTTATCATCTAACCCTCCGATTTCTCCGCACTCTTCTTCCTTGCCCTCACTGTAGGGCAGCATTGCCAATCACGGTCGGATGCAAAGCCGCTTACTGGATTAGGACCGCATATACTAGCCAAGCGCCCAAGCAGAGGAAGAGAAAAGCCGTTGCCGCTTTTATGGTCACCATATGGCGGTTGAGGAGCTTGCTCAACTGCCCCGAGGAAGTCCCAAAGAATGCCCCCACGAAGATGAGCACCAGGGGCAGGATAAACAGGAGGTTATATTCCATCAAGTAAAGCGTGGCCTTGCCCCGCATCTCCGGGACGCCCATCATAAAAATAATGGTGGGGAGGTAAACTTGCCCCGTACAGGTGAACTCGATGAGGGAGATGAGCAAGCCCGTTATCAGAGATATGGGCACGAGATAACGCACCTGCATACTCTGCCTGACGATTCTATTCACCACCCGTCTCAGCCGGATGGGCATCCGCAAGCTCATCTTTTCGGGGTTGCCCTTGCGTACTTTGACGAAATCGCTGATGTTCCCTGCGGCCAGGGCAAAGCACAACACAGCGGTAAGGGCGTAGATGACTTTAGAGAGCTTTTGCAGAGAGGGGATGGATTGCAGAGCCTTGAGGAATCCAAACCCTATACCCAGGTAAGTGAAGAAGACCCCCAAAGCAAAAGCGGCTCCCACTGCCAGAACTTCCCAGCCTTTCCTGCCGGTAAGGGCCAGGTAGGAGATGAAGAAGATGAGGGTGGCAAAGGCGCAGGGGTTGAGTCCATCTACCAGGCCGGCAAGTGCCACTGTCAAGGGGCCGAGGGAACGGAACCGATTGAGAATGCTGTTCAAAGCTTCCTCTCGATCCCAGTTCTCCCAGAAGGGTTCAGCCCCCTTAGCCTGGTATTTCTTCACCAATGCCTCCAGGTTCTCGTAGTTTACATCCCTTCCTAAGAGGTAATCATCCCCTATGAACACTGCCGGGGTAGTAAGCCGCTTGTTGGCCGGGATATGGTTCTTCTCCCCCAACCACTCCCATAAGGGGGCATCTTTTTGGACATCGAAGTAGTGGATGCGAAGGGTTGGATACTGGCTTTTCAGGTATTCCAAATCATAGTAAGCTTGTTCGCATTCATTACAGCCTGTGGTGTAGAAATAAGCTATGTGAATGAGAGGAAGAGGAGTAGGGGTAGCCTTTACGCCAGAAGGAGTGGGGGTTGGAGTTGGGGGGGCAAAGATTTTCTTAATGGCATCCGGGGGAATAAGGTAATCCACGCCCCCCTGCTGAAGGTAATATTCTATCACCTCCTCCAGATGCTCCTTGATGTCCAGTTCGCCTATGAGGATGTGATGGCCTATAACCAGGAAGGGAACCCCCCGATATTGAGGTGGGACTTTGGCTTGCTCCTCTATAGCCAGCAGGAAGGCGTAGTTAGAAGGGTCACGGGCATCCAGGAGGGTTATCTCCAGCTGCTTCCCATACTTCTTCTTAAAAGCAGGAAGGGTTTCAGAGATAACCTTCTTGCAGTGAGGGCAGAAGGGTGAATAGAAAAGATAACCCCTCACCACCCCTCCGGGAGAGGGCGACGCCTTAGGGGTGGGCGTGGGAGATTGCGCCCATATTGAAGGTGCGATAAAGGCGACAAGGGCAAGTAAAATGGGCAACCACAAGATTGACCTTAGGAATCTGCGCATTCTGAAAAACCCCCCGGAAATCAACTCTTATCCCTGAACCCCAGGTTCGGTAGCTCCCCACTTAATCGTGGTCATATACGAAAAACGCTTCCTTTTCCCCTTTCACTCATATTGAGAAACCCAACGGGACGGACAGCCTGGGCCAGGGCTAAAAGCCCCGGCCTGAGCAGT
>Ga0164310_10001949_pt1 | contig 11806 bp, 12 predicted proteins | sample GuaBasSedimGuay1_FD_121795 | JGI IMG/M metagenome (GOLD analysis project Ga0164310, IMG submission 121795) | Subseafloor sediment microbial communities from Guaymas Basin, Gulf of California, Mexico - Guay1, Core 4569-9, 0-3 cm | ecosystem: Environmental > Aquatic > Marine > Hydrothermal vents... | reverse complement strand
GACTAAGCTAACATAGTGATAGGAGACTTCATACCTTTTAAAATACAGAAAACGATTAATACTTTTCTTTAAATAGATAATTTTCCTTTACTTACTTCTATGTGTTTTCTAAAAGTCACATCAATTAATGCATCAATGATTATATTGATCACTGGTGACGTATTCCCTAAGTTTACTTCCAAGTAAGGGATCTCTACACCAAGTTCAATGCTTAGCTTAGATGCGAGAAGTTTCCCCGCGAGGGATAGATCTCGCTCTAATGTCTTTGTGCCCGGGTTGACACCAACAATTATTACTGGGCTTTTCTTCTTTGTGAGTAATAAAAACTCATATACCAAATTTTGCATGCTAAAAAATGTTTTGATATCAGATAGATTAAATGTAGCTATTGCTGCGGATGACTTATTATAGTAAGCAGCTTTCAAACTCTTCTTGATAGAGGTTGAAGCTATTAACCAGAAAACGATTTCAACAATAATATCACCTAATTTTTCATCTTTAAAAAATAAACTTCGTACCCCTATCTTACATCTCATTGTCTGGTATGTATAAGAGAAATGGCTTAAATAAGCGAGCTTGTCGAATAGCTCATGTTTCCCAGAATTCTCGTCCCCTAGAACCACTACCTTGAGATAGTATATTTTGGGCTCTTTTTGTTGCATTTTAACCCCTCGGATGACATACATAATATGCTTAGAGGTTTGATATATAAGTTCTAATTATCAGCATCGATAAATTATCCAAGATGACTAATGGATAACAAAAGGACTGCGTACTAAAATAATCTAATAACGAGCTAAGATTGCTTAATGGTTTTAATATCAGATATATCGCGAAATCTACAATTTGATCAGATTCCAGTTTATGTAAAAAATATTTTGTTTTCAATTGTATCACTGGTGCTGCAGTGTAAGCTTTGGTGGAACAAGCGTTCTGGTCTCAACAAAAAACCAAGCTATCGTTGCCGCTATTAATCCCATGCCACCTCCAAGTACGATGGAGACGATAATTATTCCAGTTAATACAGCTTCTTCAGAGATATGTAAAATACTCTGAGCAATATTCACTATAACTGGCCACCAAAGCGCTGCTAAAGTCAGTAACGTTAATATCGAAATCAATAAACTATTCAGTAGCGCCCCTCTAACATATCCGGTTACATAGCCTATCATAATTCCTGGGATAATGAAGTTAAGAAGTACTATAGTATATATGAGTTCGTCAATTCTTCCTGCAGCTGTTAGAGAAAATTCTCTATTAATGAAGAATACAAGCCCTATCATTGCCAAATAGATGATAAGTCCCGTGAAAAGCGCGTATAAAGTGGATTTCTTATCCCTATATGCAAAAATCTCTGGTTTTCTCTGCCGCTTCTTCAAGATTTTCGTAAGATAGCTATTGAACTTTAATGTTATTTTCTCATACTCACTCATTTCGAGTGGCTTACTAATCTTTAAAATCTCATCCTTCTGAGCACGCAGGAATTCATCAATTATCTTCCATACTATCTTTACATGATCCTCCTTGTCCACAACAGCTACAGCTATCAATTTTTGCCCATCTAATTCAACATATCTATAAGTTATCTTCGCGGTCTCCAAAGTTACTGTTTGTATCATACTACCTAACATCTCATAGCTAAACATGGATAAAGCAGAGATGAATCCGGATATTACACGATGGTCTTTTCCAGCTATGTGCTCAATTATTTCTTCAGGAATTTCTGGGTGAATGTAGTGCCATATAAGCCTACCATCCTCCCACGCAATGTAAAGGAGATAGATCATGTCAGATCAACTACACGAATAATATTCAGGTTTTTAACCTTCTTTTATCTTTTTAAGCAATAAAAAACTTAGTCTGAGTATATATTTCATAGATCTATTCCACTAACACTACGTATGGATTCGGCTCTAATAATATCTTCACCTGGATTTGTCACCGAAAGCTTTATATATAAAGTTTATTAAGATATAAGAAAAATATTCGCGTTTTTTAGAGTAAAAATGTTTTAAATCTTTAAGCAGCTTTCTACGTCGAGAATTTTAGAATCTTTTGGGAGCTAACATACAAAAGAGTGAAAGAATTGGATTATGAATTAATAAAGATCGTTAAGGACCTTGCAGGAATAATCTATCGTGAGTTGCCTCGCGATCTCGGGGAGACTCGTAAAAAAGAGATCGCTCAGAAAATTGCTATAGAACTTACTAATAAGATATGCAAGCCGGCTCCTGATTTAAACAGGTTGTATACGGAAATAGAGTATAGTTTATGGCTAGAATACGACGTGTTACTCTCAAATGGGTCAAGGAGAAAATTATTTGAACTATTAAACTCAAATGAGGTTGCTAGAAGAAGGTTCTAATCCTATTTTCATTTTTTTATTTGTAGATTCTAGCTACATTTTTCTCGCAGGAAAATAATTAAAGAAACTATGCGCATTGACAAATGATTTTCTAAAAGAAAGGAAGAGTAAAAGTTTAGAATCGAATATCGATTGCACGAGATAGTACTCTCTCTCCCCTATAATCAGGTAATAACATTGGAGCCTTCTTGTCAGTCACTATTCCTGCCTCTTTGAGCATTCTCTCCCATTTCTCTACGTGCTTTAAAGTTAATTTTCCGACCTTAGCATGCTTAATATGTTTAGCAGCAGAGATACCAGCTCTTCTACCAAAGACATTTACATCCAATAAGCTATTGCCCATAAGCCTATTCTTACCATGAACACCGCCGGTTACTTCGCCGCACGCGAAAAGTCCTGGAATCGGATTACCATTGGGATCTAAAGCCTGGGCATATACGTTTATTTCTACTCCTCCATTCATGTAGTGAAGCGTTGGGAATACAAGGATAGGTTCCTTTGTTATGTCTATGTTAAATCTCTTAAATTGCCTATACATCGCAGCCAAGTATCTCTTAATAGTTCCTTCTCCATGGATAAGTTCGATCATAGGAGAGTCAAGCCAAACTCCTCTCATGCCAGTTGGAGTTATAACCCCTTTGTTGCGGCCATAGCATTCTCTAATAATCGCTGAAGCGACCACGTCTCTCGGCTCCAATGGATAAATGAACTGCTCACCATCCACGTTTACTAATTGCGCACCTAGCCCCCGCACCTTTTCTGTTACAAGTTGGCCTACTATTTGTTCAGGGAATGCTGCTCCAGTAGGGTGGTACTGTGTAGCGTCTAAATCACGGAGGTGTGCTCCAATTCTATAGGCCATAACGACTCCGTCCATTGTTGCTCCATAATGATTTGTTGTTGGGAATCTCTGGATATGTAATCTACCGAATCCACCAGTAGCTAATACTACGGCTTTTGCCCGAACAACGTAGTACTGTTTTGTTTCAAGGTTATATAGTATTGCTCCGGCTACCTGTCCATTTTCATCCATCAACAATTCAACTGCTGGGCTAAATTCTAATACTGGGATTTCCTTATTCCATATTTCGTCCATCAGATTTCTCATTATCTCGAGACCCGTATAGTCCTTAGCTGCATGCATACGTTTCTTGGATGTTCCTCCACCGTGTATCTCGATGAAGTTTCCCTCTTCATCCTTATCATACATTAATCCTAGTTCCTCATGCCACTTTATTATGAGTGGGGCATCTTCGGCGAGTGCCCTAACTAATTCTGGTTTATTAGCGAAGTGTCCCCCTCCGATAATGTCAATAAAGTGAATTACGGGACTGTCCTCAGGACGATCAGCTGCTTGTATTCCTCCCTGTGCCATCTTTGTGTTTGCATCACCTAGCCTCAATTTCGTGGCAATAAGAATATTTTCCGCTGGGACTCCACTGTAATTAGCCCACAGCGTAGCTACTGCTCCAGCTCCTCCACCGCCTATAACTAATATATCTACGTCATAATCAATATCAGTTAAATCGATCTCTTTAGGATCAATAAGCGCGTGGGCCTCCAATAAATCTGCAACTTCATTTGGTACGTAATCTCCCTTGTTTGGACCCACTCTCAGAGGTCTTTTTCCCTCGGGTCTATAATCTGGGTGCCATTTTTCGAGCAATTCCTCTTTTTCCTCTGGCGTTAATCTCCTGAAGGTCTCTTTGAGTCTTCTTTCACGTGTTTCTTCGACTTTCTCTATACTCTCCCAAAATTCTTCGGGATAACCTGGATATTCGCTCAATTCATTCACCTCCATAAAGTTTTTTTCATTAAGGCTCTATCTCTCTCGCAGCATAGAGTTTCTTCCATTCTTCTACTCCCGCCATGACGAGTCTATCTAGCTCCTCTCGGAACTTTCCTTCTTCAATCTCTTTGATTCTCTCTCTTAGATGCTTAGAAGGCTTAGCAATATACTTACCATATAGTCTTCTAACGAGCTGAAATACATGATAATGTACGATTTCGGCTGGACATCTCATTGAACAAATACCACAAGCGATACAGTCGAATGTGAGGTGAGCTGCTGTTGCTAAGTCACCCCTTAAGATAGCTTGAATAGCATCCATTACCTGTATTTCTTGGGGACATACTTTTGTACATGTATTACACTGCACGCAACGAGTTATCTCTGGGAAATATTTCAATACCGATGAGAGATCTGGGGTCAACTTCTCTATATCATAAGTAGGTTTCTTAGCAGGTACAAAAGGTAATTGTACTAAGTACATTCCATCCTGGACGGTTGTCTGACATGCCAAAGCGGTATAAAGTCTATAATCACCCTTAAGTCTGTACACAGTTGAGCATGCCCCACAGAACCCTGCCCTGCAACCGACTCCTCTAATTAATCTGTATCCAGCGTATTCCATGGCCTTTAGGATGGTTAATCCTTCTGGGACGAGGTATTCTCTGCCCATAATATATATCTTAACCATTTTAGTCTTCGGCTTTTTCTCGACAGTTACGGATGTTGTCATTTCTCACCCCCTTCATACAACTTATTTAAAGTAGCTAAAACATTTTTATCAAGAGCATAATCAAGGCCGAGAGCATAAGCAAGTAATTCGGTGAAATATAAAACGGGAATCGACTTACCATACAGTTCACGCGATGCAAGTTTCATACCATATTCTAGGTTAAAGGTACAGAGGGGACAAACAGAGATTATTAAGTCAGCGGAATTTCGGAGCAATGGTTTTATGATTCTTAAAACTCGGATCTTAACAATATCCTTATTAGCCACTACGTTATAGGATCCGCAGCAATCTGTCCTAAATGGGTATTCGATTGGTTTGGCTCCCACGGAGGCAATTAAGGTTTCTAGTAATGAGGGGTCCTCGGGGTCATCTATTGCAACTTCCTTTGGTCTTACGAGCATACATCCGTAATAAGGAGCGACTCTAATGTTCTCTAATTTTCTCTCTAAGCTCTCCTTGATTTTATGAAATCCAATATAATCTCTTAGTACTTGTAGGAAATGCAAAACTTCGATGGTTCCTAAGTAATCTTCTTCCTCATCCATGAATCTATTGAGAGTTTCCAGGGCTTCTGGATCTCTAGCTAATCTATGATTAACGCTAGCTAATACTTGATAGCACATTGAGCAGAGGGTAACGAGTTTTTCGTTTCCAGTTTCGTGCATTTGTTCTTGAGCCCGGATTAGGTTCCTAACAGCAGCGATATGGTGGAATACGCTATCGCTAGCCAGGCTGTACACTACTCCACAACAGTTCCATCTTTTTAATTCAACCAATTCGATATCAAATCGCTTTGCCACGGCCAGTGCACTTTTCTCGTATCTTTGTGCGTAATTTTTAAGTGAGCAACCTGGGAAATACAGCAGTTTCATTCGATCACCCCGTTAGCTTTCTAGCAGCGGCAATAAGGGCGATTTGAGGAAATTCTTCTACGTGTTCGATTTTTCTTAGATCTAACTTATAGATACCTTTTCGTAAAGTTAATAGTCTAAGTGCTTCCATTACGGCGGTTAGATTTATGTCTCTTGGACACCTGACGGTGCATGTGAAACAGTTAGCGCAGAGCCAAATGGCTTTGCTTTCTAGAACTCTTTCGTCCCCTAATTGGACCATGTGAATAACTTGGTTAGGTAAGAGATCCATTTCATCAGCTATTGGGCATCCAGCACTACATTTACCGCATTGATAACATGCGTAAACGTTTTGTCCACTTATTGCGAAAACTTTCTTAGCGAGTTCGGGACTTATTTTTGTGACCAGTTTTTTCACCTCTTTATTAAATCATATAATATGGTATCAACAATATTATTAATTGTATTTCGAATTGGTTCAGATAATTTTTCAGAGAAAGTAATGTTCAAGGGGCAATTAATCCCTATTATCCTTATTTCCTTGGGGAGCATATCAGGAACGCTTTCTTTAAAATATTTCAAGATAGAGAAGAAATCAATGTCATGAGGTGAGGGGGCGTGGTAATCAAAATTTAGAATATCTTCATTATTATAATCATATATTATGATATCTCCAGGCTTCCTGTTTTCCACTTTTACGCAATCAATGATGATTACCTGATCATAGTTAAGCATAATTTCCGCTAGCTTAATTGGGCTTCCTGAAAATTCTATGATGTCTGTTTCATCATTAATGTTTGTGAGTTTTTCACGCAATTTCTTAGCTACGATTATCCCCACGGCATCGTCACCTAGTATAGGATTTCCGACACCTACTATTAACGTACGCATAACGATTTATCACCGTGTAATTTCTTTAATCAATTGCCCATCCGAACTAAGTACTAGAATTCTAATAGGTAATCTTCCAGGTAGCGCATGTGTGGAACATGCTAAACATGGATCGTATGCTCTGAACGCCATTTCTACCCGATTTAAAATTCCTTCTGAGATGTTTCCGTTGGTAATTAATTTACTAGCGCTTTTCTTTATATCCATGCATATTGATGGGTTATTCTGCGTCGTTGGAATAACCAGGTTCGCCATCGTGATCAAAGCGTTTTCGTCTGTTTCATAGTGATGGAACAAGATTCCTCGGGGCGCCTCCACAACCCCAACGCCTTTTCTCTGTAGTTCTCCAGAATAATTAACTAGATCATTGCTGGTAATGTCCTCCTCCTGGACCAATTCAAGAATCCTCTCGCTAGCGTATAGCATTTCAATTAATCTCGCCCAATGATACATCATCGTTGCATGCGCTGGTTTGCCGCCTATTTCAACGAATTTTTTGTAAGCTTCTTGGGCTTTCTCGGTCGAAATTTTGTCTATTACGTTAAGTCTAGCTAATGGACCAACCCGATAAATACCGCTTTTAGGACCGTCTACGAGACCTTTCCATCCTATGGGTTTAAGGTACGGGAACTTAGTATAGCTCCAAGGTTCTACTCTTTCCACAACATAATTGAGGTACTCATCAGGCTTAAACCTGTAAACTTCTTTACCCATCTGATCTACAACTCTGATATCCCCATCGTAAAAGTTAAGAGTGTTATTTTCTCCTACCAGACTCATGTAATAGGTTTCCAGATAGTAAGTATCTCCAAGAATAATGTCCTCGTATTTTGATAGGATTTCCTTATCCCAGATATCAAGCCACTTTTCTGAAAAACGAATTAAATTCTTCGCAATCTCCTCAATTTCTTTCCTCTCATCCTCATTAAGGCCTTTACTTACTCCTCCTGGAAGGCAACACACGGGATGTATTGATTTTCCACCAATTATTGTCTCTATCTTAGTGATGCCCCTTCTCGCCTCTATTATTTCTCTTACTAGGTCTGGAGCCACTTTATACAGATATATAGTATTTCTTTCAGCTCTACTAGCATCAGGAGATGTAAGAAAATCTGGAGCAGCTAGGAAGTAAAAGTGTACCGAATGACTATCAAGTATATGAGCGCAGTACGCCAGTTCTCTAATCTTCTTAGCAATCGGCGTCGGTTCTCTCCCAAATACCGCGTCAACCGCTTTACCAGACGCCATATGGTGAGCCCAGGGGCATACGCCACATATCCGGGTAACAATCCTTGGCATTTCTTCAGCAGGCCTGCCTATACAGAACCTTTCGAAGCCCTTAAACTCAAGTACCTGGAAATAAGCGTCTTTAACTTTCCCATTATCATCTAATAAGATTATTATCCTTGCTTCTCCTTCAAGTCTCGTTACAGGATTTATCTCCACGACTCTCATTTCTCAACATCCTCCTGTTTTTTATCAAATATTCCAGATGCAAAGGTAAATCTATGGAAAGTTCCTAATGGATCAACGATCTCTTGAACAATTTTAACTAATTCTTCATCTGACAACTCCCTTTCTCGATCAATCTCGACGAGAGAAGCGATTGTGGAAATGAATTTAGCAGCTCTATCAAGTATATCTGGTGGTGGTCCTAAACAGCCCCTACAAGGCATATTCGCCTTGATACAAGCAGCGTCGCAAGCAGCGACAGTAATTGGTCCTAGACAAATTATTCCCTGGGCCAAAAAGCATAACTCGTTGTCTATGGGCCCTTCGTGTACTCTCTTGAATTTCTTAATGACGATTTTTTCGGGTTTCTTTCTGGGACAGATATCGCATAAGGTCTTAGCACCAATTATGGCTATACCTCTTTCCGGCATGGCTCCTTTTTCAACATAGCTCTTAACTATTTCATAGAACCTATTTATAGAGTCCGCTATTGGTGGGCATCCCTGGACGTAAAAATCTACATTCACGACCTTGTTCAGAGGAAGGTTCCAGTCCGTTAATTCTGGGAGAGAGATATCTTTGGATTCGTTGACAATAACTTTTTGACCTGGAATTTTCTCTTTAGGATTTTCGGTGCTAGGTGTTTTTAGATAGGCTGTTCTTAACAACTCGTGTTTTGTGGCAACGTTTCCGAGTCCAAAAAGCCCACCAAAACAGGCGCAGGATCCAAAAGCTACGAGATACTTTGATTTTTCACGAAGAATCTTAGCTAATTCTAGGTGTTCTCGTGTTCTAATTGATCCTATGAAGATCCCTATATCTACTTTCTCTAGCTTCTCTAAATCCTCCAGTTTGAAATCAGTTGCGGTGTGCCAGAAAACAATTTCGATTTTTTCCGCTAATTCTAGGAACTTTTCATGAAGGTTAATTATGGCAACATCACATCCCCCACATGCAGCTCCGCAAACGATAGCGACTTTAGCCTTCATATTTTTCACCTCACCCTAAGTGGTCCTAATTTCTTAAGTTCTTCAGTAAATTCTTTCATTACTCGGGCAAACTTAGCCCCCTCTGTGGCAGAAATCCATTCTAATCTAAGGCGTCTTGGGTTTATACCTATTTGTTCCAGGTACTTTTTTAGTAATGCATATCTTTTAAGAGCCTTGAAATTACCAGCAATGTAGTGACAGTCATTCGGAGTATGGCATCCTCCTATGAAGACACCATCGGCACCATTCTTAAATGCTAAGAGTATGAATTGGGGATCTACTCTGCCAGAGCAAGGTACTAGGATTGGTGTAACGTTAGGGGGATATTCAAGTCGGCTTACTCCAGCGAGATCTGCCCCGGCGTAGGCGCACCATCTGCATAAAAAAGCTACTATCCTAGGTTCAAATTCTTCATTCATTATTCATCACCGTGATAGGATAGTCTGGATCATGGAGATTATTTGCTCATCTCGGAAATTCTTAAGCTGAATTGCTGCAGACGGACATGCGGAGACACATGTACCGCATCCTTCGCACAATACCTCATTGACCTTTGCTACCTTATTAATAACTTCTATGGCTCCGTAGGGACAAACGCTTTGACATACTCCACAGCCACTACATAGTTCTTCATTAACATGAGCGATGATGGGCTCGTGATAGATCTTATCTTTCGATAACAGTGCGATCGCTTTTGCAGCAGCAGCGCTGGCTTGAGCAACAGTTTCTGAAATATCTTTTGGTCCTTGCGCCACTCCACACACGAATATACCGCTAGTAAAGCTTTCGACGGGTCTAAGCTTTGGATGAACTTCTTGGAAGAATCCATATTGATCTACGGGAATGCGTAGTGTTTCTGCTAATCGCTTGTTATCTCTGCTGGGAACCATACCCATTGCTAAAACGACCATGTCAACGGGGATCTCTAATCTTTCTCCTGTTAGAGTATCAACGCTTTGAACGATGAGCTTTCCATTCTCCTTATAGATCTTGGATACCCGACCTCTTATATATACTACCCCGTACTCCTCCATCACCCTTTTTATGAATTCCTCATAGCCCTTTCCTGCAGCTCTCACATCTATATAGAACACGTATGCTTGTCCATTAGGTACGAGATGCTTATACATCATAGCGTGCTTCGCTGTGTACATGCAACAGATCTTTGAACAATACTCCAGATGGTTCGCGTCTCTTGACCCAACACATTGAATAAATGCTATGCTTTCTGGAATCTTTCCATCACTGGGACGTCTAATGACTCCTCCTGTAGGTCCAGTAGAGGATAATAGGCGTTCAAATTGTAAGGAATCTATGACATCTTCGTATTTACCATATCCATACTCAGCGATTTTTTCCTTTGGATACAAATCGTAACCAGTCGCAACAATTATAGCTCCAACATTCTCGACTATAATTTCTTCCTTATCATCATAATTAATCGCTTTTTGATCACATACATCAATACATTCTCCACAAACAATTGGATTGAGTCCTAAACATGCATCTGGATCAATAACATAAGCAGCTGGAACAGCTTGTGGGAACGGGATATAGATTGCTTTTCTAAGGCTTAATCCTCGATCAAACTCATTTGGTACAACGACAGGACATACTTTCTCGCATTCACCGCACATAGTACATTTTTCAATGTCAACGTATCTTGGTTTTTTCTTAATCCAGACCTTAAAGTTACCCACAAAACCGTCTACTTTAATAACTTCCGAGAGGGTGTATATCTTAATTCTAGGATGCCTAGCAACGGCAACCATTCTTGGAGTAAGAATACATTGTGCGCAATCGAGAGTTGGGAATGTCTCTGAAAGCTGAGCCATTCTTCCTCCAATGGTTGGTGATTTTTCAACTAAAATCACATCAAAACCAGCATCAGCTACATCCAATGCCGCCTGGATCCCGGCAATTCCTCCTCCTATAACAAGACATTTCTTCTCAAGATCGATAGTAATGGGTGCGAGGCTCTCATTCTTTATGACTTTCTCAATCGTGCTATAAACGATTTTAATAGCTTTCTCCGTAGCTTTATCCATTTCGGAGTGAACCCAAGAACACTGTTCCCTAATGTTTGCAATCTCACACTTATACCAATTTAATCCGCTCTCACTACAAACCTTTCTAAATGTTTCCTCATGCATACTAGGTGTACACGCAGCAACTACAACAGCGGTTAACCTATGTTCCATTATAGCTTCCCTTATTAGGTTTTGACCAGGTTCAGAGCACATATACTTATAGTCAGTGGCATATACGACATTGGGATGCTCAGAAACTGCTTCAACGACTTTTTTAACATCTACAGTACCCGCTATGTTTCTGCCACAATGGCATACAAAAACTCCAACTCTTTCAGTGGTCAAGTAGTATTCACCTCATAAGCTCTAAAAATAAAAGTAAACATTGAGAATATTTTTGAATTCAGCATGCTGATTTTTAATTAATTTTTTTATTTAAATGCCAGTTTTTCTTTAATATTTTTCACCAGCTCAAACTTAATTTAGTATTTGTTTCCTCTCGTTATATTAATTGTGTAAATAACTAATATGTACGCATGATTAGAATATAGACAATATATACAAGAGCCAAAGAACGCGCCAGGTGCTCTGATTTAATCGGAAAACTCTCGCAACATATGAGGAATTTCTTCACATATTTGTAATTTAAAATTCTTTGATTTGAGGAGATGAATTATTTTGTGCGCCTCCTTGCCCAATTCCTGGG
>Ga0164310_10001947_pt1 | contig 11807 bp, 10 predicted proteins | sample GuaBasSedimGuay1_FD_121795 | JGI IMG/M metagenome (GOLD analysis project Ga0164310, IMG submission 121795) | Subseafloor sediment microbial communities from Guaymas Basin, Gulf of California, Mexico - Guay1, Core 4569-9, 0-3 cm | ecosystem: Environmental > Aquatic > Marine > Hydrothermal vents... | reverse complement strand
TCTAGGGCGAAATTCCGCTTCAGTTGCTCATCCACCATGGCATGACCGCCATACTTTACCACCACGGTCGCGCCGTTAAAACGCTGGATGTAAGGAAGCGCCTCAATCAGGATCTTTGCCCTGTCCATGTCTGCACTCATAGGATATACCTGCTCAAATTTTCGTCCTCAAGGATATCACTCAATTTTTCCGTGACATACTGTTTGGTGATCACCACGCTTTTGGAGGCCATGTCAGGGGCATTGAATGAAATCTCATCCAACAGCTTTTCCATGACCGTTTGAAGCCTCCGGGCACCGATATTCTCCATGCGCTCATTCACCATGCTTGCGATGCGCGCGATTTCTCTGATAGCCTCATCCTCAAACTCAAGCTGGATTCCCTCGGTGGCGAGAAGTGCCTTATACTGGGTGATAAGCGCATTCTTGGGCTCGGTAAGTATCCTCACAAAGTCTTCCATGCTCAGGGAATCCAACTCCACCCGTATGGGAAATCTGCCCTGTAGCTCGGGAAGCAGATCTGAGGGCTTGCTCACATTAAATGCCCCCGCAGCAATGAACAAAATATGGTCTGTTTTGACCATGCCATACTTGGTAAGCACGGTCGATCCTTCCACAATGGGCAACAAATCTCTTTGGACACCCTCTCTGGACACGTCCGGTCCGTAGCCAGATTCCGCACCTGCAATCTTGTCCAACTCATCCAGAAAAATTATCCCGTTTTGCTCGGTCATGCGGATGGCCCTTTCCACCACCTTGTCCATATCTATCAACTTCTGGGACTCCTCCTGGGCCAGGATCTCAAGGGCCTCTGGTATCTTTACCCTCCTTTTCTTTTTCTTTGAAGGAAAGATATTACCAAACACCTCTTTTATGTTGAATTCCATTTCCTCCAGCCCGGCGCTGGAAAAGATCTCTACCATGGGTACATTACGGTTCGCCACCTCCAATTCCACATAACGCTCATCCAGTTTGCCGTCCCGAAGCATCCTTCTCAATTTCTCCCGGGTGGAGAATGGCTCCGCCCGATCAGAACGAACCACTTCCAAGACCTTCTCCTTGTCCCCTTCCTCGATCTCTCGCTGCTCCTCCTTTTTCCGTGGCAGCAAGATATCCAAGAGCCTCTCTTCGGCCAACTCACGTGCACGACCTTTGACCTTTTCCTGTTCCTCTTTCTTTGCCATGTTCACGGCCAACTCGGTAAGGTCCCTTACCATGGATTCCACGTCTCTGCCTACATATCCCACTTCCGTAAACTTGGTGGCCTCCACCTTTATAAAAGGCGAGTTGGCAAGTCTGGCAAGGCGCCTGGCGATTTCTGTTTTGCCTACACCAGTGGGGCCTATCATGATGATGTTCTTTGGTGCAATCTCGTCGCGCAATTCAGGAGATACCTGTTGCCTACGCCAACGGTTTCGGAGCGCAATGGCAACTGATCGCTTGGCCTCATCCTGGCCGATAATATACTTATCCAACTCCGAGACAATCTCCCTCGGGGTCAGAACCTTCATGAACCCATCTTCCTTTATCTCATCCTTTTCCATATCTCGCCTCATCTTTCCCCTTTTCCCCAATATTGGCACACTATGGAAACAAATGGCTCTCATACTAGGTGGGACCGGGGCACATATATTGCCCATCATACTTGAGCGTAGGGCTTAAACCTCATTCATTAAGGAAACAAATCTCTAAAATCAAAGACTCCAAAATGCGGAAAATGCCAAGATCCAAATTTTAAATCAATGCCAAATTTTAAATCCTAAATACTTCAGAAATAATTAAACAGACAACATTCAGCTGACTGATGTAGAATCTTGCAAGACAAGGATTCGGGCTATTTGGGATTAAGGTTTTGACATTTATTTGGCATTGGTCATTTGACATTTGGTATTGAACACGTGTTTCTTATGAACGAATCCCAATACCCAGATTCTTCCCACTCCGTTAGAAAATGTTTGCCCCCAAAATTACCCAAGTTCATGAATCACCATATGTTCATTGGTATACACACAAATGGATGCGGCGATCCTCATTGATTCCCGAGCAATGGCAACAGCATCCAGGTCAGAATGGGCCACCAGTGCCTTTGCCGCAGCCAAGGCATAAGGACCTCCAGAGCCAATGGCCGCAACCGACTCATCTGGCTCGATCACGTCTCCTGTTCCCGATATGATAAGGATATGTTCCTTGTCCATGGCCAACAATAGGGCCTCCAGCCGACGCAGGATCTTATCCGTACGCCAGTCCTTGGCAAGTTCCACAGCAGCACGTGTGAGGTTTCCGCTAAAGCTCTCCAGCTTTCCCTCCAGTCTCTCAAAGAGATTAAAGGCATCAGCCGCAGCTCCTGCAAAACCCACTAGCACCTGGTCCTTATACATGGGCCTTACCTTGGTGGCCTTATGTTTCATGATGGTCTCACCCAGGCTTACCTGCCCGTCGCCGGCCATCACAGCCCTGCCATCCTTCATAACAGCCAAGACCGTGGTGGCCCGGAGTAACTTCTTTTTGTCTTGCGCACCATTGTTCATGAAACAATCTTCTCCTTATTGCTCATTGGCTTCTGGGGTGGGTCTTGTCATAGACCGCCATAAGTTTGTCCAAGCTCAAGTGCGTGTACTTCTGGGTCGTACTTAGGCTCTCATGGCCCAGAAGTTCTTGAACAGTCCGAAGATCCGCCCCCCCATCCAACATATGTGTTGCAAAGGTGTGTCTCATGGCATGGGGGCTGATATCCGAACTGAGCCCGCATTCCAGTGCATATCGCTTTATGATCCTATTGACACTTCTGGCCGTCAGTCTTCCCCCCCTATAATTGAGGAACAGGGGCTCTTGATCTCCCCCCCGCCCATACCGCCTTCTCAGTGGGCCAACCGCATCCAAATATGCCTTCAGGGCACGAAGTGCCTGTCTGCCAATGGGAACCAGTCTTTCTTTGCTCCCCTTTCCCATTACCCGCAAAATCCGGCTCTCAAGGTCTATGCTCGATACATTCAAGGAGCAAAGCTCACTGACCCGTAACCCGCAAGAGTAAAGCACCTCTAGTATGGCAGCATCCCTGAGACCTAGGAGCGTATCCTTTCTGGGCAGATCCAAGAGCCTAAAGGTCTGGTCTACCGTCAAATGGGCAGGGATATGCCTCCGCAGACGCGGAGTGGAAACCTCTGCAGCCGGATTGGACTCGCTAAGGCCCGAGCGTTCCAAAAACGTGAAAAATGATCGCAGTGCAGAGAGCTTTCTAGCTATGGTGGTCCTGCTATTCTGCCCAAACAGCCTGGCCAAATAACCTCTCACCACCAAGGGATCAATGCCACTTGAATCCCAGGCCTTATCATCGTTGTGGAGCCTGCCCTCGGAAATCAAAAAGGCCAAAAATTGACGCAGGTCACTCCTGTAGGCCTTGATGGTATGCTCAGAGCAGCCCCTTTCCCGTCGGAGCCGCTCCAGAAACGCCTCCACTAAGCCCCTTGGCCCCAAATTTTCCATGTCTTCTGCCCTGCCAAGTTCGCTTAAAAAATATTAAATTTATCATATTCCTTAGAATTGACAATCAAAAAATTTTTTAAGAACGGCGTGTTATGCCTCATCATATCCCTCAGGCCCCCTCACAGGCCCTTCATTACCCCCTGGTCATGGAAATCTTATCTTGACTTTATTTTGACTATTGATGTAAGTTTGAAAGCCTAGTTTTCTAAGATCTCTAAGAGGTTATGCACGGGAAGTACGCGGTCGGTTGGACTCCGCAAAGCGGGGCATAGGTTGTGGCTATTGTGGTCGCTTTCTCTTTAACAAGCCTAGAAAAGCCCCACCAATTAAGGCAAAAACCTGACCTGGGTCTAGGAACCTCTCTTGATATGGCACGGGTACCTTTTCCTTCATGGTTATGGGTCTCACCCTAAGGCAAGTGGGACCTTTTTGAACCCAGGGGCCCCTTACAGAACTTTGCGGACCACCGAAGAGGCAGCGAGAGGATGGAGGGGGGACAATCCCCAGTAGCGCCTTAATTGAATGCCTGAAAGCTCCCAGGTAAAGACTTCACCCAGAAATCCTGATTCATGGGTGGATGTCAATTAATCACTTAAGAAGAGGTGTTGATTATGGAAAGAAAACCGGAATTTCTGAGAAATGTTGGACTCATAGCACACGCTGGATCTGGAAAGACCTCACTTGCAGAGGCTATACTTTTCAATGGCAAGTCCACGTCTCGACTTGGAAAAGTCGATGACAACACCTCTAATATGGACTTTGAACCAGAAGAGATTGCAAGGAAGATCACCATCAGCACCGCCATTCACCATGCGGAATGGAAAAAGCACACCATCAATATCATTGATACCCCAGGTGACGATAACTTTCTCTCGGACACAAAACAGTCCTTGCAGGCAGCAGATTCCGTAGTAGTGGTGGTGGATGCCACTGGAGGGGTCAAGGTAGGCACAGAGAAGGTCTGGGCATTTGCGGACGAACTGGGTCTGCCTCGCGTCATCTTCATCAACAAGCTGGACCGGGAACGGGCCGATTTCTTTAAGACACTGGAAGACATTGCAAACACGTTTGAAAAACGAATAACACCCCTCTTTCTCCCCATAGGGGCTGAGAGTGATTTCGCGGGACTTGTAGATCTCATAAGAATGAAGGCATACACCTTCAGCAAAGATGGCAGCGGCAAATTTGAGACAGGGGACATACCCGCTGATATGTCTGGCCAGGTGGAAGAATGGCGTGAAAAGATGATAGAGAATATCGTGGAGGCAGATGATACACTAATGGAAAAATACCTGGAGGGCGAAGAGCTCTCGGCCCAGGACATTGAAAACACTCTTCTCAAAGGCATAAAGTCCGAAGTCGTGATTCCTGTGGTCTGCGGATCAGCCCTCTTGAACATTGGGGTACCTCAGCTAATGACCCTTATGGTACAAGGGCTACCCTCGCCCCTGGAAAGACCACCCAAAAAGGGCAAGAAGCCTGGCACGGACGAGGCCATTGAAAGGCCCCCCTCGGCAGAGGCGCCTTTTTCCTCATTGGTTTTCAAGACCGTGGCAGACCCTTTTGCAGGTAAACTAACGATATTACGGGTCTTTTCCGGCACCCTGAAATCCGACTCCACTGTCTATAACCCTCTTAAGGATACAAAAGAAAAATTTGGGCAACTATTTATTATGGAGGGCAAGAAGCAACAACCCATTGAAGAAGCTGGCCCAGGCGACATTGTGGCCATAGCTAAATTGAAAGAAACCCAGACAGGAGACACCCTATGTGCTGAGGATGACCCTATCGTGTTTGAACCCGTAGAGCCCCTGCCCGCAGTAATTTCCTACGCGGTAGAGGCCAAGGTAAAAGGAAGTGAAGACAAGGTCTTTACTTCCCTGGCAAAGCTCCTGGAAGAAGACCCCACGCTTCGGCTTGAAAGGGATCAGGCCACCTCTGAGATTATCCTTTCTGGAACAGGGCAAATTCACCTAGAGGCCACCTGCGATAAGCTGAAACGCAAATTCGGCGTGGAAGTCAACCTCAAGGCCGTGAAGGTGCCTTACAGAGAGACCATCAAAAAGCCTGTCCAGAAAGTGATCTATCGCCACAAAAAGCAGACTGGCGGCCGCGGGCAGTTTGCCGAGGTCCATTTTGATGTAACACCGCTCGACAGAGGCACAGGCTTTGAATTCGAGGAGGCCCTAGTGGGTATGAATGTGCCCCGAAACTTTGTCCCTGCGGTTGAAAAGGGTATCCAAGAGGCCCTTCAGACAGGCATCTTGGCTGGCTATCCGGTGGTGGATCTAAAAGTGCGTTTCTTTGACGGCAAATCCCACGAAGTGGATTCCTCTGAAATGGCCTTCAAGATCGCCGCCAGCATGTGCCTCAAAAAGGCCCTGCAGGAAGCAAACCCCACCCTTCTGGAGCCCATTATGAAGATGGAAATTACAGTGCCCGAAGAGGTGATGGGAGATGTAATAGGTGATCTAAACGGCCGCCGCGGCAGGGTGCTGGGTATGGAAAGCAAGGGAAAGTATCAAATCATTAAGGCCCAAGCGCCTATGGCGGAGATCTTACAATACGCACTTGATCTCAACTCAATGACTGGCGGCAGAGGCACCTTTACCATGGAATTTTCCCATTACGAGGAGGTACCAGCCCAATTAGCTGAAAAGGTGATCGCTGCTGCCAAAGAAGAAAAATAGAGGCATGAGCTCGGTCAATCAATTGTCTTTTCGTGCTGGAGTCCTGACCGTAAGCGACAAGGGGTCCCAGGGACTAAGGGAGGATCGAAGCGGGGATGCCGTGGAAGCGCTGCTCCAGGAAAAGGGCTTCCGGGTTGAACAAAGGGATATGGTCCCGGACGAACAGGACCAAATAGAGAAGATTCTTATAGAATGGGTAGATAAAAAGGGCCTCTCCCTTATCGTGACTACCGGGGGCACCGGCCTTACCCCCCGTGATGTGACCCCCCAGGCCACCAAGGCCGTGATTGACTATGAAGTCCCTGGCATGGCTGAGGCCATGCGGGCAGAAAGCCTCAAAAAAACCCCCCATGCCATGATCTCTAGGGCAGTGGCCGGTGTCAGGAAATCATGCCTGATTATCAATGTACCTGGCAGCCCACGGGCAGCAGTGGAAAACCTCTCTGTGGTGGTCCCCGCCCTTGAACACGCCCTTTCAAAACTGGCAGGCGACACGAGCGAATGCGCCACTTAAAAGCCTCTTTTTATTATTCCTTTATAATTTTCTTTTTGGCTGTTTGAGGCCTGCCTCCACCGAAAGGTGCTCTTCGCACTGTATCGGTTATCCCCTCATGGTCTGGGGAAGGAAAAGGGCTATCTGAGGGAAGAGGACTAGGAGGATAATGCATGCCAGCATGGCGAACCAAAAGGGAATGATGCCTCTGAAGATGGTATACATGGGGACATCTTTTGCGATCCCGCTTATGATGAATACGTTGATTCCTACCGGTGGCGTAATAAGGCTCATTTCCATTACAAGCGTTATAATGACTCCGAACCATATGGGATCAAACCCCATCTCAAGCACCATAGGATAAATGATGGGTATGGTGAGAACCATGATGGCAAGGCCCTCCATGAAACATCCAAGGATGATATAAGCAATAATAATCAGCGAGAGTATAATATACCTATTCAACCCAGCGTGCATGGCAATAAGGGAAAGCTGGTCAGGGATCTGGCTTACTGTCAAGAAGTATCCGAATATACTTGCGCCTATAAGTATCAGGAATACCATGGCCGTTGTTCGCGCTGTCTGATCCAGAGATGCTGTAAGGTTGCGCCAGGTAAGTCTTCCCTTTGTTATGGTGATGAGAAACGCGCCAAAAGCCCCAACGCCTGCGGCTTCTGTGGGCGTGAACCACCCGGTGTAAAGCCCTCCGATCACCAGCAGGAACAGGGCGATGATACCCCAGGTGTCTTTTAGGGAATAAATCCTCTCTTTCATGGAAAACCTGGGGCCAGGAGGACCCAGTGTGGGGTCCAGCTTTGTCATAATATAAATGGTTAAAATAAACAGAACGGTCAGGAGAAGGCCCGGTAGGATCCCCGCAATAAACAAGGTAGCGATTGGCTGTTGGGTCAGGATACCGTAAATTATCATTACAGTACTGGGAGGAATCAGAATTCCCAGGGTTCCTCCTGCGGCAATGCACCCGGTGGCAAGGGAGTCGTCATATTCGAAGCGCTTCATTTCCGGAAGTGCAACCATGCCCATTGTTGCCGCTGCAGCAAGGGAGGAGCCTGAAATGGCCGCAAACCCACCACAGGCCCCAATGGTGGCCATACTCAGCCCTCCGGGCAGAAACCCGATCCATCGGTAAACGGTCTGGTATATTTCAGAGCCCATCCTAGAATGGTTGGCAAATTGGCCCATGAGGATAAAAAGGGGAATGACGGTAAGGCTATATGAGCCGCCTATCTTGAAAGGCTCCATTCCGAGTATGGTAAAGCTAGGCTTCAAGGAGCCCAGAATGGCAAAACCCAGGAACCCCACCATGGCCATGCTGAATCCGATTTGCATGCGCATGGCAAGCAATAGGAAGAGAAAAAAAATCCCAATACCGCCGATGACTATAGGGCTCATGGCCTCACCGCTTTTCTAAGGACCAGAGTAAATTTGATGATAAGGGCAATTCCAAGAAGACCCCAGCCTACAGCCACTACATATACAAAGGGATATACTGGCAGCCAAAGATCCTGGGACACCTCTCCGCTGGCCCTCATCCTTTCCGCATAAAGTATAGTGGACCAAGTCATGAGCCCGCTGAGTAAAAAACAGGAAAACTGTGTTATGAGATCAAAGAAGGACTGGACTCGCTCCCCGAATCTACTCACAATCAAATCCACCTTGACATGGCCATCCATTAACTCGGTCTGGGCAAGTGAGAAAAAGATGAGAATAAGAAGCATGAACTGGGTGAGCTCAACCGTCCCCAGGATGGAATGATTGAAGACCTTTCTCATGAACACGTCGGATACGGTGAGAAACATCATGAAAAAAAGGACTCCCCATGCAATCCAGCTTACGAATTTCCACAGATAAGAAGTCCACCTTCCCGGGCCATTACTGAGACGCTTGTCTTCCATATACAATTTACCCCTTGTTTCCAGGCCAGCTTCAGGGAGAGCACCAGCCGGCCTGGAAATCAACAAGTAAAGATTTTACTATTAATATGGAATTTATTCATTTCTTGCGGCTGATTTCAAAGCAGCATCCAGTATCTCTTTTGCAGGAAATCCTTTCTTAGTCATATCCCTCACCCAGTCCCTTTGCATAACCTTGAGTCTTTCAATAAACTCACGGCGCTTTGCATCTGATAGCTTTATGATGGTTATCTTGCCCCGCCTTCTGATCTCTTCCACTACTTCCTGATCTTCGCTGTCATATACGCGCGCAGCATGAAGCCCCCATTGCCTACCGGATGCCTGATCTATGGCCTTCTTAGCAAAGTCAGGAAGGGAAGCGAATTTTCGTTTGTTCATAATCACCGCCATTGGGGAGACATACATCTTGACTTCAGTGATGTACTTTACCAGGTCAAACAGCCTGAAGTCTTTTACGGCGCTGTAAGGGGTCAGCATGCCGTCAATTACACCCTTTTCAAGGGAAATGGTCAGCTTGGAAATTGGCATCCCAACAGGGTTGGCTCCCAAGAGTTTAAGGGCCTTGCTCATATACGCAGAAGGGGCGCGCATTTTCATGCCATTAAGGTCAGACATATTTTGTATGGGTTTTGGCACAGAGTGGAGTTGACCAGTGCCGCATGAGTAAAACCAGAGTACCTTATAGTCTTTGAAGTCCTCGGCAAGATACTTGTCATAGAGATCATATATCACCTTAGTGGCGTGAAGTGCACTGTTAACCATGAAAGGAAGGTCCAAAACAGACATGCGGATAAACCTGCCAGTTGAGTAAGAAGGGATAATAAATGCAATATCAGTGATTCCTGACAAAACAGCATCTGGAAGCTGCTTTGGTCCGCCTAGGGCACCCCCGGGGTATATCTTGATTTTCACCCTTCCACCAGTTAGCTCCTCCACCTTCTTTGAAAAGGGAACAAAGGATTTCCGGTGTTGTATATGCATCGGAGACATGAAGTGGGCCATTTTTAGCTGGATGGTTTCGCACCTGGCCTGATGGGCAACAAAAGGGCCGGAACAAAGGGCAAAGAAAAAGACTAGAAGCCAAAGGATTAATTTTCTCATGATCATACCCTCCTTATTTTTTGGGGTTAAGGAGTTTCCCATTGCCATATTATATTTGCCAACGGCCCAAGGCCCTTATAGCATTACAGATTCGGGTTTCTTGACTTAGAAGCCTACTTGGGCAGCCAAAAAAATTACCCCTGAATCTTTAAGATAATTTGAGCAGTTTATGATTAACATGTCATGATAAGGTTAACAAGGATGTGGTCAGACAGCAATTATCAAACCCATTTAATATTATATATTCCTTCGAACGAGGAGTGTATATGGCATGATATTATGGATAAGGAGTTGCTTTTTCTGAAGGGGACTATAGTGGGAATGGCATTGTGTGTCAAGGGAAAAGGGCCACAACATGCGCGGTATTGGGCAAGGGTAAATTTACGGACTACTAAGGCGTTGGCTCTTCTCCTTTTATTCTCCTTGCAATGGCTCGTGCTGCCCAAATACCACTGGCCGAGGCCTGAAGCAGACCACGGGTAATACCTGCACCATCTCCAATGGCAAAAAGATTCTTAATGCTTGTCTCCAGTTCTTTTGATACGGCAATTCTATTGGAGTAAAATTTCACCTCTACGCCATAGAGCAAGGTATGACGGGAATACACCCCCGGCGCGAGCTTTTCCAATGCCTGGAGCATCTCGGTGATCCCCATAAGATGGCGATATGGGAATACAAAGCTTAGGTCACCGGGTGTGGCCTCTTTTAGTGTAGGGCGGGTGAGGCCCTTTGCAATTCGCTGGGGCGTACTCCTTCTCCCTGCCAGCAGATCACCTAGGCGCTGGATGATAACTCCCTTTCCCAACAAATTGGCCAGCCGGGCAATATAACGGCCATAGGCAATGGGATCATCAAAGGGCTCCGTAAAGGCACTGCTGACCAAGATGGCGAAATTGGTGTTTTCCGTCTTCCTGTCCGCGTAACTGTGGCCGTTGACTGTAATCATGTCGTCATTCTTTTCCAGGACCACTTCGCCAAAAGGATTCATGCAAAAGGTGCGCACCTTATCGTCAAAGGTCTTGGAATAATAGACCAGCTTGGATTCATACACCACATCCGTAATCTCTTTGAGCACTATTGCCGGAAGTTCCACCCTTACGCCTATATCCACAGGGCTTGCCTCTGTTTTGAGACCAAGGGCCTCGGCCTGCACCCTCATCCATGGGGCACCTGATCGCCCGGGGGCTGCAACCACGTATCGGGCCTTTAGCATCTCGCCGTTAGCCAGCTTTACCCCAACAATTCTATCTCCTTCGGCAATAAGCTCCTTCACCTCACAATTTGTCTTTATTTCCACAGGGCTTCCAAGAGAATCCTTGAGCCCTTTGAGTACGGCCACGCAATTTTCCGTACCGATGTGCCGGATACGCATGGGAATCAACTGCAGATCGGCCAGCCGCGCCCGATCAGCCATCTCTTCGACCTTTGGAGAAATATCGCCATATATATTTCCAGGGGCACCATGCGTTACCCAGGTCTCATCCGCTTCCTTCAGAAGCCCCTCCAACCTGCCTGGCTCCACATAATCCCCCAGATTTCCCCCCACTTCTGGTGAAAAGGTTAGCTTGCCGTCACTAAAGGCGCCTGCCCCACCCCAGCCACAAAGGACATCGGGAGAGCGGCGCCTATCCCGCTCAGCAATATCGTGGCCCTTTTCCAGTACCAGAACCCTTTTTACCCCTTGCTTGGCCAAGGTCAGTGCTGCGAATATCCCGGCTGGGCCAGCTCCCACAATAATCACGTCATAGTCCATGTCGTCTCCGTCCTTTATAGGTTATTCAATTGCACCGCTGTCAAACAGGCCTCGAATCGCTTCATCTGAATAACCAATTTCTTTCAGTACCTCTTGTGCGTTTGTCCCCTCAGGGCCAGCAAGGGGTCCGGCTTCACCCGGTGTACGTGAAAGCCTGGGGGCAGGTGCAGGCTGCATTACACCGCCTACCTCCAGGAATACGTTTCTTAGACGGTTGTGAGAATGAGCGTTCACTTCATCCAATTCCAGCACAGGGGCGACACAGGCATCCGTACCCTCAAAGATTTTCATCCATTCGTCTCTTGTCTTTGTCTTAAACACCCCTGCAAACCGCTGAGTCATCTCGGGCCATCT